>Ga0272444_10002011_pt1 | contig 19073 bp, 17 predicted proteins | sample SSMForm13_FD_201033 | JGI IMG/M metagenome (GOLD analysis project Ga0272444, IMG submission 201033) | Marine sediment archaeal communities from Little Sippewissett salt marsh, Falmouth, MA, United States - SSM-Form-13 | ecosystem: Environmental > Aquatic > Marine > Wetlands > Sediment ... | reverse complement strand
CCCTGAGCCAGTCCAGGACATCGGCCTGATAAAAATGGTGTTGATAGTAACCGAAACCATTCAGTGCCAAATTCTGCTTTGCCCAGTTCAAATACGTCTTTGAAGCATCCACCGATGTGGTGGATCGGGCTCCGCCTCTGGCTGCAGCCACCGTGGCCGTTCCGGTGTAGCAGAAAAGATTGAGGAATCGCTTCCCTGTCGCAAGGTCCCGGATCAGGGAGCGCGTCAACCGCTGGTCGAGAAACAGCCCCGTATCAAGATAATCCGTTAAATTGATCAGAAATCGGCATCCGTTCTCATCTACTTCACGAAACACCCCTCGATCATTCCGCTTTTTGTACTGGGCCTTGCCCCTCTGACGACGCCGCTGCTTCAGGAAGATATGACTTTCTGGAACGCCGATAACATCCGGAAGGGCCTTCAGCACATGATTCAGCCGCACGCGAGCCTTTGTGGGATTCACGCTGTCGGGGGCCCTGTACTCCTGCACATGGACCCATCTTCCATAGATATCCACGGCAACCGCATACTCAGGGATATCCTGATCATAGACCCTGAAGCAGGAGACACGCCCTTTCTTGAAACGCTTGCCGAGGTGCTTGAGATTTTTCCGGAGACGATTGGCAAACATGGCCACGCCCGGGTCCAGGGTTGCCGGAGGGTCCTTGGGTATCGCATGGAAAACGCAAGGGTCCCTCTCCACAAACCTCTCCGGTTCAATACGGAAATTTAACAGCTTGCATTCGATCGGTCCGTTGTAGAAGGCGTACTTCCCTACCGCCCGGAGGCCCATCCGTTTACCCAGATCCATATTACCGGTAAACAACCCGACCCGCCAACCCTTGAAATGGGTCTTTAGATGTCGCCCCAAACCTGTATACAGTGATGTCAGCTCGCGGATTTCTCCAAGTCGCACGCCGTAGGGAGGGTTGAGGACCACCAGGCCCGGCGTTTCTTTCATCGACGGATGGGGGACACAGATGCCCAGTTCCTTCCTCTCCACATGAACGGCCCCCCGCAAGCCCGCCCGTTCTAAGTTGCCTACGGCATTTCGGATGGCCCCCGCATCGGCATCATACCCCACGATGGGAGGGAGTCTGGTGAGCCCAACAGCTCTTCGTTCCCTCGCCTCGGCCAAAAGCTTCTCCCATATGTCGGATCGATGACCCTTCCATTTCAGAAACCCGAAGTAGGGCCGCCTCAGACCAGGGGCCACATCCCCAGCCATCAGCGCTGCTTCTATGGGGAGGGTACCGGAACCGGTCATCAGATCCATCAGTCCCCCTCCCTTTTCACAGACCTCAGGCCATCCGGCCCGGATCAGGATTGCGGCTGCCAGATTTTCCTTCAAGGGCGCGCTACCCTGATCTTCCCGGTACCCCCGTTTGTGCAGACTAGCCCCCGAGAGATCCAGGCTGACGGTTGCCTCATCCCTGTACAGATAGACATTCAGCCGAATATCAGGGCGGCGGGTGTCCACTGAGGGTCGGGTTCCGAATGCTTCCCGAAACTGGTCCACGATCGCATCCTTTACTTTCAACGCCCCATAGTGGTTGTGATGGATACGGGATTGAGATGCATTAAAATCTACAGCGATACAGCCGTCCGGCCCCAGGTGCTCGCTCCAGCGAATCGTACGGACGCCCGCGTACAGGGCCTCCGGGCTTTCAGCCCGAAAGCGGGCGATGGGCAGCAGGACCCGGTTGGCCGTACGCAGCCACAGGCACGCACGGTACCCCGTCTCCAGACCCCCTGTAAAAAAGGCGCCCGAACGCGAGGCTTTTACGCCCTCAAGGCCTAAATTCTCCAGTTCACCCGTCAGGAGAGTCTCCATATTTCTGGGTGCAACGGCAAAAAAGGTAAAGGATGAATCCATCATATCAGGGACAGGTCGAGGAAGGTTTAGGATTTACCGCTTGAATTCATAGGTCATTTCGCTCATAATTTATATTCGAACAGATTTATTGGTCAATTGCAAGCAATATGGAGAAGGCAAGGAGTATGTCATGGCAAACGAACCGAATATTCTCGACCAGATCCCGGGCCTTTACCGGATCATCTCTCTTGACATCTTGCGCCGAACACCCGGCGTCAAATTTGACCAGGTTCCCCTCCAGTCATTGAGGAGCATAGACGCCATCGACCGGGTGCTTCATGAAAAGGGCGCACTGTCACCGGGTCCCGTGGGTCAGGTGGCGCGGCCCTGGTATATGCACCCCTGTCAGGACGACAATTTGATCGTTTTGCATGGCACACGGCGTGTGGAGATCTACAATCAGACCCATGGGCGAAAGATAACTTTCGAAGTAACGCCAGACAGGATCATTAAGAATAGCGCGTTCGCGTACGAGGGTCCTGCCATGCTGGTCTGGCCCCGGCGTGTATTTCATCGAATCGAAAGCCTGGATGAGGGCTCGGCATCGCTCAATTTTGCAGTTCACTATAACGGGTTTGATATTCGTACCAATTTCAATATCTATGACCTCGATTTGGAGAGCGGCCAATTCAAGGTGATTCGGGAAGGATTCAAGGATCAGCCATAAAGTCCGCAAACGGGGATTACGCAATTTTCCAATCGAGGCGATGGAGATCGGCGATCGAGAGAGGGCCCTTTTTGACATACGAACGGGTCTTCATCAAAGCCAGACAATCGGTTTTCGCGAGAAGGAAAGATGATGCAACAATCAGACATGAGCGATACGGACAGAAGTACAATTGACGATTATAAGCAATATATTTTTCCCGCAATCACCCCCTTTTACGGCAATTATCCTTTGGTGGTGGAGCGTGCAAAAGGAAGTTATCTATGGGATACGGATGGAAACGCATATCTCGATTTCTTCGGGGGCGTGCTGACGGTTTGTATCGGACACTGTAATGAAGAGGTCACGGATCGTACCATCCGTCAAATGAAAAAAGTCCAGCATACCTCCACCCTCTATGTCAATACCTCGATGATTCGGCTCGCCCGAAAAGTCGCGGACCTCACGCCCGGACGGCTTCAGAAATGCCTTTTCACCAACAGCGGGTCTGAGGCAAACGAGACGGCCATTATGGCGGCCCGGATATATACAGGAAACAAAGACGTCCTGACCCTCAGACACGCCTATGCAGGGCGGACCATGACAACCATGAGTCTCACCGGTCATGGAGAGTGGCGATTGGGGGGCGTCTTCGACAGCCATGTTCTACATGTCAGGAATCCATATGTTTATCGAGCACCGGTGGGCCTGGATGATAAACGTCTTCTGGATCTTTGCGTGCAGGACCTGGAGGAGGTCATCGCAACCACGACCAACGGCAGGATCGCTGCTTTTATGGCCGAACCCGTACAGGGCGTCGGCGGATTTATCGTGATACCCAAAGACTACTTCAAACGCATCCTGCCGATCATACGTGAAGCAGGAGGGGTCTTTATCTGCGATGAGGTCCAAACCGCATGGGGTCGGACCGGAGAACATTTTTTCGGCATTGAACACTGGGGCGTCACGCCCGATATTATGACCTTTGCCAAGGCAATGGCCAATGGATTTCCCATCGGCTGCACCATTACCACCCCTGAAATCGCCGACGCGATGCAGGGTCTTACCTTCTCCACCTTCGGGGGCAATCCGGTTACCATGACGGCCGCCCTGGCTACCATCGAGTATATCGACACGCATCGCCTTCATGAAAATGCCGCTTTACAGGGAGCGTTTCTCCAAACCCTCCTCAACGACCTTCGAGGCAGATATCCCTACATCGGGGACGTTCGAGGGATGGGCCTCATGCAGGCACTTGAGATCGTCGAACCGGGTACGGATCGCCGTCCGGATCCAGACCGAACCGACGCCCTGATCAACGCCGCCCGCAGACAAGGGCTACTCGTGGGGAAAGGGGGACTTTACAGAAATGTCATCCGGATTGCGCCCCATCTGAATGTCACCCGCGAACAGATTCAGGACGGCTGCGATCGCCTCACCCATGCATTGACGGAGATCGGGTAGCCGTCTTTAATGGACCGCTTGAGTGTTTGTGGGTATCCCGCACCCAGTATCACGCCTCGGACTCCGAAACCGGCTGACGGGTCTTCTTGGTTTGACTGCGACGCCGCTTGGAATTGAGACGGCGCTCCCTGGAGGCGGGGGTAGGCGCGGTTTTTCGTCGGAACCTCGGCTTTTCCGCGGCCTTGCGAATCAGGGCGATCAACCGCTCCATGGCGTCCTGTCGGTTTCGCTCCTGTGTACGAAATCGCCGGGCGTGGATGATCAGAACACCGCTCTCGCTCATCCGTTTTCCCGCCAGCACCTTCAGACGCCTCCGCACCTCCGGGGAAAGCGAAGGGGAATTCCCTGCATCAAAACGGAGCTGAACCGCAGAGGACACCTTGTTGATATTCTGTCCCCCCGGACCCGAGGCACGGATAAAGCTCTCGTGGACTTCGGATTCGTCAATGGCAATGCAGTCTGTAATCTTGATCATCATGTCTGCTCAAACAGGAGGTCTCCCCGACCCTTTTTCTTTTCTAAAGCCCGAAAAAACCCAGTAGACTCCCCAGATCAAGGCGACGGGACCTACCGCTACATATAAAAAGATGACCCACTGGCTATTCCAGGGCTTTAAAAAAAGGGCTGCAAGGGCCGGCCACAGAAGGGATCCCAGGATGGCGATCCGCATCCGCCCGCTCACAGGCGGCCCTCCTGTTCGATGTGGGATATCCCGGCCCGGTCGTCTGGACAACCGTTTCGGAAGCACGAAAACGCCCACAACAATGGCGGCGATCAAAAGGAGTTCCGCTATTCCGGACATATCGGTTCACCCTGAAAAAAATGTTGGACGATGGAAAGGAAGGCCTTGCGGATCAGAAGGTGCGAACAACCGACCATGGGGTTACCTATCAGAAAAGCGCCCGGGACGCAAGGCGTTCCCTCCAACCACCAGACCCTCGCCTATTTTGGCCATCAATGCCCCCTGGAACACGTCGGTACCCTTGACGGCCGTATTTGGCTGGCGTATAATGCGCGGAAATGATAAAGAGGTCATCCTGTTGATCAGAGGATTCGAGGATAAGATACCGCGGACCACCGCATCGGCCTTGGTCAATGATGCGGCCTACAAGGACCCAAATGTGAGACATGACCGCCGATACTGAGAAAAGCATGAATCAGCAGGCCGCCATTCTATTTCCCCACTCCTTCATCCCCAGTGGCGTCAGTGACGGCATATTCCATTGCTTCAGCAGCATAACCGTCTGTCAACCCTGGTTTATGGAACCATCCGTAACGATGGAACGCCATGAGGGTCGTGTAACCGTCTTGCGGCCGCCTGACGATCTGAAACCGCCAGGGGATTTTCTGAGACTCCTCTCAGAATACCGCCTCTGGATGAGTCAGAACCGGGGCGCTACGCCCCTACCTGCGGACGCGGGAAATGATGCGACATGGGACATTCGAAAGGCGTTGCGCTTGTCGAAAGATGATGTTTCCACACCGGTTGATGAACCGTACTTCAGGTGGCACCTGGTCCTTCACCTGGAACGTGAAGTGGAGGAAAACCAGATGGCTGCGAATGAAATGCTCCTTCGGATGAAGGGTCAAAGTCCTCCCCTCGCCGATGCGTTAGATGACGCGTCACCTGGGGATGGCCTTTTTGACGATCTTTCTTTGCCCGATCCGACAGATTTCATGGATGAACGTCGCATCAGAGCCGTTCTTGATGCATGGTTCGGTCTGTTTGGTGGATCCCTTCCAGAGAGCGCCAGCCTTGTAACATGCTTGCCCGAGGTCCTGAGCTATGTGGCCGATCTTTTTGAAGCCGTTTCCTCTACATCGCTCGAGGATACCTCGTCCTCTTCAAGAACCATAGACCTTCCTCCCGGCACAGACAGTTGGCCGCCGAAAACGGACTGGTTGCGAGCCGGGCTTTCGGGGAGGAGGGTGATTTTGGTGGACGGTTACCGAAGAGACGGCCATCAGTCATAAGCGATCCCATCAGTGAAGCCATTCCTATTATGGGGGACAGACAATGATACTGCTGGCACTGGAAGGCGGGGGGATGCGGGCCGGATTTGTCGCGGGTGCCGTCATGGCCCTGATGGACAAGTCCCTTACCGGATTTGATATGGCGGTCGCGGTTTCCGCGAGTGTACCCACCCTCGCATATTTTGCCGCGGGACAGCGCAAGGCCATGGAAAACGTTTGGCGGTACGAACTCAATACGCCGAAACTGGTCTGCTACCGAAATATACCGGCCGCATCACTGGTGCCCTCTGTCAGGCGCCCGGTCCTGAACATCGATTACTTGGTTTATAAGGTCTTTAAAGAAAAATACCCGCTGGATCTCGAAGCATTGAGGGCCAATCCCATGGCCTGTCATTTTGCCGTTACAAGCGTGCCCCACGGCAGGTTGACCTTATTGAATCCAGGAGTCGGCGATATCTATACGATTTTTAAGGCATGTATGGCTGTGCCCGGGTGTTACCCCGGCGATGTGGCTTTTAACGCCGATCATTATGTGGACGGCGGTACGGCCCATCCACTGCCGGTCAAGGTGCTGTTGAAAGCGTCGACCGACAGCGTTGTCGCGGTCCTTTCAAAACCGATCGATTGCGAAAGTGATCCCCCTACCCTGTTGGAACGAACCCTATTCTGGAGGTATTTCAGGAAATATGAATGGATGGTGGACAAGCTGTTTGATGCGGCCCAGGCCTATGGGGACGAAGTCTCCTTTCTCGAAGTCCTGGCCGAAAAGAACCCGCCCCGGGCATGCATCATATCCCCTGCGAGAATGCCCCCGGCCAAATTCATCACAAGGGATCATAAGAAAATCAATCAAACCATAAACATGGGATACAGGGCCGTGGAAGACATGGAAACGAAAATCAGACATTTCATGGCAGGAACTGCACGTTTGGACACGCCGTCGACCCGTGCCGGATCACAATGAGGAGGATATATGAACCTGAACGAACTGGCAGAAAAGCTGGGACTTAAAAAAGATGAATACATTGAACTGGTGGAGCTTCTCGTGGAAACCAGTCACACCGACATCGCAAAAGTTGAATCCGCAATCCGTGAACAGGATTCAAGCGAAGCGGCCGGCGCGCTCCACTCCATTAAGGGGGCTGCGGGGAATCTCGGTCTTATGGAGATCTACGAACTGGCCAAAAAGGGGGAGCATGCAGCCCGCAATCTTGACCTTCAAGAGATCCCTGACGTCGTTGAGGAGCTGAAGGCCAAGCTGATGGATCTCTCAGCACTTTCGAATCAGTAAGAAGCATTGCGGACGTCCTGAACCTGCGATTCAACATCCAGGCGCTGGAATGAAGGCCCTGCATCCCTTTGCGTCCTGTCCATTGTTCACATCCACCGCAGACGTCACTGCATGGGTCTTGATCCTAATTGATCCCATCATCAGAACGGACTCGGCATAGGCCGTGGATACCAGCAGGAACAGGGAGATCCGCGGTAAGAGAAGCGAACGTATCATTCCAGTTCTTGAGGGCCTACGGTCTCCGTTACATCCATACCGTTTTATCCAGGTCTCCCCTAACGCATCCGTGTATGCGTCTCAGGGAGCGCCCGCCTCCCATCTCAAAAGGCGGTGTGCACCTCCTTTGTGCTTGCAAGAAGGTGCCTTCATCTGATACGTACCGACATCTTATGTGGACGATTTTTCATGACAACTATTGAAACCATATTTCTGGGCATCATACAGGGTCTGACGGAATTCCTACCGGTCAGCAGCTCGGGCCATCTGGTGGTGTTCAGGAATCTGCTCGGATTCAGGGAACCCGAACTCCTTCTGGACACCGCGCTTCATTTCGGGACCCTTATGGCCGTGTGCATCTATTTCCGTTCGGATCTTCGGCAAATGGCCGAGGAACTCTGGGATTTCCTCTCGAAAAGTAAAGATCCCGGATTCAAACCCGGACCGCACGCCGCCCTCGCCCTCATGGTCGGGGTCGGGACGATTCCGACGGCATTGATCGGCCTCATTTTCAAGGAACCTCTGGAAAGCCTCTTTGGTTCCGTAACCATCGTGGGCATCATGCTCGTGGTGACCGGTCTTATTGTGGGCATCACCCGGTTTGTTCCTCTCAATTACGGCAAAAAGGACCGGTTAAGCATTGCGATCGCATCGGTCGTCGGTGTGGCTCAGGGATTGGCCATTATGCCGGGGATCTCCCGTTCGGGATCGACCATCGTATGCGGACTCCTCTTGGGCCTGAACCGAGATCTGGCCGGTCGCTTTTCATTCCTCCTCTCCATACCGGCGATCATCGGAGCCGTTGTTCTGCAGCTGGACATGGCTGCCATCACGCGGGTGGGGGCTATTCCGCTCATCTTAGGATTTCTGTCTTCCGCCGGCGTAGGGTTTCTGGCCCTGAAGATCCTCATGAGGATGATCCAAAAAGGTCACTTCTATTATTTCGCTCCCTATTGCTGGGCCATCGGAATACTGACGGTTGTGTTTTCCTGAGGACGAGACAATGAGCAAGAAACGACATCTTTTCGATTACGCCATTCTGTGGGCCAAAGGATTCTGTATGGGGGCTTCTGATGTGGTGCCGGGCGTTTCCGGTGGGACCATGGCCTTTATTCTCGGTATCTATGAGGAACTCATCCGTGCCATCAGGTCCTTTGACCTGAAAGGCCTCAGACTCCTGCTGACCGTACGAATCCGGGCGTTTTTCGACCATATTTCATGGAAATTTCTACTCGCTGTAGGCATCGGCATCCTGAGTGCCATCTTCACCCTTGCCAGACTCCTCGCATGGCTCCTCCACAACACGCCGGTGCTGATCTGGTCCTTCTTTTTGGGCCTGATCCTCGCTTCGGTGGTTACGGTCAGCCGACGCGTCAAGGCGTGGGAGACCCTCACGTGGGTCACGCTGATCGCCGGCCTGGTGGGTATCTATCTTCTGGTGGGGATGGTCCCCGGAACCACCCCTGATGACCTTTGGTTCCTCTTTCTTTCAGGGGCGGTGGCCATTTGCGCCATGATCCTGCCCGGCATATCCGGTTCCTTTATTCTGGTCCTTATGGGCAAGTATCAATATATTCTGGAAGCGGTCAACCAGCGGGATTATCTCGTTCTTGTGGTTGTGGCTGCCGGGGCGTGCATCGGCATTGCGGCATTTTCCAGGTTACTGGGATGGCTCCTTGCGAGATATCACGATCTCATGGTGGCCTTTCTGACTGGGCTCATGTTAGGTTCTCTCAGGAAGGTCTGGCCCTGGAAGGAGACCCTGGAAAGCATGACGGATCGTCACGGAAACATGGTGCCGCTGGTTCAGGCCAACATATTCCCGGAACAGCTTAATGGAGAGGTCTTTGCTGCACTTGGCCTGATGATAGCCGGATTCCTGGCCGTCATCATCCTCGATCGGATGGCGCAGTCAACATGAAGGTGGAACCGGAAACTGAAACCCCGAGGACACTGAGAGGTGCGGCGTGAAACGTGAACGATGAAGTTGGCCCGACTGAAACCGGGGACCTGTGTCATGAGGCTTGACCTTCAGGGATCGGCCGCTTTTCATCCAAAGTCCAATATCCCGTATCCAGAATCGTGTCTGAACATCTTTTCCGTTCAGGCATTACTTACCAATCCCCTGTTCCTCCGAGTCCCATGAGACGTATGGCCACCATCACATTGGTATCGCCGCTCTCTTGGGCGGCGCCCAATTTGACTCCCCAGCACTGGCTCTGATATCCGATCCAGCCGGTGCTTGAGATGGTTTGACCCGCATCAACATCCCTTTGGATGGAGCCCCCGATGGAGAAACCGTGAACCAGGTTGACGTCTGCACGAAAGTTGACGTTGGTCTGGCCCCCCGCTACGTTCTGGTAATACTGGTAGTTCACCTCGTAGTAATCTTTCCGCCCTCCGGCCCGGCTCACAGAGAGGCTCCCGGAAAGGGTGGATCGGGTGAACGAATGCTCATAATGGTCCCACCCGGCGCTCCCTCGAAGGTCTAAGAAGGAGAAGGGGCTCACAATCAATTCCGCCAGGAGCGGGGTAAACGGCTGATCCGTATCATCCCCCCTCGCGGTGTCGATATCGTAGCCCTGGTAGAGCTTGAAGGTGGCCAGTTGACTGTACCTTGCGCGGCCCTTCTTGTCCTCAAAACGGGCATCCAGGAAATTCTCGAGGGCAAAGGCGATCCGGTTCTTGCTCGGATCTTCACTACTATCCTGGTAAATCGAGTCAAACCAAGCCGTTTCATACCCTTCCCTTTCAATGGGAGAAAACCATGGGGTGTCTTCGCCATCGGTCTGGTAGCCGAGGTACTGATAGATGAACACGGGGGACATCTTATGCCTCAGTTTCTTGGCATTGAACCAGTCGAGGTCATAGACCCGCTCCAGGTTGGTGGCCAGACGGGCCCCTGCCTCGTAGGCCGTCTGGTACTGGTTGTTGCGGCCCCCTTCCGTGTCCTCATACCAAAGGCCATTATAGGTATAGGTGAATGATGGTTCGAACTGCACGTAGGGGCCGAGCCAGAATGGGAAGTTGACCTGGGGAGAAATAAAGAGGCTGTGCCCCTTGTTTGCCTCATCGCTCCAAACGTAGTCATAATTGGACTCAACATTAAAAAATATAGGCAGTTCCTTGATCTGCTCGGGTAACAGCGTGAAATTCAGACTGCCCAAAGGCTCCTCGATCTTCTTTGTGTCATCGGGATCCTCAACGGGCTGATAATAACTGCCCATGGCCTGCAGGCTGTAGGATTCGCCGTCCCGGCTGAATCGAAGGGCGGATCGCCGCGCGGGGGATCGCTTTTCTTGAAAAGGGCGTTTGGATTCTTCGGCCAGGTCGAGTCTTGAAGAAAACCCGAACAGCTTCTCCTCGAATTCCCTCAGATAGTCCTGGTCGCTGACATAATCCGCATCAAGCCGGGCCGTCACACCGAGGGGAAGGTCCTGGTCCGCCCACCCCCTGAGCCAGTACCGGGTGGCATTGGTCCGGGCAAACGGGCTGATATCCAGGGCGTCTTCATCGGTCATATTCTTGGTCTTTTCCTTATCTGAAAGGATATCAAACTCCAGCGCCCCTTTTGACTTCTCATCCTGAATGTACCGGAACTCAACCCCCTGCATGTATCCCCGCCGACTCATGTAGCGGCCATAAAAAGTGGCATCGGTCTGGTCTGAGATGGCCCAGTAGAAGGGAAGTTCGACCTCACCCCCATTGAGGGTTGAATAACCGAAACGGGGTGGAAGTAGGCCCGACTGGCGTTTGGTCTTGGCCGGGAAGATCATATAGGGGATATAGATAATCGGCAGGTCTCTTATCCGGAATGCGGAATGCCTGATCGTGCCGTAACCTTCAATGGTTACCCTTACCTCTGATCCGGTGATGGTCCAGTCCGGATGGGTCCCGTCACAGGTGGTCAGGGTACACTCCTTGACCACATAGGTATCCTCCCCCACCTTTTTCATGTGGCTGCCCCGGATATAATAGTGGTTGGCACTTAGAAAGAGCGAAGCATCCGCAATCTCCCCGGTCTGCGTATTGAGATTAAAGGATCCTTCTCTGCCGGTAATAATGTCTCCTTCCGTCTCCAGGCGGAGGCCCCCGGAGACCGTGGCGATCCCCTTTTTCACGTTAAAGACCGCATGCTGCGTATAAAGGGTTTGGCCGGCCTTGGTAATAACCACATCCCCCTCAGCCGTATAGACGCCTTCCTTTTCATTGTATGTCAGCCGGTCGGCTGATATCTTCCACGGGATGGCGTCATCATCCAGCAACCCCATTCTGTCCCCGACGACATCGGCAAAAAGGGCATCCGGATGCATCAGCATAAACAGGCAGATAATCGCACACAGAACAACAGCTCTTAGGGTGTATTGAAGCCGAATCGTATGATCCTCCTCAGGTTCGTTAGATCAGATCACATCGCTCCTATTTGGCCGGGCCTCAAAAAGAGCGCATCCCAGGTCCACCCGCAGGGGACACAGGCGCCCGGTACCCGGTAGACAGGCAGGTGCACGGGACGCGCGGGACCTCTTCAACCCTGCCCTACGGTTCTCGATTTCTATAGTATTTCATGGCCTCGGGAATCTCTTGTCGGATATTTTGTATGCGCGTCGCGTCGGCCGGATGGGTGCTCAGAAATTCAGGCGGCGCAGCCCCCTTTTTCTGATGAGACATCCTCTCCCAGAACCCCACCGCCGCATGGGGATCGTATCCGGCCATGGCCATGAATGCCAGGCCGAGTCGGTCCGCCTCATTCTCATGCAGGCGACTGTAGGGCAGGATCACCCCCACCGAGGCCCCCAGCCCAAACGCGGTCATCCAGAGTTGACGGGTGGTATCGGGTTGATTGGCCAAGGCCGCCGAAAGCGCCAACCCGCCGGTCTGAACAAGAAGGGCCTGGCTCATGCGTTCATCCCCATGCCGGGCAACGGCATGGGCGATCTCATGTCCCATGACAACAGCGAGCCCGGATTCATCCCTCGCTATGGGAAGGATACCGGTATACACCACCACCTTTCCGCCGGGCATGCACCAGGCGTTCACGTCAGGGCTTTCCACCAGATTGAATTCCCAACGGTAATCTTTGAGTAAATGAGACAGGTTGTTATCAGCCATGTATTGTTCCACGGCCCTTTGTATCCTTCGGCCAACCCGCTTCACCATTTCGGTCTGATCCCTATTGTTACTGAGCTTGTGTGTCTTCAGGAATTGATCATACTGCTGAAAACTCATGGAAAGCATGCTCGAACTGGGAACCAGAGACAGCTGTTTCCTGCCGGTCAGGGGGACCGTAGCGCACCCGATGAAAAAGATCGCCAGGAAGATAGACCCATAGAGGCGAGCCACCAGGGATTTCAATGTTTTCCTCCTCCTTCACCACGGATGGCGCCATCTTAGCGAGAGAACGCGGAGGAGGCAAGTGTTTCTTTCCCGCCGTGTTCATGACCTCTCTCCACGCCAGTTATATCCCAAGGCGTCAGGGATCTCAAAGCACCTGTGGGAAAACAGATCACCCGTTGGCGTCCTCATGATCGATTTCATGAGGATCTCCTTGACATGATAGAACCGCATCATTCACAATACGCGTATTCATTCCCTCACCGTAACTGGGTCCCTGATACGCCTTTGAAAGGCCCAATCATTGCCCGCGGTTCCTGTGGAGAACCGCTTTTTGAAAGGGAGGCGGCTATGCATACAAACCATTCAAAAACGTTTACGGTTGCGCTTCGAATCATCGGGTTCCTTTTCTTGCTGGGAGTCCCTTGGAACCCGAGCCAGGTGGTGGCGGGGAACAGCTGGTTTGAAAAAGGATCGGATTTGCTCAAAACATTCTCATCGGGTAGCGGTTCATCCGGCCTGTCCGTTGAAGAGATCGGGGCCGGACTCAAGGATGCACTTCGTGTGGGCACGAACAACGTGGTAACCCGTTTGGGGCAGGTGAACGGGTTCTACGAAGACCCGGCCGTTCATATTCCGTTGCCCCAGCAGATAGACAACATCAAATCGGTCCTGGACAAACTCGGGCTATCGGGTCAACTGGAGGAGCTAGAGCTTCGAATCAACAGGGCCGCTGAGACAGCGACCCCGAGGGCGAAGGAACTCTTCTTTGCAGCGATCCGTGAAATGCGCTTTGATGATGTAAAGGAGATATACAATGGACCCAAGGACGCTGCGACCCAGTATTTTAAGAGGAAGATGTCGCCCGAACTCGCAAAAGAGATGGAACCCATTGTGGAAGACACCCTCGAACAAGTGAAAGCGGTTCAGACATATGATCGCATCATGAAAGATTATCATTCCATCCCCTTTATGCCGGATGTGAAGGCAAACCTGACCGATTATGTGGTAGAAAAGGGAATGGACGGCATCTTCTACTATATGGCCAAGGAGGAGGCCGCCATTCGTACCCATCCGGCAAAACGGACGACGGACCTGCTGAAACGCGTGTTCGGCGCAACATAGTCGGATTGTTTTCTGAAACGCAGATAACACCATCCCGCCTGGCGGGAAGACCTAACTTGTGCCCATCCACAAATGTATTTTGGGCACGACGGAGTTTCCAATTCAGAAATGGAAATTTTTTCGCAAGGCCAAGGAAATCAAGGAATTACGCGGAAAAAGATCAGGTATGGATGGAAACTAACTTACAACATGTTGTCGTTCGAGACCCCCTTAAGGGCCTAACATCGTGCCTGAAAGGAGTTCCCGTTCGCGCACCCACGATCCAATGGAGGACATCATGATCATCAAGAAGCTTTCGGACACCCCTGTTACGGATATGGAGGGTCTTGACCATATCAAAAAACAGATTGTCATCGGCCCGGACGACGGGTCAAATGAAATTGTCATGCGTTATTTTAAGGTCGAATCGGGTGGATCCAGCCCCTATCACGAACATGATTTTCCGCACCTGGTCAAGGTGGAGACCGGCAAAGGGGTGGTGGTGGACCCGGACGGCAATGAGCACCCGGTGCAGGCCGGGGATTATGTGTACGTTCACGACAACGAACGTCACTGCTTCAAGAATATGGGCCAGGATCCTTTTGCGTTCATTTGCGTGGTACCCGGGAGAGGCGAGGGCTGACAGCCTCCGCGGTTCGCACTCGGTACGTGAGCGTGTGGGGAATTGGACAGGTGTACCGTGGGGCAAGCCATGCCCCCGTTTTCCCAAGATCCCAGAGGGTCGGCAGGACCTTCGCGTTCATCGGATCGTCAGCGTCATGGGAAACGATCCATGTCGTCTCCGTCCTCTTTATACCATCTCATCCGATCCAATGGACGGTGGGAAGGCTTTGTATGATCTCGGCAGTTCCCGGCATGAGTGGACCTGAGGAAGTTCAGGCACATGCCGAACAGTAATATAAAAGCCACTATTCCGGTTATAACCTCTGGGACCATCGTATGCCTCCTTGGAAGCGTATCTCAGAATGAAACCAGCAACCCCTGCCTATGAGCTATATATCGCCCCTTTTTTTTGTTTTTCAATGCGTTTGTTGAATCGGATATGACCTTTTTTCACAAAGAGATGATAATGCCGGCTGAGGGGCAGCGGAGGGATGACGTCGTGGGGATGCACGGATTTTCCCGTAGATAGGCAGCCACGATCTGGCGTGACACCATTTTGGAGAAAGACATATGAAGTGCATTCGACTGGAGGACGCAGGTGTGGATATCTGCGTAACGATCCAGGTGAAACCCATTTTCATGGAAAAGCCGAGCGGCGAGCTGAAAGAAGAGCTTGAGCGGCTGGAAACCGCACGGGTCTTAAAACATATCGGCGCAACGCACGAAGAAACCATCGCGCGCCATATTGCAAAGGAATATAGAAACCGACAAGACCGCCACAGCGATTCCTGAGCATGGCCTTTCAGGGATTCGGCTCACGCCAAAGCATTCAAACCCTCCCTCAACCTTCCATATCGTCGGAACGGTAGGTGACCGGGTCAAAATAAATGAGGGCCTCGCCGACCGTAAAGAGAGAGCCACAGACGACGATGAGGTCATGAGGGCCTGCCATCTCCTGGGCCCGGGTCAGGGCAGCAGCCAGCAGAGGGACCGTTTCCCCCGGTTTATGAAGGGGGCGGGCCTTTTCCATCAGGACCTCGGGATCGGCGGCCCGGGAGTAAAGGGGCCTTGTACAAATGAGATAGTCGGCCAGAGGGACAATGGCCCGCATCATATGGCCGATGGCCTTATCCGCCATAACACCCATCACCAGAATCAGCCGATGGTATTTAAATCCGGCCGTTATGGAACTGGCCAGCATCCGCAGAGCAGCAGGATTATGGGCCCCGTCCAGTAATATGGTGGGATGGGTGCCCACCACCTGCATCCGTCCCGGCCAGGCCGCATTCTGGACCCCATTTCGAATGTGCTCCTCAGACACGGATATCCCCTTGTCATGCAGGGTCTCGATAATCCCCAGTGCAAGGGCCGCATTGCGCGCCTGCAGCTGACCCGAAAGCCCGAGACGGAGTCCGTGCGCGTTGAGCAGCCGTCCCGTATAATGAAAGCCGGTCCGGGTCGTCCGATATCGTATATCTTTTCCCACCCGCCACAGGGGTGCGCCCCTTTCACGGGCGATCTCTTCCAGGGTGTTGATGACAGCAGGACCGGACGCCGCCGTAACCACATCCACACCCCTCTTGATAATTCCCCCCTTTTCCCTGGCAATATCCACAAGTCGGTTTCCTAAGAATTCCTGATGCTCCATGGAGATATTGGTGATCCCTGACACCAGCGGCATAATGACATTGGTGGCATCGAGACGCCCCCCCATGCCCACCTCCATAATGGCCAGGTCTGTTTTTTCACGGGCGAAATAGACCAGGGCCATCGCCGTGGTGGCCTCGAAGAAGGTTGGCGGCTCTTCCTGCACGAAGGCTCCCCGCAACTCATCAATCAAATCTGCAGCCGTTTCACGTGCCATCTCTACCCCGTTGATTCGGAAACGCTCGGTAAACCGGACCAGATGGGGTGAGGAGTAGAATCCCACCTTTAGTCCCGCCTCTCTCAGGATCCCTGCAACAAACGTGGCAACGGATCCCTTGCCGTTGGTCCCGGCAATATGAACATATGTCTGCCCCCTATGGGGATTCCCAAATGCCTTCAACAGGTTTTCGGTCTTTGAAAGTCCGAATTTGATCCCGTACTTCTGAAGGCTGTAAAGATAGCTGATCGACTCCTGGTAGCGATTTTGATCTGTCTTCATGGTGCGTTGTGTCCATCTATCATCTTTGGTCCCAAGCTTACTCTCCAACCAAAGATATTTGAGATTTATAATTGATGAATCCGTAAAAAGTCCTAAACCCCGTCACTCCGGCCCCGCATCAAGTGCGGGGCCGGAGTGACGGGAAAGGGCATTCCCTTACATCTTCTCCAGCGTGGTGTACTCGAGATGAAGGAGTTTCCGCCCGACCTTCTTGAAAAAGACCTCCACCTTGTTGCCTGCGACGAATCTGGACACAACGCCCGTCCCGAATGCGGGATGCCGAACCTTTTGACCTTGGGAAAACGGGTACCCGCCCTCGGCCTTTCCAAAACGCGCCGTATCGCCGCTTCTCCATGTCCCTCTTGGGACCGAGGCCGGGGAGCGGTATCCCTGTTCGTGACGAAACAGTTCGGATGAGAGTGCGGATATAAAGGAAGACAGCCCATTCCCGCCTCTTGAATAGGGAGACCACTGGGCCGGCGATTCCTCTCCGGGATAAGAAATGATCAATTCATCTTTGGCCCGGGTGGCCGCCACATACATCAGACGGCGTTCCTCTTCCAGATCCAGTGGGTTGTTATATGCCATGGATGCGGGAAAGCGTCCCTCCATCACCCATATGATGAATACCACCGGCCACTCAAGCCCCTTGGCTGAATGCACGGTGGACAGGGTGAGTGTCTTTCCCTTCTCACCCGGTTCCACATCTGCCGAGCTGTTGGGAGGTTCCAGGACCAGATCATCCAGAAATCCCCTCAACTTTTTGTAACGGGCCGCCATGGGGATCAGCTGTTCCAGCTCCTTCTGACGTCTCGGGTAGTCATCGAACTTTTCCTTGAGAATGGGCAAATAGTATGCCATGACCTGCTCAACCGCCTTCTCGGGCGGGGTCTCCTTGTCCTGCAAATTTGTCAGAAGCTCGCCCAGGCCCTTCAGACCCCCTTCACGCTTTCCGGCCCCCGGCCAATCCGCAACGCCGTCCGGAGAGATCCCTTCTTTTCTCATCCACTGAATGATCGCCTGGCTCTTGCCCAGCCCCACATTCTTGATCAGCCTCAGTACCCGGATCCAGCTGATGGTCTCATCCCGGTTAACCACGACCCGCATGTGCGCCAGGAAATCCTTGATATGGGCCGATTCCAGAAATTTGAACCCTCCATATTTTACGTAAGGGATGCCCTGGCGGGTCAGTTCAGCCTCCAGCTCAAAGGAATGATATGCTGCCCGGAACAGGACCGCAAACTCATCCAGGTAGCGTCCCTGGGCCAGGGCCTCCTTGATGTATTGGGAGATCAGGAGGGCCTGACCGTGTTCCGTCTTCGTATTGATAACCTTCGGCCTGCCGCCCCCGGTCCGCCGGGCAAATAAACACTTGGTGTATTTTTCGTCTGCCTGCTCCATCAGGGCGTTCGTCAGGGCCAGGATCGGCTGTGTGGATCGGTAATTCTGCTCCAGCTTGATGATCTTGACATTAGGAAAAAGATTTGGAAAATCAAGCATATTCCGATAATTGGCCCCCCGGAAGGAATAGATGGACTGGGAGTCGTCTCCCACCACCATAATGTTTTGGTGCGCGTGGGCAAGCCATGTGACGATCTCCGCCTGTATCCCGTTGGTGTCCTGATATTCATCCACCATGATGTGACCGTATTGGAGACTCAGTTCAGCGCGGATATCTTCGTTGTCACGCAGCAACCGCTGAAAATTGATGATAAGATCGTCGTAATCCATCAACTGATTGCTTTTCTTATAGGTCTGATAGAGCCTCCCCAACCGGTGGATCTGTGGCGCCACTTCAACAAACTGCCCGTATTCTTCCAGCACGAATGGCTCCACGGGCGTCTCAAGGTTGGCTGCTTTACTGATGATATTGGCCAAGGTGCCCCGTTTCGGGAACCGCTGGACTGTCCGGGTCAGCTGCAGTTGCGGGATCAGGGTCTTGAGAATCTCCTCCATGTCGGACCGGTCCAGAATGGTGAAGGTATTTTCGTATCCCAGGGCGGCGGCATGGCGTTTGAGGACCTTGAAGGCCAGGGAGTGAAAGGTGCCGCCCGATACAAATCGGCATCTCGCGTCCGAGAGCGCAGCAGCCCGGTCGAGCATCTCCTGAGAGGCCTTTCTCGTAAATGTCAGCAGGAGAATGGATTCGGGGTCGACCCCGGACGCCACCAGTCGTGCCACACGGTAGACCAGAGTCCGGGTCTTGCCGCTGCCGGCCCCAGCGATCACAAGAACCGGGCCTTGAAGCGCGGTGACCGCCTCTAACTGAGCAGGATTGAGAAGCTTTTCGTAGTCGATTGGGTTTGTCAAAACGGGTTTTCCTTTCAATCCCCGAATATATCATCACAATTTAATAATCAAATAAAGGAGATATCCGGCATAACACACGAGGAGAAAGACG
>Ga0272444_10002010_pt1 | contig 19075 bp, 16 predicted proteins | sample SSMForm13_FD_201033 | JGI IMG/M metagenome (GOLD analysis project Ga0272444, IMG submission 201033) | Marine sediment archaeal communities from Little Sippewissett salt marsh, Falmouth, MA, United States - SSM-Form-13 | ecosystem: Environmental > Aquatic > Marine > Wetlands > Sediment ... | reverse complement strand
TGACCGTTACATCGACCAGGCCGCGCCCGGATGCGTCTGCCGGTGTAAGCAAGGCGTAACCGATGCTGCGCAGTTCGTCACTGCCGTTGTTGGCGATTGCCTCACTTATCCAGGGCGCGTCAGGCAGGATGGAGAATATCCCTGCCGAGAAATAGATCGGCAGTTCCCACCGGCCCCGGTGTATCCACTCGATAGCCTGGCGAAGCTCGTTAAAGTGAATCGCCCGAACGCCGGTTTCGTAGGCCGTCAGCGTCGAATCGGTCCAATGGTCTGTGCCATTGAGCTTTTGCAGCAAGCCGACTTCGCCCGCGCCGACGCCCGAATCGCCCGCGACTATGATCTTGCCTTCGTCCGCACCAGCTACAGGCCAAAGCCAGTCCATATCCGAAGGCGTAGCGGGGGACCCGCCAAGCCCGCCCGTGGTCGGTTCCAGAATCGTCCCGGTTATGTTCGTGCGGAAGTTCGTAAACGGGGGGGCCGTTGCGTTCGCCGGAAGATCGTTTTCCACCGGCGCACCGCTGTAGATTGCAGACGAAAAGTCCTGTGACTGCTGATAGACGAGCAAGCGCCGACGGTTGACTCTCTCGGCCAATTCGTCCGCGTCGGAAAGACAAACGAAATGGTCGCCGTCGTCGAGCCTACCCTGTGCGTTGCCGTTATCCCATGTCGCTGTGTATGCCATGCCTTTAATCCAGATATTTGGCGTAGGCGGGGTGGTCGAATACGTATCGCATATTGGGCGGGCCGGCCTGGTCGAGAACGGCTGCGACGATGACGATCGTTCCGGCCTCCACAGCGGCGCCCGTTCCCAGGGACAACTCGGCCAGGTTCTTCGCCGATACGTCCGAGACGCCTGCCTTGTCTATCAGCGTTCCCGAAGCGTTGTGCACTTGCTCGCGGACGGTGTACGTGGCGCTTCCCTGGGAGCCGGCGACCTTTGCCGGGAACATCATCGCTACCGGCGGGCGGATATGGACCACCCATCTGCCTTCTACGTCGATCGCCACCGCCTGCGCCCCTGCCGTCACCTGTCCACCCGCGTCGGAAGGCTCGGCCAGGTTTGTGACGGTGACGGTCTCTTCGGTTGCAGCCTGTGTGTTGCCGTCGCCGTCGAAGCTTATCGGAGTTGCCGTGTAGCGGTTGTCCTCAATCAGCGAATCGATTCGCACTAGCTGCAGACCGGCGGGCGTGCCGACCTGCGCAAGACGGTACAGGCTGTCGTGGTAGGGGGTGCTTATCGTCATTATCATCCGCTCACGTAAAGGCGTGTGGTTTGCTTTGTGCCAAACTCGTGCACGATGGATCTGATGAACGGGCGGGTGTCCGGGTTTGAGCACAGCTCGAACTGCCTTCCGTCAACGCGTTCGATGATGTCTCCGACGCGATAGGACGTGTCCACCCAGGCGAGGGTCAGTACTGCCTCGGTTGCAGACCATATTGCTTCGGCCTTGCGTCTGGCCAGCCGGCTGAGTGCGGCGGAGTCGTCCCGTACGGCGGCAGGGCCGACGTCTTCGGCGCCGCTGAAGGCGCTGGTCGGGTGCACCTGGTCCCAGCCGGCGACGGCCGACATGTCGAACACTTCCCTCCCGGCCCCCGGGTCGCCTGCGATTTCCGCCGACAGGTGGACGTCGGATTCGACCGTGCATGTAACCCTTACCTCGACGGTTCCCGCCGTCGCCGCCTGGAAGTAATCGCCCGGCAGACCGTCGCCCCCAAGATAGATTGCGCACTGGTCCTGGGCTGCCCATGCGGGTCCGCGCCACCTTCGCCAGTTGCCCTGAGAGGATGTGCGGTACTCGACGACGGTTCCGAAGCTTTGCCCATCCGCGCCTGCCGAGAGACAAGGCAGGAACGTGCGAGGCGCGCCGGCGACGAAGTCCGTGGCGCTGATGTCCGAGAAGTCATGCCGGGGGATGGACCACGGCAAACGGCTGTACCAACCGTGTTCGTTCAGGACCCATTTTCGATAGACCGAGGCCAGCTTTGCCCATTTGGACGAGGCGCTTGGCGCGAAGTCTCGCCAGCAAGAGCTTTCGGACGACTCGTCCCAGCCCTTGGCCAATTGGAAGGTCGATTCGTACCGCTTGCGTCGGCCCAAGACGAGCACGCCACGGCGGGCGGGGCGTTCGGTGAAGGTTATCTTGCCTGTCCATAGGTTGCTGCTGTCGGCGCGGAAGGTTTGTCCCGGCGATTGCAGGCACACTGTGCGGCGCCGCCCGTCCGTGCCCGGACGGTACACGCGCAACGAGGTCCCGTCGCCAGCGGCTGAAATACTCAGCCCGCCTCCGTCAAGCACCTCGGAGATGACCGCGCGGGCCTGCAGGCCGGTGGCTTCCAGAGCGCCGAGAGGAACCCGCCCTGCGACGCGTTCAAGCTCCTCCGCGGAAGGCACGTCAACGTCGGTGCGAACTGACACCGCCAAGAGGTAGCCCAAAGCGTCGGCCACGGTCCAGGGCTTGGCGGTCGGCGACGAATCGAACGCCTTGCAGCTTCTGCCCGCAACGTTCACCTCAGACGCGCTCGCCAGACTGTTGCGGTCCGTATTGAATCGCAACTGGGATGCGGGCATTTCCGCGGCGTCGTCTCCGGCAAGTTGCCACTTTCCCGCGAGCCTTGCGGACAGTTCCGCGGCCGGTCCAGGGATGCAGACCGCGACAAGGCCCTCGTCGTCATCGGCCAACTCATAACGGTGGGAATCCACCACTCCAACGAATGACACTCCTCCTTCCGGAGGAGTGAAGACAATCGAAACCGTCGAGCCGACGGCGGGGAGCGAGCGGTCGTCCAGATCGTCTGGCCGGTCTGTCAATCCCGCAAGCGCGCCAGTCAGCGTCAGCTCTCCGAACTGTGGCGGGCCCGATATCTCCCATCGCTTTACGGCCAGGTCCTGCCGCCTGGCGCCGTCGATATATACTGCCGGACGGCTGCATTTGATGACTGGCGGTTGGGACGTGCTTGCAGAAAGTGTCAGCGAGTTCATCTTGGGCTCACAACGATTCCGGTGGGTCTATTTCGGCCGGGGCGTGCAACGTCACGGCGTGCGTCAGGGGACCCGAAACCTCACCCAGGCGGGCCCTGGCCGCGAACTTGCAGGGCAGCAGTGGCGCCTCTACCGTTACGGAAAAGTCGGTCTGAGCGGAATTCGCCTCAATCGTCGCTGCCGGCGACTGCAACTCGATCGTGCCTGTTCCGCTGTCAGTGAATATCTCGAACAGAGACGGGCGTCGCTGTCCGGGTGATGGATAGCAGGAAAACCCCACACGCGCCAGATTGGGCGAAACCAGCCTTGCCGTCAGCTCGCATGGCGCAGCCAGCGGCGCTTCGGAGAGTTGCCCCTCGCCATCGACTTCAACAAATGCGATCGCATGGTGGTTTGTCTCTTCGATGCCGCTGGCCGACACTGCCCGGGCCGCAAGCACGCAAGTCTTGTCCGGCTGAAGGTTCATGGAGATGTTCACTTGGCTTTCACCCGGCCTGGAGCAAGCAATCGGGTTGGCCCAGTCGATTGAGCGAGTGTCGGCGCCGCCTTGGTAAATGTTGTAACCCGCCTGCCGGAACGCCACCGTAAGAAACGGAGAGCCCACAGGAACCGCCGTGTAGTCCAGATGCTCCGTCGCTACAAGAGCGGCCTCGGCGAACGTCCAGCCCTCTCGCAGCGCATCGCAAAAGGCTTCGCCATCGAACGAATCCCCCGTCTTGGAAAACCCGTATCCCGACGCCCATCCCCCGCTGATAAGGGCCGTGCTCATCGGAGTAGACGCGCTTCGCAAGGTGGTCTGTGCGTTGGTCGCAAGTTCGCAGACGCAGGCCCGCGTGCCCGCCTCGCTCAGCCCGCCCATCGTGGTGATATCATCACCTATCGTTATCGCCGCGTTTTCCGGCTTCGTTGCGTGGGTCAGTATCCGCAGCTTCTGGACGGCCAGCGAGCTGCGCAGGTCGGAGTCGTCGCTTGCGAAGTAGTCCGCATCCGGTATCGTGACGGCCTCGACCACCGCCGCCGCGTCGATTATCGCCTTGGCGTGTGCTAAGGTGTCCGCGTCGATGCTGACCGCCAGGTGCATGTTCTGCGCGGCCAGCGTTGTCGCCGTCGGGCGGGTCGATGATCCGTAGAACGGATTGTCCGTCTGGCTGCTGAACGCTTGGCCGTACCGCGTCAGCCTCGATGCGACCGAATGCCGGTCTCCGCCCTCGGTGAAGAATTGCGGCACGTCGAGCCCGACGATAAAGCACGTGCAGCGCCCGGCGGCGTCGGTATTCAGGGCAAACCAATCGTCCATATCGTCTGTCACGCGGGACTGAAGCTCGGCCTCGCCGGCCAATGTCTCGACGCCCGTAGCGGCCAGAAGCGGCAACAGGTTCGCCCGGGGTATTCCCAACTCCGTCGCGCAGTAGTCGGCAAACTCCACGCTGTCGGAATCGTCCCTGCGGTACAGGACCACCGTTCGTGCCGCCTCGCAATAATCGGTGGTCGGCGTCGGCCCGTAGGGCTGTGTGTAAGTGGTCGCGATCTTGACTTCATCGAAATCGCCGACCCATCCGTCCGTGGCCCAGTCAACAGCGCCCAACCTCAAAGTAATCGCACTGCCGCCAACGCGATCGTAGTTATCGACACCGGTGACCTCCAGCCATTCATGTCCATCGACGTAAACGCGGCCTTCACCGTCGGCGGATACGTTCGTTGCGGCTCGCTGCAACTCGACAACAACATAATGCCATCGGTTATCGTCCATGGCCTCGTTGCTGTAACCTTTGTTGCTAATGCCAGCGGCATCATTCCATAGCCGCAGGTAAAGCGTGCCGGTGGAACTAAGGAAGACGCCCGTAAGGATGTTGGCCCCGGCATAGAGTTGCAGGGGGATGGTGGTCCCGGACGGATAGCTCGGCATGCGAAACCAGAAGCCAATGTAAATCGACCCACCCGCCGGAATGGTATAGCCGGTGTCCTTGGACCCGTAGGCCTTGTTCGCGCCCGCGACGGTGACGCGCATTCCGTAGGAGCCCCTGTCCGGCCACGCGGCGGAAGCGGACTTAACTGCAACCGAATCGCCGTTTTCGACGATGGAGGTCCATTCGTCGGCCAGCGCCGACGATTCCATGCTGAAGTAATGCAGTCGGCTCATCGATTATCCGATCAGTTGCCGGTGATGGCGACGCTGCCGGTGTAGATTCGCCCGTCGATCTCGGCCATCACATAGACCGTTTTGTCCCCGGCGGTGTCGATGTTCATCGTCACCAGACCCGTAGCGTCGGCTATCGCTTCATAGTCGGCGTCGGCCTCGATTTCCCGCATCTGCTCGCCGGTGGTAACGGAAAAGTCGGTCTGCGCGTCCGGCTCGGAGAATTCCGCGTCGGCGATCCACACCCGGATCAGGAACCGCTCGGCAAGGTCGTTGCCTGCAGCGTCCTTGGCCTGGATATCCATCGTGCCGGTCCCGTCTGTGTCGTCGGTCCCCGACAGCGCCAAGTAGGGAACCACGTCCTGGACGGCCGATGCGAGCTTGGCGGCGGTGACGCCCCCGTCGGCAATGCGAAGGTTTTCCGATCCGTCGTCTTCCAGCCCCGTCCCTGCGAAATCGGAGACATCGACGGCCAGGGCGCTTCCGGCCCCGCCCTGGAGTCCGTCGCCCGCCGCCGCGGCGGCGATGCGGAGGTTTTCCGTCCCGTCGTCTTCCAAACCCGTCCCGGCAAAGTCCGAAACGTCCACGGCGAGACAGTTGGATATCCCGTCCTGCCTCAACCCATCTCCCGCTATTTGGAGTACAAAACTTTGACAAGACACTTTCTTGTTGGCGTTGGAATCGCCTGCGTCGATAAACACTATACTGTCATCGGTGATGCCGATGCCCGTTTCGGGGTAGGCGTTGAGCAGGTGCGTGTGCAGGCTGTCGGCGTTGGACCCGTCGGTGAGCGTCTCGGCCTCTGCGCCGGATATGTCGGACGCGCCGAAGAACGTCTGCGCCTCGTTGAGCAGCGCGAACGTGCCGATATCGACCCAGCTCGACCCGTTGAAGCCGATCAGCATGTTGCGGTCCTCGACCATGCAGGCCGCGCCCTCGCTCGGTGTGATCTCGGTCCAGTTCGTGCCGTTCCACTGCTCGATATCGTTTGCCGCGACGGTCTGGCCGGTCCCGCTGGCGGCGCCGGTTCCGGTGTTGAGATAGCGGTCGCCCAACGAAGGCGCGCCCGGCTCGGCGGAGGTGAAGTCAAGCTCGTCGGCGACGGACTCCTGCCAGTCCAGCAGGTTCAGGCTGCCGGAACTCGCACCGCAGACGCCCAGGAAGGCCCTGCCGCGGTAGTCAACCACGTCGCCGTCGTATTCGCTGTAATCTCCGGCTGAGGTGGTGATAGTCGCCAGCGGGATGTGAGCGGTCACCGACGGGACGGGAAATCCGGTCGTGTTGACCGTCAGCGTTCCGGCGGCGGTCAGGTAGATGTAGTTGGTCTGGTTGTTGGTCAGCGACTGGCCGGTCGCCCCGGCGTAGTTGACGGCCGAATCCCCGTTGAAGTACTTGCCTGCCCGGACACCGAAGGTCAGTGCGCCATCCTTATAGACGCGCAGATCGCCGGCCCGCCTACTGACGTTAAGCAGGCGGAAGAGCATCTTGTAGAAACTGGTGTAGTAGGGCGACTCGCCGATGGGGACGTACAGCACTTCCTGTTCGCCGTCGGTTGCACCTGAAAGGTCTCTCAACTGTGAATCGGTGGGGTAGGTTTCGCTCATTTCAGTCTCACTGGATCTGGACGGTAAGTGTCTCTGTCTGGCTGTCGTAGGCGGTGGCTGTAATGGAAGCCGGCGCTGCCGGAGGGGGTGTGCAGTCGAACTGTTCGATCTGTCCGTCGGCCTGGCCGGAGATGGTTGAGGCTGCGCGAAGTCTCATCTGGTGCGTGCCCGGTTCGTTGGCTGGATAGGCGATTCGTAGAAGTTCCGCCCCGAATCCGAACCCGCCGGCGCCGAAGCTGCCTCTTCCCGCTCCGGGCGAACCATGCCCGTCATAGCCCAACTGGCCGAGGGCGAAGCTCTGGTAGCCAAAGCCCCATCGCCTCAGCCAGGCGGGGCTGAGCTTGCGCGAAGCCAGGGGTTCCTGGCCGATCAGACCTGTGGCGCGATCGCCCAGAAGTTCCAGGCGGGCGCTGCGGTCCGCAAGCGCCGGGCGCACGACTGTAGTCCGGTAAACCCATCCGGGCCGACCGGCGTCGCCGAGGCGGTCGGACATGTCCACCATGCGGTGGGCGGCATCGACGGCGGCAATTGCCACCAGTTGGCCGAATCCCTCCGCATCCAGATGGAAGCGGCGCTGAGCGATTGAATCGGTGAAGTCGGCCAGTTCGCCGTTGACGTACATCTGGTGATGCAGTGTGTCGTTGGATGAGTCGAACCTGACTATCCATCCGCGAGGCGGCGCGAGAGCAATCACTCGCAGGTTATGGATGTTGTCTGTGATGAACGTGGCGCTCATATCATCTGCCTGTAGCGGATGGTGTATTCACACCAGTAGTTGCGGCCGCGACGGAGAGGCGTTTCCGGCTGGAATTGCTCAACCAGCACGTTCGCGTGGGTTCGTCCGTGATTGTCGGTGAGGTCGTGAAGCCCGCCATCGAGTACGGCCTCGATGTTGGCCATAAGGTCTGCCAGACTCGCCGCACTCTGTGCCTGAAGGCGCCCCCGTTGGGTTATCTCGCGGGTCCGCAGCCCCATGTCGAGGATCATCTCCCCGTTGAGCCCGGCGAAGCCGCGACGAGCAAGTTGCCGCTGGACCGAACCGACCAGGATTGTGTGCGGTCCCGAGCCGAACAGGTCCTGCTGGTCGAGAGTGCTCATTCGGCCTCCTCCGCGCTGAAGGGATCCTGTGCTCCATCGGCGGCCTCGGCGACGAAGCGAAGCGTCGCGGTTGCCATTGCCGATTGCTGATAGGAAAGCTCAATCGAGACCAGCACGGCGCCGGAAAGCGTAACCGCGCGGTCGGCCAGGGAGGAACTGGCCGGGGCAATTGTGCAAGTGAGCTGGCCGGCTTGTCCGAGCGTAAGCGCTTCAGCGATCGAGGTGTCACGAATCGACAACTCGGCGGTCAATCGGTGCGAGTCCAGCTCAACGCTGGTCACATATATATCGCTGTCGGCGGAGGCCGGCTGGGGCTGCGCTGTGCGGCCCAACCGAAGGGAAACCGGAAGCGGAAGGTCGATGCCCGCGAAGGCGGCTGTCTTTATGGAAAGGTAGCGTCCTGCCATCAGCTTTCGTCCTTCTCGAAGTGGCAGCGGAGCTCGATGGCCACGGCAGCGTCGGGCCTTTTGAGGTTGCTTACGGGTCTGCTGCGCAACAGCTCAGTCGCCCGGCCGACGGGTAGATCGACGCATTTGCCGGACCTGTAGGGATCGGCCAGCAGGGCCGTCTGGACGGCTTGGGAGAGTTCATCTGTTCGCTGTGCCGCAACGGCTGCGTCGGCGGCGCGGGTATGGATAGTCACGCTTGCTCGCAGACGGCGCCAGGAAGTCGAGGCGGAATCGTCCGGGCTCAGTATCTCCACGCCGTCTTGGATTACCTCCGTTCGGGGGACTTCCGCCTGCGAGGGGGCCGCGCCGAGGAATACCGCCCCGAATCCGCCGGCCGTCCGGAGGGCGGCTGCTATGTCGCCCAGAATGTCGGCAGCATGTGATGACATCCGCTAGCTTCTCCTCAGTTCGACGTTTCCGAGGCTGCGCGTGCGCTCGGCCTGGCCGTCGCCGTCGGCGTCCACCGCCAGGCGAAGCTGCAACTGCGCCTGTCGGAAAAGCTGCCTGTAGTGCTGGGCCTTCAGCCAGTTGGCGTCGTAGGCCTCGGCGTTGGCGGCCCTGGCGGTGAATACCTCGGTGAGCACTCCGTAAGCGGTGGCCCGGCGGAGTTGGTCGGAGTCGGCGAAGTCGGCATTCGCGACGGGCGAGACCTCGCTGATCTGCCGAAGCTTCTCCCCGAGCGTCCGGGAGACGGCTCGGATCTGCGCGGCATAGGTGCGAACGTGGAACAGCAGGTCCGACCCGCCCGGAGGGGCGACGGCGGCGTCTTCCGTATCCGCCCGTAGCACCGATACGGTCAATTGCGTGGAAGAGTTGACGGAGATGACCTCGCACGCGTTGCCTTCGGCGGGAATCGTGGAGTAGGTGACCAGCACCATGCCCGGCTGGACCGACGCGCTGGTGAAGCTTCCGCCGGAGATGCTGAAGGTCGTTCCGGCGAAGGCGCCTGTCTGACCGGCGATCAACTGTTGGGCTGGAAAGCCTCCGCCGAGGAAGATCACCGGCTCGATCGCGAGGATGTCTCTGTCTTGGCAATAGTCGCTCATGTCAATTCCCTGGTTGGTTGGTGAGGTGCGGGGCCAGCCCCGCCGGGGCCAGGCGGGACAGGCCCGGCGCCTCGCGCCGGGTGCGGGGTGCTAGGAAACGTCGAGGTCGGTTATCGCGCCGTGGGCGTTCTCGTTGCGGAACTCAAGCGTGTACTCGCCGATGACCTCTCCGGCCTCGTAGTCGCCGGTACTGGCCAGCGGTTTGTAGTGGAAGCTTCGCCCGGCAAGGGGAAGCACGTTTATCCGCGAGCTGTCCAAAAGCAGGACGGTGTTGGCCGGCACGTTGCGGGACAGGATCACCCGGCAGACGCCGAAGTCGCTTTCATAGACGCTCACGAGGTTGCGGTAGGCGACGTCCTCGGCCCCGAAGGCCCTTGCCGAAGTGATGAAGCTGTTGATGCGACGCTTCTGGTAGCCGTTGACGACGATTGTGTCTATCCGGCTTGACGCCTGTTCCCAGATGAGCCGCAGTGCCAGGTTGAGTTGAGCTTCCGTCAAATCCGTGTCGGCGGGGAAGCCTGCGACGTTGGGCTTGAAGACGTTCGTCGTGACCGCCGGGACAATCCCCTTCATCGTTCGGCGGACGGTGGCGGAGCCTTGCTGCGTCGCCGCAGGGGTGATCCCGTTTATGACGGTGTTCTCCAGGTCGCGCAACAGTTCCCGGAGGCGTTCCTGTTTCTGGAAATCGAGTTCGTCGGCGACGGACAGCTTCCTGACGGCCAGGTCCGAGCCGCTGACTCGCAGCGAGGCGGCGAAAATCTGTGTCCAGTTGCCCTGCCTGGTTCGGCTGGTGAACCTGGCGGCGGGTGCGTCGTCCCCTTCGAGAGCGGCGTTTCCGAGAATGTGGAGGACCTGGTTGTCGGCGAGGTCCTCGGCGGTCGTTCCACCGTATCCGCGGGTGACGGTGATGGTTCCCGCCCCGGTGTCGGTCGCCGTGACCAGCAGCAGTTCGTCGCTTCCGTCGGGGCGTACCTGGTCGCCGACCTGAAAACGCCCGGCGTTGTCAACTCCGAAGGTGGTGTCGGCGGAGGCATCGGTCCAGACGGCATCGTCGATGGTGTCGCTGTTGGGCAGAAGCGTGTCTTCCAGCCATTCGTGGTAGGTGCTGGCGGCCGCTCGCGGCGGGTCGCCAATGTGATCCAGAAGAGGCGTCTCGTATGGCGACACGATGCCGATAAGGTCTGACACGTCTTCGGCGATTTCCGGCAGATCGCTTCCTGCCGAGTAGGTTGCTTTGCCTGTGAAGGCCATGTGTTTCTCCTGTTAGTTGTTCGTAAGATGCTGAGGCAATGCCGGTGGCCTCAGGCAATCGCCGCCTGGCGTCTGAGCCTGAGATACTCGGCAACGTCTTTCCGGTCGCCGGTGTGTGCGGCCTTTGCGGCAGCCGAGGCCAACTGGCCGGTGGTGGTCGGCCGGTCGGGCCGCTCTGAGGCCGTGGCCGGCGGAAGCGGGGCGGTCGAAGCGGCTCGCAGGAAGGGCTTGTCCACGAGGAGCTGTTCAATCCCTTCGGCTATGGCGTCCGGGCCGAGTTGTTCCTCGACGTCGATCCGCTCGCTCAACAGCGTACTTGCCGCTTCGAGGTCCACGACCCCTGCTTCGCTCAGCAGCCTCTCGACCGCCAGCCTGTTCTCGGTGACCGTCAACTGCGCCCGAGCCTCGTCCCGCTGTGCCTCCGCGGTGGCCAACTGCTCACTACCGGCCGCCACATCGGACCGCAACTGGTCGAGCTGTTCGGTGAGTTGCTGGATCTGACTCTCTGCTTGCTGGGCTCGCCGGCGATACTTGATGGCCTCTGCCACCGGGACCTGCTTCGCGCCGGTCTCGCCCGTTTCCTGGGGCGCCAGATTCTCCGTCGTCTCTTGAGGCATGATGCTCATTCCTTTCCGTCTTCCTGTTTGTCTGCTTTCACATCCGGTGTAAGGCCGGCGTACCCGATCTCGGCAAGGACTCGCTCTGCCGGAACGCCAAGCTGGGCCTTGATCTGCGCGTTGCGGAGCTGTTCCGCCTCGTCGATGGGCAGAGGGTCGGGCCAGTGAATCTCGACGCGCCTGTCTTCAGGCCGTGTCCGCAGCGCGCCGGTGAGGTCGAGCCATTCAAGGGCAAGGGCGGCGATCTGCTTGAGCCCCGTCGAGTATGTCAGTCGTTTCCGGGCCGTCTTGGCCAGCAGTCCCGACAAAAGCACCTTCAGCGCGGTGGCGCTGGTCAGGTTGCCGACGTTTCCGCGGATGAGCCCTGCCGCCAGGGGCGTGACGCCCGAGACCTTATCGAGCGCCTGTCTGCACTGTTCGATGTGGGCGTCTTCGCTTGGTGAGCCGGTGTCGCTTCCGAACTCCTCTATTCCCGCGTCGAGGTTTTGCGTGGCCCACATCTGTCCGGGCCCGACGGGGCGCTCCAGGAAGTCGTCTATGCCCTTTCCGAGGTACATCTTGAATGACTGGTAAGTGACTCTGTGGGCCCGGTCGGACAGGCGGGTGTTCAGTTCGTCCTGCAGCGGCATGAGGGGCTCGACGTCGCTGAGGCCGCCGTAACTGGCAGGCAGGGCGAGGTTCTGAACGTGCACCACGGGCAGCCGCCCCAGGTGGTTAGGCCCCTCGGCGATCAGTTTGCGGTCCTCGTAACGCTGCCACCAAGTGGGGGAGATGATCTCGATGACCTCCACGACGGCAGGATCGGACGCGCGGCTGGTCCACGCAGCGCGGAGCCAGCCTCTTTGGGCGGCGGACATGCGGGCAGGATGCTTGTGGAATTTCTGCACCCAGTAGCGAGTGGTGCGGTAATCGTCTTCGGCCAGGATGGGCAGGACCCTCCAGGCTTCCACGGTCTCGAGTCTCATCGTGCGCGCCGCTGCGACGGCGTGAGCCGTGTTCGGTTTAGACCAGGAAGGTTCGGGGCTGCCTGCGCCATCCCGCCGATTGCTGTCAGGAGTGCCCGGCCGACGGGCAGCCGCAGTGCTGGCTGCGGCCGCCGGCAGTGGGGCGGGAAGCAAGGAGGCAGGAGGCGGCACTGCCATTCCGTCGGCCGGGGTGCGGAGGGCGATGTCAACGAAGCCATAGACGCTTCCGAGAAGCGCCATTTCCTGAAGAAGGGAGATTGATCCATTGGCTTGGAGCATGGCCGCGAGGGCCTGCTCGACGGCTTCAGCCAGCGACGGTTCGGACGCCAGACTTGTTATCGTTACCGGTCGCCCGAACAGAAAGTCCACCATTGTGTGGATACGCCAGGCGATGTCGTTTTCGATGACAACTTCTTTACGTGTGAGGTCCGATGACCTCGTCGCTCCGGCGACACGCTGGAGGCCGGTTATGCGCGCCGGCAAGCCGATTTCCTGGGCCTGGAAATAGGGCCTGGCGTTTCCGTTCATCACGCCGGCTGTGGCGGCGGTTGCGGAGACCAATGGGTTGCGGAAGTAGTCCCACAAGCGCCCGTAAGAGGCAGCGGCGTCTTCCGCTCGCCGGTCCACCAGGTGTTCCAGGTAGGCGGCGTCGAGTTGAGGGTCCTGAAAGTTCGTCAGTTCAAATCCCATCGTGTCTCTCCTCACACTTGCGGTCGATCTGCGCGGTTTGCGCGCGCAAACGTGTAAGTTGGGCGGCGGAACGGACCCCTAAACTGCTGTGAAAAAAGGAGAAGAAAAAACTCTCGCAAAAGCAGAACCAGAGGCGCCGGCGCGCAGATATGCGCGCGCAAACATGTAGGTTGCGCGCGGCAGCTTGACTGCCTGTCTGAAGTTACGGTGGTCTTAAGACTTTTGGCTGCTTGTGAGAACGCACGTAAGTGTGGATAATCCGTCCTTGCGATACACTTGGCGCGGATACAGATCACCCACAGATTCCAGAGGCTAGGCGAAATGAGCGGAATACGAACGAGCTACGTCAGCCCATTCGAGAGTCGCTGGGCCGGCGGGGAAATGAAAGAATTGTTCAGCGACCAGCGGAAGTTCTCGACTTGGCGCAGGCTGTGGCTGGCGCTGGCAGAGGCGCAGAAGGCGCTGGGGCTGGACATCACGGACGAGCAGATCCGGCAGATGTCCGATCACCTCGATGACATCGATTTCGCCAAGGCCGGCGAGTACGAGAAGCAGTTCCGACACGACGTCATGGCGCATATCCACGCCTTCTCAGATGCGGCCCCCGCGGCAAGGGGAGTAATCCACCTGGGCGCGACCAGCCAGTTCGTCGGCTGCAATTGCGACGTTATTCTGATGCGCAAAGGGCTGAGGATACTCATCGCCCGCATGGCGAACATCATCGACCGCCTGGCGGCCTTTGCCGAACAGCATGCCGACCTTGCGTGCCTGGCGTTTACGCACTTTCAGCCGGGCCAGCCGACAACCGTGGGCAAGCGGGCGGCGCTGTGGTGCGCGGATTTCATGTCCGACCTTAGGGAGTTGGAGTACCGGCTGGACAACCTGGCCTTCCGCGGCGTGAAGGGAACGACGGGAACCCAGGCGAGCTTCCTGGCGTTGTTCGACGGCGACCACGGCAAGGTTGTTTCGCTGGAGAAGATGGTCGCCGAGAAGATGGGCTTCGATAAGGTCTGTGCGGTTACCGGGCAGACCTACAGCAGGAAGGTCGATGCGCAAGTCGCCGCAGCGCTGGCGGGACTGGCCGCGAGCGTTCACAAATTCTGCAATGATGTGCGTCTGCTTGCGAACCGCAAGGAGTTGGAAGAGCCCTTCGGCGCCAGGCAGGTCGGCTCCAGCGCGATGGCATACAAGCGCAACCCGATGCGCTGCGAGCGTGCGACGGGAATTGCTCGCTACCTGATGGACGTCGCGGCAAGCCCGCTGCACACCTTTGCCGAACAGTGGCTGGAGAGAACGCTGGACGACTCGGCCAACAAGCGCCTGGCCATGGCGGATGTATTTCTAGCCGCCGATTCAATAACGCTCATCACGCTGAACGTCGCAAGCGGGCTGGTGGTCTATCCGGCCAGGATCGCCGCGAATATCGCTGAAGAGATGCCCTTTATGGCGACCGAGAACATACTGATGGCGGCAGTTGCGGGCGGCGGAGATCGCCAGGATTTGCATGAGCGGATTCGCACCCACAGCATGGCTGCTGCCGAGAAGGTAAAGGGCGAAGGCAAGTCGAACGATCTGATCGAGCGTCTTAAAGCTGACGAAGCGTTCGCCGGTCTGGACTTCGACAAGCTTCTGGACCCCGCTTCGTTCGTGGGCAGGGCGCCGCAGCAGACGCGAGAGTTCATCGGCTCTGAAGTTAACCCTCTCCGCGGGAAGTACAAGGACCAGCTCGGACAGGCAAGCGAACTGAAGGTCTAGCCCATCCGCAGAACCAGTTCGGTGAAGCGCCGGCCGCGCTGGGCGTAGTTGACGAACATGTCGTAGCTGGCGCAGGCGGGGGAAAGCAGGACAACGTCACCAGATGCGGTGTGCCTCCGTGCAATGGCGACCGCTTGGGGCAGGTCGTCGGCGAGTTCCAGTATCGCCGGTCCTGTGGCAGCTGCGACTGCGGCGGCGATCCTTTCCTTCGTGGCGCCGATCGCGATTATCGCCTTCACATGCCGGCGCAAGGCATGCGCCATGGCTGCGAAGTCGGCGCCCTTGTCGTAACCGCCGACGATGATGACGACCTCGTCCGCTTTAAAGGATTGGGCCGCGACGATGGCCCCTTCAGGGGTGGTGCACTTGGAGTCGTCGTAGTAGCGGACGCCCGACATTTCGGCAACCAGGCTGAGCCGGTGCGGCAGCGACTGATAGGCCGCCAGTGCCGCCGCGGCGGTGGCCCGGCCCACGTCGAAGAGCCTGCACGTCGCCCATGCTGCCTGTGCGTTCGCCTGATTGTGCGATCCGGGGACGTTCAGCTCAAAGGGCGCATCGGTCGGATCAAACCACTCTACGCGACCGGGCGCATCGTCTGCCCAGCAAGTCATTGCCTGGCAGTCGCGGTTGAGCAGCAATACGTCCTCGCTCTTCTGGAACGCGAAGATGTTCTTCTTGGCGTCTGCGTATGCCGTGATCGTTCCGTGGCGGTCCAGGTGGTTGGCGGAGAAGTTCGTCACCACCGCAACGTGCGGACTGATACCGACAATCGGCAGGTCCTCCAACTGGAAACTCGACAATTCCAGAACGACCAGATCGTCCGGGCTCATATCTGCAAGCTTGTCAAGCAGGCTGATGCCGATGTTTCCCCCGAGGTGGGTAGTTCGGACGCGGGAGAGAATCTTTGCAGTCATCGCCGCCGTGGTTGACTTGCCCACGGTTCCGGTTACGCCTATCATCCGGGCCGGGCAGCGCTCCATGAAAAGGTTCATCTCGCTGGTGCGTTTCACTCCTTCGGCCGAGGCCTCGGAAAGCAGCGGCATTTCCCTCGGTACCGCCGGGTTGACAACCAGCAAGTCGGCCTCGATGAAGTCTTCCCGCAGATGCCCTCCGAGATGGAGTCTTACGTCCAGGTCGGCGACGGCCTCGGCGGACTCGGCAAGTGCCTCGGGTGCGGCATGGTCGGAGACGGTCACTTTGGCGCCTTGGCCCGCCAGCCAACGCGTTACGGAAATCCCTCCACCGAACCGGCCGAGCCCGACCACGGTCACGCTCAGTCCTCGAAGCTTGCGAGGAAGTCCTTGAACTTGGCGGTTCATAGCTGTGTTGCCGGACCCAGCGCCACCAGCGTAGTCGCCGAGATGTCAAACTCGCGCGCGACTTGGTGGACTTGCTCTGCCGTGACGGCAAGAAGCTGCTCGATCTGCTCTGAAAGCGGCATGTACTCGCCGCGGTACGTCCAATCGAGCCCGACGGCCGCCAGCCTCCCCATCGGAAGCTCGCCCTTGAGCGTCGCCGCGGAGGCTATTTTGTTCTTCGCCGCCTGGAGCTCGGTTTCGTTTGGCCCGTCGGCCTGGAAATCGGCCAGCACCTTCCGGGCAATGGTAAGCGCTTCGCAGGCCCGTTGAGGTTGGCAGGAGATGAATGTCATCATCCCTCCGGCGCCGTCCATGGGCGCGTATGACATCGACGCTTCGTCGGCGATGGCCTTCTCGACTAGCCCGTAGTACATGCGGCTTCCGGTGGTGTCTCCGATGATGGCCGCGAGCAGCTCGGCGGCAAATCGCTCGGGGCACTGCCGGGAAGGACCTGCCGACATCAGCCCGATGTGCTCGCGGGTGACCTTCTCATCCGTGATCAGTTCGTTAGTCCGAGAGGCACCGGCCGGAGGCGTCTGGCGTGTCACGTCGAAGCTCTTCCAGGCCGCGCAGTCGGTTTCCGCTCGCGCAACAAGCGCGTCGAAGTCAAGGTTGCCCACCGCCACGAGAGTGATGTTTCCCGCCGAGTACCGCCTGTCGAAGTAGTCCTGCATCTGCTCGCGCCGCAGCTTTCTGATCGTCTCCGGCGTGCCGAGGATGCACCTCCCGAGCGGGTGGTCTGCGAAGTGCGTACTCATCATCTTGTCATAGACGCGGAATTTCGGCTGGTCCTCGTACAGCGCGATCTCGTCCACGATCACGCCTTTCTCTACGTCGAAGTCCTCTTGGCGAAGCGACGGACGCAGAATGTCGCTCAACAGATCCAGCAGCGGCTCCTGGAACTCCGGAAGCACGGAACCGAAAAACACCGTGTTCTCCTCGGAGGTGAACGCGTTGTAGTGCGCTCCCATCCTGTCGAAGGCGAGGTTGACGTCAAAGGCGCTTCGTCGCTCGGTTCCCTTAAAGACCATGTGCTCGAGGAAGTGACTCACGCCGGAAATCTCGGCAGTCTCGTCCCTGCTTCCGGTCTTGACGAAGAAACCCGCGGCCATCGACGCCGAGTCCGGATTCACCTCCGCGACTATAGTAAGCCCGTTGTCCAGTTGGGTGTGCTTGAACTGCATTTCTCACTCGTTCGCGACGGAAGTGTCGATCGGTTCCGGTCCAATAACAAGTATCGTGAAATCTCTCGCCGGGCGTTCGGCAAGGTAGGCCATTACATCATCTACGGTGACCGCGTCGATCGCGTCGGAGAGCTCCCCGAGCCCCCGCAACCGCGAAAGAAAGTACCAGTCGTTGGCCATCGCAGCCGCTCGCGCCTCGGTGGACTCGCCCTGCATTACAAGCGCGCTTTTGAGCTGGGTTCTGGCTCGGTCCATCTCGTCTGCGGCCACTCCGTCGGCCAGTCGGCGAAGCTCGCCGACAGTCACCTCAAACGTTTCCTGGGCCTTCGGGGGAGTCGTTCCCGCGTAGGTGAGCATCGCTGCGCAGCTTCTCAGGCTGTTGTATCGTGACGAGACATGATAGACCAAGCCTCGCTTCTCCCGGACCTCCGTGAACAGCCTGCTGGCCATCCCGCCTGACAGAACCATCTCTGCTACCCGCGCCGCATAGTAGCGCTGGTGGTCGATGGTTACCGAACGGTGAGCCATGCCGATATGCGTCTGAGCGGAGTCCTTTCGGATGTGCGTCACGCCCCCGGGCGCGGAGGTAGTGGGGATTTCCTTGCCGGGCGCGCCCTGCCAGTTTTCGAACAGATCAACCGCCTGCCTGCGGAACGCTTGCCAGTCGATCTTCCCCGCAACGGCGAGGATCGTTCCCGCCGGGCCAACCCCTGCCGCCATGTGCTCGCGAACCTGCGAGGCCTTTGTCTTGGCCAGAGTCTCCGCATCCCCGAATACGCAGCGTCCAAGTGGCGGGGGGAAGAACTTCTCACGAAGCGTCAGCGTGCACTTGCGTGCGGGCTCGTCTTCCAGGGAGGCCAGGTCTTGCTCGATCAGCGCCCTGCAAGGCTCGAAGGTTTCGTCGGAAAGTCCAGGCCGCCGGAGAATGTCCGCGTAGATCGCCAGCACATCGGGAAGATTGCTTCCCAATTGTGCTGCGGAAAGCGAGATGTGCTCGCTGCGGACGGCCTCGTGGTGGCGACAGCCCAGAAAATCCAACGCGTCGTGGATCCCGCGGGTGTCCCGGTCACCCGCGCCGCGCAGAAGCCATTCGCTTCCGATCGCGGCCGCTCCGGGCGCATCCGCCGGCGAGTGCGCTGCCCCGGCGGGCGTCAGCACCATCATCGAAGCGGAGGAAACGTTCGGCATCTCCTCGCCCAGAAGAACCATCCCGTTGTCAAGCCGCTCGGTGAAGTACTTCTCTATCAAGTCCGCTCCTTCGCTCGGTTGGATTGCCCATGCCTATAGACACGCCCCGCATTGCCTTCGCATCGCAGGCGAGTTGCTTGCGGGATTCGCTGCATTGGCGACCTTCGTCCATTACGCGTGCGATTCGCACTACCGCGCCCGGCAGGACTCGAACCTGCGACCTGCGGTTTAGAAGACCGCTGCTCTATCCAGCTGAGCTACAGGCGCACACCGACTGAACTGACATATCGTCAATCCAAGCGTACCCCCACCATGCCCGCCCGGTCAAGCGCCTCGGTTAAGGGCAGACTCCCCGTGGCGGCGCGAAGTTGCCGGCATCGGGATAGGGGCAGAAACGGCATGGTGTCTCCAAGAATCGTGCGGTTCTCAAATATCAAGTATCGTCCATTTGTGCGCGTCCCGTCAAGGCGTCCGGGCCATGTCCACTGCGACTGTCGAGGGCGGAGATGCGTTGGCCCTGCTGTCATAGGCGATAACCTTGTAGTGGACCAGCCCGTCGGTAGTCATCCCGGCGTCGGTCACAGAAGTCTTATAGACAGACCTTATCAGGCTTGCGTTGTCGCAGTCGAAGTCTTCGTTATTGCCGCAGTAAACTGAGTAATGGTGGAGGTCAGGAGCACCGTTGGCGTTCCATGCCAGCTTGACGTGCCCACGTTCGTGATCCACTGTTGTTGCCAGGCCGGTCACTGCCGG
>Ga0272444_10002009_pt1 | contig 19075 bp, 19 predicted proteins | sample SSMForm13_FD_201033 | JGI IMG/M metagenome (GOLD analysis project Ga0272444, IMG submission 201033) | Marine sediment archaeal communities from Little Sippewissett salt marsh, Falmouth, MA, United States - SSM-Form-13 | ecosystem: Environmental > Aquatic > Marine > Wetlands > Sediment ... | reverse complement strand
CCACCCTGAACCCGGCCTCCCGGGCCAGCCGGACGCCTTCCAGCAGCAGGGCGTGGTACAGGAACGGCTCGCCGCCCTCGAAATAGATCCAACGTACCGTGCCCAGGTCCCGGGCCTGGCTCACGAGGCCGCGCACTTGCGCCAGGGTCATGACCCCGGGAACAAAGGGCCCGGAATGCACGAAGCAGTGGTCACACTCCATGGTGCACTTGTAGGTCAGGAGAATATGAACGCCGGTCAACATGGAGCCTCCTCGCGTGTCGCCGGGATGCGGGGCGCGGTCAGCGCTTGCCGCCCTTGCCGGCCTTGGCCCCGCTCTTGCCGCCGCCGGGCTTGCGGGACACGCCCTTGGCGGTCTTGCCGCCCTTTTTGGCGGGCTTTTTGGGGCCCTGCTTGTGCGACGCGGGCTGGCGGACCACCTTTTTGGCCTTGGCCTTGCCGCCCTTGGCGGACGCGGCCTGCTCCGTGGCGGTCGTGTCCCCGGCAGTGGCCGGGCCCTGAACCCCGAGCTTGGTGGACTGCTGGCGGGGCTTCTCGCCGCGCTTGGGTTTGGCCTGGGAGCGCTTTTTGCCCGTGGGCTCCTTCTTCTCGTGGCTGGAACGGAACATGACCCGCATGGGCGCGGCCCTGACCCCGAACAATTTGCGCAGCTGGTTTTCCAGGTAGCGGACGTAGGAGTCCTTGACCAGATCCCGGTCGTTGACGAAGAACACGAACCCGGGCGGATGGGTCTCGGGCTGGGTCAGGTAGAAGAACTTGGCCCGGCGGCGCTTGACCGTGGGAGGCTGGTGGCGCTCGATGGCCGTCTTCATGGCCCGGTTCAACTCGCCGGTAGATACCCGCAGGCCGCATTCGTCCCATATCTGCTCGGCCAGGGGCAACATGCCGCCCAGTCCGGCCCGGGACAGGCATGACGTGTAGATCACGGGCACGTGGGGACAGATGCGCAGGGCCTCCTCGAAATTCTTCCTCAGTTGGCTCATGGCGGCGCGCGGCACCAGGTCGATCTTGTTCACGGCCACCAGGAACGGGGTCTTCTCCCTGTCCAGGAAGGCCAGCAGCTTCTTGTCCTGCATGGTCACGCCGGCCGTGGCGTCCATGACCATGACCGTGATCTGGGCGTGCTTGGAAGCCTTCAGCGCGCGCAAAGTGGAAAATCGCTCCAGCGAATCGGTGATGCGGCCCCTGCGGCGCACCCCGGCCGTGTCCACAAAGGTGTAGCGCTTGTCGGCGCGTTCGAAGGTCACGTCCACGGAATCGCGGGTGGTGCCCGCCTCCTCGGACACGATGAGCCGGTTCTCGCCCACCAGCGCATTGACCATGCTGGACTTGCCCGCATTGGGGCGGCCGAGCATGGTCAGGCGCAGACCCTGTTCGGGACGCTCCTGTTCGGACCACCAGACGCCTTCCAGCGTGTCCAGCAGTCCGTCCACGACCGACAGCAGCCCGGACACGCCGTGGCCGTGGGCCGCCGACACCGGGACCACGTCCAACCCCAGGGCATGGAATTCGGCCGTCAGATGCTCGCGCTCGGGGCCGTCCACCTTGTTGACCACGCAGACGAGCGGCAGCCCGGCCCCGCGCAGGAATTCGGCCACCTCCCGGTCCATGGGCGTCAGGCCCTCGCGGGCGTCCACCACCAGCAAGGCGGCCTGGGAGCCGCGCACGGCCTCGCGGGCCTGGTCCAGCACGTCCAGTTCGAAACCCTCGGCGTCGGTAAAGACCAGTCCGCCAGTGTCCACCAGGGCGAAGGGCCGCACGGCCTTGGCCCGGACCTCGCCGTAGATGCGGTCGCGGGTCACGCCGGGACGGTCGTGGGTCAGGGCCTTGTTGCGGCCCAGCAGGCGATTGAACAGCGTGGACTTGCCCACGTTGGGGCGTCCGATAAGGGCGACGGTGGGAAGCATGGGCTCACTGTAGGTGAAATTGTTGTCCATGCATAGACGGGACAGGCGCGGAAAACGCCCCGGGTCCGGCTGCAATGCCGGCCCCGGGGCGTGAGTCATGCACGGCGTTGCGCCCTGCTACGCGGTGTCTTCGGCCTTGTCAAAGGCCTGGGCGATGGAATCGGTGAACGGAGCCGTCAGCATGCCCTGTTCCGTGGCGATGCCCGCGATGAGATTATGCGGCGTGACGTCGAAGGCGAAATTGTACACGGGCACGCCCTCGGGCACCACGCGCGTCTCGCCCACGAACACCACCTCGTCCGGGGTGCGGTCCTCGATGGGGATGCCCTCGCCCGTGGGCGTGCCGCGGTCGATGGTGGACAGGGGCGCGGCCACGTAGAAGGGCACGCCGAACTGGCGGGCCAGGTAGGCCACGCCCGAAGTGCCGATCTTGTTGGCCGCGTCGCCGTTGGCCGCGATACGGTCCGCGCCCACCACGACCTTGTCCACCATGCCCCGGCTCATGAGCAGGGCGCAGGCGTTGTCGCAGGCCACGGTGACCGGAATGCCGTCGGCCTGCAGTTCCCAGGCCGTGAGGCGCGCGCCCTGCAGAAAGGGACGCGTCTCGTTGGCGATGACCGAGACGCGCTTGCCCTGCTCCACGGCCGCTCGGACCACGCCCAGGGCCGTGCCGTAGCCGGCCGTGGCCAGAGCCCCGGCGTTGCAGTGGGTCATGACCGTGTCGCCGTCCACGATGGCGGCGGCCCCGGCCATGCCCAGGGCCTTGTTGATCTCGATGTCCTGGGCGTGCATGGCTTTTGCCAGATCGAGCCAGACGGCCTGGAGTTGGTCCGGATCAATATCCGGGTCGGTCTCCCAGGCGTCGCGCATGCGCCCCACGGCCCAGGCCAGGTTCACGGCCGTGGGACGGGCCCGTGCCAGGTCGTCCAGCAGGTCGCGCAGGGCGGCCCGCCAATCCGATTGCCCGGCGGCCTGGCGCGCGGCCAGGCAGCAGCCGTAGGCCGCTGTCACGCCGATGGCCGGCGCCCCGCGCACGACCATGGTCTGCAGGGCATGGATGACGTCGGGCACAGTGGCGCAAACGAATGATTCCTCACGGGTGGGCAGCAGACGCTGATCCAGCAGTACCAGGGCGAACGCGTCGTCGTCGAAACGGATGTGCCATTCCATGGAAAACTCCTAGTCCAGTTCGTATTCGTCGCGCCAATCGCCCTGCTCCGTCCACTCGGGCTGGTCGGCCTTGGCGAACAGGCAGTCCTGGATGACGAGGTAGTCCATCTCGGTGCGCATGAAGCAGCGGTAGGCGTCCCCTGGCGCGCACACGATGGGCTCGCCGCGCACGTTGAAGCTGGTGTTGACCACCACGGAACAGCCCGTACGTTCCTTGAAGGCGCTGATAAGGCGGTGGTAGCGGGGATTGACGGCCGCGTCCACTGTCTGGATGCGGGCCGAATTGTCCACGTGGGTCACGGCCGGGATATCGGAGCGCTGCACGTAAAGCCGGTCGTACATGGGCAGCGATGCGTAGCCCCGGGGCAGGGGCTTGAGCCGGGCCTTGGCCACGTCCGCCACCAGGAGCATGTACGGCGAGGCCACGCCGTCGAGCTCGAAATACCGGTCGGCGTCCTCCACCAGCACGGACGGGGCAAAGGGACGGAACCCCTCGCGATACTTGATCTTCAGGTTCAGCTTCTTCTGGGTCTCGGGATGACGCGGATCGCCCAGGATACTCCGGTTGCCCAGGGCGCGCGGGCCCCATTCCATGCGCCCCTGGAACCAGCCGACCACGTTCTGATCGTCCAGCAGCCCGGCCACCTCGGCGCACAACTCGCCGAAATCGTCGAAACGCTTGAACGGAGCGCCATGGCGCCGGGCCACGCGCTCGGCGTCGGCGTTGGTGAATTCCGGGCCCAGGTAGGAACCGCGCATGATGTCCCGGCCGCTATTGGGCCCGTCGTCCGCGGCCGTCTTGGGATGGCCGCCATGGATGTGCCAGGCGGCCAGGGCCGCGCCCAGGGCGCCGCCGGCGTCGCCCGCCGCGGGCTGGACGTAGATGTCGTCGAAGACCTTGGAGCGCAGCAGCTTGCCGTTGGCCACGCAGTTGAGCGCCACGCCCCCGGCCATGACCAGCCGGCGCTGCCCGGTGACATCACGGGCCGTGGCCGCCAGCCGGGCCACGATGTCCTCCGTCACACGCTGTATCGCCAGGGCCGTGTCCATGTGCTCCTGGCCCAGGGCCGTTTCCGGGGTCCGGCGCGGCACGCCCAGCAGGCGTTCGAAGGGCGCGTCGCGGCACATGGTCAGACCCGTGGCGTAGTCGAAATAGTCCATGTTCAGCAGGATGGAGCCGTCGGGCCGGATGTCCACCAATTCGTCCCGGATGGCCTGCTCGATGCGCATGGTGCGTTCGGAGGCGGAATCGCCGTAGGGGGCCAGGCCCATGAGCTTGTATTCGCCGGAGTTGACCTTGAAGCCGCACCAGTAGGTGAAGGCCGAATAGAGCAGGCCCACGGAATGGGGGAATTCAAGCTCGCGCAGGATGGTCAGGTCGTTGCCCCTGCCCGAACCGATGGTGGTTGTGGCCCACTCCCCCACCCCGTCCACGGTCAGGATGGCGGCCTCGTCCCAGGGACAGGCGAAATAGGCGCTGGCCGCGTGGGACAAGTGATGCTCGGGAAACAGGATGGGCGGCCTTCCCTCGCCCAGGGCGGACAATTCGTCGCGCAGCATGCGGCGCATGAAGAGCTTTTCCTTGATCCACACCGGGATGGCCGAGAGAAAGCTGTGCAGGCCGCGCGGGGCGAATGCGTGATAGGTCTCCAGCAGCCGCTCGAATTTCAGGTAGGGCTTGTCGTAGAAGGCCACGGCAGCCACGTCGGACAGTTCCAGGCCGGACTCGGCCAGGACCCAGGCCGCGGCTTTGCCCGGAAAGGACGGGTCGTGCTTGATCCGGGTGAAGCGCTCCTCATGGGCCGCGGCCACCACGCGGCCGTCCAGCAGCAGGCAGGCCGCGGCGTCGTGGTAGTAGGCGGAAAGGCCCAGGATGGCGTGGGGCCGGGCGTGGGACACGGACACTTCCTAAAACAACGTGTAGATAAACGGGGCCACGGCCGAGCCGCTGGTGAGCACGATGAGCGCGCCGAACAGCAGCAGCACCAGGATGATGGGCAGCAGCCAGAATTTCTTGCGGGTCTTCAGGAAACCCCACAGGTCGGAAAGAAAATCCATTGGTTCCTCACATCAGTATGGACGTTCCAGGTCCGAGGCCTGAACATGATGGTCACGGACCGTGAAGACCGAGGCGTCGCCGCCCCTGAAGGCCCGCAGGCGCAGGCTGTCCTTGCCCAAGGCCCGGCGCAGCAGGCCCACGGGCGTGACCACCAGAAAAAAAACAACGGTCAGCACCACCCTGGACATGATCGAGCCCAAGAGATGCGACAATCCCAACCAACAGGCCGCGAAGGGCTTGAAGGCCGACGGCCAGACCATGAGCAGCAGGACCAGCGCCACGGCGACGGACAGCGCCCAGGCCTGCCGCCCCAGCCAGGCGATCAGCAAGGTGATGAGCACCAGGGCCAGACCCGAGTCCACGGCCTGGCGGCGGGTCATGTTCCGGGGGGAAAAGTTCAACTGCGCTCCTGCGTCCTAGTCCGCCAGCAGGCGGGCCAGCAGTTCGTTGACCAGCTTGGGGTTGGCCTGGCCCTTGGTGGCCCGCATGGCCTGGCCCACGAACCAGCCGGTGATCTTTGTGTTGCCGCCCTTGTACGCGGCCACCTCGTCGGGATTGGCCTCTATTATTTCTTTCAGCACGCTTTCCAGAGACCCTTCGTCTGAAATCTGCACCAGGCCCTTTTCCTTGACGTGGGCTTCGGGGTCAAGGCCCTGGGCGAACAGCTCGGGGAATATCTGCTGGGCCACCTTGAGGCTGATGGAACCGTCCTCCACAAGGCCCATGAGGGCGGCCAAGCGCTCGGGGCCGAAGGGCGTTGCGTCGGGAGTCATCGAGGCGGCCCGCAACTCGCGCTGGACGTCGTTGGCCACCCAGTTGGCCGCCTTCTTGGCCATCTTGGCCCCACCGGCGGCTCTCACCACGCGCTCGAAATAATCGGCCAGGGCCCTGTCGGCGGTCAGCACCTCGGCGTCGTAGTCGGACAGGCCGAATTCGGCCGCGAAGCGTTTCCGGCGGACGGCGGGCAGCTCCGGCAGGGCCTTGCGCAGGCCCTCCACCCAGTCCGGATCCAGGTGCATGGGCAAGAGGTCCGGGTCCGGGAAATAGCGGTAGTCGTGGGCCTCCTCCTTGCCGCGCATGGTATGGGTCACGCCCTTGTCCGCATCGAACAGGCGCGTCTCCTGGACCACGTCCTCGCCGTCCAGGACCAGGTCCTCCTGGCGCTCGATCTCATAGGCGATGGCGCGGCGCACGTTGCGGAAGGAGTTCATGTTCTTGAGCTCGGCACGGGTGCCGAATTCCTCCCGGCCCTTGGGCCGAATGGACACGTTGGCGTCGCACCGAAAACTGCCCTCCTCCATGTTGCCGTCGCAGATGCCCAGGTAGAGGAGGATGGAATGCAGGACCCGCAGATAGGCCTCGGCCTCCTCGGGGCTGCGCATGTCCGGCTCGGACACGATCTCGATAAGCGGCGTGCCCGCGCGGTTCAGGTCCACGAAGGAATGATTCTCGGCCTGGGAATGGATGGACTTGCCCGCATCGTTCTCCATGTGGATACGGGTGATGCCGATGCGCTTGGTGCCGCCGTCCACCTCGATGTCCACGTGCCCGTGCTCGGACAGGGGCAGTTCATACTGGGAAATCTGGTAGCCCATGGGCAAGTCGGGGTAGAAATAGTTCTTGCGCGCGAAGATGGAGGGCGAGTTCAGGCGGCAGTCCACGGCCAGGGACATCATGACCGCGTATTCCAGCGCCTTGGCGTTCATGACCGGCAGAGTGCCGGGCATGCCCGAGCAGACCGGGCAGACGTTCTGGTTGGGCTCCTGGCCGAAGGCCGTGGAACAGGAACAGAAGAGCTTGGACTCGGTCTTGAGCTGGGCGTGGACTTCCAGGCCGATGACGGCTTCGAACTGGGACACGGCTACTCCCGTGGTCCGGCCTTGCGGCCGTATAGCTGCGGGTTCAGGCTGGGATCGTTGTACATCTTGAACTGGCGATAGACCAGGGGACGCCTGGTCCCGGCGGCGTAATCGGCCAGGAGTTCGGCCACGGCGCGGGCCAGATGGCCCCGCTGGTCCTCCAGGACGGCCAGCTTTTCGGCGCAGGCCCGGCGATGTTCGTCGGACGCGTCGACGCGCCCGGCCTGCTCCGCCATATGATAGGCCTTCAGGGCCAGAATGGAGAGCCGGTCCAGGGCGTTGCCCACGGTTTCGGTATTGTGCCGCGCGGGCGCGTCCCCCGGCAGGGGAGGCAACAACGGCTCAAGCAGGGCGACCAGGCAGGCGTCCACCCGCTCGATGAGATCGTTTCGGGCCTGGTTCAGGCCATCGATGCGCCGCTTGCAGTCGGCGATGGCCGCGTCGTCCACGTCGGTGCGCCGGGCCTCGTCCTCCACGTGCCAGAGCCGGTGGTTGACCAGGTGCTCGGCCCGGATCAACGAACCAAGAGCTTCGAGTGACGCTTCCTCGGGCAATGACCCGCCGGATGGCGGCTCGGCCTCGTGCCAGCGCTCCACCTGGCCGGGCATGGCCTCCCAGGCGACGCGCAGGGCGGCGGTGAGTTGTTCGAAGGGAATGGTCATATTATGGAAACACCTCGCGCCATCATGGAAGCACATCTCGATGGATGAGCAGATGGCATTGGGCCGGGGTCTTGATACGGCCGGCCACGAAGGCCGCCTCGGGTCCGGCCCCGATGTAGTAGTCCAGGCGGTGGCCCTTGATGGCCCCGCCCGTGTCCTGGGCCAGGGCCAGGGCGGCCACCGGGCGCTCCAGGCCGCCCGGAGCGGACGGCGGAAGCGTGGCCTCCACCACCAGCAACGAACCCAGAGGCAGCAAGGCTGGGTCTGTAGCCACGCTTACCAGCGGCGTCAAGAGGCGGTTCATGGCCCCGAAGGGCCCCTCGTCGCCCAGGCGGAAGAATACGTAGCTGGGATTGGTGGACAGCAGGTCGCGCATCAGGTCGGGATTGGAGGCCATGAATTCCCGGATGACCTGCATGGACATGCCCTCCAGGGGCAGGTGCCCCCGGTCGGCCAGCACCCGACCCAGGCTGACGTACTTGTGGCCGTTCTTGCCCGCGTAGAGGGCGTAACGGGTGGTGCCGTCCGGAAAATGCAGCAGGCCCGAGCCCTGGATATGCAGGAAAAAGACGTCCACGGGGTCGGCCACCCAGGCCAGTTCCAGGCCGCGCCCGGCCAGAGCCCCGCCGAAATCGATGGCCTCACGGTCGTGATAGGGAGCGACCAGGCCGTCCTGGATGCGGTAGACCAGCGTCTGGCCGGCCCAGCGATGATGGAACAGGCCAAGGTCCACGGTATGCAGGTCCTCGGGCAGGCCGTAAATGGGCCACTTGTAGCGCTCGGTGCGCACCGGACTGGCGTCGACGAAGGGGGCGTAATAGCCGGTCATGAGCGGTTCGGGCCCGACCCTGAACCAGCGGAACTCGCGGGCCAGAAGGTCGGGATCGGCATCCAGGCGAGGCAGGATTTCAAGAAATCGCTCCAGGCTGGCCGCCACCTGGGCCCAGGTCAGACGCAGGGAATCGCGTTCCAGTGCGATCCCGTCTGGCGGCCGGGACGCGGCATAGGACAGGGAACGCTCCACTGCCGGGGCCAGGCCCGTCCAGGAGGCCATCTTCTGGGAATGCGGATTGAGGCGGGCGGCCACGGCCGCGCCCTGTTCGGGAGGCAGGGCGAGAAACACGGGCCGGGGCACGGCGCAGCCCGACAACAGGGCAGCCAGAGCCAACAACACGGCCGGCAGCGCCGAACACAGTGCCGGGACGCGACCGGACATCAGGCCGTGGTCCTCAACTTGGGCAGCAGCGCCCACGGCCCGGTTCGCGCCAGAAGCGTGCCCGGCTCGGCCCGCTGCACGCGGATCACGTCGCCCGTACACAGGGACACGCCGGTCTGGCCGTCCAGGGTCAGATGCACATCGGCCGAGGGCTCGGACACCGTGATCTCCAGAACCGCCCCGCCGGGCAGGACCAGAGGACGAAAATCCTGGAAAAAAGGACAGATGGCCGTGACCGTATAGGCGTCCATCTCGGGATGGACCACGGGACCGCCCGCGGACACGGAATAGGCCGTGGACCCCGTGGGCGTGGCCGTGACCAGGCCGTCGGCGCGCACCCCGCCCAGACGCTGGCCGTCCACGGCCAGGGTCAGGCTGATGAGCCGGGCCAGGGCGCCCCGGTTGATCACCACGTCGTTGACCGCCCTGCCCCCGGCCGCCACATCGTCGCCCCGATGCACGCTCCAGGCCAGGGCCAGACGCTCGGACACGGACAGGCCCCGCTCCAGGGCCTCGGCCAGGAACCGCCGCCAGTTGTCGGGAGTGACCTCGGCCAGATAGCCCAGGCGGCCCATGTTCACCCCCACCAGGGGCGGGCCGCCGGCCAGGGCGCGGGCCACGGACAACAATGTGCCGTCGCCGCCCAGGACCATGGCCAGATCCGCCGGTTCCATGCGGCGCAGGGCATCACTCTCGGGATCGTGCTCCAGAATCCGGCACGGCACGCCCCTTTCCTCGAGCCAGGACTCGATATCACGGCCCAGGATCGAGGCCTCGGCATGGCCGGCCTTGGTGATGACGGCGACGGATTGCAGTCGTATGGACATGAGGCCTATTACCTAGACGAAACCCGTCCCGGCTTCAAGGAATGGATTCATATGAAAAAATCGAGAAAATCGAAGGAATCGAAAGCAAGACATAAAGACCGCGACCTCAAGTGCCGATAAGCTGAGTGAGAAGGAGTGCAATGTGACTGCAAGCGCGCACCAAGTCCGCAGGATGCTCGACACCTACGGCAAGCAGCTCACCACCGCCCGCAGGTTGGCCAGGTACTACCGGTCCCTGAAGGCGGCCGGGGCTGAAGATGAGGTGCGCATCGCCCAGGAGGCAAAGCGCCGGGCCCTGGTGGACCAAGTGGCCCGCGAGGTTGTGGAGAACCTCCTGGTCACGGGCAGCGATTCGCCCCTGGTGCAGGACATCAAGCAGCGCCTGGAACGGGAAATGGGCGAGACACTGGAATTCGCGTATCCGCCCGGCGAACTGGACATGCAACTTTTCCGGCACACTGAATTGGGGCCGGTGGAGATCGAGGGAGAAGAAAAGCATCGCGTACTGAACAGGCTCTGGGCCGTGACCCTGGCCATGGTGGACGACACGATGCTCTAACGGGGAGGATTGAGGGCATGGAGATTCTGAGTGTGCTGCAAGGGCTGCAGCAATACGGCAAGACCACGACAGACAAGGTGGACTCCGCCGTCCGGAAGGACAAGGGTGGCCATTCGGTGGCGGAAAGCGGCGATTCGGTACGCCTTTCGGGCGAGGGCCGTCTCGTCAACCGCGCCCGGCAGGCCGCCATGGAAGCGCCTGAGGTGCGCGCCGAAAAGGTCCAGCGCCTCAAGGAACTGGTGGAAAAGGGTGAATACGAGATCGACACCCAGAAAACCGCCGCCAAGATCGTGGAGGAGGAACTCGAGCTGTTCCTGTAGTCCGGTCCCGCGCGCGGCCACTCCCCGGGCCGCGAGAGACCGGCCGTCCCGCAACAATGAAAAGGCCCTCCGGCGTAAGCCGGAGGGCCTTTGTCGTCGCGATGCGCGCGCCCCGGGCACAGCCCCGGGCACAGCCCTACTCCGAATCGTCTCCGCCCTGGCCGGACCCGGAGGCCTCGGGGACCTGATCGGTCGGAATGTCCGGAACCATGCCGGAATGATGGATGTAGTAATGACTCGGATACTTGGTGTCCACCTGGGGCACCTGGAGGCCGACGCGACATTCGTAATTCACCAGAATGGGGCCGGTCAGGTTCAGGGTGGTCTTTTCCGGAGAGCCGTGAGGCACCGTGACCGTAACCAGCACGGCCACCTGGCGGATGTTGTCCAGACGCAGAATCTTCTGCTCGGCCGACCCTATCTTGACGTTGTAATCGTCCATGAAGGCGAAGGGATCCGCCACCAGCAGCCCCAACTCCGGATGGGTGGTGCTCTGAAGGACCAGGAAGGGAGAATCGGACCGCAATTGCAGGAGTGTGAACTCCCGACAATTCTCGAAACCGATAAGGCCGCGCGGAAACCAGATCACCCGCCCGGAATCCACCGACAGCTTACCCAGCCTGGTGTGGACTAATCTTTCTTTCTGCCGCTTTGCCATAGCCTTGCCGCCGCAATGATATCCTGGTCCGACATCTGTAGGGCCAGCTTGTTCTGCTCCTGCACCCGCAGGTAGACCTCCTCGCGGTACACGGGCATATCCTCGGGCACTTCCAACCCGATCTTGATCTGCTTGCCCTGCACCGACAGGACGGTGATCTTTATTTCATCCCCGAGATAAATGCTTTCCCCGGGACGGCGAGTCAATATGAGCATTGTGTCGAACCGTGTATCCGTTGTGAGGTTCCGGATTCCCGCACTCGCCCCCGTGACACGTGCGCCTCGCTGCGTACGTACGGGTTCCTGGCCGCGTTGTCCACCACGGGCCCGCGGCCTAGACGTAATTGACCAGGCTCATGCGCATGACCATGGACGAGGACCGCAACACGGTCTCGTAGACCAACTGCTGGTTGGCCAGCTTGGTCATCAGTTCCGTGATGTCCACGTCCTCCACGGTGGAAAGCCGTTCCTCCTCGTTGAGCTGAAGGGTCTCAAGGACGTTGTCCATGACCTCCAGACGATTTTCCCGCGCGCCGATGCTGGCCGCGGCCGTAAGCATATGCTGGTCGGCCGTGCTCAAGGCATCCAGGGCCTCCTGGACGCCCGACTGGTTGTTGGTCTCCAGGTAGCAGACCAGCTTGCCCACGGCCTCGAACATGTTCCGGTTATCCCCGAAGACCACGGACGCGTTGCTGGAGCCGGGGTCCGCGTAGACGCCGCCGAAGACGTCCTTGCCGATGCTGTTGATCTGCAGGCGCTCATCCGGGGAAATCTCGACCATGATGCGGCCGGTGCGCGGCTGGACCACCCACTGGTCTCCGGCGGACAACGTATTGCCCGCGTTGGAGCTCAGGGTCAGGTAGCCGCCAGGCACCACCAGGGTGGCGTTGGACGCCACGCCGGCTTCGGTGGTGTTGCCCTCGACCCAACTCCCTCCCCCGTCAGTGGAATAGGAATAGGTAATCTCACTGCCCAGGTCGGTGGCCGAATCGATGCGCACCATCACGTTGTTGTTGAAATTGCCCGTGGCCGAGGTGTTCAGGCTGGACCGGGACAGGCTGCTGACGGTGACGCTGTCCACGTCGTCGCCCATGTATTTGGCCGTGGGCCTGACCCAGATCCAGGAGCCGTTGTCCACGGAGGCATCGTTGTCCACGTCCACGGCGGTGACGGTGGCGCCGTTCTCCAGATTGAGCAGGACGCCGGCCAGGTCCAGGGTGTCGTCGCCGGCAGCCAGAGTGGCCGTGGTCCAATTGTCGCCCCCGTCCGTGGAATAGCGGTAATTCAGGTCCGCGGCCCCGCCGATGGTCCCCGAATCCAGGAACTGGACCACGATGGACCGCTGGGACTCGCCGGTGATGGAAAAATCGATGTTCTGGAGGTTGGTGTCCGAGGTGGTCATCCACAGGGTTTCCACGAAGGCGGACTCGCCGGTCTTGTGGCCGGAAAAGATGTGTTTGCCCTCGTATTCCGTGTTGGACATGTTGATGAGCTGCTCGAAGAGTTGGCGGGCCTCGTAGCTGATCTGCTCGCGGTTCTCGGCGCTCACGGTGCCCGTGGCGGCCTGCTCGCCCAGTTCGCGCAACCGGGTGAGCACGGTGTTCACTTGCGTGATGGTGTTGTCCGCGATGGCCAGCCAGCCCTTGGCCGTGTCCACGTTGGTGCGGTACTGGTCGAAAGCCTGGATGGCGTCGCGATGGTTGAGCACGCGGGCCGTGCCCACGGGGTCGTCGCTGGGCGTGTTGATGCGCTTCTGGCTGGCGGCCTGGATGTTCAGCTCCATGAGGTCCGACAGGGAGCTGTTCATATTCCCCACGAAGTAGTTGAACCGGTTTCTGTGCGATACGCGCATGGCTGTCTCCGGTTATCCCTTCAGGCCGAGGACGACCTGCAGCATTTCGTCCGCGGCCTGGATGACCTTGGCTGCGGCCGTGTAGGCATGCTGGAACTTGATCAGCGCGGCCATTTCCTCGTCCAGGTTCACGCCGGCCATCTCTTCCTGCCGGGCGTTGAGGTCGTCGGCCAGGGCGTCGAAATAATTGTAGTTGAACTCGGCGTTGGCCGTGTCGCCGCCCACCGTGGAGACCAGAGTGTTGAAGTATTCCTGGATGGTCAGTTGATTGCTGGCCTCGAAGGCCGTGCGGATGGACACTTCCTTGTGCTGCAACTCCCCGATGGCCACGGCCGTGGAGTTGTCGCCCTCGTTGCCTTCGCCGGCCCCGTTGGCGTGACCCGCCGCGATGAGGTCCACGTCGTTGTTCACGTCCGCGTGAACCGCGATGTCCGCTGCCAAGGACCCTTGGAAGAAGGTGTTCAGGCCCAGGGCGGCGAACAGCCCGGTGGAGTCCGTGCCCATGGCGAACTCAAAGCCGTTTTCGGCGGTCAGCCTCAACTGGTTGTTGCTGATCTCGGCGGTCATGTAGGTGCCGAAGGTGTCGTTGATGGCGTCCCGGACATCCTCCAGGGAGTGCAGATCGGGATTGAAGGTGGTGGTGCCGCCCACCGAACTGAAATCAATGGCCCCGAAGGAGGCGTTGGAGGCCAGGTCGCCCGACGCGGCGTCGTAGAAATAGAACATGGCGCTGCCGCTGGCGAGCTTGGAGCCGAAGGTCAGGCCCGTGCTGTTGCTGGCCAGGGCCGTGTTGCTGTACTCGCAGCTGTACGTGCCCAGCATGTCGGTGTGGTATTGCAGGCCGGTGCCCTGGGAGTGCAGCCGGTTGACCTCCCAGGTCAGGGCCTCGGCCATGGCGTCGAGCTTCTCGGAATAGCGGCCCAGGAAATAGTCGCGGAAAGTGAAGTATCCGCCCAGGCTGCCGCCCACGATCCGCCGGTCGTTGTCCATGCCGCTCATGGAGATTTCCGGCGTGATGTTCACGGCATGGGCCGTGTTCTCGTACCAGTACAGGCCCGACTTGGGCACGATGGTGAAGGTGTCGCCGGCCTGGAGGTCGGTCAGGGGCGCGGTGGTGTTGTCGCCCTCCTGGCCGAACCAGATGGTCAGATCGCCCACGGTGACCTTGCGGTCGGCGTCGCGGGCGTTGAAAACCATCTCGTTGCCGTCGTCGTCCTTGAGCCAGGACTTGCCGCCGTCCAGGGAAACCCGGAAGGTGGCCCCGCCCGAGCCGTTGGACACGGCCCCGCCGCTGAGGACCTCCACGGTGTATTCGAACTCGTCCTGACCCTCGAAATAGATGTCCCCGTCGAAGCTGGACCCATAGGACAGATCGGCAAAGGTCTTGGCCCCCTCGAACTTGAGATCGAAGGTATTCACACCGTCCACCAGGGTGTGCCCGGCCGTGGTCATGACCACATAGTCGCCGCTGCCGTTGTCGATGATGTCCAGGTCCATGATGGACGCCAGTTCGCGCACCAGGGTGGACCGCCGGTCGATAAGGGAGTTGGCGTTGTTCTGCCCGGGCACGTCATGGGCCGCGATCTGGCCGTTGAGAGAGGCGATTTCCGAGATGAGGTCGTTGGCGTTGGCCGTTTCCTGGATGATGAACTCGTCCATCTGCGCCTGCAGGGACACAAGATCGTCGGCCACGGTATGCATGGCGCTGAGCAGGTTCTGGGTATCGCCCAGCAGGGCCTCGCGGGTCGCCACGTCCTCGGGACGCAGGGACAGGTCCTGCCAGTCCTCCCAGAACTGGGCCAGGGCCTCGTTCAGTCCACCCACCGAAGACTCGTTGAACAGGTTCTCCACGCCGCGCATCTGTTGCCACAAGGTATCCCAGCGCTCGGCGTAGGAACTCTTGCTGATGTACTCCTCCTCGATAAAGGAGTCGAAATGCCGAATGACCTCGGTGGCCACAACACCCGTGCCGATCTGGCCGGGGCGGTAGTCGATGCTCATGGTCTCTTCGAGACTCACCGTGCGCCGGCTGTAGCCCTCGGTGTTCACGTTGGCGATGTTGTTGCCCGCGATCTCCAACGCGGCCTGGGCCGCGAACAGGCCCAATCGCCCGATATCCAGAATGGAATTGACGCCGGGCATTACATGGACCCCCGGAAGATGGCGGCCTGGGGCTTGACGTTGCGGCCATAGCGGCCCCTGGCGCTGTACACCGGGTCGGACTTGGGTTGGATCTGCTTGGTCATGAACTCAAGCAGGGAACGGCTCTGGTCGAGCATGGCCAGGGCCATCTCGCCGTTCTTCTCGGCCTGGATGGCGCAGACCTGCTCCTTGGCGTCCAATTCGGCCAGCAGGGCCGTGAAGGCGTCCGCGATTTCCGGCTCCAGGCAGGCGCCCAACTCGCTGAGGCGCTTGGCCCCGGGCGAAATCTCCTGGACCATGCCCTTGAGTTCCAGGCGCTCGGCCGTGAGTTGCCGGATCAGTTCGTGGATGGAGAATTCCAGGCGGGTGGCGCTGTCCGGATCACGATCCCTGAGATGGGAAAATTCTTCCTGCAACAAGTCCTGCAGGAGGTCCATGCCTCTGCCCTGGCGCGTCAGGTTGGCCTTGATTCTGGAGTACATAGCTACTGCCTCTTGTTGGCTATTCACAACATTTTCGGCATGTTGCCGCCATCAACCGACCTTGAGGACCCGGCGGGACGCCCACGGGCGAACCCGGCAGAAAGGGTCATGTGGCCTTGCATCTGCAATATCCCGGCCAGAGGCCGCGAATCGGCTGTCGAATCACTGGAGAAACGGAACGCGAAAACGGCGGACAAAGGTCCCGGCGCCGCGCCCCGGAAGGGACTCATTCGGCGTCCCCGTCGGGAGGAACGTCCTCGTACGATGCCTGGTCCAGGATCTCCCCCAGGGCGTCGCCCGATATGTCGCCGAACGCGTTCCCCTGGATGCCGTGCTCCTCCACGATGCGCCGCGCCAGATCGGCGGCCATGGCCGCGGCCTGGTCCGGCACGTGCGCGGCCTGGCGGGACGGCTGGTTCAGGGCCGAGGGATCGGGGCGCAGGCGCAGGTCCCGCGCGGACGCATCGGGATGCAGGGGCAGGGGTTCGGCCGGGCCGTTGCCGCGGGAGATGCTCTGGGTGATGGAGCCGGCCTCGGTCAGGCGCTGCTTGAGCTGCTCGAAAAGCTGCTCTCCCAGGCCCATGCCGCCGGCCCGGGCCATCTTCATGGACATCTCCTGGTCGAACAGGCCCACGTAGGCCTCCTCTTCCTTGCTGTGCAGATAGCCGTCCTTGTCCACGGTCTTGCGCATCTGCTGCCAGAGCTTGCCCAGAAAGATGGCCTCGAATCCGTCGCAGGACTCCTTGAGGCGCTGCTCCTCGGTGGAACCCGGGGCCAGCTTGCGGCGCATCTGGTCCACCTGGAGCTTCTGCCGCACCGCGTCGGTCTGCATGATGCGGGCGATGGCAACGGGATCCTGGCCGGCCGACATGCTACATGACCTCCAGGTCGGCGTGCAGTGCGCCGGCCACCTTGAGGGTCTTGAGAATGGAGATGACGTCGCGCGGGGTGGCCCCGATGGAATTCAGGCCGTCCACCAACTCCTGCAGGGTGGCCCCCTCCATGAGCACCAGGCGGCGGTTCTCCTCCTGGACGCCGACGTCCGTGGTGGGCGTGACCACGGTCTCTCCGGTCCCGAACGCCGCGGGCTGAGCCACGTCGGCTCCCTCGCTGACCACGATCTGCAGGTTGCCGTGGGCCACGGCAACCTTGGACAGGCGCACGCTGCGGCCCAGGACCACGGTGCCGGTCTTTTCGTCCACCACCACCCGGGCCTTGCCGTCGGGTGTGATCTCCAGGTTCTCGACGGTGGCCATGAGCGGCACCAGGTTGCCCTGGAACTCGGACGGGATGTCGAAGACCACGGTGGAGATGTCGGAGGCCCTGGCCAGTTCCGCGCCCAGGGCCTGGTTGATCTTGCGAACCACGTCCATGGTGGTGGTGAAATCGGCCATGTTCATGTGCAGGGTCATGCGGTCGAGCTGATTGAACTTGAAGGGCACGCTGCGCTCCACCACCGCGCCGTTGGGGATGGAGGCCACGGTGGTGATGTTCTTCTGGGCCGAGGCGGCCTCGCCCTGGACCGAGATGCCCCCAAGGGCCATGGCGCCCTGGGCCAGGGCGTAGACCTCGCCGTCCACGCCCTTGAGCGGGGTGAGCAGGAGCACGCCGCCCAGCAGGCTGGAGGCGTCGCCCAGCGACGAGACCGTGACGTCCAGGCGCGAGCCGGGCTTGGACGAGACAGGCATCTTGGCCGTGACCATGACCGCGGCCACGTTCTTGGGCTTGAGTTCCGAGCGGGACACGGCCACGCCCATCTTCTCCAGCATGTTGACCATGGACTGCATGGTGAACTTGGAGCCGGTCTTGTCGCCGGTGCCGGACAGGCCGACCACCAGGCCGTAGCCAACCAGTTCGTTGTTGCGCACGCCGGCGAAGCTGGCGATGTCCTTGATGCGCACGGCCCCGGCCTCGGTGGGCCACAGGGCCACGATGACCAGGATGCCGGTGATCACGGCCACGGCCAGGGCCATGGCCAGACCCATGGCGATGGTCTCGACTCGCTTGGCGACCGCGCCGTCGGAGCAGGTACGCAGCAACATGTCCGCTCTCCCCCGGCCCTAGAAGGGCCAAATGTTTTCCAGCAGCCTGGTCAGCCAGCCGGGCCGCTGCTTGTCCGCCAGCACGCCGCGGCCGTAGTACTCGATATGGGCGTCGGCCACGTAGCTGGACTGGATGGTGTTGTCGGGCGAAATGTCCTTGGACCGGATCAGCCCCCGGACCACCAGGACCTGGGTTTCCTCGTTCACCTTGACCTCGCGGCTGCCCTCGATCTGCATCAGCCCGTTGGGCATGATCTTGACCACCCGGGCCGCCACCGTGGCGGTGACCGTGGACTCGCGCTTGGTCTCGCCAGTACCCTCGAAGGCCGTGGTGGCGCCGGCCTTGACCATGGACTGATCGGGCTCCACGTGGCCCTTGAGACCGAAGGACGGGCCGAGGGGCAGCAGGCGCGTGTCATTCTTGCCGAACATGGAGGAAACCCCGAGGTTAATGCTGGATTCGCGGTCGGCCGTGGTGTCGGCCTTGAGCTTGCTGCTGGCCTCCTCCACGATGTTCACCATGACCACGTCGCCCACGCGCCGGGCCCGATTGTCCGCCAGCAGGTAGTCGGCCGAGGCCGGATTGAACAGGGAACCGGGATTCTGCTCCTCGGGCATGGGCTCGGCCTGGGGCGCCGTGACCACGGCCGTGGGGGCGGCCTTGTGCGTGGCCGGGGCGCAGCCGGCGGCCAGGGCCGCCAGGGCAAGAATCAGTGCGATGCGCGGTATCGTCTGCATGATGGTCGTCTCCCGGGGAGCCTGCTCCCCTGTCCGTTGCCTCGGGGCCGGGCTGTCCGGCCTCACTTGACCTCCACGGTGTCGCCGTTGCGGATCCGGGCCATGACCTGACGCCGGCTCTGCAGGTTGCGCACCGGGATGTATTCGCCCGCGGCGCCGTCGGCCAGGGCCTCGGCGTCCACGGACAGCCGCACGTAGCGGCCGTTGTACACAAGCAGGACCGTGTCGCCCCGGGCCACGGTGGGCACGATCTCCAGGTCGTCGGCGTAGATGACCTGATCCGTGCCCACGGGCGAGGTGGCGCGCAGGTGGAAATCCCGGCCGTCCCAGGGTTCGCCGCGCAGGTAGGCGGCGTTGACGCGGCGGTGCGTGACCAGATCCGGGGACAATATGTCGCCCCGGTTCAGGGGCCGGGCCGCCACCGGAGCGGTCACCCACAGGTCCAGAAAGACCTGCCCGGTGTGCCTGCGGCGCAGTTGGCCGTCCGGGGACTTGACCTCGAAGCGCAACGACAGCCGCCCGGGGTCCAGGTCCCCGACCACGGACAACTCCACGGTGTCCATGCGGTCGTCCAGGAAGACGT
>Ga0272444_10002008_pt1 | contig 19075 bp, 13 predicted proteins | sample SSMForm13_FD_201033 | JGI IMG/M metagenome (GOLD analysis project Ga0272444, IMG submission 201033) | Marine sediment archaeal communities from Little Sippewissett salt marsh, Falmouth, MA, United States - SSM-Form-13 | ecosystem: Environmental > Aquatic > Marine > Wetlands > Sediment ... | reverse complement strand
GCCGAAGTCAGCGAGGGACTGAAGCCCGAGATGGAAGTGGCCGACACCTTCGCCTTTCCCAAGGGCAGCGTACTGGTCTTCGACCGGGGCTATGGCCGCTATACATGGCACAAGCAATTGACGGACAGGGGATTGTTCTGGGTCACCCGAGCTCGAAAAGGCATGCTGTACGAGGTGATCAAAACGCAGGCGGTCGCTGAAGGTGGCCCTGTCATCAGCGACCAGATCGTGCGACTGAGCAACAAACGCGCACGTCAGGTTGACGCCTACGATATCCGCCGTGTTGAGTACCGCGACCCCGAAACCGGCAAGGTCTACGTGTTCATCACAAACCAGAAGACCTGGTCAGCACAGACGGTTGCGGATATCTACAAGTCGCGCTGGGAGGTCGAATTGTTCTTCAAGTGGATCAAGCAAAACCTGAAGATCAAGAGCTTCCTCGGACACACTATTAACGCCGTGGCTTCTCAGATCTTCGTTGCCTTGTGCGTGTACCTGCTGACTGCCTTCCAGAAGTTCGTTTCGAGGACTGCTTACGGCCTGCAGGCCGTGTTCCGGTTGGTGCAACTCAATGCCTTTGTGCGCAAACCGATTGCTGATTTACTCTGCCCTCGGAAGCAGGAGCCTCCTGACCTTCAGATGGCGTTCAGGCTGAGGGCCGCCTAAGTGGGACAGCAGTGGGCTAGAGTACTAATTTCACCAGAAGTTAACGACCGCTTCTGGCCGATTTCTGCCTCATCTGAGCCTGCCCCAGCTACCAGCCGACTGAAAGACATCATCCACGGGGCTATTGGTGGCCAACAATGGCGGGGGAAACCAAGCTTTAGCAGGCCGGCTGGGGGATTATCGGCTATCGGAATCACTTACAGTTCCCGCGTCACTAACTCACCCCGCAAGACCTCGACCTCATCCGGAACAGTACTGCTGTTCTCCAAGAGCGGATTTCAGGATTGTCCTCGCAGATTTCCGCTACAGGCGCTAAGCAGGCAACGGCGCATAGACGTCACTGGATTTATCCTCCTGTTCCTGGCCCTAAGCGTAGACCCCAGTACCATTCCTTTGGCCGTAGCCACAGCCATCCCACCGGATGCTCGAATCTGAAAGAATACACAGAACGGCTTCCACGCTGCTTGGTCTTGTCAGATCTTCCGAGTGCCCTTGCAGCGCGGATACTGGGAACAGCCCCAGAACTGGCCATGTCGCCCCGAACGCCGCCGCATCGGCGAACCGCAGCGCGGGCAACTCGGTTCACCGGACGTGCCTGTTGTGCTGTGCTGGGTAGGTGTTATGGAGCGCGGCACTCGCGTCGGTTGCGGTGTAGGCTGAGGTGGGCTCGCAACTGACAGGGCTACAGATGATGCCGGAACGGGCGCGCCCAACTCCTTCAAGTCCTGTTCGGCTTGCGCTCGGGCAGTGAGCGCTTCAGTGAGCGCTCTGTCGCCCCGGGCCTTGGCTGGCAATGCTTCAAGCCGGACTTTGGCATTTCTCAGCGCACCCAGCCCGTTGCGGATGGTTGATTCCAGCTTGGCTTTCTCTACCGCAAAGCGTCCGCGTAATGCCCTTTCGTCGGCAACGTCCTGCGCATTCGACGTCCGATCATACTTGAACCGCGACTCAAGGCTGCGTCGCCAGTCCATCACCTTATTAGTCGTGACGCTGCCAAAGCCGGGCACCCGCAACACGGCAGATTCACTAACATCGGCGGCGGTTTCGATTCCGAACGAAATCAGAGCGGCGGTCTTGGCAGGGCCGATCCCGGATATGTTCGCGCGTCGTATAGGGAAGCGGTCAAGATAGGCCTGTCGCTGGCGCGCCTCGCGATTGGACTTCAGTTTCATCAACTCACGGGCCAATGCGTCATCATGGCCTTTGTAGGTGGTGATAGCGGTGTTCAGATCACCGCGCACCTTTACAACCTCGGTCAGGCCATTGCGCCGCACAAAGGCGTCCAACTCGCGCTGCACACGTTGATCAGCCTCCTTGAAGGCTTTTAGGAACGGGCCGGTTGTAACATTATGATTAGAAAAGATGAACCATCCCCAGACGGCCAGCCCTATCCATAGGAACCAAACCTGGGCTGCGGAAATGAAACCGGCAACTGCGCCGCCCATCATGAGCAAACCCCAAAGGGCCTCCCCGAGCTTGCCGCTCTTGGCTTCGCGGAGTACATCACTTGCACCAGGCGGGGTCGCCGCATTGGGAAGCAAGTCCGCGACAGTGGGGAAGCGAAATGCCAGTATCTCGCGGATAGCCTGCTCCGTGCCGCGCGCATCTATCGCGATGTTGGGCATGACAGCGGTCAGGTCCGGGAACATGTCAAAGCCACTGTTGCTCACCAGCTTGCACCATACGCAGCCCTTAGCGTTGGCGGGGTAGTAGTGGCTCTTGACCCTGCCGCAGTGGTTCAGCGAGCCTTCCAGGTTGTTCAGGATATGAATCCAGTCCAGCGCGCTCGGACGCGCACCAGCCGTCAGGCCGAACGCGTCTTCAAATGAACGGGCGACAGCATCCGGGAACAAGTCCAGTGTCAGCGCGCCGGGCGGCGGGGTTGTCTGCGTTGCGGCTTGACGGGTGAGCGAGTAGGCAAAGCGGTTCTGGGCAATGGCATCGCCCATCGATATATCCGGCCCCTTGTGGCGCCCGGCATAGGGGTGGCGTCCCATGAACAGAAGATGGAAGATTGCAACGGCAAGACCGAAATTATCGTGCTCAATCGTCCGGTCTACGGATGCGAGGTTTTTCCCGTGAAGCTCGGGCGGCGTGAAATCCGGCACGCCGACAACGCAGGGGTAAGTCGTGCCGTTCGAGTTAAATTGGAAGCTATCTGCGTCGATTAGGGCAACGGTCGTGTCTTGCGCTACAAGCACGCCGGAATGATTCAGATCGCCAATAACACATTCTGTCTGGTGCACCTTACCTACGGCGCGCGCAACGTTCAGCGCAGTATGGACAAGGAACCGGTAGTCTGCTTTCGGGAAATGACGCTGACGTGACTTCGGACTGTAAAGCTCATGCAGTGGGCGATAGCCCGACACAAGCCGCATGACAAAGCCGATAAAGTTGCCACGCTGGTCGGTAACCACCTTGCCGGGATACGCGACAAGGTCAGTCTTGATAGCAAGCCCTTCGCCCACCATCGCGCGCACCTTATCTTCCCGCTTGGCGCGCAGACCAGCGTTGTAGATTTTGACGGCCAGCCCAGGTCGTCCCTTGATCGCGTAGACTTCGCCTTCGCCACCCTTCCCGATCAACTCCGCGACCGAAGCCCGATCCTTGCCGATGAGGATTTCCTGCACAGTCACGCGCCGGAAATGAGGACTAGCGTCTTGTCATCATCGGTGCGTTCACAAACCGATGGCCCGGCAAGATATGTGGCTAGCGTTTTCGATAGCTCGACAAGGCGCCCTTGACTCAATGCTGCATCAACCGGACGCATCATTGGTTCAAAAAATCGGGAGTGCGCAGCCTGTTCCAAATGCGACAACGCCAGATCACCTACACCGTCAGAAAACAGCGCGAACGCATCATGCTCGCGCGGCAGGCGGGCGATGTTGAGACGCGGTCCAGGGACATCGGTCACAAAGTAGGTGCTGGATGCATACTCGCCATTCTCGGGCCAGCAAAGAACATCCCATTCCCTGCCTCGCCTAGCGACAATTGCGCTGTCACCCACGTGCAATGTAAGCACTTCACCTGGTGAAATTAGGATAGCGGCCAAGGTTGACGCGAATTGCCGGGGCGTACTTTCACGCCGGTCGGCAATCGCAGCAATTTGGTCCCGAAGCTCATCAATCCAGTCCGTCAAATCGATGTCGCTCGGCAATCCCGAATTGTCGCGCAGCCATTCGCGAAAGCGAACGGTTAAAAACCGGCAGGTAAGCCACGCGCCATATACGCCGAATTCCGCGCTGCCCGCGCCATCCGACACAATTGCGAAAATACTATCCTGCCCTATCTGCGAAACCGCAAAAGCATCTTGCAGCCTGTCGTCAGATCGGATGTGTGACGTGCCAATTACGGACGCGGACGCCCACCGCCATGCCATGTTGTTACTCCGCTACGGCCCAGCCATCCGGGGAGGTAGGGTTTTCAAGCGGAACAGCATCGCCGGGATTGGACTGTGAAACGGCGCTGAGCGAACTGGACAGCCACTGGAACAGTTCCTTGAAAGCCAGTCCCTTGAGTTTGAGTGGCTGTCGTGTGGCGATTTGGGCAAGTATCCCCATATCCGCCTGTTCAACGCCCACGGCATAGAACATGAATTCCTTGCGTTCTTCTCCTTCATGAACGCGACGCTTGGCCTCTTCCCAACTGTCGGTAGGTGCACCATCGGTAATCAGGAAAACCCACGGGCGATAGTATTTCACGCCATTCTCCCGGTAGCGGTTCTTGCGTTGGCGGAGCATATCCAGACCGGTCACAATGGCTTCACCCATCGGGGTTGCGCTGTCTGCTTCAAGAGTCTCGGGGTAAAAATGGTCCACCGTAGCGAAATCGGACTTAATCTCAACAGGTCCGAAAGTGACCATTGCTAATTCGACTCGTTTGGCAGCCATTGGATCACTCAAGAGATCTTGGCGGAGTGTCGCTAGACCCTCATTCAATTCGGAAATTGGCGCACCACCCATTGAATAAGATGTATCCAGCAGAAGAATTACTGGACAGCGTTGTTCCGGATTTTCCGCGAATTCGGCGTCGCTAAATGGTTGCTGTTCAAATTCATCCACAACTATTACCTCGCAATTCGTTTTTTTATTTGGTCTGAAGGACGAGAGTTCTACCACGTTTTCACGGACAGTTTAAAAACGGCTGATAACTTCTAGTCTCCTGCTGCCACCTTACGACGCATTCTGAGATTATGGGATCCCTCTCTATAATCGAACAGGTCAGCTCGGACTCGTTGTGCGCTTGAGCATCCGCACACAAGACACAGCTTGCTAGTCAAGGCGCAAACTCCAGCGCGGTAAACGGTTCTATCGCCTTGAAGATACCGGTTTTGGTCATCTTCCGACGTAATTCAAAAGCATCAAAGGCCTGCACAGGATCGACCTGGCTGAGATTATCGAAATCAATGCGTGACCAGTCAGACTTTGGGATTTGTGCACTGACCAAGTATTCGTCGACCAAGCTGCCAGTTTGTGGATCGAGACGTTGGGAATACCCCGACACGATGACCTGCTGCACGCTCGGCAACCAGGCAAAAGCCTCCCCTGCCAGCCGGAAGAGCACCCCATGGATATGGGTCATGTAGTTTTTCCGTGCCTGCGTGTCGGACAAACCTTTGATACTGACCCGCCAGCCGCGTTGCGGCACAGAACCCTGTCGGCTCGGCATGTCTTCGATTTCCGGCAGGTCCACATCCATCAATACCTCGCTGCCGTTGTCGAGTAACTCGAAACTCACCAGGGTTTCCCGAGGCCAGGTAATCGCATTGATCTGGGTCGACAGATAATCTTCCATCAAAGCGGTATCAGTGCCGAGATTCTGGCGTAGGTTGAGGATCCGGTTGACTTCCTTGTCCTCAAAAGCCTTTTTCAGCTTGTGCCAGGCCGCCATAGCGGTCTTGTAAGCAGCCACGTGTTGCGCGTTCTCTGCCTCGACACGTTGCTTCTTCGCGCGGAAGAAAAACGCGATGATCGGGTTAAGCTTTACGAGCTCGGGTTTCTTGGGCGGGTGCCGTTCGAAGGTCGCCGGTGTAAGTTCCAGCGGCTGATCCGGGGCCGGGGTGTCCTGATGGATGTTCACCACCTGGTCAATGGCGCGATTGAGTTCATTGACCTGTTCATCCATCCAGGCTCGGATAGTGTCACCCTGCTGTTGTTTCGCGATACGCTCCAGTTCGGGCGTCAGGGGTAGACCCTGTTCATCCTTGAAGACCACATTGCCATCGTCATCCAGCGTCGTGGTGACGTTGAGATTGATGGATTGGCCACTTGGCGTGGCCGAACTGACCCCGGCACGGCCTCGTGACCGTCCTCCGCCCGAAAGCTTTTGTCGCACGGACAGTCCACTGCCTGGCAGCCCGAGATTGGCGTATACCCCTCGCTTGCCGAGGGTGACCGATGCACCGCGCGGGCCGACCGAGAAACTGGGGCCGGAGCCACTGAGGTTCATCCGCACGCCCGGCATCAGCCGGATGCTTCGCCTAAATCGCAAGCCCATCGCTCTCTGGTGCCTCCCTGCCCGTTTTTCTTCCTGTGGCCTGGTGAGGTGGCTCAATGAAAATCCACACCCTCCAAGAAATGCCCGCCATCGATGGTCAGCACGTTGGTATAGATCTCGGTGCTGTCCATCGATCTATGACCCAGCAACTGTGACACATATTTGAGCGGGCGCGCATGCAGCAGCAGGTGGATGGCAAAGCTATGCCGAAACGTATGCGAGCTGATCGCGAACGGCGCACCCCCTACCCGCGCCACCAGGGCATGAATATGCCGGTTCACCGTCTGGCGCGCCATCGGAAAGATCCGCTCCGTCTTCCGAAACTTCCCCGCATACAGATAACTCTGGATCCGGTCCTGCAATAAGGCGTCGGCGATGGGGACGTAGCGCTTGGGCGAGCGCTGCAGCGCTGCCCTGCTCGGCCGCCCGGGCCGCTGTTTCAAGGTCTTCAAAATAACCCCGAAGTCATACCCATCGTCGATGAAGCTCGCCGGCGTGAGCGCCAGCACCTCGGAGATACGCGCACCGGTGGTCCACATCAGGTCCAGGATCAGCCGGTAGGTCGGGTGTTTTTCGGCCTCGAGCAGCGCGAGCACCTCAGGTTTCAAGAGATACGCCGGCATGGCATCGATGGTCTGGAGCACCGTGGGGCGCTTGGCGACCAGGCGATCCCAGTTGATCTCGACCGCCTGGATCGGGAAGCGCGCCAGGGGTTCGTCAGCGGGGTCGAACAGCCCCGTCGGGCGCCGACGGCGAAATGTCGCGTCAGGGAGTCGCTTTTGCACCATTTACCCAAGCTCTTCGGTACAGGCCTGATCCCATTATAGAGGGCTGGAAACCGCCGCCAAGGCCCGAACTGGCCGATCCAGAGGCGGCGAAGCCGTCCTGCACCAAAATTACTGCTCACGGTGCACGCTGAGCCATTACCCAGCCGTTACCCCGCCGCGCATCGCGCCCGCGGCCATGAAAGTTTTTTATGACACGGGCTCGTAGGCCGGCCGCGCGGCGCCGCCGCGCGCCATAAGTAACGAACAATTGACCCCAGAAGGTGCAAAACCCTGTACCCCACGGCAGGCACCGGCTTGGTGGTCCTACACCTTATTGATCCCCGCGAAATTCGAGGTGCGAGGTCCTGCCCCCGAGGTATAAAACATTAGCCCCAAGGTGCGAAGTTATACCCATTAACAGCGTTTTTAGGACCTTCGTTCGGATCACCAAGCCTTGGGGGCGGTATCCGGCGGCCGACCTATAAGTCTCCTCGTCGACGGACGACGCAAGGAAGGCCGCCATGGCAGCAACTCCCTACGCGCTGGCCCTGGGCGATACCCGCCCGGTCGTGGCCGACACGCTCGAGCCCCACCAGCAGCCCACGCCTCGGGCGTTTCAGCAAGCGTGCGACTTTCGCGCCCAATGCCTGATCAAACACCCGTTGCGTTCCGAGTTTCACTCGCTGGCCGAGTACCTGCACGCCGGGCTGCTGGAGGGCGATCCGACGGTCGTCAGCTATGTCCCCCAGCCCTTTCGCCTGCGCATCGGACGCCGGCGTTACACCCCCGATTGCTACGTGCTGCGCACCGACGGGGCACGCGAAGTGCGGGAACTGAAGCCGGACGGTGAGATGGACGACGCGCTGCGCCTCCCGCTCACCGCATTCTTCGCCCAACACGGCATGGCGTTTCACGTGATCAGCAACGAGTCGATGTTCGAACGCCGCACCGAGGCCGAAAACTGGCTGGAGATCGCCCGCAGCCTGCACATCGCCTGCGATCTCGATACCGCCGCCGCCGAGCAAGCGGTACTGGCACTCCTCGAGGAACAAGGCCCGTGCCCGCTGGACACGCTGGTCGACCCGGGCGATCGCGCGCGCACCTACGACCAGGAGATCGCCGTGTTCCGTCTCCTGCACCGCGGCGTCCTCAAGGCCGACCTGACGACGCGTCCGCTCGATTGGGATAGCGAGCTGCAGCTGTGCGACTGACCTGGCGGGAACGTGTGGCAGGCGATCCGACGCTGCGCGACGTCACGGGCTGGCCCGTAATCCCCCTGGATACGATACCGCGCAAGCGACGCAAGGCGTTCCTGCGCAACCAGTGCATCGTCGCCGAGGTGCTCGCCGGCACAGCGGAACAAGTCGTGGCGCATCGGCACAGCGTCAGCCCGGGCCGGGTCAGCCAGCTGCTCGATCGCTGCCTCGGCGGCGATGACGCGAGCGCGCCCGCCCGGACCGTGGGTCTGATCCCATACAGCGTGCTGGCGCGCAAACAGCGCCGGTCGCCCTTGGGCGCGTTGGGCAGGCCACGGGGCGACGCCTGTGCCTTCCAGGCCCTGCTAGACGCCGTGCCCGAGCTGCGCGACAACCTCGACGCCCTGATCCGTGCGGGGCTGAAACGGGCGGACAACGCCCTGCGCCCCACCCCGGCCGCTGTCCACGGCGAGTTCAAGCGCACGCTGGCCGAACAGCATTGGCCGCGAGACCGCTATCCCTATACCACGGAGTCGATCGCTTACGAGGCGGTGCGCCGGTACCTGCACGAACGTACCGAAGCCATCATGCGCGAGCTGCAGTACGCCAAACAAAGGCCGCCCCGCGAACTTGGCCTGAGCCAGCCGATTCGACGGGCTTTGCGCGCGACCCAGATCGACGAGCACATCTTGGATGCGAGGGGTCGCGTGCACCTGCACTTCAACGACGAGCTGATCCCCCTGCGCGTGGGTCGGATGGCGGTGTCGGTCGCGATCGACGTGGACAGCGAATGTGTCCTGGGCTTTCACCTGGCCGAGACCCGCGCGCCGAACCAACAGGACATGCTCGCCTTGCTCGACAACTGCCTGCGACCCTGGACGCCGCTCGCCCTGGCAACCCCCGGCCTGGCCTACACGCCGGGAGCCTGCTTCCCCAGCGGCTTGCAGCCGCCCTACCCTATCAGCTTCGGCACGGTGCACATGGACAACGCCTGGCTCCATAGTGCCAAGTCGGTCACCAGTCTGTTGTGCGACCAACTGGGCGCGACCATCGCCCTGGGCCTGCCCGGCCAACCGCTGATCCGCGCCCTGGTGGAATCGGTGTTCGACTACATCAACAAACACGGCAGCCACCGGTTGCCATCGACCACCGGCTCCCACCCCAAGGATCCCAAGCGCGAACCGCGCAAGCATCAGAAACGACCGCCGCGGGTCACGGTGCAGACGATCCGCGAGGTGCTGAGCGTGATCCTGAGCGACTACAACGTCACGCCGCGTGCCCAGCTGGGTGGTGCCTCGCCGTTGGCACTCTTTCAGCATCATTGCCGCAACCACTTCGTTCGCTATGTCCCGACGCTTATCCGTCGCCAATGGCAGCCCTTCATCGACTCGGAAGAACGGCCGGTGCACTGGCATATCGCCGAGCATCGCAGCCCCTACGTGAACTTCTACCATGCCCGCTACCAGGGCCCGGGACTGCTCAAGGTGGCCGGCAAGGGCGCCCACGTGCGGCTGGAATCCGATCGGCGCGACATCCGCACGCTGCACGCCTACTCGGTCACCGGCGAGGACCTCGGCACGTTGCAGGTATCACGCTCCTGGCAGCGTTTTCCTCATAGCCTGGCGATGCGCCGGTACCTGCACAAGCACGCCAAGCGCTTCCGCCTGGACATGCGCGATCCCCTTGCCAGCTACGCTCGCCTTCTGCTCGCCCACAAGGACGACGCGCGCCACGCACTGTCGCTACTGCGCATCTGCACCGAGTTCACCGGGGGATCCGGCGGCCAACTCGTACTGCCGGACGAACAGTCGCTCCAACAGTCTCGGCCACCGCCCTCCCGCTACACATGGTCCACCAACCTCGCCAGTCACCGGGAGTGAGCGATGACCAGCGACCCGGCTGACTACGACAACCATCCCATGTTCTTTCCGGACAAGTATCCGCTCGACACGCTCGCCAGGCGACAGCTCAGCGATACGATACATCGGTGGCTGTGGACCGGCGTGACCGGCGGTTTGGTCTCGGGGACATCGCGCGTCGGCAAGACGATCGCGGCCCGGTACCTCGCGAATGTTCTCCACACCCGAGGCAAGGCGCAGGTGCCTGGTGTGTACGTGTCGATGGGTCCGACCGATATGGGCACGATCGCGGCAGCCTACCGCACCCTCTGTGATCAAGTGGGGTTGGCCACGCGCGGTCAGACAGCAGTCGACCTGGCAAACAGTTTTGTTCACCACATGGCCGATCTGGCGACCGAGGCCGGCAGTCGCCGTATCGTGCTCTTTGCCGACGAGATGCAGGCGCTCAACCCTCGGCAGTTTGAAGCGTTCGCCCATATCTACAATCTTCTGCTGGAATTCGATATTGCATTGATGGTGGTGTTTCTGGGTAATGACCCAGAGTGCTGGGAACTCGTGGAAGATATCGAGCAACCCAACTACGCCCACATTCGCGGGCGTTTCTTTACCCAGGGATGCCGTTACTTGGGCCTGACCAGCGTGGAGGAGGTCCGCTATTGCCTGGCGCAATATGACAAGTTGCGCTATCCCGAGAGCGGCCCAACCTATGTCGGCTTTTTTCTGCCCGATGCGGTTGCTAGCGGATGGCAAATAGCCGCGTTGAGCCGCGACATCTGGCGCGTGTTTCTGCCCTACAAGAAGCAGTACCACCTCGATTCGTGGCCCATGCAGTACTTCGCGTCGGCCATCACGGTCTTGGTCACGGACTTTCTGCCGCACTACGGGGTGGACGCCTTCGACGACGACATGATGGACGAATGCATCCGCGTATCCGGCCTTGTGCCGTCACTGGTGCGCCCCGCGACTTGAAAACTCCGCGCATCAATGTCGGGCATGTCTTTGCACAGCCCTATGAAAGCGACTACGCCATGTGGCGCCGTTGTCTCGTTGCCAATCCAGGCAGGTCGCTGTCTGCAATCAAGCAGGCCGTGAAGACCAGGGTGCGGCAAGCCGGCACCACGACCGAGCGGTTGCGCCAACTGCAGCTCGCGCCCGGCTTGCAGCTACCGCTACGCGCGTCGTATCGACGGCAGTGCCCTTCGTGCGCGCAGCATCTGTACCACTGCGACGTCTACGCGCTCCCTTGGTTGCCGACATGTCCGATTCATCACTGCCGACTGACAACCACCTGCCCCACCTGCCGCATGCACTGGCCGGACCTTGACGAGCTCTCAGGCCGGGACTGCCCGCATTGTGGCCGACCCTCGATCGCGCAGCTCGCCGAAGCGTCGTGGACCCCGCTTGCCGAGAAGGCGCAGGATGCGATCGGCAAGCTGGTCACGTTCATCACCCAGCCACCGTCGCTGTCTGCCCCGCGGCTGGTTGATGACTGTGAGCAGGACTGGCGCGCGTTCGGGGACCGGTGGTGGCAGCAGGTACCCATCGATTCCCCTGCGTTTCCCGCCTTCCAGGTCCACCACCAGCAGGGTGAATGCAGAGCCTGGCTGAAGCGACTTGGCGTCCGCGTCTACCCGCTGTCTCGGATTGCAAGCAATCTGACGCCGGTGGAGCCGCGCGATGCCGACGCGTTTTGCCCCGAGCTCAAGCGCCTGCCCTATCCGGCGGTTTTTTGGGAAGACCAGAAGCAGGCGGCCGAACGCGACGTCCTGTCAGGCATCGTTGGCTGGATCGCCGCATCGACGCCAGACAATCATCACATCCATCTCACCGACTACCGCCACGTTTCCCTGCAGGAGCTCCTACATGGGCGCGGTTTCTGTCCTTATTGCTTGGCACTGAGTGTGTGGTACTTCGATATTGCGGCAAAGCGCCACGGCGCCTTCTACGCCCGCACTATTAACGAGTATGCCTTTTTCGAGCAATGCGGCTTTGACGGCCCCATGACGGTTTGTGCGCCGGTCGCTGTACGGGCCAAGCAGGCGCTCTTCGCGCTGGATCAACCGTTCGCGCTTGCGATGTACCGCAGGGGCCTGGAGGTGGCCTTTGTCGACCTGTTGCGCCTCGCCTTCGCAATGTTGATGGGAACGCCACGTTGGGATGGCCGAAGGCCGCTCCGTGCACCCACGCCAACTAAGGTGGTATCCCCGCGCTATACGGAACGACGGCTCTCGCTCGCGATCGTCGAAGACCGCCTCATCTGCTATCACGAACACCCGAGTGCGCTCGCTGCCTACGTGCCACCGCAGGCGGCAAAGCTTGCAGCGAAGTGCCGCGGGTACCGCCGCCGATACGCCAGGCGCCGACCAAGACCCCGGCTGTTTGATCACCTGCTTGCCGCCCACGCGATCAATGACAAAGTCATCAGGCGATTGGATACCGCCTTTCGCGACTATCTGGACAACGGGATGGAATGCTATGAGGACAAAACCGATCACTTCGAGCGAACGATCGGAACTCCACACCGGAGAGACTGATCCGCCTCAGACTGTAACGGACAGACCTTTCGCTTCGTCGCACTTGCCGCCAGGGGGTTTCGCCTGATGCCTTGCCGCGATATCCGTCGCACCGGCCAGCACCACCCCAGTGGCTGGACCGGGCTCACACCCGCGGGTGACTCGCGGTAAGTCGAGCGACTGGGCGCTAGACAAAGGCAGACGCCACATGGCCACAACACCCTTTGCCGACAATGCGTTAGCACGTATCGACGAGAAACTGCGTGCTGATCTGCAACGTGCGGAAGCCACGCCAGTCCCTGCCACCAAAGACACGACCTACTATCGGGCCGTCGTAAACGGTAAACGCAGAAATGCCTATGCCAGCGATCTGCGCCAGTTCGTCGACTGGGCCGTCTTGAGCTGGCCTTTTCCGTGCTCCGACAACATGCTCATCCACTATCTCACCGACAAGGCCGCGGAATGGCGCCTCGACGATCAAGGCCAACCGCTGCGAGATACGGACGGACAAATCGTCGAACGCTACTCTGTTCGCACACTTCGCAAGCATCTCGCCGCGATCGGGTGGGTACACAGATTGTTTGACTACTACGATCCGACGAGCGATGCGAAGGTGCGCCAGGTGCTACGCGGGATCCGTCTCGACAAGGGCATCCCGGACAACCAGGCCCTCTGCTTCTCGCTGGACGAACTCCGCCAAATGCTGATCGCCTTTAGTAACTCGCCTCGCGACACTCGGGACAAGGCGTTGCTGTTGGTCGGTGTCTTTGGCGCATTTCGCCAGGGCCAGCTGACCAAACTGGCATTCGAGGATCTCACCGGGGTCCGTGCAGGCATCGCCATCGAACTCAGGCCGGACCGGGAAGATCCTAAGGGCCGGAAGCGGCGTAGTCCCAAGCGGTACAGAGCGATCCCTCATGGCCCCGCTCCTTTCGACCCAGCAGGCGCTTTGCTTTCCTGGATCTCACAAGCTCACATAACCGCCGGCCCCATATTCCGTTCGATCGGCAAATCCGGGCGACTGGGAGAAAAGGGACTTTCTCACACGTCGGTGAACACCATCCTTCGCCGGGCCGCCGCTCGCGGGGGCCTGGTGCATGCATCCAAACTCTCCGCACATTCCATGCGCGCTTCTTTCATCAAGATCATGCGGGCGGCTGGCATCAGCGATTCCCTGATCGCCCAACAGACCGATCATGCGGACCTGCGAGGCCTGGACAGGTACGACACGCCAACAAAAACGTTCAAACGGAACGCTGCAGTGGAGTTTCTATCAAACCTAGATTGACACACGTTAGGAGCCCGACGCGCGGTGTACTGGGGGCAACAATGGGGGCATTCCTAAAGATAGGCCCTTCAGAAGCGGCCCGGGTACAGGACCATGCCGCTTCTCTTCGGTTCCAGCCCCGGCAACCAACATTCAGACCTGCCTTACCCCAGCATGAGCGGCAGCGACCGACCCAGGGTCGACACTCATAGCGTGCGCCACTGACCGGAGCGTAGTGACGCATTTTCAGACTTAGACGCCGAGTGTCAGCACCGTGTTTATGCCTCATCCTGGTGCAGGCGCAGAGGCCTTCTGTCAAATCTACCTTACAGCAGCCGCTTTATTGCCACCTAAGTGTTTGACGTGTGGAATGGTATACATCTTGCTTGACACGCAGCAAGCCGAACAAAAAGCACGAACACACACATGCGATATGCGCCGCATAGCTTCTCCGGCAGGGTCGGGACAATCTCACAGGACACCAAGAACCTCTTCCAAAAACAATTACCCAAGATGTCAGATCTCTACCCCTGCGCGAGGATTCTTTGTGTTGTTGGTGTTGGCCGCGGCGCCCCCTACTTTTCACGTCGGTCGCGTACGAGTACACAGCCAGCACCTTGACCGACGTCTGATGTGTATTACACGACGACCCAAAGCGTGTCCGGATACCTTCAACTCTCCGCACCACTAACCTTGACTAATGATTCAAAGGCTACGACTAGGAGAGTTCCGCCAGTCAGTCTGGAGTCGACCTCAACGGGCAAGGCTTCCGGTTAGACGGCGGCGTGGTGTTGCGAAAGTCAGGCTTTATTGGTTCTGGGCTCTACCTGAACCAAGAACGAACCCATTACAAGGAGTGAGCCCCAATGGGAAGAATATTGATTCTCTCGATCGCCGCGATATATCTGAGTGGCTGCGCTGGTTTAGGTGTCGGGCCTAAGTATACGGCGTTTCCTTCGTGCACCGAATTTAGCATGACGGACACCTGTGTCCGGGATGACGAACCCAGGATGATTGCAGTGTTCTTTGATGGCACCGGCAACACCGAAGAAAGCAGATCAAACATCGCGAAACTGCACAATATCGTCACGCTGAGAGATACGCCATACGTACACACTTTGTATGTGCAAGGAGTGGGTACAGATCGGAAAATTCTTGGCGGCGCTGTCGGTGCTGGTTTCGATGATAGAGTGAAACTCGCGTATCACTTCATTGCGTCTAAATACAGGGCAGAAAAGGGGGACAAGATCTTCCTCTTTGGCTTCAGTCGCGGAGCATACAGCGCGCGGGCACTTGCCGGAATGATGTACACCGCGGACTTACCGGACTTTGGTTCCATGCCAGACCAGAATGCACAAAAGGCCTTGGTCGAAGAGATTTTCGCGCACTATAAAGGCAGTGATTCACTGGTGGAGAAGCGCGAGGCGCTGAAAAACATCTCCGGGTACCGGCCAAGGTCGACTAATATCAGAATTTCGTTCATGGGTCTTTTTGATACCGTTTCGGCATTGTCGTATCAACCCAATGAGGAACGGAAACTGGGTGAACTGTCTGGGAAGTACCTTGATCAGATCTGTAACGTCGATAAGGTCGCGCACGCGATGTCTATCGATGACAATCGCGGCAGGGCATTTTCGCCGGTGCCCATGACAGTGAGCGCGATCGCATCCACATGCGAGGAAGTAGCCGGACTTTCGGGCGACGCTCGGGCCACGAAGGTCGGCGAACTAATCGACGAGCGAGTAGTGGAGGTCTGGTTTTCCGGCGCCCATTCGGATGTGGGCGGTGGTTATGCGCAAAACGATGACCTGAGCGGTGTACCTCTGAACTGGATGATGCGCCAGATAAAGAAGAGCGAAGCTACAGTCGACCTTCTCCCGGAGCACCCGTTCGTTTATGAAGACATCCATGCGCGCTCACACGTAGGCGAAGACGCACTATTGGGAGGTCGTGTTTACGTCAACAAGAATCGCGCAATCGGCTACTACTCAGAGCAATTGCATCCGACGGGCCGTCCGTTGGTCATCCACAGCAGCGTTATTGCTCGCAGAGCAACGGTCCCGCGAACATGCCGGGAATACGACTTCAGCCAGCAGAGTATCGCTAGTACGCAAAGTGAGGATAAGTGTTACTCGAACCATCAGACGCCGACCTTTAAAGGGTTCGGCGAGTGTTTCGAGAAGGTACCTCTTAAGGACGAGACACTGCGCGATAACCGACTGCTTGCGGATTTCGCCTTGAGATTCACTTGCCCAGACGAGGGGCCTCTTCTGGTTGTCGATGAACCAGAGCGGTATCGCTAGGCCGAGTTGCGTAACCTGAGGAATGACACGGCTTGACCGCACTTGTAGTGCGGTCGCTCCGTTACTGCCGAGTGTTCTCCCCGAACAGTCGGATTCAGGCACGGGCAAAAGCGGTCGGGACTCGGATGACCGCTTTTGGCCGGATTCCGTCCCTTGCCCAACTTCAGTGCGGCTCTGTCGGGGCCTGTGTCCGAAACCGACCCTTTGCTGTCCTTGCCTAGTGGTTAGGGGAATGTCCGCTACTGAGAACAGCGGACGCGCCTTCCATCGGCGCTATGGGCGACACCGCCCAAGTGAGGCCGCACGATCTCTTCACAGTTTGAGCCGAAGCGGCCCATCAACATTCGCTCCAGCAATGACCGAAGTGAATCACAGGTGATCACTAGTCGGGAAACTTCGGCGAAGAACCACGCCCTCAAGAGCTGAAAGCCGCCGAAGCAACCTATGCGGAGGCCTCATCCGGCACAGAAGGTTTCAAGCCGATGGTTTCGAGATCAGAGCCAACATGAAGCCACCTTAGCGCTTACGCAACGGCTCATCCCTGGTTTCGCTGTCTTTTGCGAACAACGGGACCGGCTTCCCGAGCGGCATGACTTGCACCTCGATGCCCATCTCCGTTGCGGATTGGATCAGCCACTCGAACGACCGGGGAACGTCATCGGCGATATTTGGTGCCATGCGCATTGCGAGCGTGTCTGTCGCCAGCTCGCGGGTGAAATTATCCCAATGAATAGGCAACACGCGTCTCGGTTGCATCTTTGCGATCTCAGCCCAGTAGCGGCTGAAAAATGTCTCCTGCTGCGTCCCGAGCAAACCCAATGACATAAACACCGTATCCACCTCGCCTGGATGTTCGCAGGGACAATGGAGCAAGGTCCCTGCACTGCCATAGATGAAGGCGGCTTTATCACCGTAGGCCACTTTCAGTGCGTAGACGTCACCTTGCTTGTAGGCATCATACCGGACGGGTTGTTTTACCGGTTCTTCGATGAAGCCGGATATCTTGTCGCCTCTACGACGCTCATGAACATGCCGTTGTTCGTAGGCAGTGATAGTGAAATCGTCAATTTTGTAGGGCTGGCCGACGCGTATGGGGATAAAATCTGCTTGAGCATTGCCACTGTCCAAGATGATCCTAGCCGACGGCGAACCATAGACTTTGAGGCCTTTCCCACTTGGTTCGGCGGCCTTAGCTTGTTTGGCTATCTCAACGATATCGAAGGCGTAATCGTAGTGCGTGTGAAGCACAAACAGTGCATTCGGTATGGGCCATTTTCTGTCTGAGCCTTGTGGCAACGTCGAGCGAGTGCCGGCCATTCTCAAGCCTGCCTCGACTTTGTCTGAGTCAGATTTTATCGGGTTATACCAAAAGATATCCCAGGCGTTGGGCCTCGAAAAAAAACCATCGATAAGTATGAACGTCTTACCATCAGAGATACCAAGGGTGGTTACGCCCATATGCGTGACGGTCACCGCATTTGAATCACTGGTGGGCTCAATCAGCTCGGAGTGCCACACGTCGCGCAACGGTGAGCCAATGAAGTAGGCGCATCCCGGCAGAATGAAAGTCGCGCCGATCAGTGCCAATGCCGCAGTGATCTTGTTGGCAACGAAGCTTCGGCGTTCCATGCTCAAGGGGGCTCCTTACTGGCAAATAGGGCTAATCACACTACCTTGACACCAAGTCAGCCTAGTGTAACGGGTAAGAGAAGGCGGCAATCCAGTATCACCATTTTGCAATGAAATTCTGCTGTAAATCCTTCCATGTTACAAATCACCAACATCATTGGTCAGGATCACGTGCCGATTTAAGGCAACCGTTTACGGTCCTGGTTTGAGAGTTAAAGGACATTACCTGAGAGCCATGGATACCATCCGCTTTCGGGTATTTGATGGGCCATTCAAGCGCAAGGCCCCGGCTGTCATCTCGTCCACTCCGGAACTTATGGCAATTGCGTCCTAGGTCGCTTCGTCGCCAGTACCCGCGTTGCGTCATCGTGCGCTCCTGCGTTGGGGATCGAGGTGGCTCAAAGAACGCGCAACGCCCTAACGGTTTCGAAGTCTGTTGCGTTTCGTCCGGGCCTGGATGCTTTTGACTGCAGCGTGTTGAATGCCGGGCAGTTGCCTTTCTGCCTGGTGGTCTGCTTTCCGCACCGATAGTGGTCACAGCCACCGGCATTTGTCTGAGGGACTGGCCCCAGGCGAAAACGGTCACTGGGAAGCAGCAGTCACAGGTAGAGTTGCACCTCGTCGTAGGGTGTGCCAGATCTGTGTCACAAAGGACTGGAGCCACGGCCGAAAAGACGACAACATCCTCTACACATCCATTCGTTTAAAATATCGTTCGGTTGGTAGAGGCTTAGCAGGACTAAGTCCGGGGCAACAATGGGGGCATGTCTATTTTACGCGGGACAATAAACCCTACTGTTACAATTAGTTATGCATATATTTCGGTTTTCGCCGCCGCAAGTGTTTGTCGCTCGGGAAGCAGACTGCCGCTGGCCATGATCAAGGGAAGCCGAGCCGACCGCGCATACGTCCGTACCATCAAATGGCGGCCGCTGGCGACCGAGGGTCAATTCCAGAACATCCCTGTCCTGCGAATGTGGTGGCGCTAGCTGAACCTCTTCTGTGATGCGGTCCGGCAACCTCTTGGCAACTGCAACGAAAGCCCACACTACTGCCGGTAGGAATCTAGGTGGTCAGCATTTTTCTGCAGTTTTGGTCGATCGCTTTAGGACTTTCCGTGACAACGATAATCTACAGAGGCCATTGCCGAGGCGAACCATAATTTTAGGACTTTTGGTGAAAACGGTACGCGTAACCTATTGATATGCCGAATCTTCTTGCGACTTAGATTTAGTAGTATCGGTGGTTGACCAATCATGAGCTTCGACAGCCAATTCCTACAGGACGCCGACCTGGGCGATTTGACCACCCACCGGTCGCTGCAACTGCGTTGCCGCTTCACCAACGGTCAAGTGCCGGCAAGAAACTCACGTATCGAT
>Ga0272444_10002007_pt1 | contig 19076 bp, 15 predicted proteins | sample SSMForm13_FD_201033 | JGI IMG/M metagenome (GOLD analysis project Ga0272444, IMG submission 201033) | Marine sediment archaeal communities from Little Sippewissett salt marsh, Falmouth, MA, United States - SSM-Form-13 | ecosystem: Environmental > Aquatic > Marine > Wetlands > Sediment ... | reverse complement strand
CCGCAGAAGCAGGGGACCCTGTTGCCATTCAGCGGTTCCTTCCTCCAGGACAGGCGGCCAGCGGGTTTCATAGGTTTATTGATTACCTTCAACAGGCAGGCACAGACAAGACAAAATTCGTGAAGGGACAGATTGCAGGCCCTTTGACTTGTGGATTGGAGTTAAAGGATCAGGAGGGACGGCTTTCCTACTACCAGGAGGAACTGAGAGATGTCATCGTAAGGACCCTGGCCTTAAACGCACGCTCTCAGGCAGCCCTTTTGTCGCAATTTGGTAGCCCTGCCATCATTTTTGTAGATGAGCCGGCTATCAGCAGATACGGCACTAGATATCATCTTGCTATGAGTAAAGAAATGATCCTTGGAGACATGAATGCTATATGCCGTGCCATACGCTCCGAGAATGCTCTGGTGGGCGTACATTGCTGCGAGGCCATAGACTGGTCCATACTCTTTGAGACAGAGATGCAAATCCTTAGTCTGGATGCCTATCGCTTCGGTGATTCACTCATTTCCTATTCAACTGACATTGGGCGTTTTACGCAGGGCTGTGGTGTGATCGCCTGGGGGATCGTGCCTACGCTGGATGACCCTTTTGAAGAAACGCCGGAGACCCTTCTGGAGCGACTGCAAGCCCTTGTATCAAAACTGGCCCGTCAAGGAGTCGACCCCGAGATTTTGCGCCGGCAAACCATCATTACCCCTGCCTGTGGCACAGGGCTTCTTTCCGTCGAAGAGACGGAAAGGATCTACGAGCTGACATCTCAAGTGTCCTGTCTTTGGCGTGGGTGACCCAGGACAAAGACGTGGTGGTGGGGCCACTTGCCGCTGTTTTTGTTATTCTTGGATCGGCAGCATGCTTGCCACTAAACAGTCCCCTGCCCCTCCTCCGCCACTGGAAGAACCTTCCGAGCCGTCGCTTGGCTCAGCATAGGAGATGCAGCCCACACCGCCGGGATCCACCACAAGGGAGTCCGGTTCAGCGTAGAAGTCGCCATGGCCACCATCTTGAATGGTAATTGTCACGGATTTCCTGTCCGCGCTAAAATCAGCACCAGTAAAGAGATACCATCCTTTGCAAGGCTCGTACTTGTACCAGTCGTAGCCCTCTGGCGCCGGCTCGGACGGGTAAACCGTAAGGGTGGCCGCATCGCCAGGATTTTCAACTTCCACCGTGAAACCGATCAGCTCCAAGAGAAAGCGATCAGGCTTTTCTCCGTGGCTTTCAAACTGATCAGGACCCAGGGATGCCACCTGCCTGATTGCTGTCTCTGCCCCGGTGGCAAGGCCGACCTGCCCCTCCCCGACCACGGTCCTGAGCGCTTTGAACAACTCCGTGATCTGATCCACATCGGGAGTTCCAGCTTGGTTCAGATCCACAGGGCTGTCAGGCGCCAGCTCCTGATGATCGGGAATGCCATTGGCGTCCAGGTCGTCCGTGGTGGTGAAAAAAAACCTCCGACCATTCAGACCAATCGCCGTAGCTGTCCGCAAATCGAGCTCGCCAACAGTAGATGGAATTCGCCTCAAGGACGGCTCCCGATAAAATCAGAGAGGTGGGAGCAGAGCGGCTCTCCGTTTCATAGATGCGATGCGATTCGAAATCCTCAAGGGTGGTGCTCAACTGCCATTTGGTTCTGAGATGGTACTCTCCCTCCTCTGCATCGTCGTCTACAAACAGGGCCGTTGACAGGGTGGGAAAAAGAACCATGCTCCTGATATCGTGGCGTCGTAATCCTCGCCCGTTGACGCCCCAAAGCTGACGAGTGGCGAACTCGCACCACCCCAAGCTTCAGCATCATAGGCCACCCCATAGTTCGCAGATCCCCCGGCGCCGCCACCCGTGATGGCGCTGTACTGATTGGTCCAACCTGCTGTGGTGGTGTCGGTCATGTTGGAGTAGGCCCAACCATCCCAGGAGCCCCGTGAAGTGTCATAGTAGTTAGAGAAATGCGCATCACCGCTTATGAATCCTCCGGAGCTATCGGATCCATTCCAGTAGGAGTCAGATGCCAATGTCAGATCATAAAGAAACCGCTACCGCCCCATGGGCGACTGCGGAAAAACACACATTCAAGCTCAAAAAGCCAATGCAAAACAATCGTATCATTTCAATACCTCCAAAAGACGTTTCGTTTTTTCAATTCTAGCCGCTGTGGCCCACGACCTTGCCCACAGAATAGGGCTTCGGAATCCTTTGGCACCATTTGCTCCCACCTCCTTTCAGCGATCCTGAGAAAAGGCCTAAATCCCTTTGCGGCTTTCCGGCTCTATCCAACTCTCTGATTGATCCCTGGTGCGAAGTGGCTTTCGGACCTTAAACGCGGTACATACGAAACAAAAAACCCCGGACCGAAAAACTCCGATCCGGGGATATCCCTTCTTTATCCTCAAGATCCAAGGCAAACCTCGGTCCCCGTAGGTTTGGCCTTTTGCGCAGGCAGGTCTTCTGACTCTCAAATCATCCTACTGACCGCACCCTCCCGTCCGCCTGTGGCAGACAGTGGCGTTTTGCGGTGTTCGTCCTTGATCACAGCGGCGGGCCCGTCCCCGATTCTCACGGGGTTCCCTATTAAGCCCATCTTGGGCACCTGAACAAGTGTGCCAATGCTACAAAGGGATAAAGGGTGTCAAGGCTGGGAAGGTTTTTTGTGGGCAAAGCGGGCTTTGCGTCCCAGGGGTCACGAACGCATAGTGCTAACCCTTTTGTCTCAGCAGTATTCTAATAAACACGGGTCCCCCTACAATAGCCGTGATGATCCCTACGGGCATTTCTGTAGGGGCTATGACCGTGCGGGCCACGAGGTCACACAAGGCCAGGAAGGCGCCCCCCAGGCAGAAACAGGCCGGGAGCACCAACCGATGGTCCGCACCGGAGAGGCGACGCACCCCGTGGGGGATGATCAGACCCACGAACCCGATGGGACCGGAAAGAGATACGGTCGCCGCCGTGATGAGCCCCATCCCGATAATCACCTTCCTCTGCACAGCGGCCACTTGAACGCCGTGGCCTGCAGCCATGTCCCCTCCAAAGGCGAGCAGGTTTAGGGCGTGAGCCTGAAAAAGAAGCAAACCCAGGCCCGGAATCAAGAGGGGGGCCAGGGTGAGCAACTCCCCGTAGCCTACCACGTCCAGCCCGCCCATGATCCATCGATCCATGGCAACGAGAAGATGGGGGCTTGACAGATACCGAATAAGCAGAATCGCGGCCCCGCAAAGGATGTTCACAGTGACGCCAGCCAGCAGGATTGTGGTCATGGACACCCCTGTTGTCCGTGACGCCACACGGTAGATGACCAAAATGGCGGCAAGACAACCAGCCAGGCTGAAGACTTGTACCGTGGAGAGGGGGCCGACGCGAAAGAAAAGGCCGGGGACCGAGATGGCCAGCACCGCGCCCACGGCACCACCGCCCGAAACGCCAAGGATAAACGGCTCGGCCAAGGGATTCCGAAGGGCGACCTGAAGAGCGCCTCCAGCCACGGCCAAGGTTCCTCCAACGGCAAAAGATAGAATCACGCGAGGGATGCGGTGGTAGAAGAAGATATCGAAGTCCACGTTGGGTGCAGAGGAGAAAAATCCGGCCAGGATTCGGGAAATCGACACCCGCTCTGTTCCGATAAGGGGGGCCAAAGCCAGGACCGCTAGCGCGAGCAGCCCGTAGCCCACGAGGGCGGTTGTGAATCGCCGAGGGGTTAAGGCGGAGGTCACGGCGCGGCCTCCATCTCTTTTTTCTTCCCCTTTGCCGGAAGTACTACCGGCCTGTTGGCCGTAGGATGCATGGAGACGACGATTTCCTTACCATAGACTTCATAGAGGACTTCCGGGCTCAAGAGGTTGCCAGGAGGACCCTGGTGGGTGATGGCGCCTCCGCTCACAAGGAGGAGGCGATGACTAAACAGTCCCGCCAGGTTCAGCTCGTGGGTGACCACCACCACACCCACACCCGAGGCCACCAGATCGGACAAAAGATTGAAGAACCGAACCTGGTGATGGATATCCAGGGCACTCGTGGGCTCATCCAGAAGGAGCACCTCCGGCTCCTGAGCAATAACTGAGGCGAGCAGGACACGCTGCATCTCTCCGCCGGAAAGATGAGACAGAGGGCGGTTTCTAAAGGCTTCGGTCCGGGTTTGAAAAAGGGCCCGATCCACTGCGTCCATGTCTTCCGCCGTGAGAAAACCGAATCCCTTGGCGTGAGGGAAACGGCCCATGGCCACCACGTCTTCCACGGCGTAGTCGAAAAAGGTCTCCACCTGCTGAGGAAGATAGGCCACGTGGCGTGCCATTTCCCTTCGGGTCATCTCTGCCGTCTGCCTTCCTTTCAAGCGAACGGCGCCGGCCTGAGGGGAAAGGACGCCTGCGGTCAGCTTAAGAAGGGTGGTCTTGCCCGAGCCGTTGGGGCCGATGATGCCCAGAATCTCCCCCTCCTGAACTGAAAAAGAGCAGGGGCCCAGACGCCAGTCACTGCCGACGTAGCCATAGGTGACATCTTCCACGGTCAGCAGATCACGGGTCATGATCCATCTCCGTCCATCTCCAGATGGAGCGCTTGAGCGATGGCCTTGACGGCAAGGCCCATGCGGGGCCCGGGAACGAGAAGAAAGTCGTCGGTGAGGATATGGATTCTGCCGGACTGGACAGCCGGGACGGTCCGAAGCACCTGCCAGTCTGAGATGAGCGCCCTTTTCTGCTCATCGGACAGCTCCTCGCCCGGCCGCAGCTCCAGGATCACCTCTGGCTTCCGCTTGATCAGGCTCTCCTTGGATGCCTCAGGGTAGGGGATGGACAGGTCCTTGAAGATGCCTTCCCCGCCGGCGGCCTCGAGGATTTCCTCCACGTAGCTTCCCTTGCCTGCCGTGCCAAGGCCGAAGAGTCCGCCTGATGATCGCCACAAGCAGACAAAGACCTTGGGCCGCGGGTAGGACGACACCTTCTTACGAAGGGCCTCCAGATCCTTGCCGATGGCCGCCGAAAGGCGAGCGGCCCGCTGCGGACACTGAAAGACCTCACCCAGCTGGCTGATGGCACTGAAGACCGAAGAGAGGCTCTCCATGGCCACGTGGGCCACCCGGATCCCTTTGTCTTTGCAAAAGGTATCCACCTTCTCATGTTTGCCATGAAGAAGGACCAGATCCGGACGCAGGGCCAGGAGCCTTTCGAAATTGGGGTTTACGTATCCGCCCACCCTGGGCAGCGCTCTTGCTTCGGGAGGGAAATTATCAAAGTCACTGACGCCCACGAGACAGTGGCCCTGGCCGAGGGCGAAGATCGTTTCCGTAATATTTGGCCCCAAGGAAACGGCCCGAAGGACAGGTTCGGGGCGCGCTTCTTGGGCGTCCAAGGCGCCACCTTGGCACCACGTGAGCAACGCAAGGCAAACCACCAGGCCAAGGATCGCCCTTTTTCCGAAAACGCCCATGGGGCAGACCTCCCAAGAAAGAAAAAACCCCAGACTGACAGCCAGCCTGGGGATTTCCCTGTTTTATCCTCACACTGTTTGAGCGCCTACAGCTCTATCCCGGAACCGCTAATACACGCCTTGATTGTGGCAGGTCTTCTGGCTTCCTCTCCCTTTCAGCGGCCTTCCCATTCCGATGTTGTCGAAACAGTGGTCAAAGAATGCCGAAAGGGCTCCCCTCTTAAGCAAAGGAGGGAGAGGTTACAGCGGCGGGCCCGCTCCCGAGTTCCACGGGATTCCCTATTAAGCCTTAGGAGGCACCACGTTGCTTTTGTTATGCCAGTCCTTCTTTTCTGTCAACAGAAAACAAATGTTCTGCCAGGGCTGTGAATCGAATGGGTTACCGGAAGTATCTGCCTTGCGGGGATAGCCCGGTCACTCCCCTTCAAAGAGGTCCACGAATCCGAACCGTTCCCCGTCAAAGAGGCCTTTATCGCTCAGTTTGAGTCTCGGGATGACCAAAAGCGCCATGAACGAAAGGGTCATGAACGGGGCTTTTAGCCTTGATCCGAACTCCTTGGCCCGTTGATCCAGCTTGGCATATGCCTCAGCCACGGTGAAGCCATCCTCATTTGACATAAGCCCGGCCACAGGCAAGGCGAGATGCTCTTGAAAACTGCCATGCACCGCAGCCAGACCTCCCTTATGGGCAATCACGATATTTACGGCAGCGCACATATCTTCATCAGAGGCCCCAACGGCGACCACATTGTGAGAATCATGGGCCACCGATGCGGCAATGGCCCCTTTCTTCAGGCCGAAGTTCTTTGCAAAGCCGATGGCAGGCGGCGCGTCTTGGTAGCGATTCACCACGGCGATCTTGAGGATATCTCTCTCAGGATCAGAGACAGCGTAGCCCTTCACTACTCGCGGCCTTTGTTGGCTTCTCCCTGTCATCACCTGCCCGTCAATGGCCTCTATCACATTTATGATGTCCCCTGCCCTTTGTACCTGGAAGTCTGAAGTCTCTCTTTTCTGGACATCGAAGTAATTGACCACGTCTGATGAAACCCGCGGAAGCAGCGTTTTTCCATTTTCAGCCACCTTCTCTCCATTGATATAGGTGGCCAGAATGTTGAAATCCTCAAGATTGTCTATGACCAAAAAGTCGGCCCAGTCTCCTTTTTGAAGAAGCCCCACCTCTAAGCCGTAGTGGTGGACGGGATTTACGCACGCGCATTTCAAGACTTTCATCTTGTCGTAACCCAATGCCAAGGCCCTTTTTACCAATTCGTTGATTTGCCCCACCACCAGATCATCAGGGTGTTTATCATCGCTGCAAAGCATGGACATGTCATTATACTCATCAATGGCAAAGCTCAAGGTATCGAAGTTCTTGGCCGCCGACCCCTCGCGAATATGAAGCTTCATCCCCAGTTTCAGCTTCTGTAAGGCCTCGTCTTTTCCAATCGTCTCATGATCCGTCTCTATCCCGGCGCTCACGTATTTTTCCAGCATGTCGCCTTTGACCCCGGGGGCGTGGCCGTCGATGCGCTTCTTGTACTTCTTGGCCAAGGCGATCTTGGCCATGACCTCAGGATCTCGGTGGGTGACCCCTGGGTAATTCATGACTTCACTCAGGAACTTTATTTCATCTCTCTTTAACAGCTCTTCTACGGCGTCTGGCCCCAGCTGCGCCCCTGCCGTCTCAAAGCTGGTGGCAGGCACACAAGATGGTGCACCGAAGTAGAATTTGAAAGGAACCTTCTGTCCATCCTGAGTCATGTAGTTGACACCATCTATCCCTAGGACATTCGCAATCTCATGAGGATCGGAAACCGTGGCCACCGTCCCATGGATGACCGCCAGCCTGGCAAACTCAGAAGGAGTAAGCATGGAGCTTTCAATATGGACATGGGCGTCAATGAGGCCGGGTATGATGTAGGTGCCATAACGCTTGTCTTCTAGGACGATGTCCAAAATTCTTCCGTCTGAAATGTTGAGGGTCCCTGGGTAAATCTCCCCCTTCAAAACATCAACCACATTTCCTGAGATGGCTTCTATACCTTCTGCGATTCTGTCTTCCCTTTTCATCATTGTCTAGCTTGGCCATAAATGACCGTTTCCTCTACCTCTCATCATTTTTTGGGGGATGTTTTGACAGGCCCACTGTGCCGACAAAGACTCAAACCGCTTTTCGTTCTGGAATTGCGTCGGGGGCATATCGGATTGAGACTGACCATTATTCTAATCGGAATTCCCCCTCTTTGTCACCCATCAGGCCATATTCTTGATGATCTTCTTTTCCACGTCCGGATACAAGGCATCGATTTCTTTCTGAATCTCGATGGTTTTCTGAATGGCTGTCACGATGCGACAATAGGTTTTGATCTCGTCCAGGCTGAGCACCCGGTCTTTCCGGTCCTTCAGCCACTTTGACAGCACCTGATAACCGCCTATCCGGTATTCCCACAACTCCAGGGGAACCGGTTCGAAGTACTGAGTCTTGTTGATATAGACGCGTTCCTCTTTCGGCTCGTAGCGAAACCCCTTGCCTTTGGTTCCAGCAACGCGGTTGTCTCCTTTACCCTGGAAGCGGGCCGCCGGCGGATCAAGCGCTTCTGATCGAAGGAGATGTAGACCTACCAGTCGGCCTCCTAGGGTAGCCATGTTTAGAAACAATGAGAGGTCTGTCGTGAAAGGGATTCGAGGAAAGTCTGTCTTCAGAAACTCAGCATACTTCTCTCGATAGGTCTCTGCATAGAGAACGGCATAGACATAGCCGAAAACATCCTCGGGAGGCGGTTCCTGGCCATATGCACGCTTTAAGATCGAGACAAGGTTGGGATTGAGGTTCGGCCTCCTTTTGCCACTTGTCTCAAGATCGCTAAAGAGATCCCTTTTTGAGGTGTCAGGGTAGCAGAAAAGAGGAAAAACGTAGCCACTTCCGAATCTTCCAGCAGTAGCTATATTGTTGAAGTTTGTAAGTGCACCTGTGACAAAGACATGACGAAACTCCTGCACGACCTGTCGGGATGCAATTAAGGCAACATTACTTCCCTGAAGGATGTGCCGCATCACCTCTTCACGGCCAAAGTCAATGGCGTGATAGTGATAGAAAACCCACCGGCTATCAAAGGGCCGGTACAAACACTGAGCGATCTTATCCTCCCAGTCTTCATCTTTCTGGATTTCCCTGCGTTTCTCGGCCAGCTTCCAGTCTCGGTTGTCCTTGAGTCCGAAAGTCTCCCGCACAAATTCGTCCGGAAGGTTTGGATCGAGAAACGTGCGAATTCTTCTCGTCAGCACCTCTCGGTCAAAATCGATAACGAATCGATCCCGAGATGTTACGATTCCAACGCTGTGGACCGGAAAGATGTCCGTAACTCGGCTAAATTTGTCATATCGCTTGAGCGCCGCCTCATCACGCGGGACAAAAAGGTAGAATTCTGATTTAGGGTGAAGCTTCTTCCAATCCGTGGTCTTGATGTCCCTGTCGAGGAGCCAGTCATATTTGTTCTTCCTCAAACCCCAAAGGTCAGTCTGACGGACTTCAGCACCCTCCTTTTTCTTCTTGCCGTGCTTAAGGAAGAAAACAATCGTAACGCCCTGTCGGATATCAAACACGTTTTCGTCCTTGCTTCCATCAGGACACGTTTCCCTCTTTAAGGAGTTGCCATGTAGGTCGAGAAGATAGATTTCATCAAAGGTTTGCATGAGGCTTTGGCGCATGCCGCGGAACGTCAGGCTGTCAAGATAGGAGTGGTTGGTAATCATTCCAACCAATCCCTGGCCTGTTTCGCTAATCTTCCATTGAGCAAAGCGCAGGAACTTCACATAATCGTCCTGGAGCCACTTGGGGTTCCTCTCTCCCAGCAGTTTTCCATCCACCTGCTTATAATCCGCTATCAAGTCAAGAATCCAGGCGCCACGGTTCGACGAATGACCCGAGTACGGCGGATTACCCAACACGACGAGAACAGGTTGCTCTTTCTTGACGTGACCTGCCAGCCGTGACTCTTGGGCCAGTGAGGCCATTCCCGGCAGGTGCGTTTGTTCCAATTCTTCCATCTCGAGAGTGTTGGTAAGATAGAACTGAAAACGTTCCTCATCGCTCAGACGATGCCCCAGTTCCTCAAGAAAGAAGGACATCTTTAGATGGCCGACTGCGTAGGGGGCCATCATGAGCTCGAAGGCGTAGTAGTTCTTTAAAATGTGGTCTTTGATGAACCCTTCCCGGCCACCAGAGCCATACTTCTCCTCGAATTCTCGCACTGCTTCTTGGCAAGCCCTGGCCACAAATGTCATTGTCCCGGCTGCCGGATCGAGCAAGGTGACTCCTTCAGACGCAAGTCCGTCACTCTTTCCAAACTTCTCTTTCAGTAACTTGTGGAGGGAACGGACGATGTAGGACACCACCGGCTCCGGCGTATAGTAGACCCCGCGACGCTCCCGCTCTTTCGGATCGTACTCTGCCAGAAAGGTCTCGTAGAAGTGGACGATAGGGTCGCTGCCCTTTCCATCACGATAGAAACGCTCAAGGATGCCGCCGGCGTCTGCCACGGCCAGGACTTCCGAGATGTCGTCTACAATCCATTCAAGCTGTCTTGGCAAGTCTCCCAGGGAGATGAATTGGAATACGTCCCGCAGGATGCCGATGGTCCGCGGGATGTTATCAAAGGCGAGCTTCCGGTTGAATCCGTTCTTGGCCCTCGTGCGGGCGGCAAAGAGGCCGTAGGTAATGGTTTGGGCGTAAAGGTCGGAAAAGTCCTCCAAGGTAAGGTTGGCAATCAAATACTTCTGGAAGGCCTCGTAAAACCCTAGAAGGTTCCCTTCCCCTTCTTCCTTCTCTTCAGCAAGCTGTTCTGTGACCACATCCCGGAGAAAACGGGTGCGTTTCGCCAGCTCCACGGCCAGGGATTCCGCTGTGTATGACTTGGGAAGCGTAAAGGAGAAGAACTTTTCAAACAGACCGAACAGCTCGTCGCCCTTTTCCACGGGAGGCAGAGTGCCGAGCTTGTGTAATACATATGGCCGGGCAGCCAGAACGCGTTCGATTAGCTGTCCGTTACGGAAAAGGAGGAACTCGAAGAAGTTGGTAAGAAGCAGATTAGGAAAGGTATGAAGATACCGTTTGAGCTGGTCTGTCGTTGCAGTATGATCCAGGTTCTCCTCAGTGGGTCTTTTGGCCTCAACATAGCCGGTGATCTGGTCATGGCCGTTCCAGACCCGGAAATCCGGATTGCCCGCCTCGGTCTTCTTAGGAAGGGTTGTTACGTGAACTTCAGTCCTGCCGCTGGAGGCCGCAAACTGCCCAAGGAGATCTTCAAGACATGAATAGAAGCTCTCTTCACGAGCATCACCCTGGCTCGCCACCTCCGTGATGGCCTTGAAGTAGTTCTTCAGTATGGTTTTAGACTTCACTGAACCGCAGCCAAAGGCTTTCTCTGCAACGCCCGTCATCCCGCGTCCGACTGAAGGTCAAACCACATGCGTCCGAGGCGCGTGTCATGCAACACAACTTCTGAGACTAATGGAAAGGGGTTCCTCTTTGATTGCACTGACTTTCAAGATCGAGAAGCCGATGATATTTCCATCTTGATCAACTTTTTCCATCACCGCATCGTTTTCTGTCTCTTTGAAATAACCTGCTTTCTGATCAAGGAGGACCTCAAGATAATCTCCTTCTTTGTCGTACCATACCTTTATTTCTTTTCCCACAGGACCTCACCTCTCTTCACAGTATCTGTAAAATACGCGGTTATGACAAACAAATCACCATTCGCTGCCTTGACAACAACGCATAAGTATTTCTCAGTAACAGGTGTATTTTCATAATGGCAGTAGTACAATTCTACATTCAGATCTGCCCGTGATCTGACTACTATGTCGGGATCCAACAAGGCCTCCCGCACTCTGTCCATCTGTCCCCACATTTCCGGGTGGTCAGTCTCGACATGTTCACGTCGCTCATCCGACATTCGGAGCTTTCTGTTGTGGATATCCTTATACCATTCCATGCCCGAATACTCAAAAAGTCCCTCAAATTCTACATCTTACATGAAGAGAAAAACGTCCTCCAGGGTCCTTGTCCAACGTCAGCCTTTCGTTCGCGCACGCTAACCAGACTACCCTCTTCGGCTGGAGCTTCTAATACTGACGGAATCCCGCGATACCGGATTCTACATATTTATAACGATTAAAAAGGCTTGTCAATAATTGTGCCTGGCTCTAAAACCTCTTGCCCAGGCGGACGAAATGATGGGGTTGGGGAGATTCGCTAGGGAAGGTGGTGTGGAAGTGGAAAAGCTCAGTTACTGAACATCTTTTTCAACTTGCTGGAAAGCTTCTTTGATTCCAGGGCGGCAAATTCTTTCAGGAGGGCTTCTTGTTTCTTGCTTATCCCTGTGGGGGTCTTGACCATCACCTGAATGATCTGATCCCCTCTGCCGTAGCCCCTGAGCGAGGGGATGCCTTCGCCTTTAAAACGAAAGACCTCTCCCGCCTGGGTTCCCTTGGGGATGTGAAGATTCTTATCTCCATTTAGGGTAGGCACATCGATGTCGTCACCAAGTGTCGCTTGAACAAAAGAGATGGGGATCTGGCAGATCACATCATTGTTGTTTCGTTTGAAAAAGTCATGGGGTTCAACGTGGACATAGATGTAGAGGTCTCCAGGCGGGCCACCACGCATACCGCTTTCCCCTTCACCGGTAAGTCTCAACCTTGAGCCCGTGTCAACCCCGGCAGGCATCTTGACAGAGACCTTTTTCTTGCGCTCAACCTGTCCTGTCCCACGGCATTCTTCACAGGGGTGTGTAATCTTCTGGCCTTCGCCCCGACAGTAGGGACAGGTGGTTCGGATGCTGAAAAACCCCTGACTGCGACTGATTTGACCGCTTCCGCCACAATGGTGACAATTCTCCGGCGTAGTTCCAGGCTCACATCCCGCACCCTCGCAAGCCTCACAGGTTTCCAGCTTTTCGATCTCAATTTCCGTATCAACCCCAAAGGCTGCGTCCATGAAGCTTACGGAGAGATCATATCTAAGATCTGCCCCGCGCCGTGCCGCGGTCCTATGACGCCTCCCCGTGCCAAACCCGAAGAAATCTTCAAAAATGTCGCCGAAGCTGGAAAATATGTCCTCAAATCCTCTGAAGCCTGAGAATCCGGTGCCTTGAAGCCCTTCATGGCCATACTGGTCGTAGATTCCCCTCTTCTGGGCATCTCTTAACACCGCGTAGGCCTCGGCGGCTTCCTTGAAATTTTCTTCAGCTTCCTGATCGCCGGGATTGCGGTCCGGGTGGTATTTCAGGGCCAGTTTTCGATAATTGGACTTGATCTGGTCATCATCGGCGTCCCGACTAACACCGAGGACCTCATAATAATCTCGCTTGGTGGTCATATTTCTCTCTATCCCGTATTTGTCACAGGTGGGTTATCGTAACTTCTCAATAAGTTCTGCCAAAGCTCCTAAGGCGAAGTCGGCCGCCAGGTAGTTGAATTTGAAAACGTCTGAAGCTCGCTTACGAGTGACCCTAAAGAAAAAGGAGTAATGATGATGTCAAAAGCGCTCTCCTTAGCCTAGGAAGTCGGATACCCTGATAAAACGATCACTAAGATATCTCCTTTTTCTTAAGGTTCACTAATGCGCTCAAACAGTCAGCCCTTTTCAAATTGAACCACCTGTCGCCCTAAGTTTTTGAGAAGTTACGGGTTATCGCCTTAACCCATAAAAATAATGCAGAAATGGGCTTTGTCAACTTATCGCAGCCGCCTCCTCAACGTCTAGACATTGAAGCGAAAATAGATCACGTCTCCATCTTGCACCACATAGTCCTTCCCCTCAAGGTGGACCTTGGCCTCCTTCTTCGCCTCCTGGTAGGTGCCTGCAGTGATCAAATCATCGAAGGCCAAGACCTCTGCGCGGATGAAGCCTTTTTTCATGTCAGAGTGGATCACCCCTGCCCCATCCAAGGCCGTCGTCCCCTTGGGAATCATCCAACAGCGCACTTCATGACGCACTACTGTGAAAAATGAGATAAGACCCAGTAAATCACAAGAATATCGCACTACCCGCTCGGTGGCGGATCTCTTTATATGATAGGCTTCCAAGAACTCTGCGGCCTCTTCAGGTGAGAGCTCCGCAAGCTCTGTCTCAATCTTTCCACGAACCACGAGGGCATCGGCAAGGATGAGAGAATCATACCCGGGAGGATACGCTTCGTCTTCGTCTTCGTTGTTATAGACAATCAGGACCGGTTTTGCGGAAAGAAAGGTATATCCTCTCAGAAGAGGAGCCACGGCGAGTTCAGGATCATCCCGAAGAGGCCTTTCATCCTCCAGAACCTTTCGGCATGCCTCCAGCAGCCCCCGCTCCTCATCGTTCATCTCCTTGCCCCGTTTTCTGTCCAAGTCCATACGTTCAATGCGCTTTTCCACGACCATGAGATCAGCAAAGACCATTTCGCTCTCAAGCCTGAGCAGATCCTCCTTCGGGTTCAGGGCATCGACCTCTGGCAAGCGAAAATTGCGCACCACATGCACCAGGGCATCACAGGGACGCACCTCACTCCAGAGGCCCTCATCCCCCTTCCTATCGTGGGTCTGAGTCGTGGCCCCCCAGGGGAGGATGTACTCCAGATGGGCATATACGGTTTTCTTGGGTTCAAAGAGCTTGGTCAGCGCTTCAACGCGCTCATCCGGAACAAGGACCGTACCGATAATGGATGCTTTTTTTCCCCACTCTTCAGGTTTGCTCCCCGTAAGGGCCTGGAAGACCGTGGCCTTGCCTGATCCTGGAAGACCGATAATCCCGAGTCTCATGGTCTAGTGGCCTGACACATGGTAAGCTTGCAGTCTCGTTGTTATCGCGAAAAGACGAATATCCTTATGTCATGTATGGGATTTCCCTTTACAAATCTTCTCTGATATAGTTGATATCAAGCGGCCTGGCAAGGTTTTGTGGAAGCCAGGCTCTTTGTGCATAAACTGAGGGCCTATACAAATGAAGCACCTTACAAGCCTCACCACCGTTCTGTTTCTTGCCCTCATCATGTCAGCCATAGGCCATGGGGCAGAGGAATTCCCCAAGCCAAAGGGCCTTGTCAACGATTTCGCCAATGTGATCTCCACCGATGATGAACAGAGGCTCCTTCGGATTACCGGAGAGCTCCTGAAGAAGACAGAGGTGCCCATTGTCGTAGTCACCATGCCGGAGATCGGCGGCGAGGACTACAACGAATACGCCAACCGTCTTTACGCTGCCTGGGGCATCGGGGAAAAGGGCAAGGACACAGGTGTGCTCCTCTTTGTGACCATCAAAGAACGCAAGATGCGCATCGAAACCGGCTACGGCATGGAAGGGCTGATCCCCGATGGCCTGGCCGGCCAGATCCGCGACCAATATATGATCCCCTTTTTGAAGCAGAACCAATTCGGCAAAGGGCTCTTGAACGGCACCCTTGCCATCGCCCAAATCATTGCCAAGGATGCAGGTGTTCGCCTCACAGGCGAAGCCCCCGTGAGGCCCCCTGCCAAGAGTGGCGGCAGCCTTGCGAAGGTGTTCCTTGCGTTGGTCTTCTTTGTGCTTTTCTTTTCCATGGGGCGGAGACGGGGCGGCATCTGGCCCCTCTTGTTACTTATCGGTATGGGCCGGGGCGGCGGATATTCCGGAGGATATGGCCGGGGCGGTTTTGGCGGAAGCTTTGGCGGCTTTGGAGGGGGCTTCGGCGGTTTTGGCGGCGGCATGAGTGGAGGCGGCGGCGCTGGCGGCGGATTCTAATACAAGTTGGGGAGTTGACAGTTCAAAGTTCGGAGTCTAAAGACTCTGACCGGAACGCGTGACACGGAACAATCTCCTAGGAGCTAACATCATGTCCAAGATACCCAAAGACCCTCGTGAAATTTTTTCCGACATCACCAATGATTACAACAATCTATTTGGTGATGATCTGGTTTCCATTATGCTTTACGGGAGTGCAGCGAGCGGGGAGTACATTGTTGGCAAGTCAGATATCAACTTCATGATAGTGCTTTCTGATAAAGGCATCGATTCACTTGAACGAACCTTTGACGTCATCAAGAAGTGGAAAAAACGCCGGGTGGCAACGCCCTTATTTCTAACAGAGGACTATGTTCGCACATCACTCGATGCCTTTCCCATTGAATACTTGAACCTTCAGAACAGCCATCAGCTTGTATACGGCAAGGATATCCTCAAGGATCTCACCTTTGACCCCCATTATTTAAGGCTTCAGTGCGAAAGGGAAGTCAAGGGGAAGCTCCTACTTCTGAGGGAGGCCTTTCTGGAGACTGGAGGCAAGGGAAAGGATCTTCAGGAACTGGTTGCACAATCTGTTCATGCCTTTGTTGCCGTCTTCAATGGGCTCCTTTACCTGAAGGGAAAAGAGGTCCCTCGCCGCAAACGAGACGCCGTCGCCGAGGTCTGTGACACTTTTGACCTGGACAAGACCCTATTTGAAAAGCTTCTCGACATCAGGGAAAAGAAGATGAAGCCATCCAGCACGGAAATGGCCGGCCTGTTTCAGGCGTATCTTAAGGAAGTAAGGAATATGTGGAAACAGTTGGATAGGCTGGCCACGGAATAAGGGCTGCTTACAATTGCCCTAAAATGATCTTTTTTCAAGGGAGGTAGTGCAATGACAGGGGGACAAAAGACCGCGCTCATCGTCATAGGGATCGTCGTACTTCTTTTGCTCATTCCCTTTTTCTATCTGAAGGGGACTTACAATAGCCTTGTCCGTATGGACGAGGGAATCAAAGGGGCCTGGGCCCAGGTGGAAAACCAGCTCCAGCGTCGCTACGATTTGATCCCCAACTACGTAGAAACAGTTAAAGGATATGCCAAGCATGAAAAAGAAGTCTTTATAGGCGTCACCGAGGCCCGTTCCAAGGTTGCCGGCGCAGGCAGCATTAACGAAAAGATTGCGGCAAACAATGAACTCTCCTCGGCCCTGGCCCGCCTTTTAGTGGTCGTAGAGCGATATCCTGACTTGAAAGCCAATACGAATTTCATTCGCCTCCAAGATGAATTGGCCGGGACGGAGAACAGGATTGCCGTGGAACGTCGCCGTTTCAATGAAGCAGTAAAGGTCTTTAACGCCAGGATTAGAAGCTTTCCCACCAACCTGATCGCAGGGATGTTCAATTTTGAAAAGGGCACCTACTTCGAAGTACCTGAAGAAAGACAAGAGGCCCCTAAAGTGAAGTTTTAGAATGGAATTTATTGCCGATCTTCATATCCATTCCTACCTTTCAAGGGCAACAGCCAAGAATCTGAACCTCGAACATCTGAACTTGTGGGCCCAGCTAAAGGGGATCACTGTTCTTGCCACGGGTGATTTCACCCACCCCAAGTGGTTTTCAGAGCTTTGTGAAAAGCTTGAGCCAAAAGAAGATGGTCTCTTTGGCCTAAGACCTGCCTTTGCGGCAGAGACGGCCCCTATGGTGCCGCCGACCTGCCAAGGGCCGGTCCGCTTCATGTTGTGTGTGGAGATCAGCAGTATCTACAAAAAGGACGGTAAGACCCGGAAGGTCCACAATCTCATCTTTGCGCCCACTCTTGAGGCAGCACGAAAAATTACCCAGAGACTGGAGCGGATCGGCAACATTGCCTCTGATGGGAGGCCTATCCTGGGCCTTGATTCAAGGACCCTACTTGAAATCGTCCTTGAGACATCAGAAGATGCCTTTCTCATACCAGCCCACATCTGGACGCCATGGTTTTCCGTACTGGGTTCAAAATCAGGTTTTGACTCCATTGAGGAATGTTTTGAGGACCTCACTTGTCACATCTTTGCCTTGGAGACAGGCCTTTCAGCAGACCCTGCCATGAACTGGCGGCTCTCTGCCTTGGACAGGTTCACGCTGGTCTCCAATTCTGATGCCCATTCGCCTTCAAACCTTGGCAGAGAGGCGAACCTGTTTGACACAGAGCCTTCTTATTTTGCCATCAGAGATGCACTGAAAACGGGCAACCCAAAGCGCTTTTTGGGCACATTGGAGTATTTTGCCGAAGAGGGGAAGTATCACTTTGACGGCCACCGAAAATGCAAGCAGAGACTCTCCCCCCTTGAGACCCTTAAGAACAAGGGGCTTTGTCCGGCATGCGGCAGACCCGTTACCGTCGGTGTCATGTACCGCGTGGAAGAGTTGGCCGATCGTAAACCAGGGGCAAAACCCAAAGGGGCACACCCGTACACAAGCCTACTTCCTCTGACCGATGTATTATCAGAAGTGCTTCAGGTAGGGCCAAAAAGCAAGAAGGTAACGACAACCTATCAGGCCCTAGTTGAAAGGTTCGGACCAGAATTCGAGATCCTAAGAAAGGCTCCCATAGACGTCCTTGAACGCCATGGCCCGCCCCTCCTTTCAGAGGCCATCCATCGCATGAGAAACAATCAGGTCAGTATTGCCCCAGGATACGACGGCGAGTTCGGAACGGTCTCCCTCTTCACAGAAGACGAGCGACACCACCTTCTTGGTCAGAAGCGGCTTCTGGCGGTACCTGCTGGAACCAAGACAAAGGGCCGGGCCCAAAGGTCTCAACCGGTCCTGTTTGATCGAGCAAAAAGAGCAGCACCTAAAAACGAGCTGTTGGTCGCTGAAACAAAAGCCCCTTTCATCTCACCTCCAGACAGGGGATCACCACACGGTTCCGCCTCAAGTGCGGGTCTTCGGGAAAACCTGAACCAGGCCCAGCAGGAAGCTGTGCAACATGTGGGCGGCCCCCTGCTGATCGTGGCAGGCCCTGGTACTGGAAAGACCCGAACCCTGACCCATCGCATTGGCTACCTGCTTCAAAAGGGAATGGCCGCGCCGGAACAGCTGCTGGCCGTCACCTTCACCAATAAGGCCGCCCAGGAGATGGTCGGGCGGTTGGGAGCGATTGTGGAAGATCCAAAGGCACTGGAAGAGATGACCATCAAGACCTTTCACGCCCTCTGTCTTCAGGTCATATCCGAACAATCAGACCCTTTGGGACTAAGACTTCCGGTCTGTGTATTGAATGAGGCCGACCGCAGGGAGGTTGTCAAAACCGCTATGGGACGCAAAAGAGGCAAGGTTTCCGCCTCAGAAGGGGGCCCTGACAGGATTCTTCATTTCATTTCTTTGGCCAAACAGCGCATGCTTTCCCCGGAAGATAATTTGAACGGCCCCGTGCCTGAGGCCTTCTTGAGTCAGTTGCCTGCCCACTACAAGGCCTATCAACAACTCCTGTCGACCAACCATCTCCTTGATTTCGATGACCTGGTCTTTAAAACAGTAAGGCTCTTTGAAACCGATGAGGCCATTCGGGAAGCATATCAGAAGCGTTTCCCTTTCATATCCATAGACGAGTACCAGGACATCAATTATGCCCAATATCGACTGATTCGGCTTCTGGCGCCGCCCGGCCACGACATCTGCGTGATCGGAGACCCGAATCAGGCGATCTATGGATTCAGGGGAGCCGACGTACACTATTTCAACCGTTTTTGCACGGACTATCCAGGGGCCAAGACGATTCAGCTGAACCAGAACTATCGGTCCACAGAAACCATCCTCCAGGCATCTGGGCAGGTCATGGGCGTCCGTGGCGGGAAGGAAGACGCAAATGGAGTTTGGTCTGGAATTTACGGGGAAAAGACGCTGAACATTGCCCGGCTTCCCAC
>Ga0272444_10002006_pt1 | contig 19077 bp, 14 predicted proteins | sample SSMForm13_FD_201033 | JGI IMG/M metagenome (GOLD analysis project Ga0272444, IMG submission 201033) | Marine sediment archaeal communities from Little Sippewissett salt marsh, Falmouth, MA, United States - SSM-Form-13 | ecosystem: Environmental > Aquatic > Marine > Wetlands > Sediment ... | reverse complement strand
ATCGCCATGCGCGACCCCCGCAAGGGGGTCAACGGCTTCGATGCCGCTTCCCTTGGGGTTGCCGCCCTGCTTGAAAAACCGCTGGACGTCTCCGGTCTGGCCGAAAAGATCTTCACCAGCTTGGGCATCAACTGTGGCGGCCAGGTTCGCGGCATCAGCCTTTCCTCATTTCTTCAGATGTTGGAACTCGAGGAGAAAAGCTGCACGTTGAGGGTTTCCGAGGATAAAAGGGTTGGCTCCCTCCACATGCAGCATGGGCAGCTGGTTGCGGCCGAAACCGGCGATCTGCGTGGGGTGGACGCGGCCTACGACATCATCGGGTGGGATCAGGCGGCGATTGAAATCGACTACATTCCGCGCAAGTGCGAGCGTGAAATCCAAGAATCCTTGATGAACATCCTGATGGAGAGCCAGCGGCGCAAGGACGAGTCCGAAAACCAGGAACGCGACCTGCGGCGTTTCCCGCGCTTCAACTGCATGGTGGCGGTGGACTACGATATCAACGACTGGTCCTGTCAGAATTTTGTGCGCAACATCAGCTTGGGCGGCGCTTACATCGAAACCCAGGACCCCATCACGGTCGGGGAGACCATCCAGTTGAATTTTTCATCGGCCAACCTCCGCAACCATCTCAGCGTCAGCGGCAAGGTGGTGCGCCGGGATGCCGACGGGTTCGGGGTTCAGTTTGAGACCCTCGACCTGCAGCAGATCGAGATGGTCAAGTTGTTGATGAAGTGAGCCTGGGCCCGGGCGGTCCTGGGATTCAGCCGAGATCGCCAAAAAGAAACTGCATGAGGGTGCAGGCGGCCAGGGTAGCGGTTTCAGCCCTGAGAATCCGGGGCCCGAGAGAGGCGATCGCGAACCCGGCCGAGCGTGCCTGGTGGACTTCGGAGGCGGCAAAACCGCCTTCGGGTCCCAACACGATCATGACTTTCTTTAAGTCGGATGGTGCGGCCGGGAAGCAGTTTTTCAAAGGCGTGCTTTCTTCCTCCCAGAAGAGCAGTTTCAACTGGCAGTCGGCGGCAAGGGTGAGGGCGTCTTCAAATCTTAGGGGGGGGTGGATGGCGGGCGGCTGACCGCGGCGGCATTGCTTGACCGCCTCATGGCTGATTTTCACCCAACGCGCCACCCGGTGTTCCAGGCGACCAGGGTCCGGTCGGGGGATGGCGCGCGACGAGAAAAACGGGACCCATTGGGTTGCGCCCAACTCCGTAAGCTGGCGGATGAGAACATCCATCTTCTTGTCCTTCAGCATCGCCTGGGCGACGATGATCTCGGTCGGCGGTTCGGTCTGGTGCAGCTTACGGCGCATGATCCTGACGCTCACCCCGTCGGGGGTGATGGATTCGATTTCAGCCGTATAGGCCATTCCCGTGCCATCGAAAAGTTCGATCGGCTGGCCGGGCTTGAGGCGCAGAACGTTTTGCACATGATGGGCGTCTTGGCCGGTCAGGGTTGGTGAGGCCGATGCCGCCTGGGCGGGGGTGATAAAAAACCGTCTCATAACCGGTGGTGTATAAGGAAAAGGAATTTCCCTGTAAATCTTTTTTTGACGATTGGGGCGGAATCCGAATGGTGGGTGCCTCAATTTAATTCAGATTAAAAATCAATTAATTACAGGAAATCGTGATGACCTATCAATTTAGCGGCGACGAAGCCGAACAGGCAGAGGTTGGGATGGCGAAGCGGATGAAGTCCGACGCGCCGGGAATCCACGAAAACGGGCGACCGGAGGCGATGATCGAATTCAACGGGATGGACGACTCAGCGATCGATGATGACGTAATCGAGCTTACCGATGTTTTCAGCATACCGGAGGACGAACAAAACGGCATCATTGAGCTGACCGAAATGGCCGCTGAAGAGGAAGTTATAGATACCCCGGAGCCTCTGACACCGACCGAAGTCGACCCCGCCGCGGGGGAGGCTGCGGCCCAGGAACCTGGGCAGGAAATCCTGGAGCTGGCCGACCAGGCGACAGCGCCGGGCGCTTCATTTGAAAACCAGGATCAAGAACCCCGACCCGAGGCCTCGCTTCTATCCCCAGCACACACCGGATCGGCCAATGCCGGCGGGTTCTCCGCAGCCGGGGAAAACGTGGCCTCTGCTGAAGACGAGCTGCTGGATTTTGGCGACCTTGACTTCGGCAGCGCGGACCTTGACGCGGATTCGGTATCCGGGCTGGAAACGGATGATGCGCCGGAGGAGGCGCTCTTTCTGGAAGACCAGGATTTGGTGGACTTCGCCGATCAAGCCCAAGCGGCTGCGGGGGGCTTCGCTGGGGAGGAAGATGCGGCAGCGGCCCAAACCGGCGGCGAAACCCAGGGCCTGCTGGATCTGGAGGGCCTTGCGACACCCCCGGGAGAGGGGGCCCTGGGAGACGATGAATTTTCCGATATCTTCAACGATCCGACCAGCGGGGCAAGCGCCGCCGTGGAGCCGGCTGGGCTGCCGTCGGATGACGGTGAACCCCAGGGCCGTGGAGATGTCAGCCCTGAAATCGCGGCCCCGGCCTTCCAGGAAACGGTAAAAACCCCGCAAGAGGCCGAGCCTCCGGAAGCGGGGACCGGGGAGGAGAAATTTATCCTGGGCGCGGGTGGAATCAGCATGCGGGAAAAGGCAAACGGTCCGGTGCAACAGGTCATGCCGGTCGCGGCCGCTGTTGCGGCGGCCCCGACCTACGCAGCGGCGGACGCCTCGGTGGTTTCGGCCGAGCAGGTCGAAGCCGCGGTGGAACGGGTGGTGCGGCGCATGTTTTCCGACAGGATCGAAACGATGCTGATGGATGTCCTGGAGAAGGCGGTTAACGAGGAGATTCAACGCGTTAAGAAGGCACTGCTCGCCGGGTCGCCGGAAAACGACACCCGCTGAGCCGGGGTGCCCGGACCGTCGGGTGGGAAGTCGCCCTAAAAAATAGATCTTGAATTGAATCGGGGATTATTGAATAATCCCCGATTTAAGTTTGACGGCAATGCCCAATGGCCGGGTTTCGTACCAACAGGCCTCAGAGTGGCGCTGCGTACTTTCGCAAACCTGTCGTCGGACGGTGGTTTTTTTCCCCGAACCCCTGGTGTGGTGGAGGGAGAGGGCCGCACAATCTTAAAGGGCCTCGGCAAAAAATAATACCACATCTTGCTGGTCTTTTGGCTTGTCATCATCGTTACAACCGCCGGCACATATCCTGATATGCGCCAACGGATGTGCCTTGATGACGAACCAAAATCCTTCGCCATATTGTGGAATTATTTCTTACCGCGACCCCAACGCGAGGACCCGATATGAGTTCACATCAGATGGACAAGGGCTACGAACCCCACGAGGTCGAAAAACACTGGTATCGTTTCTGGGAAGAGCAGGGGCTTTTTGCCGCCGCAGAGGACAGCTCGCGGCCCGCATATGCCATTGTCATACCGCCGCCCAACGTCACCGGAGTTCTGCACATGGGGCACGCCTTGAACGTCACCCTTCAGGACATCCTCTGCCGCTACCGGCGTTTGATGGGCGACAACGTCCTGTGGATGCCGGGCACCGACCATGCCGGGATCGCCACCCAAAATGTGGTGGAAAAGAAACTGGCCGCCGAGGGACGCAACCGCCATCAGCTCGGCCGCGAAAAGTTTATCGAGGCCGTCTGGCAGTGGCGCGAACAATACGGCAGCGCGATCATCAACCAGCTCAAGCGCCTGGGGGCCAGCTGCGACTGGGAGCGGGAGCGCTTCACCATGGACGAGGGGCTTTCGCTGGCGGTCCGCAAGGTCTTCGTCACCCTTTACGAGCAGGGACTGATCTACCGCGGCAGCTACATCATCAACTGGTGCCACCGCTGCCACACGGCCCTGGCCGATCTGGAGGTGGAGCACGAAGAGATCGACGGCCATCTCTACCACATCCGCTACCCCCTGGCCGGCGCCAAGGGCGCTTTGGTGGTGGCCACCACCCGGCCGGAAACCATGCTGGGGGACACCGCCGTGGCGGTCAACCCGGAGGACCCGCGCTATGCCGACCTGCCCGCCCAAGCGGTGACGCTGCCGCTGATGAACCGCGAGATCCCCATCATTCGCGACGACTACGTCGACAAGGCCTTTGGCACCGGGGCCCTGAAGGTGACCCCGGCCCATGACCCCAACGACTTCGAAATCGGCAGGCGCCACAATCTGCCCAGTGTCAAGGTGATCGACGACAACGGGCGGATGTCCGACGAGGCCGGGCGGTTCAAGGGACTGGAGCGTTTCAAGTGCCGCGAGGAGGTGGTCAAGGCCCTCAAGGCCGAGGGGCTGCTGGAGAAAATCGAGCCCATCCGCCACAGCGTCGGGCACTGCTACCGCTGCAAGGAGGTCGTCGAACCGAATCTCTCGCTGCAGTGGTTCGTGAGCGCAAAACCGCTGGCCGAAAAGGCGCTGGCGGCCGTCCGCCACGGGCGAACCCGGATCATCCCCGAAATCTGGAACCAGACCTACTTCGATTGGCTGGAAAATATCCGCGACTGGTGCATCTCGCGCCAGATCTGGTGGGGGCACCAAATCCCGGCCTGGACCTGCCGGGACTGCGAAGGGGTGGTGGTGGCCATGACGGCGCCGCAGCAATGCCCCGCCTGTGGCAGCCCCTCGCTGGACCAGGAGACCGACGTGCTCGACACCTGGTTCAGCTCCGCCCTCTGGCCGTTTTCTACCATGGGCTGGCCGGAGAAGACCCCTCTGCTGAAGACCTTCTACCCCACCGCGGTGCTGGTCACGGGCTTTGACATCCTGTTTTTCTGGGTCGCCCGGATGATGATGATGGGGCTGCAATTCATGGAGGCTGTGCCCTTTCGGGACGTTTACGTGCATGCCCTCGTGCGCGACGAAGAGGGCAAGAAGATGAGCAAGTCCAAGGGCAACGTGATCGATCCCCTGACGGTCATCGAGCAGTACGGCACCGACGCCTTTCGCTTCACCCTAGCCGCCTTCGCCGCCCAGGGGCGCGACGTCAAGATGTCCGAAAAGCGGGTCGCGGGCTACCGCAACTTCGTCAACAAACTCTGGAATGCGACCCGCTTGGCTCTGATGCACCTGGACCGCGGTTTTCCGGAAATCGCGGCAGCCAACCGCTCCCTGCCGGACCGCTGGATTCTCTCGCGCCTCAGCCGGGTGCGCACCAGTGTGCGCGAGGCCCTGGACGGATATCATTTCAACGATGCGGCCAGCGCCCTCTACCAGTTCGTCTGGCACGAGTTCTGTGACTGGTATCTGGAGGCCGTCAAACCGATCCTTTACGGCCACGAGGGCGAGGCCCACCAGGCGGCGACGCTCAGCGTGCTCTGGAACGTCATGCGCGAAACCCTGCTGTTGCTCCACCCGTTCGTGCCCTTCGTGACCGAAGAGATCTGGCACCGTCTACCGGGGACCGAAGGCTCGATCATGCAGGCCTCGCTGGATGACGGTTCGCCCGGGCAGCGCCTTTTGCCGGATCCGGAGGCGGAGGCTCGGATGGACCGCGTGGTCGGGGTGATCACCGCCATCCGCAACATCCGTGGAGAGATGAACATCCAGCCGGGGATGGCGCTGGCGGTGGCGGTGCAGTCCGAATCGGCCGATGTGCGGGCGACCTTGAAGGCCCACCAGGGGCTCGTCAACACGCTCGCGCGCCTGAAGACTTTCGAGGTCAGCCAGCCGGGTGAACGGCCCAAAACCGCAGCGACGGCCATCGTCCCGGATGCAACCGTTTTTGTCTCGCTGGAGGGGATCATCGATTTCGCCGCCGAAAAGGCGCGCCTGGAAAAAGAGATCCAGAAGGTCATCAAGGAGTTGAACGCCGTATCGCGCAAGCTCAGCAACGAGGATTTCCTGGGCAAGGCCCCGGCTGATGTGGTCGAAAAGGTCCGCGGCCAGCATGCCGAACTGGTGGAAAAGGAAGGCAAGCTGCAGGCCAATCTGGAAAGGGTCGCGGCCCTGGCGCCCTGAGGGGCGGCCGCGGGCCGAGGCCCGCTGGCGCTGGTCCGTCTTTGCGAACCCCGCGCGCGCCGCGGCGGTGCCAACCGGGAAGGGGAATACACAGGGGGCGCAGCCGATGATCCCGATCCATGACACCCTCCGGTCCAGCACCTACCCGGTGGTCACCCACGCGCTGATCGGCGTCAATCTGGCGGTATTCCTCTTTCAAATGACCCTCGGGCCGGAGCTCGAGCGCTTCGTCTACTTCTACGGCCTGGTGCCGGCACGCTACTCGGTCCCCCGCATCGCGGCCTACTTCTCGCTGGGTCAGCAGCTGTTCGCACTGCTGAGCTTCATGTTCCTGCACGGGGGCTTCTGGCACCTGCTGGGCAACATGTGGTCGCTCTACATTTTCGGCGACAACGTCGAGGACCATCTCGGCCCGCTGCGCTATCTGGGGTTCTACCTGCTCTGCGGCTTGGTGTCGGGCTTGACCCACATGCTGCTCAACCTCGGCTCCAACGTTCCCACCATCGGCGCCAGCGGCGCCATCGCCGGCGTCATGGGCGCCTATTTCCTGCTGCACCCGCGGGCCCGGATTCTCACCCTGATCCCGATTTTTTTCATTCCCTACTTCATCGAGATTCCGGCCTTCTTCTTCCTGGGCGTCTGGCTGCTTTTGCAGTTTCTGAATGCCGCCGGCAGCCAGGCCGGCATGACCGGGATCGCCTGGTGGGCCCATATCGGCGGCTTTATCGGCGGCATGCTGCTGGTCAAGGTGTTGGACCAACTGCCGGTCACGGGGGTTTCGCGGCGGGTGCGGCAGGCGGCGGCCAAAAAGCGCAGCTACCACCTGCAGGTCATTCACCCCACCGGGACGGCCAACGACCCCAACCTCTTCGGCGAGATCACGATCACCCCTTTCGAGGCCGCCACCGGCACGGACAAACTGGTCAATATTCCCTGGGGGTTTCAGAAGCGCCTGTTCCGGGTCGCGGTGCCGCCGGGCATCCACGAGGGCAACATTCTGCGCCTCAAGCAAATGGGCCGCCAGCTGCCCGACGGCCGGCGCGGCGATCTGCTGCTGAAGGTCCGCATCCAATCCTGATGAAGCGGTAAAAAGTCAATATTTGGGATGGTGGTTTAGAAAGTCCAAGTTACGGCGCGCAAATCTCCAGGACTGAGGCGCACTACTTTACGCCGCAGCGACTTCGAGATGCAGCGCAGCGCGGAAATTGGACTTTATACGCCGCCATCATGTTTGGCGGGCGGGAATGGAGGTGACCTTGTTGCGGCCGCTTTGCTTGGAGTGGTACATGGCCTTGTCGGCGCGCTGGATGAACTGGGTGAGGTCCTCTTCGGGCTGGAACTGCGTGACCCCGATGCTGATGGTGACCCGTACCTGCTTGCCGGACGCCGGTTCAAAAACCGACGCCTCGACGCTGGTGCGGATGCGCTCGGCCACCGTCACGGCCTCCTCGCAGTTGGTCTCGGGCAGCAGCACCGTGAACTCCTCGCCGCCGTAGCGGTAGGCCGAATCCATGCGCCGCAGGCACGACCGAATGATGGCGCCCAGGCGCTGCAGCACCTTGTCGCCCTCCAGGTGGCCATAGGTGTCGTTGTATTCCTTGAAGTGGTCGATGTCCAGCAGCAGCATCGACAGGGGGTGCTTGTAGCGGTTGGAGCGGTTGACCTCCAGCTCCACCTGGTTGTAGAAATAGCGCGAGTTGTGGAGGTTGGTGAGGGCGTCGGTGATAGCCAGTTTCTGGAGCTTTTTCAGCATCTGGGCCCGCTCCTGGGTCAACTGGCGCTCTTTGAGGACGCGCTTCAGCCGCAGGAGCAACTCCTCGAACCGCACCGGCTTGAAAACGAAGTCGCTGGCACCTTTGCTGATGGCCTCCTCGTAGGAATAATCCCCGCTGAAACCGGTCATCACGATGACATCGGAATCGTAGTCGATCTTGATCAGGTCGGTGAGCTCCAAGCCGTTGATGCCGGGCAGCATGATGTCGGTGATGACCACTTGGATGGGGTGGTTTTTCAGGACTTCCAGGGCATCCTCGGCGCTTGCCACCGAGAAGGCTTTGTAGCCCACCATTTCGACGAATTCGTGCATGGAGTTGCGGATGGAGGCGTCGTCGTCGACGATGAGGATGTTGGTGACCATAAAAGACGATCCGTTCAGCGGGCCCTGCGGCGCCCATCACGCGGTTGACAGGTTCCTCGGGAATCTGATAGAAAGACGCATTGTTTTTGCGCGTATAAATTCACTTCCATATCCGTAATGCCTTTTTGTGTCAACCGGCTTTTCCGCCGCCGCTGCCACCCGAAGTCAGGGTCGCGGCAAGAAATAATTCCACAATATGGCGAAGGATTTTGGTTCGTCATCAAGGCACATCCGTCGGCGCATATCGAGATATGTGCCGGCGGATGTAACGCAGAGGACGGGCCAAAAGACAAGTAAGATGTGGAATTATTTTTTTGCCGGGTCCCTTATCCCGACCGTGACGGTCGAGCCCGTCGCAAGCCATCCCGAACTGCATGAAAAATATTAGAAATTTCAGTATCATTGCCCATATCGACCATGGCAAGTCGACCCTTTCGGATCGTCTCATCCAGGCCACCGGGATCGTGTCGGCGCGCGATTTCCAGGACCAGATCCTCGACTCCATGGACATCGAGCGCGAGCGCGGCATCACCATCAAAAGCCAGACGATCTGCCTGCCTTACACCCGAAAATCCGGTCAGACCTACTTTCTCAACCTGATCGATACCCCCGGGCATGTGGATTTCACCTACGAGGTGTCGCGGGCCCTGGCCTCCTGCGAAGGCGCACTCTTGCTGGTGGACGCCAGCCAGGGGGCGGAGGCCCAGACCCTGGCCAATCTCTACCTGGCCATGGAACACGATCTGGAGATCATCCCGGTGATCAACAAGATCGACCTGCCCTCGGCCGACATCGAGCGGGTCAAGCAGCAGATCCGGGACGACCTCGGGTTGGACCCCAAGACCGCCCTGCTGGTCTCGGCCAAGGAGGGGATCGGCATCGACGGGGTCCTGGATGCCATCGTCGACCAGTTGCCCCCGCCCAAAGGCGACCCCGAAGCGCCGCTGAAGGCCCTTATCTTCGACTCCCACTACGACCCTTTCCGCGGCACCATTGTCTATTTCCGGGTTTTTCAGGGCAGGATCAGCCCCGGCGACACCATCTGCTTCATGTCCAACGAGGCCACCCACAAGGTGGAGGAGGTGGGCATCTTCCAGATCAGGCGGGTGCCCCAAAAAACGCTTTCCGCTGGTCAGGTGGGCTACATGATTGCCGGCATCAAGACGGTCAGCGACACCCGCTGCGGGGACACCATCACCCATCGCAAGGCGCCCTGCGATGCGCCCATGCCGGGGTTCAAGGAGGCCAAGCCGGTGGTCTTCTCCTCCATCTACCCGGTGGCCTCCGACGAGTACCCGGAGTTGGCCGAGGGGCTGGAAAAGCTCAAGCTCAACGACGCGGCCCTGATCTACGAAAAGGACTCCTCGGCAGCTCTGGGATTCGGCTTTCGCTGCGGCTTCCTGGGCCTGCTGCACCTGGAGGTGGTGCAGGAGCGCCTCGAGCGCGAGTTCGACCTCTCCCTGATCCTCACCGCCCCGTCGGTGCAGTATCAGATCACCATGAACGACGGCAGCGAGCTGATCATCGACAACCCTGCGCTCTACCCGGATCCCGGCAAAATCGCCACCACCCGCGAGCCGTTCATCAAGGCCGCGATCATCGTTCCGGAACGCTACATGGGCGCCGTGATGAAGCTTTGTCTGGACCGCCGCGGCACCAATACCAACTACCAGTACCTGACCAGCAGCCGCCTGGAGATGTTCTTCGAGCTGCCGCTGGCCGAGGTGGTCTTCGACTTTTACGACAAACTCAAGTCCATCACCCAGGGCTACGGCTCTTTTGACTACGAGGTGATCGACTACCGTGAAACCGATCTGGTCAAACTGGACATCCTGATCAACGGCGAGAAGGTCGATGCCCTCTCCCAGCTGGTCCACCAGGGCCGGGCGGTGGAGCGGGGGCGGATGGCCTGTGAAAAGCTCAAGGACGAGATTCCCCGCCAGATGTTCAAGATCGCCATTCAGGGGGCCATCGGGGCCAAGATCATCTCACGCTCGACGGTCTCGCCGTTTCGCAAGGACGTGACGGCCAAGTGCTACGGCGGGGATATCTCCCGGAAACGCAAGCTGCTCGAAAAACAGAAAAAAGGCAAGAAGCGCATGAAGATGGTGGGGCAGGTGATGCTGCCCCAGTCCGCCTTCCTGGCGGTGCTCAAAACCCACGACGACTGACAGTGCCGTAAAAAACCCAATTTCTGTGTTGCGCTGCACCTCGAAGTCGCTGCGGCGTACATAAGTACGCCTCACGCCTCGAGGCTTGCGCGCCGTAACTTGACTTTTTTTACGAAACTCTCTGGTTTTTGACTTACCTTTTCATCATGAATCGGGGTTGCGGCAATAAACAAATCCCCATCTTGCTTGTCTTTTCGTTCGTCAACGGCGAAATGCCCCACAAGGAAAAATGGCATGGGAAAGACCATTGCTGAAAAGATCTTCGACGCCCACCACGTGGACAACCCTTCCGAGGACATCCACGTCATCCGGCTGGATGCCGTTTTCTGCCACGAGATCACCACCCCGACGGCGATCGTCGATCTTCAGCGCCGTGGCAAGGACCGCGTCTTCGACCCGAACAGAATCAAAGCGGTGATCGATCACGTCACACCCGCCAAGGACGCCAAGACCGCCGCCCAGGGCAAGACCCTGCGGGACTGGGCGCGGCGCCACGGCATCCGCGATTTTTTCGACATCGGCCGCAACGGCATCTGCCACGCGCTGTTTCCCGAGTTGGGCTTCGTGCGCCCGGGTTACACCGTCATCATGGGGGATTCCCACACCTGCACCCACGGCGCCTTCGGCGCCTTCGCCGCCGGGGTCGGCACCACCGACCTGGAGGTGGGCATTCTCAAGGGGGTCTGCGCCTTTCACTACCCGAAAACGATCAGGGTCCACATCAGCGGCCGGCTAAGGCCGGGGGTCTTCGCCAAGGATGTGATTCTCTCGGTCATCGGCCGCCTCGGGATGAACGGGGCCACCGACCGCGTGATCGAGTTCGTCGGGCCGGTGGTGGCCCAGATGAGCATGGAGGCCCGCATGACCCTCTGCAACATGGCCATCGAGGCCGGCGGCACCTGCGGCATCTGCCTGCCGGACCAGACCACCGTAGACTACCTCTGGCCGTTCATCCAGAACGACTACCCGGACCCGGCGGCGGCGCTTGCGGCCTTTCGTCGGCTGTACTCGGACCCCGATGCGGTCTACGACGCCGTCATCGACCACGACGTGACCGATCTCGCCCCCCAGACGACCTTCGGTTTCAAGCCCGACCAGGTCAAGGCGGTGGCGGAGATGGCCGGCACCCTCATCGATCAGGTCTACATCGGCTCCTGCACCAACGGCAGAATCGAGGACCTGCGGGTGGCCGCCCGGGTGCTGGCGGGCCGGCGGGTCCACGACCGCCTGCGCGCCATCGTCTCCCCGGCCACCCCGGCGGTCTTTCGTCAGGCCCTGGAAGAGGGGCTGATCAAAATTTTCATGGATGCCGGCTGCTGCGTCACCAACCCGACCTGCGGCGCCTGCTTGGGGATGAGCAACGGCGTGCTGGCCGAGGGCGAGGTCTGTGCCGCGACCACCAACCGCAATTTCAACGGGCGGATGGGCAAGGGCGGCATGGTGCATCTCATGAGCCCGGCCACGGCTGCGGCCAGCGCCGTCGCCGGCAGCATCGCCAACTCGCCGCTCTTCCAGGATTGAGAAGTTTTCAGGGGGGAATTTGAAATGAAAAACTTCGACGGCCGCATTCTTTTTCTGGACCGCGCGGACATCAACACCGACGAGATCATCCCGGCCCGCTATCTGACCGAAATCGCCAAGGAGGCCCTCAAGCCCCACCTGCTGGAGGACCTCAGCCTGGAGGGCTTCGAGCCCGCCCGGGACACGGCCGGAAAGGCCGCGGTGGTCGCCCGCCGCAACTTCGGCTGCGGCTCCTCGCGCGAGCACGCGCCCTGGGCGCTTGAGGTCAACGGCATCCACCTGGTGATCGCCGAGAGCTTCGCACGCATCTTCCGCCAGAACATGTTCAACTGCGGCATGCTGGCCGTTTCGCTGCCGGCCGCGGTGATCGCCGAAATCTTCGACCGCTTCGCCGGTCGGGAGACGTATTTGAAAACAGATTGGGACAACACAAGCTTCGAGCTGGTCGCGGGCGGTGATGTGCTCACGGTCCCCTTCAGGCTGTCGGCTTTCGAACGCGCCCTGGTGGAGGCGGGGGGATGGGTGGAATATGCGGATGGCCGCTATTGATCCTTTTGCCAAAAGACCAGCTGGGGCGCCGCACTTGATCACCTGATTACCGAGCGGGGCTTCACGTGCGCCCGGCCGCGCCGGAGCCGCCCGGAAACGGCGGCGCGTCGCTATCGGGCCGGCTTCTTGGCCGGAGCCGGCGCACAGGGCGGGTCAGCCGGCCACCACGGGGTTTCGGAGGGCACCGATCTTCTCGATCCGGCACTCCACCAGGCTGCCGGCCGTCAGCAGGACCGGCGGGTCGCGGAAGATCCCCACGCCCGCCGGGGTGCCGGTGGAGATGACGTCCCCGGGCAGGAGCGTAATGTCCTCGCTGATGTTTTCGATCAGAAAGGGTATGTCGAAAATCATATCGCGGGTGGAGCCGTCCTGCATGACCCGGCCGTCCACCACGGCGGTCAGGCGCAGATTGCGGTAGTCGCCGATCTCGTCCGGGGTCACCAGCGCCGGGCCCATGGGGGCGAAAGTGTCGAAGGATTTCCCGCGGAACCACTGGGAATCGGCGAACTGCGCGTCCCGGCCGGAGACGTCGTTCATGACGGTGAAGCCGGCGACGTAATCCAGGGCCTTCTGGCGCGGGATGCGCTTGCCCTCGCGGCCGATGACCACGGCCAGTTCCACCTCCCAGTCCACCTGGCGGCTGCTTCGGGGCAGGACGATGGGGTCGGCGGGGCCGTTTAGGGTGTTGCCGGTTTTGCAGAAGAGGAGCGGGCGCGCCGGGGCCTCAAAGCCGCCCTCCTTGGCGTGCTCGGCGTAGTTTTTTCCGAGACAGATGATCTTGCCGGGCCGATCCAGCGGGCAGCCCAGACGGATGCCGGCCGGGTCCAGGGCGGGCGCGGTGGTGCCGGCAACCTTGGCCGGCCAGTCTTCCCGAAAAAACCGCTCCCCGATGTCCGGAATCCCGGGAAACGCGGTCCGCAGGTCCACGATGCGGCCATCTATTAGGAGAATTCCCGGTTTTTCGCGGCCCTTGTCACCAAAACGAACGAGTTTCATGGCGATGTCTTTCCGTTTGATGGTCTGCAGCCCGGCTCCGGCGGCACACCCGCGGCGCCCCGGGCGGTCTCGAGACCGTCGCGATAGCGCTTTTCGGCGTACCAGTCCACCTGGCGGCAGAGCCCGCGGATGATCGCGACTTCACCTGCGCGCAGCTGCAGCCGGGTGAAGAAGCGGCGCAGGTTGTTGAGCCAGTAGTCCGGGTTTTCGGCGTTGATGAAGCTGATGCGCACCAGGATCTCGCGCAGCTGATCGAACATCCCGTCGAGCTCGTGGCGGGTGGCCATCCGCGGGCTGAAACCGCCGCCCTCCGGGCGGCCGGCCCGGGCCAGCTCGTAGCACAGGACCATGACAGCCTGGGCCAGGTTGAGCGAGGAGAAATCGGCGGTGGGAATGGTGACCAGGCTGTGGCACAGACGGATGTCTTCGTTGGTGAGGCCCCGGTCTTCGGGGCCGAAGACCAGCGCCACCTGGTTCTCGCGCGAGATGGCGATCAGTTCCCGCGCCAGCCGCGCCGGGGAGTGGATCACCCGGCGCTGGCCGCCGGTGCGCGCGGTGGTGCCGACAACAAACTGAAACGGCGCCAGGGCCGTGCCGAGGTCCTCGAAGAGTTCGATCCGGTCCACCACCTCAGCGGCGGCATGGGTGGCCAAGGCCCGGACTTTGGACAGGTCGAAGTTCTCCGGGGCCACCACCCGCAGCCGCCCGAGGCCCATGTTGCGCATGGCGCGGGCCGCCGAGCCGATGTTTTCGGGGTAGCGCGGTTTTTGCAGCACGACTGCCACGTGGCCCAGGTTCACCCGCTCGGCCGCGGCGGCCTTCTGATGGGCGGGGCGCTTCAGCCGACAATCTCCAGCTGGTTGAAGAAATAAGCGATTTCAAAGGCGGCGGTTTCGGCCGCATCGGATCCGTGCACCACGTTTTTCTCGATGTCGGTGGCGAAATCGCGGCGGATCGTGCCAGCCGCGGCCTCCTTGTAATTGGTGGCGCCCATCAGCTCACGGTTTTTCTGAATGACGTTTTCCCCTTCCAGCACCATGACCACCGCAGGTCCCGATGACATGAAATCGGTGAGGCTGTCGAAAAACGGGCGCTCCCGGTGAACCGCATAGAAGCCCTGCGCCTGGCGTTTGCTCATGTGGAGCATTTTCATGGCCACAATCCGAATGCCGCTGGCCTCGAAGCGTTTGATGACCTCGCCAATGACCCCCCGCTGGACGCCGTCGGGTTTGATGATCGATAGGGTTCTTTCCATGGGTGCGGGTTTCCTTTCGCTGCGTTCAAGATTTTGGGGGCGGCGGCTTTTGGGAAGGTCGCCTGGGGGAGCCCGGAGCGGGTGTGCCCCAACTCCCGGCGCATTGACGCCCATCGGGCAAATTCGGCTGACCGGGCCGCCGCCAAAGTGGGGCTGAAATACCAGAAGGGCCGATCCAAGTCAACATGCCCCGAGGCGCTCCGGTTCAGCCGCAGCGGCCCGAAGGGCGAGGGCTGGGGTGAAACAGAGCGCATTATTGTGTTGACGAACCCGGAGGCGCTAGACTACACATCTCCATTTGATATGTGGCCGGCAGTGGCAAAGGGCAGGCGAGGCTCCGTGCGCCGGCGGGAACCTGCGGCCGCCCGGCCCCCCGGCGGGCGGTGCAACCCCACAGCAGAGAATGGTGACATGATCCAGCTTATCAGAGGCTTCAAGGACATTCTGCCCGGCGAGGTGGAACTCTGGCAGCACATCGAAAAAACGGCCGCCGCCCTTTTTGAGGAATTCGGGTTCTCCGAAATCCGCATTCCCATCATGGAGAAAACCGAACTTTTCGCCCGCAGCATCGGGGAAGACACCGACATCGTCGAAAAGGAGATGTACACTTTCCCCGACCGCAAGGGAGAGCTGCTGACCCTGCGTCCCGAGGCCACCGCCTCGGTGGTGCGCGCCTACATCCAGCATCGCCTCTACGCCCAGGACCCGGTGCGCAAGTTCTACACCATCGGCCCCATGTTTCGCCGTGAGCGGCCCCAGAAGGGGCGCTACCGCCAGTTTTACCAGATCAACGCCGAGATTTTCGGGGTGGCCTCGGCGCTGGTGGACGCCGAGCTGATTTTCCTGCTGGTGACCCTCTGCAGGCGTCTCAAGGTGACCGACGTCGCGGCCCACATCAACTCCCTGGGCTGTCCGGCCTGCCGGCCCGAATTCAAACAGGCCTTGAGCGCCTTTCTAGCGGGCAAGGCCGACCTTCTCTGCAGCGACTGCGACCGCCGCCGCGACCGCAACCCCCTGCGAGTGCTGGACTGCAAGGTGCCCGCCTGCCGCGATGCGATGGCCGATGCTCCGTCGCTGCACGACTACCTGTGTGCGGATTGCCGCACCCACTTCGATATCGTCAAGGCCACCCTCGACCGGCTGGGTGTGGCCTACCGCGTGGACAAGCGGCTGGTGCGCGGACTGGACTATTACACCCGTACCACCTTCGAGATCCAGACCGGGGCCCTGGGCGCCCAGAGTGCGGTGGCCGGCGGCGGCCGCTACGACGGGTTGGTCCAAGCGCTCGGTGGCCCCGACCAGCCGGCCATCGGGTTTGCCATCGGCTTCGACCGCCTGGCGGAGATCGTCGGCCTGAACCCCGGCGATTTGATCCGGCCGCCGGACCTCTTCATCGCGGCTTTGGGGGAGAAAAGCCAGCAGATGGCCTTCGACTGGATGTGCGCCCTGGGCCGCCAGGGGGTGCGGACCGAGATCGACTACGGCGACCGCAGCCTCAAGAGCCAGATGAAGCGGGCCGACAAGCTGGGCGCGCGCTACGTGCTGATTCTCGGGGAGCAGGAAGTCGCCCAGGGAAGCGCCAGCCTGCGCAACATGGCCACCCGCGACCAGTTGGAAGTCCCCCTGGAGCACCTGGTGGATACCGTTCGTGAAACGATTCAGCCCACAGCCGGTTTTCCCGGCGGCCCGCAGTTCGCCTGAAAGGAGTCAGTCCAGTGTCAGACAAATTGGGAGATATGCGAAGGACCCACCACTGCAACCAGCTGACCGCCGCGGACGTGGGGCGTGAAGTGGTGCTCATGGGCTGGGCCCAGCGCCGGCGCGACCACGGCGGGGTCATTTTCGTGGATCTGCGCGACCGCGAGGGGATCACCCAGGTGGTGTTCAACCCTGAAATCGACCCCCAGGTGCACGCCAAGGCCCACGGGATCCGCAGCGAGTTTGTCCTCGGGGTCCGCGGCCGGGTGGACGCACGGCCGGTGGGAATGACCAACCCCAACCTGAAAACCGGGGAGGTCGAGGTCACCGTGGCGGAGCTCAAGATCCTCAACGAGGCCGAAACGCCGCCCTTCATGATCGAGGACAAGATCGACGTCTCGGAAAGCATCCGGCTCAAGCACCGCTACCTGGACCTTCGGCGCCCGGGACTGCAGCAGGGCATCATCACCCGCCACCGGGCGTCGGTTTCGGTCCGGGAATATTTGAACGGCCTGGGCTTTCTGGACATCGAAACCCCGGTTCTGACCCGCAGTACCCCCGAGGGCGCACGCGACTACCTGGTACCCAGCCGCGTCAACCCCGGCAAGTTCTACGCCCTGCCGCAGTCCCCGCAGCTTTTTAAACAGCTGCTGATGGTCTCCGGCTTCGACCGCTACTACCAGATCGTGCGCTGCTTCCGCGACGAGGACCTGCGCGCCGACCGGCAGCCGGAGTTCACCCAGATCGATGTGGAGATGTCCTTCGTCGGCGAGGAGGACGTCATGGCCATGGCCGAAGGCATGATGGCCAAGCTCTTTCGCGACGTTCTGGGGCGCCCGCTGGCGCTGCCCTTTGCGCGCCTCTCCTACGGCGAGGCTTTAGACCGCTATGGGCTGGACAAGCCCGACACCCGCTTCGGTCTGGAGCTCAAAGACGTCTCCGACATCGTGGCGGCCTCCGGCTTCAAGGTCTTCGCCGACGTGGTCAAGGCCGGCGGCATCGTCAAGGCCCTCAACGCCAAGGGCTGCATCGATTTCTCGCGCAAGGAGATCGACGACCTGACCGCCTTTGTGGCCGTTTACCGCGCCAAGGGCCTGGCCTGGGTCAAGGTCCGCGAGGACGCCTGGCAGTCGCCCATCGCCAAGTTCTTCACCGAGGCCGAGAGGGCCGCCCTGGCCGCGCGCATCGAGATGGCGCCGGGAGACCTGGTCTTCTTCGTGGCCGACCAGCCCAAAATCACCAATGAATCCCTCGGCCACCTGCGAAACCACCTGGGCGCCAGGCTGGGCCTGATCGACGAGAAGGCTTTCAACTTCCTCTGGGTCACGCGCTTTCCCCTGCTGGAGTACGACGAAACCGAAAAGCGTTACCAGGCCCTGCACCACCCCTTCACCGCGCCGCTGGAGGAAGACTACCCCAAGCTGGTATCCGACCCCCTGGCCGTGCGCTCCCGGGCCTACGACCTGGTGCTCAACGGCTCGGAGATCGGCGGCGGCAGCATCCGCATCCACCAGCGCGACGTGCAGCAGCGCGTGTTTGACGCCCTCGGCCTGAAGCCCGAGGAGTACGAGGAAAAATTCGGCTTCCTGATCACGGCCCTGGAGTCCGGCGCACCGCCCCACGGCGGCATCGCCTTCGGCTTCGACCGTCTCGTGATGCTGCTCTGCGGCCAGAGCTCGATCCGCGACGTGATCGCCTTTCCCAAAACCCAGCGGGCCGCCTGCCTGCTCACCAACGCCCCTTCGGAGCCCGCCAAGGCCCAACTGGACGAACTCGCCCTGCGGGTCAAGGCCACGGTCGGGAGCTGACGGCGGGGCAGAAGGGCCTTTGCACCACGGGCAAATCGCCCATTTTTCCCTTGACTTTTAAGGGGTGCTCGACTATTTAGGTGGCCTTCAATCGATCCCCAGTAGCTCAGTTGGCAGAGCAAGTGGCTGTTAACCACTGGGTCCGCGGTTCGAGTCCGTGCTGGGGAGCCAAAATTCAAAAAGGCCTTTTTTCTTCGGGAAAGAGGCCTTTTCTTTTTGGTGCTGAAGATTGAGTTCGGCAAGAATATTAAATGGTTGCCTGTAGTTCGGCTGGAGGATTCCATCCTTCCAAATGGAGTTCGAACACACGAAATTGATGATTCGGCGCTTTTCCTGCGGTTTTTGTTTTTCATAAAGAATTACAGCGCGTTGTGAGAGTTCGAGTAACTTCACACCCTCATCCAGATACGACCTGTTGGCGCCCTGGTGGCGCTGGATTTTGCGAAAAACCTCATCCTCGATAGGCCCGGACCCAGCGATGGATGGAATGGCAGCTGACACCGAACTGCTCTCCAAGCACCGTGGCGGTGTAGCCTTCCTCCAAAAAAAGCCGCACCATTCGCAACCGGAACTCGACCGGGTAGGCCAGCGTTCTTCCAGGCCTCTTGGCACGGGACGTACCGCTCTTCGGTCTCTTTTTCATGGGTCACACTCCTTTCTGTGCAATTGGTTTTTACACTCGGGAGTGTCATCCCATTTTCTCAGATTGGCTATGCCATAAACTGGCGATTAGGACAATCAAGCCATCAAAACAGTAATTTAAGGATTGACAAAAAGTAAAAATTTAACCTAAAAAGATTTTAGCGCTTTTGCTCAAAACAGGGGATCTTCGATGCGGGTTTGCCTGAAAGAGCCATTATAAAGCCTTCGGGGAATTTTCCTTGTAGGCTTTTTTGTTTTTTCCATTGAAAAAGCCAAACCCTGAGTAATCGGGGGACGGAAAGCCACGGGTCTTTAAAAGATAGCCGGGTTGCCCTTGGGAGGTGATCCGGTTTTACTATAC
>Ga0272444_10002005_pt1 | contig 19087 bp, 16 predicted proteins | sample SSMForm13_FD_201033 | JGI IMG/M metagenome (GOLD analysis project Ga0272444, IMG submission 201033) | Marine sediment archaeal communities from Little Sippewissett salt marsh, Falmouth, MA, United States - SSM-Form-13 | ecosystem: Environmental > Aquatic > Marine > Wetlands > Sediment ... | reverse complement strand
TGCCTATCACTCCGAGCTTTAACGATCTGTGTGATATTTCCTCTGCAATCTCAGATGAGGCCATCATGGTGCCGTCTCCTCCGATGGCAAAGAGAAGCCCCACATTCATCCGTTCCAGGGCGTCTACCATGCTGACAACATCTTGAGGTCCTCTTGAGGAGCCAAGAATGGTCCCGCCGCTTTCGTGGATGTTGGACACCGACTCGGGGGTAAGGTCCATGAGTTCATGGCCGTACGAGGAGATGAATCCCTGGAATCCGTATCGGATCCCGTAAATGTTGCGCACGCCATAATTGTAATTGAGGGCCAGCACAATGGCCCGTATCACATCATTTGTCCCTGGACACAGGCCCCCGCAACTCACCACGGCACAGCGAAGCTTGCTGGGATCAAAAAAGATCTTTGCCCGCGGTCCAGCCCGCTCAAAGGAAAGGGGCTTCTTGCCGGCCTTGGCAGCCTTCATGACCCGCGCCTCATCGATGTCGATCAAAATACGTTCTTTGTCCGATACGAACCGCATGGTTTCCCCATCGTCCTCCCGGGCTTTGATGGGAGAGGATATCTTGGCCGCACCAAGGGCCATGATGGAGGTGTCGATACTTTCTTTGTTCTTCATGTCACGTCACCTTTGACGGTTTCGCAAAAAGTCTTTTGCAAGCGACATTGAGCATTTTGGGAGAAAAGCACTTGGGATGCTCGGCGTTAAAAAATGCTAACTGTTTGATCCGCCGCGGCGGAGAGTTTTAGCATTTTAGCCGAACATTTTAAGTGCGCCAAAAATGCTCACGGAGGGAGCAAAATGGACTTTTTACGATTTCATCACCTTTCATTGGCAAGGAAACCTCTCTGCCTTATTTTCATGCCCATTGGCAATGGCCTTCTCTCGATCCTTCATGTCTTTCAAACACACATGGGCTTGCCCGGTGCCCTACTACCTGATTACTTCTACTCTCACAGAGTTGGACGTGCCTCGTACAAAGAATTTGCCAGTGCCCCGTGTAATGACCATTTTGTCCCCAGGTTCCAGTTCACAGGCAATCCTCACCTTATCAATCACATAGTGCTCAAGGTCTTTGTCATCTTCATCATACTCATGCAGGTAAAAAGGGCTAACCCCCCAGTATAAGCACATTCTTCTGACAACTGACAAGGAATTCGAAACGCCCAGAACAGAGGTTAGTGGTCTGAACCGGCACATTCTCAGACAGGAGTTGCCTGATTGGGTCACTGAAAGAATCCTCTTGGCCCCAGTCTTTTCAGCCATCAGGGATGCACCTATCATGATGGCATCATCGACGCTTGTCAAATCCAGGTCCCTTAGGTTTGCTCTTTCCTTTGGGGTCTTTTCTGCCTCTCTGATGATGCTTCCCATCATGTCAACTGCTTCAAGTGGATATTTGCCCACGGCTGTCTCACCACTGAGCATCACCGCATCTGTCCCATCCCAAATAGCATTGGCCACATCAGAAGCTTCGGCCCTCGTAGGGGTGGGGTGTTCAATCATAGATTCCAGCATTTGAGTGGCCGTAATCACGGGTATTCCACGAAGATTACAAAGTGAGATGATTCTTTTCTGCACGGCAGGAACAAGGTGGTTGCCAAGTTCAACGCCCATGTCCCCCCGGGCAACCATCACCACATCCGTTACATTGCAAATGGACCCGATGTTCTCAGTGGCTTCTCGACTCTCGATCTTTGCGACGATGGGGATGTCACTGTTGTGTTCTCTTAGAAAGTCCCTCAGATTCAAGACATCTTCCCTTTTTCGTACAAATGACAGGGCCACATAGTCAATGCCCTGTTCAAGGCCAAACAAGAGGTCCTCGCGATCCTTATCTGTCAGACTCGGTGCAGAAATCCTTGAGTCTGGAAGGTTTATCCCTTTGTTGGATTGCAGGGTGCCGCCCACTGTCACTCTGATTTTATAGACATCTCCGTCTCTTTTAGTGGCCTCGGCGACAATCAATCCGTCATTGAAGAGTATGCGAGCCCCGTCATGACAGTCATCTACAAGGTGTTCATATGTGGTGGGGATGAAACGGCCTTCGTAGGCAGGATACTTCTCCTGCACACCTGCCGGTCCCACCACCCACATGTCATCTTTCTTGAGGACCAGGCCATCAAGTATTGTGCCAACTCGGATTCTGGGCCCCTGTAAATCCAGAAGGATAGCGACCTCCAATCCCAGCAATTCCGAGGCTTCACGGACATTGGCTATCAGTTCAGCGTGCCCGACGTGTGTTCCATGACTCATATTTACCCGGGCAACATTCATCCCTGCCAAAACGAGGCCTGAAATCATTTCCACACTGGAGTAAGCCGGGCCCAAAGTGGCCACCACTTTGGCCCGTCTACCCAGTTTTGCCCTTCTCATGACGGATCCTTACCTTCCACTGTTACCTCGTTTGTGTGACCATGCTCCACCATTTTCTTCCTTACTGCTACATTTCGCTGTTTTTGCCGGCAGCCGGCCAACCCGGTGGTCTGTCCTTGAGAATTCAGATCAAGTGTCACTTCAGGTATGCGAGGTAACATACTTCAACTGCGTGCAAATGGAAACTGCGCTCTCCAAGTACCGATTCCTTCCGATAGGGATGGTCGTCTCCTGCGTTTCAGGTCAACCCTTGACGGCTTCGTAAAAAGTCCAACTTCTACGTTGCGCTGCACTCTTCGTCACTGCGACGTACTATAAGTACGCCTCATTCCTCAGACTTTGCGCGCCTTGAATTTGGAGCTTTTTGCTTTGCCGTCTAATGGTGACTTTTTACGAGTTTGTCAACCCTTGGTTCCCATGGTAAACCTGCTGCCTCGTGGATACTAGAGGACTGGCCTTACGTTCCATATGTCCTTTGCATATTCCCGAATGGTCCTGTCGCTTGAAAACTTGCCCATTCGTGCCACGTTCAGGATTGCCTTCCTGGCCCATATCTCGGTGTTCTTGTATTCCTCGGCGGCCCTATCGTGGGTCTTGATGTAGGATTCAAGGTCGGCCAGATGGAAGTATTCGTCTCCGCCGTCAAGAATGGCCTTGAATATCCAATTGAAAAGTCCCGGGTCCTTCGGGCAAAACCTGTTTGAATTCAATGAATCCATCACCCGCTTGATCACAGGACTCCCGTGGTAATAATCCCATGGGTTGTAGGAGCTCGTTGTCCGCATGTGCTGGATCTGCTCAGAGGTGAGGCCGAAGATGTAGATGTTTTCCTCGCCTACCTCCTCCCTCATCTCAACGTTCGCACCGTCCAGGGTGCCGATGGTCAGCGCCCCATTCATGGCGAACTTCATGTTTCCGGTCCCCGATGCCTCCTTGCCGGCTGTTGAGATTTGCTCCGAGAGGTCTGCCGCAGGGATAATCCTCTCGGCCAAGGAAACCCGGTAGTCGGGGACAAACACCACCGTGATTAGGTCTTTTGCCCTGGGATCGGCGTTGATCACCATGGCGAGGTTGTTGATCAACTTAATGATCTGTTTGGCCGCCCAATACCCTGGCGCGGCCTTGCCTGCGAAGACGTAAGTCCGAGCCACTGGCGGGCGCTTTTTGTCCTCCACAAGGCAGAGATAGTCGTAAATGATGTGCATGACATTGAGCAACGGCCGTTTGTACTCGTGTATCCGTTTGGCCTGGATGTCGAACAAGGAGTCCGCGTCAACTTCCGCACGAGAGGTCTCCATGATGATCCTGGCCAGTCTCTTTTTGTTCTCCTCTTTGATCCTGAGAAACTCCGCTTGGAATCCCTTGTCGTCAGCATAGGGTTCGAGGTCTCTCAACTTGTCCAGGTCGGTGATCCACCCTTTGCCGATGGTTTTATTCAGCAGTTTCGCCAACAGAGGATTGGCCTTAAGCAACCACCTGCGCTGTGTGACGCCGTTTGTCTTGTTGTTAAACCTTTTCGGCCAGAGCCTGTAGAAATCCGGTACAAGGGAGGACTTGACAAGCTCAGAGTGCAGGGCGGCCACGCCGTTGATGGAATGGCTGCCCACAATGGCCAGGTGGGCCATGCGAACCTGCTTGGTTTCACCCTCCTCGATAATGGAAACCCTTCTCAGGCCGTCACCATTCTCAGACCAGGCAGAGGCCGCCTGCTCCAGAAACCGGCGGTTGATCTCAAGGATGATTTGCAGGTGACGTGGAACCACGTACTCCAAAACGGGAACCGGCCATTTCTCCAAGGCTTCCGGCAGGAGGGTATGGTTGGTATAACCCAAGGTAGCTTGGGTGATTTCCCACGCCTTTTCCCAGGGAAGATCGTTTTCATCCACCAGAATCCGCATCAGCTCGGCCACGGCCAATGCGGGATGGGTATCATTGAGTTGGACAGCCACTTTTTCCGGAAAGAGGTCAAAGGTGTCATGCTTGACTAGATATCGCCGCGTGATGTCCCGAAGGGCACAGGCTACGAAGAAGTATTCCTGGATAAGCCGCAATTCCCGGCCAGCCTCCATGGAATCGGAGGGATAGAGCACTTTTGAAATGGTCTCAGAGGCCATCTTCTGCTCCACCGCCTTGAGGTAGTCACCCCCGTTGAATATTTCCATGTCAAACTCGTCAGATGACCTTGCAGCATAAAGGCGAAGGTAGTTCACCGTGCGCCCACCGTATCCCACCACGGGCATATCATAGGGCACGCCAATGAGGATTTTCCATTCCAGCCACATGGGATTGTAGTTTCCGCCTCTGTCCTGACCATGTTCTATCCGACCATAGACCGGTATGATGCACGCCTCCTCAGGGCGCTCAATCTGCCAGGGGGTTCTCTTGGCAAGCCAGTTGTCCGGCTTCTCCCTTTGGTGGCCGTTGGCTATCTCCTGTCTAAATAGCCCGTACTCATAGTTGATGCCATAGCCGAACCCGGGCATGCCCAGGGTGGCCAGGGAGTCAAGGAAGCAGGCCGCTAGCCTTCCCAGGCCGCCGTTGCCCAGGGCCGCATCGTACTCGTTCGCGCTGACCTCCTCCAGGTCCACCCCCAGTTCCAGAAGGGCCTTCCGGCCAAGATCGAAGAGCCCGAGATTGCAAAGGTTGTTTCCCAAAGACCGGCCCATCAGGAATTCCAGAGAAAGGTAATAGAGCCTTTTGACGTCATTGCTCTGGTAGCGATTTTCGGTCTCAAGCATCTTGTCAATCAGCCTGTCCCGAACGGCAAGGGAGACGGCCATGAGAAGCTCACGGCCGGACAGCTCTTTATACTCCTTACCCAGGGAGTACCTGATATGGCGCCGGATCGATTCCTGAAAAGATGATGTGCCAGTGCCGAAACCCTGGCTCCTTGAACGCGTCATTCTTAACTACCTCCTTCTCCAACCCCAGGTGCCACGAAGAGGTGAAGTTCTTTCACATGGGTCCCCGAGGGGATCTTCTCCACCTAAGGCCACTCATGCTACAAACATACCAGAACCTACCAGAGTACTTGTGGGCCGCCGGCAAATGACAGGGCTACCACCTTACATCAAACCACAACTCAGGAGTGGCCCAAGATTTCGGGTGCTGCACAACTATACGATATTAAATGATTTCGGGTTGACATGGCGGCAGAATCAGTGGTGCCCGGGTTTCGCCGGTTCAGGTCATGAAACAGACAATCACCCATGAGGGAGAAAAGGAATGTAGGGCTCATTTTGTGCCCCCGGGGCCCATTTCAGCTCATATCCCGTCAAAACCCTGTCGCCCTCTCAACGCCTTCCGTCAAAGGATTGGCATGGACTTGTCACCATGGCCCTTGTTCGCAATTCCCTGTATTCTTACAAACATAAGCTTTCTCTCTTCGCCGCCTGAGAAGGGGGATCATGGCCAGACGCTGGCACACTTATGGCAGGAAGGTAGTAGACGGGAAAATAGGAATCTGTGTGAAAACCGTATTCTTCAATAAGATTAACGGGGCCGGGAGCATTCTGGGAAACCAGACAGAGATTGTGTGGCGCGACTCCATGTCCAAAGCGGGTGAAGCGGGGGCGGGATTTGCCGTAGTGGCCGACGAGGTTCGAAACCTGGCCTTGCGGGCTGCCGATGCGGCCAAAGACACCGCAGCCCTGATTGAAGGCACCGTCAAGAAGGTGAAGGGTGGATCAGACCTCCTGACCAGAACCAATGAGGCCTTCACCGAGGTGGCCGCAAGCTCCACAAAGGTCGGGAGAATCGTCACCGAGATTGCAGCCGCCTCCAGTGAGCAGGCCCTGGGCATTGAGCAGGTCAATAACGCGGTGAGCGATATGGACAAGGTGGTCCAAGAGAGTGCTGCCAGTGCCGAGGAGTCTGCGTCAGCCGCTGAAGAGATGTATTCCCAGGCGGAGCAAATGAAAGGGGTTATAGAAGAGTTGGCAGGCCTTGTAGGAGGAGCCGGGAACCATGGAAAGGAAAAGGGCGCAGATTCTGACAACACCGGCCAAGAAAACGACCATCTCATGGAAGAGGTTGGCGACACCTTTTGAAAGGCCCTTTGCCAAAAAAGGCCCAGGCATCCCTATTTCCTTTTTTCGGCCAAAAAGTCCAAGAAGACGACGAGAAAGAACCCGATGCCGGCCAAGAAGACGGCCATTGCGATCTTCCCACCCCCTCCATGGGGCAGGATGTTGGTCTGAAGGGTTGCGACCACATTTCCATGGATGTCCGTCATCGTTTCCAGGGCGCTTTTCCATGGCCAGACCTTTCTCAATGATCCCACCATCAGTCCTGTCAACAGGGCTATCGTAAGATCGTGGTGTCTATTAAAAAGCCAGTTTAAGAAACGCGCGAATGTCATCAATCCCAGAGCAGCACCTGAAGCTACCAGGAAAAGGGTAAGCATATCTCTGTTATTCACGGCTTCAAGGACAAAATGGTATTTCCCGAGAAGCACGAGAATGAAGGCCCCGGATATTCCGGGCAGGATCATGGCACAGATGGCAACGGCCCCACTGACAAATAGAAACCAGGGGGCCTCCGGAGTGGTTGCCGGTACCATACCGACTAGAAAATAGGTAAAGGTTGCTCCCAAGGCAATCCAGCCCACAGTGGACAGAGTCCACCTAGTGAAATGCCTGCTCACAATAAATGCAGAGGCCACTACGAGGCCAAAAAAAAAGGACCATATCTCTACGGGACGGTTTTCAAGAAGCCAGCTCAGGGCCCTGGCAAGGGTAAAAATGGCCGTTAGAATCCCGATGCCCACTGACAGGAGAAATCGCCAGGAAGCGTGTTCCAACGCATTGCTCACCTTCAAGGTGAATAGCAGTCTCAGGAAGTGCAGATCAAAGGACCGGATAGCCCTTATCAAGTCCTCGTAGATGCCGAGAATGAAGGCCATGGTGCCGCCTGATACTCCCGGGACCACATCTGACGCGCCCATGCAAAACCCTTTCACGGCAAGGACCAGGTAATCCTTGAATGGACGCTTAGAACGGGGAGCCCACCTTGTCATGTCATTACCCTCCATACGGGTCCCCGGGTTTCAAGGCTTGATGGCTGGCAACCAAAGGGGGCCGGGGCAAATGAGCCCCTTGTCTGATATTTATCCAATTGCCGGCCCTACTTGGCGCCCATCTTTTTGGTCATGACAAGGGTGTTCTTACCCTTCTCCGACCTGTAGGCCACACTGTCCATGATCTCCCTTATGATGGGAAGCCCTCTTCCTGTCTCCGATATGTGGGAACGGTTGCGCGGATCAATCTCCAGGGACAAAGCGACCTTCTGCTCGAAGAGTGTCTGATCCATTGGCCTCCCCGTATCGCACACCTCAAGGGTCAGCCTGTCTGGATAGAGGGCAAAGGCGACCTCCACCCTGTGGGCTGTCTCATTGCCATAGGCATGTTTGATGCTGTTGGTCACGGCCTCGACCGCACAGAGTTCAATCTGAAAGGCCTCGGCGTCTGAAAGGGGAACCAAGGACGCCAGCTCCTTCACGGCCCTGTTGATGCGAGCGAGATGATCCAGTCGGCTGTCAATCGTCAGCCTGATTCTCTTAGGTTTCATGCCCCTCTCTGAGCCCCTTGAATTCCAGTCCCAGAAGGCTTATATCGTCTTGCGGTTCGGCCCCTTTGCCGAAATGTATCATGGAGTCGATGATCCTGTCGATGGTGCGGGAAATCGGTTCCTCTTTTGACCTCTTTATCTCCTGGTAAAAGCGATCCTCGCCATAAAACGCCCCGTCCTTGTCCTGGAACTCCACGATTCCATCGGTGTAGAGAAATAGCCTGTCTCCCAAACGCAGCTTCTGGTCCCCCTCCTCAAAAGGAATGATGCCACCCATACCGATAATCGTTCCTCCCCTATCCAGCAGATCCAGCGTGCCGTCCTTGTGCAGGATCACTGGGGGAGGGTGGGCCCCATTGCTGTATCTGAGGAGACCGTGCCTGGTATTGAGAACAAGATAGCTTATGGTAAAAAACTTATCGAACCGTTCAATGGGATATTCTTGATCCAGTGCGCTGAGCACGTCTGCGGGAGGCACGATGTTGTAGAAGGGGGAAGGGTGGATGGCCCTTTTTAGAAGATAGCCTGTCTGCGGTCGGAGCATTTGTGACACTGACACGGCGACCATGGCTGACGGTACCCCGTGGCCGCTCACATCGAGCATGTAAATGGCCCAATGATCCTCATCTAATCGAAAGATGTTGAGAAGGTCCCCACCGATGGTGTGACAGGGCATGAATCTCCACGCCACGTCTATGGCTTCGATATCAAGACGACCTTTGGGAAGTAGGCTTTTCTGGATCTCCGAGGCAGCCTTTAGGTCGTCATCCAGACGTCTCTGTTTACTGAGCAATTCCTCGTTGGCCTTGAGCAGGGCATTTGTCAGATGCTGAATCTTCAGCTGGACTCTCACCCGCGCCATCACTTCTCCACCGTCAAAAGGCTTGGTCACATAATCTGACCCGCCCAGATCCAGTCCCCTTATCTTATCCGCCGCGGTCGCCTTGGCTGACAGGAAGATGATGGGGATAGTACCCGTATCCGCGTCGTGCTTAAGTTCCCGACAGACGGCATAACCGTCCTTCTTGGGCATCATAATGTCCAGCAATATGAGATCAGGAATCTCCTTAAGGGCCAAATCCACGGCCTCTTCACCATCGGCAGCCTCGATGAGGTCATACCCCTCCTTTTGAAGGATATGAACAAGGAGCTTTCGGTTCACCACGTTGTCATCTACAATGAGTATTTTGTCAGGCATTTTTCCGTCTCCAACAAGGCACCATCATTTGCCAAGAGGGCCCTTCCATGTCACTGGTGTTCCTTGCGAAGCAGGTCATTCACCGTCTTGACGGGATTAAAAGTTATCACAGGGACTTCGACAAATACAGTATTCCAGTGTGCCATGGCCCCATTCCAAAGCCCCGGCAGCTCCAGGGCCTTGAGTGCCCGACCGTCCTTTGATTTTTCAGAGATAAAAAACGCCTTTTTGTCCACATATGCCTTCAGATCAAAGGGTCTGCCCCTAAAGTCCCGAAGGGCGCAGACAATGTCTACGGGGTTAAAGTGGGTGGCAGCCCCCTGTATTTCTTTCTGTTCCTCTGAGAGTGGATCCACCTCAACGCTTTCCGCGACCTGCAAAGAAAGGCTGCCATCTGTTGCCTGGACCCAGAATGGCCCTCCGCCAGGTTCGCCCTGGTTCCTCACCACGCCGCATACCCTCAGGGGACGGTTCAACATGGACACAAGATACTCCTGCCTTGCCCCATGAGAAGTCGAGCTCCGATCCCAGGCCGGCCGAATGGACAGCTCCTTGTTGGCAAACTCGAGACCCTCGTCCAGCAATGTTTCATCTGCCGGACCGCTAGTCAGGCTTTTCAGATAAGAGAAGACCCGTTGTTGGAGCTCGATAAGACACCCGCCCAGGACCTTCTTCCAGAAAGACGTGTGGCCCTTGAGACTGTCTGGAACCACATTGTCTATGTTCTTGATGAAGACGATGTCGCCTTTCAAGTGGTTCAGGTTTTCGATCAGGGCCCCATGACCGGCCGGCCTGAAAAGCAAGGAACCATCACGGAGTCGAAAGGGCCTGTTTTCCTGGTCCACGGCGATGGTATCAGTGGATTGCTCCTGAACGGAAAAGTCCACTTGAAACCGGACCCCCAGTTCCTTTTCATAACGAGCGCCCACAGCCCCCCAAAGGGCTTGAAACCTGTCTCTATGTTCCTTGGATACGGTAAAATGGAGGCGGCACAGCCCGGTGTCGTCCTTCACATAATCCATGGCCTCCACCAGGTGCTCCTCAAAGGCGGTCCTTGTTCCTTGACCATAGGTGTGAAACTGGAGGAGTCCCTTTGGCAATTGCGCATAATCCAGCCCCTTTGGTGTTAGGAGATAATCAACTATTTCCTTAAATTGGCCTTCCTTTAACAGGGCCTTTGCGTCAATGCCATCCTTTCCCATGGCCGACACCAGGTCGTTATAAAAGGCAAAGTCTCGGACATGATCCATAAATGTCAGCAGATAGACACTCTCCTCGTCCCCGTCCTGGGCCAAGGAGGAGATTTTATCTCTGTGGATCTGCCCATGGGCCCTGTTGCACCGAAGCAATATCTTGAACATCCTGCTGGCCGCCCCAGAGGCTGGCACGAACTTGGTGAGCCCCCTCTTGGGACCAAGGTCCTGAAACAGGGCAACCAATCTCCCTGCCTCTTCTTCTGGGATGGACCTGATGCCGTCACCAATGGTACACGGCCGATCCAGTTTCAAGTAGGCGGCACCCTTTTTGAACATCTCTATTTGAGACTCCACGTCTCTGAGTGAGATCCCCATCAGTTCAATCTCTTTGATATCTTCTTCAGAAAACGCTGACACACTCACCTTCCACCTCTTCCTAGGTTTCACTGTCCTGTGTTATGGGCCCATCGGCCTGTTGCCGCAGCCCTAGGGATGGCATCGTTTCACACACCAACTATGTAACTTTATGCTTGACAAGATGTCTTTTAATAATTTATGTTTACGATGTAGTATATCGAAAACGATGTCAAGGAGAAAATGGCCTATGAGAGAAATGGAAAAGCCACTGCTCTTGGGGCAAGAGGGGACCATATCCCCCGGAGGGAATGGAACCGAGTGTATGAGGTGAGACATGGGCATTTTTGACGAAAGCTATTCATCCATGGAACTGGCCAGGATCCTGGGTGTTCACCGCGTCACCATTACGAACTGGATCAAGCAGGGAGCACTTAGGGCTGTTCGGACCCCTGGTGGAAGATACAAGGTCGCCAAAAAGGACCTCATCGCCTTCTTAGAACAACGAGAGATCCCGGTGCCCGCCTACATCAGGACAGGGAAGAAGAAACTGGTGGTGGCTGTGGACGATGAAAAGGGCGTTTTAAAGACCTTGGAAAAGTTTTTCTCAAGAGGGGATCTGCCATTCCTTTATGAATTCAAGGCGTTTGTCAACCCTTTTGACGCAGCCCTCTACATAGGCGACTCAAAACCGGACATCGTGCTCCTGGATCTTGTCATGCCGCACCTGGACGGATTTGAATTAGCCAAGAAGATCAAACGAACCAGTCCCAAGACCCGTATCATTGTCATCACCGGCCATCCTACGGAGGAAAACCTTGCCCATTTCAAACGGTATGGAGTAGATGCGTTTTTGGCCAAACCGCTTGAATTGACGGTCCTGAAGGGTACCATGCAGGAGATCCTCTTGTCATAGCAATCTTGTTGGTAATTATAGGTGGTGAAGCGGCAGCGCGCCTTTTGGGAGTTTCTAAAGACTGACGGTTTCGCAAAAAGTCCTGAACCTTGTCATTCCGGCGAACGCCGGAGTCCACAACATATTGAAAATACTGGATACCGGCTTCCGCCGGTATCACGAAAAAGTCGATTTTCTGACTTTTTACGAAACCATTATCAAAGAGGATCATCAAAAAAGAGAGGAGACGCTTCTATGGCATCCATGAGCGAGAGCCAGTCCACTAAGGAGATTTTTGCCGTGAATGAGGCCCTTGATAGAGTGGCTGGAGACCAGGACTTGTTAAAAGAAATTGCCCAACTCCTGGTCGAGGGGTTGCCCAACCAGATAAGGCAGATCCAGGAGGGCGTTGACACGAACAACGCCCAGGCCGTCATGGAGGCGGCCCACGCCCTTAAGGGCTCTGTGGGCAACTTTGCTGCCAGGCGGGCCTATGATGCCGCCTATCGTCTCGAACAGATGGGAAGGGAGGGTGAACTGGCCGAGGCCCAAGGTGCTTTGGCTGATCTTAAGCAGGAGCTCGATGCGCTGCAGGATGCATTGAGAACCAATGGAATCATATGACAGACCCCTCTGGCCAACTGTCCGGCCTAGCCGTCAAGGCACAGAGGGTGACGCCAAGAAACGACAGGTGTAGGGGGCGTAGAGATGAAAATATGGGAAGATAAGATCGATGACATTGATGTGTTGGAATTTGAAGGCAGACTGGATGCTTCCTCAGCCCAGGAGATCAAAGACAAGGTGAGCGCCCTGGCAAAGGAGAACCGCATCAATCTGGTCATAGACATGGCGGCAGTTGAATTCATGGACAGTTCGGGATTGGGCAGTCTCGTAGGCTCCCTTCGTTTGGTGAATGAACTGGGCGGTGATATCAAGATCGCTTCCCTTCAGGATCCGGTAAGGGCCATTTTTGAGTTGACCCGACTCCATCGGATCTTTGAGATCTTCGATGACAGTGGGGCTGCTGCCAGGAGTTTTTGAAGGGGTTGCCGCACCGTTTCGGTCTCAGACCCTTCCTGTCCCTTCCCTCACTCGCCGCCCTCCATTGCCGAACAGTGCGTCGGCCCTATTTCTGATGGAGCATGATATGGTAATTGCAGAGATTTGTCCTATGTGATAAGTCCTGGCTTCCAAGGAGTCGCCCCTAACGGTCTACTTCAGGTCGGAAAGAGGAAGGCCGACAGGCAGGTACCCCTTTTTCGTTTGTCACCGAGTGTCAAAGTGCCATGGCCTTTGCCCATGGCTTTTGAAAACAACCGAGGCTGTAATCTAGAAAACTGTGAAGATACTGATCTGCGGGGGTAGGGGACAATTAGGCAAGGACTGTACCCGGGTGATGACGCAATCTCACGAGGTTGTGTCCACAGACCTTGAGGAGCTTGATATCACGGATCTCTCTGCCGTGGATGGCATGATCAGGCGTGCCACGCCCGATGTGGTCATCAACTGCGCAGCCTATACCCGTGTGGATGAATGCGAAACCAAACAGGACGTGGCTCGGAAGGTCAACGTGGACGGGCCAAGGCATCTTGCCCTTGCCGTGGAAGAACAGGGCGGCCGATTGATCCATATTTCCACAGACTATGTCTTTGACGGCACCAAGAAAGTGCCTGAGCCATATGTGGAAAAAGATGCGCCTCATCCGGTTTCTTTCTATGGCAAAACCAAACTTGAGGGTGAGTTGGCAGTGAGAGAAATAGCCAAGGGCCATATCATCGTCAGAACAGCATGGCTCTACGGGCACCATGGTCCCAACTTCCTAAAGACCATGCTTAGATTAACCCTAAGAAGCCCCCACAAAGAGATCAAGGTGGTGAATGACCAGTTCGGCTCCCCCACATGGTCCTATCGACTGGCGCTACAGGTGGCACGACTGATGGAGGCAAATGGCCGGGGAACTTATCACGCCACCTCAGAGGGACACTGCACGTGGTATGAGCTGGCCATTTATTTTCTCGAAAAAATGGGGATCTCACACCATGTTGTTCCTTGCACCAGCGCAGACTATCCAACGCCTGCCTCGCGGCCCAAAAACTCCATCCTGGAAAATCGGCATCTTAAGGAAGAGGGTCAGAATCTTATGATGGACTGGAAAGAGGACCTGGACCAATTCGTCTCCCTCCACAGGGAGGACCTGTTGCAGGAGGTAGCCTGAGATAGGGTAATACATGAAGAATCTCTTGGTCACAGGGGGATCTGGTTTCATCGGGACGAATTTCGTCAGGTATCTCCTTATGGAATCAGGTTTTTCCGGACGGGTGGTGAATGTGGATAAGTTGACCTATGCAGGCAACCCGGAAAACCTGTCAGATATTGCAAAGTGGTTTCCCGGGCGCTACGTCTTTGTAAAGGCAGACATAGGCGATCGCGACACCATGGCCCGTATTTTTAGTGACTATGACATAGACACTGTCTGTCATTTTGCCGCTGAGTCTCATGTGGACAGATCCATTGTGGGGCCAGACGCATTCATCCAGACGAATATTGTCGGGACCTTCAATTTACTGGAACTGGCAAGAGACAACGAAGACCGCTTGGAGCTCTTTCACCACATCAGCACGGACGAAGTCTTTGGCAGCCTGGGACAGGATGGTTTCTTCACGGAAGAGACACCCTACAAACCCAATAGCCCCTATTCTGCTTCCAAGGCCGCTTCCGATCATCTGGTAAGGGCCTATCACAAGACTTACGGCCTGCCCATTACCGTTTCCAATTGCTCTAACAACTACGGCCCCTTCCAGTTCCCAGAGAAACTCCTTCCCCTTGTGATCCTCAATGCCCTTGAGGGAAAGCCTTTGCCTGTGTACGGCGATGGCAAACATGTCAGAGATTGGCTCTATGTCGAGGACCACTGTAGGGCCATCTGGGCCATCATGAAACATGGCACAAGAGGAGAGACGTACAATGTGGGCGGCAACACCGAAATGGAAAATATTGCCATGGTAGAGATGATTTGCGATATTCTGGATAGTCTTCAGGGACTCAAAGACGGCAGACCAAGAAGGGACCTCATCACCTTCGTGAAGGATCGTCCGGGCCATGATCGAAGATATGCCATTGACTGTACGAAATTGAAGCAAGCACTGGGTTGGACCCCTCATGAGTCGCTTGAATCAGGAATCGTCAAGACGATTCAATGGTATCTGGATAACCAGGAGTGGGTGACCCGCGTCAGGAGCGGGGAGTATAAGGCCTGGATGGCCGAGCACTATGGATAAAAAGAGGCGCGTGCGTCAACAAAGAGGGTAGGGCCCATGGGCTGAGCACCAGGGCCGGTATCGATTTGAAATGATTACAAGACGCCGCCAAACCGGCGGCGTGGGCAGGAGGCCAGTATGAAGGTGGTTGTTGTAGGAACAGGTTATGTGGGGCTTGTACATGCAGCAGTGTGCTCGGAATACGGCCACGAAGTGGTCGCCTATGACATTGACAAAGAAAAAATCAATGCCTTTTCCAGCGGCAAGGCTGAAGAGATAGAAAAATATGTCAACGAAGTGGGGCTCACCCAAACCATCAAGGAAAGCCTGGGCAAATACCTCTTTTTTTCTTCTGACCTGGAATCCTTCATGGAAGGCACAGATGCGGTCTTCATGTGTTTGCCAACGCCGCCTAATCTGGACGGGTCTACCAATCTTACCTTTTATGACGCCGCGGCCGAACAGATTGCAGAGATCGTTGCCAAGAGAAAAGATGAGCGGAGAATCATCTTTGTCAACAAGAGCACGGTGCCCATTGGAACGGCACGGCACCTGGAAAAGATCATGAACTACCACGGCGCAGAGAACTTTGGTGTTGCCTCTAACCCGGAATTCCTGGCAGAGGGCACGGCTGTCTCGCAGGCCCGGAGACCGGACCGGGTGGTCGTAGGGTGTGACCATGAAGAGGACTTCAAGATTCTTCGAAGGGTCTACTCTCAATTCGTGAACCATGTGCGGATAAAGTACATCGAGACCACACCGGAAACGGCAGAGGCCATCAAGTACGTGGCCAATACGATGCTTCTCACCTATATTTCCTTCTGGAATGGAGTGGGGGCCAAGATCGGCGAGAGGTTCCCGAACGTCAAGATAAACGACCTCAGACTCGGCGTCACTGCAGACGAGAGGATCAGTACATGGGGATCCTATGTGAGCAATGGAGCCGGTGGGAGCTGCTTCGGGAAAGACATCGCCTCGTTGATTTATCAACTGCGAAGAGTAAACGTGAGCACCAAAATGCTTGAAGCCTCTTATGAGGTCAACGAATACCAGAAAGTCTATCTCGTTGACAGGGCTATCACCGAAACGGATTTCCAGTTCAGCAACAAGACCGTGGCGGTCCTGGGGCTGGCGTTCAAGAAGCACACCAACGACATGCGCGATGCCTCTTCCATCAAAGTCATCGAGTCTTTGCTCGGAAAAGGGGTGGCCAAGATAAAGGCCTATGATCCCCTGGCTATTGACACTGCCATGATTGAATTTGCCCCATCAAAGAATATCCTTTTTGAAAAGATAGAATACTACCATACGGCTATAGAGGCCATAGAGGGATCCCATGCACTCTTTGTATCGTCAGACTGTGAAGAGTTTCGGGGCCTTTCCAGGACCATAGAGGAGACCGTGGAACCGCCTTATCTGGTGATGGACGGAAGACGCATGATTCCGGATTTCGAAGAGTTGGTGACAAATGGATTTTCCTATTTGGCTGTGGGCTCAAGGACCATGAAGCCTGAATAAGATTTAGTCTTATATCCACCGCAGGCGCAAAGAGCGCAGACTCTATTTTTCTCCATGTTTTGTTGCTTTTTGCTTTTCGGCGTCTCAGCGAAAAGCAAAAAAACGCATTTCTTTGCGTCCTTCGCGTCTCTAGCGACCCTGAGCAATGTCGAAGGGGAGCGTGCGGTGAGTCTATGTGTAAATATCAATGACCCTATTAGTAACAGGTGAACATTTAAAGACATGGAGTTAACGATATGAAAGGGATCATCTTGGCCGGAGGCTCAGGCACCCGCCTCTATCCCATTACACGGGTGGTGAGCAAACAGCTCATGCCCATATGTGAAAAACCGATGATATACTACCCGCTTTCCGTACTCATGATGGCGGGCATCAGGGAGATACTGGTCATATCCACCCCTGAAGACCTGCCCAATTTCAAGAGACTCCTCGGAGACGGTTCCCAAATAGGCCTTTCCTTTTCCTATGCGGAACAGCCTCACCCTGGAGGGTTGGCCCAGGCCTTTGTCATCGGCAAACCCTTTATCGGCGATGATACCGTCGCCCTGGTCCTTGGCGATAACATATTCTATGGCCACGGCCTTTCCGATATACTCAGACGGTGTACTCAATTGGACAGGGGAGGCGTCATTTTCGGCTACCCTGTCCGCGATCCCGAGCGTTACGGCGTTGTGGCGTTTGACGGAAAGGGCAATGTCACGGGGATCCAGGAAAAACCAGAAAGGCCCAAGTCAAAATACGCGGTCCCTGGCCTCTACTTCTATGATAACGAGGTGGTCAGCATAGCCGGGGACCTTAAACCATCTGCCCGCGGCGAGTTGGAAATTACGGATGTCAACCTGGAGTATCTGCGTCGTGGGCAGCTCAAGGTGGAGCTTCTGGGACGAGGATTTGCCTGGCTTGACACGGGGACCCATGAATCCCTTCAACAGGCCACAAACTACGTCCACGCCATCCAAGAGAGGCAGGGGCTCAAAATCGCCTGCGTGGAAGAGATTGCCTTTCGTCTGGAATACATAGACGGCAGGCAACTCAGACACCTCGCAAAAGACATGCTCAAAAATGAGTACGGCCAGTACCTCATGGAACTGTTGGAAGAGATAGAGACAGAGGAAAATGCCCGGAACCATTAGCAAGACCGCTTTGCCCGGCGTGCTTCTGATTGAGCCTCATGTGTTTGAAGACAACCGAGGCTTCTTCATGGAGACCTTCCATCAAGGCAAATATGAAACCGCCGGCATAGAAGCCGTATTTGTTCAAGACAACTATTCCCACTCCAAGCGGGCCATCCTCAGGGGACTTCACTACCAGCTGAAAAATCGGCAGGCCAAACTGGTTTATGTGATCAGGGGCGAGATCTTTGATGTGGTCGTGGACATTCGACAAGGATCGCCCTTTTTCGGTCAGTGGGTGGGCACTGTTCTTTCTTCCGAAAACAGGCAGCAGATCTTTGTCCCAGAAGGCTTTGCCCACGGGTTCTGCGTGCTGAGCGAAACCGCAGATGTGATGTACAAGTGCACGGACTTCTATGCCCCTGGTGATGAATACGGGGTCCATTGGGCAGATCCGGCGATCAAGATCGATTGGCCCATCACCGATCCGATCCTTTCAGAAAAGGACAGCGAAAATCCAAACCTTAAAGACATCCCCCAAGATCACTTACCTCCTTATCCAATCAAGCCCACCGGCGCAGATGCTGAGGAATGAGGTCCGCCTAGGCCGATCGCACTGACGAAGGATGAGGATAATCCCGATAGAATCGGGACAGCTGGGCGTTTTCCGACAGCCTCCTACGCCTTGTAACCGACCGGCATAATCAGCAAAGGCTCGTGCGATGAAGGGGTTTTCATGACACGCGTTACGGCGTCGTCATCAAAAGCCCCCACAATCCCTGCTCCCAAGTCCAAGGCCCCTGCCTGAAGGAAGATATTCTGCCCGATGTGGCCGGCCTCGATCATGGCATATCGTACCCCTCTTTTCCCGTATTTCACGGCCACCCGGTTGTATTCAGCCGTGATCACCAGCACCAGGGGAGCTTGAGCGATCCACATCTGCGAGAGAGCCGCCCTGGCCAGGTCCTTTCTAAGATCTCCTTTAACTAGCAGCAAGGCTTCATGGCGGGCCGGAAGGTAATGGTAGAGCCCCTCCTTACACCCTTCTACACTTCCCTTTCCCAAGACAGCGTAGAGGTCCATGGGATACAAGGCTCCGGCCGAAGGGGCAGACCGCTTACGCCCCCCTTGGCCCGTGATCCCCTGGGCGGCCCAGAGGAGTTGTGACCATTGTTCCAGGGTTAGAGGCTGTGGCGTAAAGGCCCTGATCGTTCTCCGGCTTCCAATGGTCTTTTCTAAAGAGACCGTGCCTTCTCTTTTGGGCTCGGGCAATGTCATCAAACCCTCCTTCCCGGGGTCCTGACCCGCCGCTACGGCCCTGGCACCTTTTATGGGAAAAAGGGTGGTGAACGGCAAGGCCATCAAACAGCCGATTAATCTGGTCAAGCTCTCTCTTCGTGTGAGACAGCTACCAGAGCTTCGATTCTCCCTTTTCATGGCGATCTCCTTTCGAGCCTACGTCTTCATCGTCCTGATTTTTCCTATAGACCGCGGGGCAGGTACGATTGGTAGTCATCTCAATTCTGAAGGGGAACGCCGCTGCTCATAGGTTATGGCCACGTAGTGGCCAGAATCCTCGTGCAGCAGCTTGTTATCCGTTGACTTATTATATATC
>Ga0272444_10002004_pt1 | contig 19088 bp, 18 predicted proteins | sample SSMForm13_FD_201033 | JGI IMG/M metagenome (GOLD analysis project Ga0272444, IMG submission 201033) | Marine sediment archaeal communities from Little Sippewissett salt marsh, Falmouth, MA, United States - SSM-Form-13 | ecosystem: Environmental > Aquatic > Marine > Wetlands > Sediment ... | reverse complement strand
GGATTCCCCCCCGGCTGTTTTCCGGCGACACCATCGGCATTGCCGCGCCGGGGAGCCCCTTTGATCTTGCCCTCTTCCAGAAAGGGGTGGCGGTCTTGGTCGGGATGGGCTTTCGGGTGGCGTTTGACGACGGTCTTTTCCAGCGCTGCGGCTACCTGGCCGGCCCCGACGCCCACCGGGCGGCGCTGCTGAACGGGCTTTTTGCAGACCCGGCGGTCAAGGCGATTTTCTGCGCCCGGGGAGGCTACGGGACGCTGCGGCTAATCGAGCACCTCCAATGGGCCGCCATTTGCCGCAGCCCCAAGCTGCTGGTGGGCTTCAGCGACGTCACCAACCTGCACGCGGCGCTTTGGAGCAGCTGCCGGCTGGTCAGCCTCCACGGACCCAACGTGACCGGGTTGGCGCTGGCCGACGACTCAAGCCGCTCTGCCCTGATGGCCGCCTTGACCGGCGAGGCGCCCGTCGCGTTGGCCCTTTCAGAGGGCGTCACCCTTCAGGCGGGGGCGGCCAGCGGCATCGTCCTCGGCGGCAACCTCACCTCTCTCTGCCATCTGATCGGCACCCGTTTCCACCCCCGTTTCGAGGGGCGGCTGCTCTTTCTGGAAGACCGCGGCGAGGCGCCCTACCGGATCGACCGCATGCTGACCCAGATGACCCAGGCCGGGTGCCTCAAGGGGGTCGCGGGGGTGATCCTGGGGGATTTCACCGCCTGCGGCAGCCCGCAGGCGGTCTACGAAGTATTCCGGGAGCGCCTTGGCGGGCGAGGGATTCCGATTCTGGCTGGGCTCCAGGCTGGTCATGAGCAGCGCAACCTGCCCCTTCCCCTGGGGCTGGAGGCCGTCCTCGACGCCGATGCCCGAACGCTGCGCTACCGGCTGCCGGTCGTGGCCTGACGGTCGTCGCAACCATCCCGGGATCCGCAGACAGCGGGTAAAAATCGGACCAGCCGGTCCTCCAATCACCCATCGAGGTCGATTCTTGAACGTGGGCGTAAATGACGCGGATGCCCGTCCGGGGCAGGTCGCCGATCTGATGCAAAGCGGGGTCGAAGACGGGGTTTTCCCCGGCGGCGTCTTGCTGGTCGCCCGCGCGGCCCGGGTGCTGTTTCACGCCGCCTTCGGGGTGACCAACCGGTTTGCCCCGCGGCCGGTGACTCGAACCACCTTTTTCGATCTGGCCTCCCTGACCAAGCCGCTGGCGACGACCCTGGCGGTCCTGAAGCTGGTACAGGATGGGCGCCTTTCCCTTGAGACCTCTCTGGCCGAAGTGCTGCACCCTTTCCGCGAGGGGGCAAAAACCCTTATCACGGTGCGCCAACTGCTTGCGCACACCTCCGGATATCCGGCCTATCGACCTTATTTCGAGTCGTTGGCGGCCCACCCGCCGGCCGCACGGCAGCGCCTTTTGCGTCAGATGCTGGTGAAGGAGCCGTTGGCGGCCTCCCCCGGGGATACGGTGCGATACAGCGACCTGGGGTTTATGGTGCTCAACTGGGTGGTGGAGACGGTGGGCGGGTCCGCCCTGGATCGTTTTCTGGCGGCCGAAATTTACCCCTGCCTGGGGGTGACGGATCTCTTTTTCGTCCGACACTTCGAAAACTGCCGGCGCGGGGTGTTTGCAGCCACCGAGGACTGCCCCTGGCGGCATGCGGTGCTCGAGGGCCGGGTGCATGACGACAACGCTTACGTTGTCGGCGGGGTGGAGGGCCACGCGGGGCTTTTTGGCACCGCCGAAGCGGTCTACCGGCTGCTGCTGGAATTGTGGCGATCCCTTCGCGGCTGCGGCGGATCCGGCTTTTTCGAGGCCCGTCAGGTGGCCCGCTTTCTGATCCGCGCGCCCTCGGGCGAACGGACCTTGGGCTTTGACACACCGGCGCCGCAAAACGCCAGCTGCGGACAGTTTTTCCCCTTTCAGACGGTCGGCCACCTGGGCTTTACCGGGACCTCCTTCTGGATGGACCTCGACGCCGGGGTCATCGTTGTGCTGCTCACCAACCGTGTCCACCCCACCCGCCAGAATACCGCCATCAAGGCATTTCGGCCGCGTTTGCACGATTTGGTCATGCAAAAAATATTGCAAAACGTCTGGAACTAGCATAGTAATGCCCGTCAGACTTTCAGGGGAAGGCCTCCGTGTTGTCCCGTGCGACCGTGTTCCACAACGCCTTTTAGCATGCGGGCGCGCATTCCTTTCGGGTTACATAATTAAATATAATTGGCCTTAAATGCATTTAAGGGTACGCATTTCGCCGCCGAAAAGAAGAGGTGAGCGAACCGCGCCTTTTTGCAACCGACTCATTTTTTTTATGGGCCTTTGACAGGCCCGAATTCAGACGGTGCCAGAGCGGGTCTGGGCCGGGGAAGCCTCGGGCGCCCAAGTCGCCCGCCCTGCGGCCTTGGTGCGTGAAAAGCGCGGCGCGGCTCCCGGGTTCGAACCGGAACCGTCACAAGACCCCGCCTCAGGCGGAATGAGGAACTATGAATCTGTTTCTGGATGCAGTGCTGGGCGTTTTCTCAAATGACCTGGCCATCGATCTGGGCACGGCAAATACTCTGGTCTATGTGAAAGGCAAAGGGATCGTACTCAGCGAACCTTCGGTGGTTGCCGTCAGAACCGACAACCGGATGAAAAACCGGGTGCTGGCCGTCGGGCTGGAGGCCAAGAACATGCTGGGGCGCACCCCCGGCAATATCATCGCCATCCGACCGATGCGTGACGGGGTTATCGCCGATTTCGAAGTCACCGAGGCCATGCTGCGGCATTTCATCCACAAGGTTCACAACCGGCGCTCTTTCGTTCGTCCCCGGATCGTGATCGCGGTGCCCTCCGGAATCACCCAGGTGGAGAAAAGGGCGGTTCGGGAATCGGCCGAATCCGCCGGGGCGCGTGAGGTTTTCCTGATCGAGGAACCCATGGCGGCGGCCATTGGCGCCGGCCTGCCGATCACCGAACCCCGCTGCAACATGGTCATCGACATCGGCGGCGGCACCACCGAGGTGGCGGTCATCTCGCTTGCCGGCATCGTCTACAGCCGCTCCATCCGGGTGGCCGGCGACAAGATGGACCAGGCCATCATGCAGCACATCAAACGCAAGTACAACCTGCTGATCGGCGAGCGCACCGCCGAAATCATCAAGACCACCATCGGCAACGCCTACCCGGACCCCCAGAATCTCGAAACCATCGAGGTCAAGGGGCGCGACCTGGTGTCGGGAATCCCCAAGATCCTGGCCATCGACTCCGAGGAGATCCGACTGGCGATCTCCGAGCAGATCGACGCCATCGTGGAGACCGCCAAGATCGCCCTGGAGCAGACCCCACCCGAGCTGGCTGCAGACATCGTCGACAGCGGGATCGTGCTCACCGGCGGCGGCGCCCTGTTGAAAAACCTCGACAAACTCCTCAGGGAGGAAAGCGGTCTGCCCATCACCGTGACCGACGACCCGCTTTCGACGGTTGCCCTGGGCTCGGGCAAATGTCTCGACACCATCGAGATACTCAAACAGGTCGTCATCACTTAGGAATATGTTTTCCAGAAAGATGATCCTGGTTGTTGGCGTCATTCTCCTGTTTGTCGTCAATGTCATCTTGCTTTCCGTTGCCGGCCGCAGCCGCCTTTCGGTCAGCGGCCCCGATCGATTCGCGGTATCCATGGTGGCCCCCTTTCAGGAGGTCGTCACCCATTCCCTCCGGTTTGTGCGGGACATTTGGCGCTCCTATTTCGCGCTGGTCTCGGTGGCCAAAGAAAACGCACGCCTCGAGCGCCGGCTGCGCGAGGCCGAGGCTTTCAACCACCAGTGTCTGGAGGTGGAAAAAAGCAATGCCCGCCTGCGCCATCTGCTGAACTTCAAACCCGCCCACCCCCAGCAGGTGCTGCCCGCCGAGGTGATCGGGATAGACCCCGCGGCATGGTCCAAGACGATCATCATCAACAAGGGTCGCGCCGACGGTTTGGAAAAAGGGTTTCCGGTGGTGGTTCCCGAGGGCATTGTCGGCCAGGTCATCTCGGTTGCCAGTCGCTACGCCAAGGTTTTGATGATCATCGACCCCAACAGCGCAGTGGATGCCATGCTGCAGCGCAACCGGGCGCGGGGAATCGTCAAGGGCGCGGATGGCGGGGGCTGTCTGTTCGACTATGCCCTGCGCAAACACGAAATACGCGAGGGCGACACGGTGATCTCATCCGGGCTTGACGGGGTTTTCCCCAAGGGGCTGCGGCTGGGACGGGTGACAGGGGTGGTGAAGCACGACGCCGGCATTTTCCAGACCGTCGCCGTCACCCCGTTTGTGGATTTTGAAAAGATCGAGGAGGTTTTGGTGGTGGTCACACCACCGGCGTCCGGGGCGGATGCGGAGCCATGATCCTTGGCGTCAACATCGGTTTGTGTTTCGTCCTGGCCATCGTTCAGACCACGCTTTTCCCCTATCTCGGAATTACGGAAACCTTTTATGACCTGCCTGCCCTGTTTGTCCTCTACCTCGGTCTTTTCCGATCTGCGCGCGAAAGCCTGCCGGTGGTGGTTTTCCTCGGTTTTATCGTCGACAGCTTAAGCGGCGGGCCTTTCGGGGTCTACCTGTCGATCTATTGCTGGCTGTTTCTGAGCGTTCGCGGCAGCACCCGTTTTCTGCACATCGGTTTCAACGCGCTGCTGCCCTTTATCCTGGCAGTGGGGGTTTTGCTGCAAAATGGGATGGAATTGCTGATTCTGACGGTCGTGGTGCCCGACGTGGGGTTTCCGGCGATCCCGCTGCGTTCGATCCTGCTGCGGATGGCCTGGGCCTTTTTGACCGGTCCGTTGGTTCACTTGGCCTTCCGCTATCTGCACCGGAAATCCGATCAGTGGCGGTTTCAGCTGTTTTCCGAAAAAATCGTTTGATGTCGCCGGACCGGTCCTCGCCCAATGGTAATTATCTGATATTAAGGGATTTTTTTAGCCCAGGTGAAGCGTTATCTCCAAAATGCCGACAGCGACTGGTTCAAACGGCGCCTCAGCGGCGTCATCATCTGTGCGGTCGCCGCTTTCGTTCTCCTGATGGTGCGGGCGTTTCACCTGCAGGTCCTGCAAGGAGAAGAACTCCGGCGCCTGTCGGCCAACAACTGCATCCGGCTGCAGGGCATCGACGCCCCCCGCGGGCTGATATTCGACCGCCACGGCCGCCGCCTGGTGGACAACCGGCCCGCCTTTGACGTGGGGGTCATCCTCAAGGACGCCCGGCCGCTGGAGCAAACCCTGGCCCGCCTGGCGGGTTACCTCCACCTCGAGGAGGCCGAGCTCCGGGACCGGCTGGCGCGTCGCAACGGGGAGGCCGCCTACAAGCCGGTGATCGTCGAGCGCGACATCAGCCGTGATACCCTGGCCGTGCTGGAGGCCCACAAGTTCGACCTGCCCGGTGTGGTCGTCAACGTGGTCCCCCGACGCCATTACATTCATGAAACCAGCGCCGCCCACCTTCTGGGTTACCTGGGCGAAATCAGCGTCGCGGAACTGCAAAATGGGCTTTTCCCGGAAGCCCGGGCCGGTGATTTCATCGGCAAGTCCGGCGTTGAAAAGACGTTTGAAAAATATCTCAAGGGCGAGCGCGGGGGGCGTCAGGTGGAGGTCAACGCCAACGGGCAGGTGGTCCGGGTGCTGCAAACCGTCCCGGCGACACCGGGCAAAAATATCTTTCTGACCATCGACCAGGAACTGCAGTGCAAAGCCGAAACACTGCTGGAGGGCATCGCCGGTGCGGCCGTCGCCATGGACCCGTCCACCGGCGAGGTCCTGGCCATTGCCAGCAGCCCCACATTCGATCAGAATGATTTCGTCTCGGGTCTCTCCAACCAGGTCTGGGACGAAATCCGCGCCAACCCTTTCCGGCCGCTTGAAAACAAGGCCATTCAAGGCGCCTACCCGCCGGCCTCCACCTACAAGATCATCACCGCCATCGCCGGGCTGGAAGAGGGGGTCATCGATGAGAACACCACTTTCTTCTGTCCGGGGCACTACCGGTTGGGCAACCGGACTTTTCGCTGCTGGAAAAGAGGCGGGCACGGAAAGCTCAACGTGGTTGAGGCCATCGAAAAGTCTTGCGATGTCTTTTTCTACCAGGTCGGACAGAAGCTCGGGGTCGACCGGCTGGCTTGGTACGCCAAGGCCTGTGGACTGGGGACCCCAGCCGGGATCGACATCGCCCATGAGGCTTCGGGTTTGGTGCCGACGGCCGACTGGAAAAAACAGCGCACGGGAGTATCCTGGCAGGCCGGCGAGACGCTCTCGGTGGCCATCGGGCAGGGCTACAATCTGACGACGCCCCTGCAAATGCTGGCCCTGACCGCCGCCGTGGGCAACGGCGGCTCCCGTCTGCGGCCGCTGATTCTCCAATCTCTGCGCAACCCCGATGGGGAAATCCTCTATTCATGCCGCCCCGAGGAGATCGGTCACCTGCCCGTCAGCCCGAAAACACTCGACATTGTCCGCAGGGGGCTCTGGAAGGTGGTCAATCAGAAAACCGGGACGGCCTGGGTGGCGCGCATCGCCGGAATTGATGTTTGCGGGAAAACCGGTACCGCCCAAGTCTTCAGCCGTAAAAAAAACGAAGCCCTTTTTGCCCAGGAAAGACCCGCCTTTCTCAACTCCCACGCCTGGTTTGTTGCCTACGCGCCCGCTGAAAATCCCCGGATTGCCGTGGCGGTGATCGTCGAACACGGGGAACACGGTTCCAGTGCGGCCAGCCCGATTGCACGTGAACTGATCAAGACCTATTTGCGCTCCCCGCTCTCGCAGACGGTGGCGGCCGGTGCGGTCGAGGCCCCGGCGGTCGACGAGCTCGGAATGCCGCCGGGATGAGGCATTTGAACTTGCCTCCAGCCGAGGGCGGCGGGTTGGGACCGCCCGTCAGGGACACCACGGAGGAGACCCCCGATGTTTGATCGACGACTGATACAGTATTTCGACTGGGGCCTGCTGGGGGTCACCGTCCTGATCGCCGCCCTCGGCCTCGGGGCGCTCTACAGTGCCGTTAACGGCGACCCCGGGATGCCTCACGGCTCCCTCTTCGTAAAACAGTTGATCTGGTACGGCGGCGGCCTGGGGGTCATGGTCGCCATATTTCTTTTCAGTTACAAATCGCTGGATCGCTGGGCCTATGTTATCTACTTTGGGTGCAACCTTTTGCTGGCCTGGGTGCTGCTGTTCGGCAAGTACGTCGGCGGTGCGCGGCGCTGGATCGACTTTGGGCCCATCTCGATCCAGCCCTCGGAGCTGATCAAGATCGGCGTGATTATCGTTCTGGCCCGCTTCTATTCGCGGTTTGCGACCACCCGCGGCTTCACCCTGCGGGATTTGGTCGTTCCCCTGCTGCTGGTGATGCTGCCCTTTGCGCTGATCGTCCAACAACCCGATCTGGGCACCGCAATGGTGATCCTGCTGATTGCGGGGACCATGACCGCCTATGTTAAAATCGAACGCCGATCGCTGCTCTATCTGCTCGCTGCCGGCGCCGTTGCCGTGCCGCTGGTCTGGTTTGATCTCAAGGGATACCAAAAACAGCGCATTCTCACATTTTTGAACCCGGATCGGGATCCCCTCGGCGCGGGGTACCATATCATCCAGTCCAAAATCGCCATCGGCTCCGGCATGCTGACGGGCAAGGGGTTTCTCCAGGGAACCCAGAACGCCCTTTCGTTTCTGCCCGAACAGCATACCGATTTTATCTTTTCGGTCTTCTCCGAGGAGTGGGGGTTCGTGGGCGCTTTAATCCTTCTGGTGGTCTTTCTGGTCCTGATTCTGTGGGGTCTCAATATTGCCTACAACTGCCGGGAGCCATTCGGAGCGATTCTCTGCGTGGGGTTGACGGCCATGATTTTCTGGCAGGTGTTCATCAACATCGGGATGGTGATGGGGCTGATGCCGGTGGTGGGGGTGCCGTTGCCGTTTGTCAGCTACGGCGGCTCCTCAATCTTGACCATCATGGTGTGCGTCGGGATATTGCTGAACGTCAGCATGCGGCGCTTTCTGTTTGAGTGAAAAAGGGTGCTGCCGAGGCCCCAACTGTCCGGGGCAGGGGGAATAATGAAGAAAGACAAAAGGGGGGAGGCGATTTCCACCTTTCTGGGGCCCGATGCGGAAATCGAGGGCACCATCGCCTTCCAGGGCAGTATGCGCCTGGACGGCAAGGTCAGAGGGGACATCACCAGCGACGACGGTACGCTGATCGTGGGTGAAAGCGCTCAGATCGAGGCTGCGGTTACGGTGGACACCGTGATCGTCAAGGGGGCGCTCACCGGAACGATTCAGGCCCGCGATCGTATCGAACTCCACCCACCGGCCCGGGTCACGGGCCACATCGCGGCGCCCGTGGTCGCGATCGCCGCCGGGGTTGCTTTCAACGGGAAATGTACCATGACCGCCGCTGCTGCCGGGGTCAGGGAAAAGGCCGGCCCCCAAGCTGCCGGCAACGCCAGAAGCGGTGAGGAGCCAAAGGAAAGAATGTAAAAAACCTTTGACAACGAAATCTGAGTAATGGTATAGAGCGCGCGTGTTTGATGCTCGCATCACTTCTGGATTTGAGCCTGTCTAGCTGTTCCAGCGATACGAAATTATTTCTTAGTGGAGGGCAGCCATGGTAAACGTTGATGTCTCCCTGTTTATCCAGATCGTCAATTTCATTGTCCTGATCTGGGTTCTGAACCTCGTTTTATACAAGCCGATCCGCAAGATCCTGATCCAGCGCAAAGAGAAAGTGCTGGCCCTTCAGCAGGGTGCCGAGACATCCCTGGAGGAGGCCAGGGCGCGTGAAGCGGCTTTTGACCAGGGAATCAAAGCGGCGCGCGCCAAGGGGCTGAAAGAAAAAGATTCCTTCCTGCAGGAAGCAGGAGAGGAGGAGAAACGGATCGTCGGGGAAATCAACGCCAAGGCCCAGGCCGAGCTGGCAGCCGTTCGGGAAAAAATCTCCAGGGATGCCGAGGCCGTCCGGGCGACGCTGCAGGGGGAGGTCGAGGGCTTTGCCAAAGCGATCGGCCAGAAAATTCTGGGGAGGGCCATCTAATATGAAAATTCCAACGCTGCGACAGGTTCAAAAACGGGGCGCGATCATTGCCGCTGTGGCGATGTTGGCGCTTTTTTTGTTCGCCGCCGGGGGCTTTTGCGCCACCGGCGAGGGGCATGAAGGCGATCATGGCACCAAAGGCTGGGTGGCAACGGACACCTTCCGCGTCATGAATTTCCTGGTGCTGGCGGTCGGGCTCTTTTTTCTCGCCCGTAAGCCGGTTTCCCAGGGTTTGAAGGGCCGCATCAAGGGCATTCAAGACCAGTTGGCCGATTTGGAAGCCAAAAAAAAAGAGGCCGAGGCGCAGCTGGCCCAGTACAACCAGAAGCTGGCGCTGCTGGACCAGGAGGCGGAGAAGATCGTCGAGGGCTACATCCAGCAGGGTAAAGACGCCAAGGCCCGGATTCTGGAGGAGGCCAAGGCGGCTGCGGTCAGGCTGGAGGAGCAGGCCCGCCGCAATATCGACCATGAATTCATGCAGGCCAAAAGCAAGCTGAAGTCGGAGATTGTGGAAAAGGCGCTGGCTGCGGCCGAGGAGATGGTCAAGGGGCAAATAACGGCTGAGGATCAGGTAAAGCTGGTTGACGAATACTTGGATAAGGTGGTGGCATAATGAGGAATTTGGCAATCGCACGGCGTTATGCCAAGGCGCTTCTGTTGATTGGCAAGGATGACGGCCAGGCGGAGACCTACAAAAAGGAACTGGCCGCGGTGGCAGGTTTGATCACCCAGCACGAAGCCCTTGGGCGGACTCTGAGCAACCCGCTGTATGATGCAGCCGGCCGCAAAGAGGTCCTCAAGTCCCTGATCGAAAAACTGGAACTCTCGCAGGTGATGTCCTCATTTCTGCTTTTTGTGTTTGACAAGGGGCGGATCAATTTTCTTGTCAGTATCAATGATTTCTATCAGAAGCTTGCCGACGAACTCAAAGGTATTGCGCGCGCCAGCTTGGTGTCGGCCACGGAGCTTTCATCCGAAACCGTAGAAAAGATTCGCGACGCCCTGTCAAAAAAAACCGGGCGAAATATCATTCTGGAGGTGGAACAGGACCCCGACCTGATTGGGGGGATTATCACCAGGATCGGCGATCTTGTTCTGGATGGTAGTGTCAGAACTCAATTACTCAACATGAGGGAATCTTTAAAGAGGGGTGAGAGTGTCTAATGGAACTAAGAGCTGAAGAGATAAGCCAGATCATCAAAGAGCAGATTACGGATTACGACAAGAAGGTCGAGCTTAGCGAAACCGGTATCGTCTTGTCGGTGGGTGACGGCATTGCCCGTGTCTACGGCCTCGAGAAGGTCATGGCCATGGAACTGGTAGAGTTCACGGGCGGCATTCTCGGGCTGGTCCTCAACCTCGAAGAGGACAATGTCGGCGTGGCCGTCATGGGTGAAGACTTCAACATCAAGGAGGGGGATCTGGTCAAGCGCACCGGCCGGATCGCTCAGGTGCCGGTCGGCGAAGCGGTCCTCGGCCGGGTGTTATCCGCCGTGGGCGAACCGATAGACGGCAAGGGGCCCATCGAAGGGGCCGAAACCCGCCGCGTGGAAATGGTGGCCCCCGGGGTCATCGCGCGCAAGAGCGTCCATGAACCCTGCTACACCGGGCTCAAGGCGGTGGATGCCATGACGCCGGTGGGTAAGGGGCAGCGTGAACTCATCATCGGGGACCGCCAGATCGGGAAAACGGCTTGCGCCGTGGACGCCATTATCGCCCAGAAAGAAACCGATGTCTTCTGCATTTACGTTGCGTGCGGGCAGAAAAAGTCCACCGTGGCCCAGGTGGTGGCCGTCCTGGAACGCGAAGGCGCCATGGAATACACCACCGTGGTCGCGGCCTGCGCCAGTGACCCGGCCACCCTGCAGTACGTCGCCCCCTACGCCGGATGCGCCATGGGGGAGTACTTCCGGGACAAAGGGCAGCATGCGCTGATTATCTATGACGACCTTTCCAAGCAGGCGGTCGCCTATCGGCAAGTTTCTCTGTTGCTCAGGCGTCCCCCCGGACGCGAAGCCTTTCCCGGCGACATTTTTTATAATCACTCCCGTCTGCTGGAGCGCTCTGCCAAGCTGAACGACGAATTGGGGGCCGGCTCCCTGACGGCGCTGCCCATTATCGAAACCCAGGCCGGCGACGTTTCGGCTTACATTCCCACCAACGTGATTTCCATTACCGACGGCCAGATTTACCTCGAACCGGCACTCTTTTTTGCCGGTGTGCGACCGGCCATCAACGTCGGTCTTTCCGTTTCGCGGGTCGGCGGTGCGGCCCAGGTCAAGGCCATGAAGCAGGTGGCGGGTACCTTGCGCCTGGATATGGCCCAGTTCCGCGAGTTGGAGGCCTTCGCGGCTTTCGGCAGCGACCTTGATGCCTCCACCCAGCGCCAACTGACCCGCGGGCAGCGGCTGGTGGAGATCCTAAAGCAGCCGCAGTATCAGCCGCTGACGATGGAAAAACAGGTTATGATCCTTTTCGCCGGAACCCGCGGTTTTCTCGACAAATACCCGATTGACGTCGTCGCTAAATACGAAGCCGGACTGTATCCCTTCATCGAGGATCGCTACCCGAAGGTATTTGCTGAGCTCAAAGAAAAGCAGGCCATCGACGATGCGTTGGACGCGATGATGAAGGACGCCTTGAAAGCCTACGATGAAGAGTTCAAAGACACCATCAAGTAATTTGGCTGCAGGGTGTCAAACCATAATTCGAGAAACTCATAAGGGCTGAATTATATGGCGACTTTAAAAGATGTCCAACTAAAAATTGCCGCGGTCAAGAAGACCAAGCAGATCACCAAGGCGATGAACATGGTGGCGACCTCCAAGCTGCGTGGCGCACAGACCACCATGGAAGCTTTTCGGCCCTACGCCAGCAAGTTTGCCGAAGTGTTGGGGAGCTTGGCGCAGAAGGCCGGTGAAGAGGCTAGCCCGCTGCTGGTTGCGCGTGAAGAGGTCAAAAAGGTTCACGTTGTGTTGCTCACCTCGGACCGGGGTCTTTGCGGCGGTTTTAACACCAACCTGATATCTGCCGCCGAGAAGTTCGTAAAGGCCAAAGCGGCGGCAGACGAGGTGGCGTTTTCGTTTTCAAATTTCGGCAAAAAAGGGCGTGACTGGGTCCGGAAAAACAAAATGGAGATCGTGAACGCCCATTTGGGGATTGTGGGCGGGCGTTTCGGATTTAGCATCGCCTCGCTTTCCGGCCGCACGCTCATCGATGGCTTTCTCGATGGCGAATACGATGAGGTCTATCTGGTCTTTTCCGAGTTCCAGAGTCTATCCCGACAGGTTCCGACCATCAAACAGTTGCTGCCGATTCCGCCCATCGAGACCACGGAGCAGGATGTCGAAGAAGGAGAAAAGGCGTATTTGCCCGAGCATATTTGCGAGCCATCGGCGGCCGAGCTTCTGGGTGAAATGCTGCCCAGAAATATTTACGTGCAGCTTTACAACGCGCTTTTGGAAACCTCCACCAGCGAACACGCTGCGCGGATGACCGCCATGGATAATGCCACCAAGGCATGCAACGATATGATCGACAGCCTAACCCTTGCGTATAACAAGGCTCGACAGGCAGCCATTACCGCGGACCTGATGGACATCGTCGGCGGTGCCGAAGCGCTTAAGGGGTAACCAAATTACGGCAATCAGCTGGATAGGAGGGTGTTAGATGGGAGAGAACATTGGTGTTATCAAGCAGGTAATGGGGCCTGTTGTTGACGTCGAGTTTGAGCAAAGCAAGCTGCCTGAAATTCTGACCGCGCTTTTGATCAGCAACCCGGCAATCAACGATGAGCCTGACAACCTGGTTGTCGAAGTCGCCCAGCACCTGGGAGACAACGTGGTGCGGACTATCGCCATGGACGTCACCGACGGATTGGTCCGCGGAATGCCGGTGAAAGACACCGGGGGGCCCATCATGATGCCGGTGGGCGAGGCCGGCCTTGGCCGGGTGCTCAACGTGGTCGGGCGGCCTGTGGATGGGTTGGGGCCGGTCAGCATGGAAAAAACCATGCCGATTCACCGCGCCGCACCGGCCTTCACCGAGCAGGACACCTCGGTGCGCGTTTTGGAAACCGGGGTAAAGGTTATCGATCTTCTGGTTCCCTTTCCGCGCGGCGGCAAGATGGGGATGTTCGGTGGCGCCGGGGTCGGTAAAACCGTTATCATGATGGAAATGGTCAACAATATTGCCATGCAGCACGGCGGTATTTCCGTTTTTGCCGGTGTCGGGGAAAGAACCCGCGAGGGCAACGACCTCTATCATGAAATGAAGGATTCCGGGGTTCTGCCTAAAGCGGCCCTGATTTACGGCCAGATGACGGAACCGCCGGGAGCGCGCGCGCGCGTGGCACTTTCCGCTTTGACGGCCGCGGAGTATTTTCGTGATGTCGAAGGCCAGGATGTGCTGATTTTCATCGACAATATTTTCCGCTTCACCCAGGCCGGTTCCGAGGTCTCCGCGCTTCTCGGGCGCATGCCTTCCGCGGTTGGATACCAGCCCACTCTGGCCACTGACCTCGGCGCTCTGCAAGAACGGATCACCTCCACGGACAAGGGCTCGATTACAGCCGTTCAGTGCGTTTACGTTCCCGCTGACGACTTGACGGACCCCGCCCCCGCCACCACCTTCGCCCACCTTGACGGGACCGTCGTTCTCTCCCGTCAGATTGCAGAATTGGGGATTTATCCGGCAGTGGACCCGCTGGACTCCACATCCCGCATCTTGGACCCCAATGTCATCGGCGAAGATCACTATCAAACCGCCCGAACCGTACAGGTCATGCTTCAAAAGTATAAAGAATTGCAGGATATTATTGCCATTCTGGGTATGGAAGAACTCTCCGAAGAGGACAAGCTTACGGTTCAGCGGGCCCGCAAGATCCAGCGCTTTCTTTCCCAGCCATTCCATGTGGCTGAGACCTTTACCGGAATGGCTGGAAAATATGTCAAGGTCGAAGATACCGTTCGAGGGTTTAAAGAAATCTGCGAAGGTAAACACGACGAGATTCCGGAACAAGCCTTCTACATGAAGGGTGGGATCGAAGAGGTCCTCGAGGCGTCGAAAGAAATGGCCGAAGCCTAATTAAAAAGGAAATGACATGGCTGGAAATATTCAACTCGAGGTTGTAACGCCTGAAGGTGCCGTCATCAGCGAGGCCGTAGAAATTGTTGTGGCGCCAGGAACCATGGGTGAATTCGGTGTCCTGGTGGGACACACGCCGTTTCTTACGACGTTGAAATTGGGCACGATCCGTTACAGGGACGCCCAAAATCAGGAACACTGGGTATTTGTCAGCGGTGGTTTTGCCGAGGCCTTGCCCGATCGGGTTACCGTTCTGGCGGAATCTGCTGAAAGACGAGAGGATATCGATCTTGAGCGCGCCAAGTCGGCTCTGGAAAGAGCCAAGCGGCGGCTTGCCGGAGAAGTCGAAAAAGATATCGACTTCATTCGGGCAAAAGCGGCCCTTGAGCGCGCCCTGCACCGCGTCAGGCTGGCTGAGGCCAGGCTTCGTTAAGTCTTATGTAAAATACCGCCCCAACGGGTTGACAAAAAAAGGGCAGGCCGTATCGGCCTGCCCTTTTTTTGCCTTTGACGCCGATGAGGTTGGCAGGATTCATAAAAGATCGGGCAGGGTCTTCAGGAGAGGGATTGCTCCCGGCTCCGAAGACATGGGGATGCCGGCCGACCCACGGACGCTTCAATCAAACTGCCCCCCGCAGCTGATGCCAAAGGATCCCGGGGTCCAGCGCCTTTTGGGAGCACGGTCCGCCGGGGAGGTAAAAAATCTTGACTTTTAAAAGGATGAAAGATTATACTTTTAAATAAATGAGGTGCCATTTTGGAAAATGAAGCGATTTTGAGGCAGTTTGAGGAGATTGAAAGAAAAGTCGAAAGATTGATCGAGGCCAATCAGTCGCTTCAAAAAATGAATTCCGATTTAAATGCCCGGATTTCGCAGGTTGAAATGGAGCTTCGGGAAAAAACAGAGGCGGAAACGTTACTCAATGAGGAAAGGACTCTGATCCGTTCTAAAATAGACAGATTGCTTGGCCGGTTGGAGGAAATATCCGAAAATACCCCATAAAAATATCTGTTGGGGCACAAAAAAGGCTGTGCATTTAACCCTTGGAACAGTTTGTCCGGATAGAACTGTTTGGTGTTCCGTTGACCCTCAAGGCGGAAACGGATGCCGCGAAAGCACAAGAGGTGGCGGATTATCTGGTTGGAGAGGTGGCCAAGGTGGAGCAGCGGCTGGGAGCCGCCCCTCCGCGGATCACCCAAAATGCCGTTTTAATTCTGACCGCCCTCAACATAATAAACGAATTTTTCGAGTTGAAAAGGGACCACCAGGAATTGCTGGACAAAATATTTCGCAAAAACGAGTACATTATCCAGCGGTTATCTGAAAGTCCGGCAACCGGCGGGGAATAGGCCGGTTTCAGGTGCAACGGTTTCTTTTCCGCTTTCCTTTTCAACATCAAGGCCTTTCCTCCACCGATTGTCGGCCCCTGTCTGTGAACTAAAAAACGAAGGAGAGCCAAATATCCTTTCGGGGTGAACCGTTCAGCGCTTTGCCCCTGCCGTGTTCGTGATTGGAAGATGCGCTTTGGTCCAACACTGTGAAACTGGGAGCCTTCTCTGGTTTTGGTGTGCAAGTTCTACTTGGATAGAAAAGCCTAAAGAAGCCACGGGGCGCCCACTCCAAAAAAAAGGTCCTAAGGCCTGCCAACACGGCACTCTGGCGGGGGTACTTCCATTACAGCGGCTAAGCGGTATCCCCGAATCACGCGGTTTTTCTAATCTTTTGATAGTTCAGAGCCTTTGCCGTTTAGCCTCTTTTGACGGCGGCCATCACCGGTGGCCGTTTCCCCGCCCATTAGGGCGCGCTTCCTCTCCTGCCTGAATCCATCACCATTTTTCAAACTCACAGCCTATAAATTTCAAGTTTCTGAAAACTTTGCGCCGGTTGGCAGACCATCGCCGGTGCGCCACAAAGCCCATAACCCACTCAAGGTGTTTCCTTATAGGGAGATCGGAATGAACGAACTGACTGTGATTGTTGTCATGCTAGGCTTTGGCCTTGGGTTTGCCATCGCCTTTTGGGTGAAAGGAAAAGTTTCCTCTCAAAAGATCCGGGCGGCGGAGGTCGAATCCGAGCGCATCGTTCAAGAAGCCCGGCGCCACGCTGAAAATCTACTCAAAGAGGCTGAGCTTGAAGCCAAGGACAGCCAGATCAGGATGAAGAGTGAGATCGATGCCGAGGCCAAGGAGGTGCGCTCCGAATTTAAAAAACTGGAAAATCGGCTGATCCAGAAAGAGGAAAATCTTGATCGCAAACTGGAACAGATTGAGTACCGCGAGGGGGAGTTTTTCAAGAAAGAAAAGAAACTGCAAACCAAAGAGGAGCAGATTGAAGCCAGTGAAAAGGAGTTTGCCCGACTCATTGAGGAGCAAAAGCTGCAGCTCGAAAAAATTTCCGGACTGACCGGAGAACAAGCCAAAGAGCTGCTCATCCGGGCGATGGAAAATGAAGCCCGCTACGAAGGCGCCAAGCTCATCAAGCGGATTGAAAATGAAGCCAAAGAAAAGGCGGACAAGAAAGCCAAAAAGATTATCGCCACCGCCATCCAACGCTACGCCGGCGATTTTGTGGCGGAGCGGACGGTTTCCGTCGTGCCCCTTCCCAGTGATGAGATGAAGGGGCGCATCATCGGACGCGAAGGCCGCAACATCCGGGCGCTGGAAGCCGCCACCGGCATTGACCTGATAATCGATGACACGCCTGAAGCCGTTATTCTTTCAGGTTTCAACCCTGTTCGGCGGGAGGTCGCCAGAATTGCCCTGACCCGGCTGATTGCCGATGGTCGGATCCATCCGGCGAGAATCGAAGATATCGTAAAAAAGGTCGGTCTCGAAGTGGATGCCACTATCAAAGAGGCCGGCGAGCAGGCGGCCTTTGACTTGGGGGTGCATGGCATCCACCCCGAGTTGGTGAAATATCTGGGTCGCCTCAAGTTCCGCACCAGTTATGCTCAAAACGTGCTGCAGCACTCGGTGGAGGTCGGTTTCCTGTGCGGCATCATGGCGGCTGAATTGGGGCTCAACGAGAAGCTGGCCCGGCGAATGGGGTTGCTCCATGACATTGGCAAGGCCATCGACCACGAAGTCGAGGGGCCGCATGCCGTCATCGGATCAAAGCTGGCCAAGAAATTTGGTGAAACCCCCCGGGTGGCCTATGCCATCGGCGCCCACCATGAGGATGTGCCCCCGGCCTCGGTTTACGATCTTCTGGTGCAGGCGGCCGATGGTCTTTCGGGGGCCAGGCCCGGAGCCCGTAAGGAACTGCTGGAGAATTACGTCAAGCGCCTGGATGACCTCGAAAAAATCGCCAATTCGTTCAAAGGCGTCGGGAACACCTATGCCATTCAAGCAGGGCGTGAATTGCGGGTCATCGTTCAAAGCGAGATTATTTCCGATGAGGATGCCGTGCTGCTGAGCCGCGATATTGCCAAACGGATCGAGGAGTCGCTGACTTTTCCGGGGCAGATCAAAGTAACCGTGATCCGAGAAACCCGTGCCGTGGAGTACGCAAACAAATAGCCGCAGAGGATCTGTCAAATGGACCATGCCTTGGATGTCTTACGGGAAAGAGGGTTTGTCGAAAACACAACCCATGATCAGGATCTGCGGGACTATCTTGCCGGCCAAGGGGCCACCTGCTACATCGGGTTTGATCCGACGGCCTCCAGCCTGCATGTCGGCCATCTGATTCCCATCATGGCTCTGGCCCAGATGCAGCGGCTGGGACACCGCCCGATTGCCCTGGTGGGGGGCGGAACGGGGATGGTCGGCGACCCCAGCGGGAAAACTGAGATGCGCAATATGTTGACCCTTGAAATGGTGGAGGAAAATGCGCGCGGCATCAAAGGGCAGCTTTCACAGTTCCTGGATTTCAGCCGGGAGCGGGCCCTGCTGCTGAACAATGCAGAGTGGCTGGTTCCCTTGAAATACATATCGTTTTTGAGGGAGGTGGGGCGGCATTTCAGTGTCAACCGAATGATCAAGGCTGAAAGCTACCGGATGCGAATTGAATCGGAGGAAGGCCTGAGCTTTATCGAGTTCAATTACATGGTTCTGCAGGCCTACGATTTTCTGGAACTCTCCAGGCGCCACAACTGCCTCCTGCAGATGGGGGGCAGCGACCAGTGGGGCAACATCGTGGCGGGCATCGATCTGATTCGCCGCGAAAGCCAGAAAACAGCCTTTGGCATCACCTTCCCCCTGATCACCACCAGCAGTGGCGCCAAGATGGGTAAAACCGCCAAGGGGGCTGTCTGGCTCGACCCCCAAAGAACCAGTCCCTACGAGTACTTTCAGTTCTGGGTGAACACGGATGATCGGGACGTCGAGCGGTTTCTTTCCTTGTTTACGTTCTTGCCAATGTCGGAAATAATGGAGGCCGTTGGTTTGGAGGGGGCCGCCCTGAACAGTGCCAAGGCGGTTTTGGCCTATGAGGCCACCCGCCTGGCTCACGGCTCCCAGGAAGCCGACAAAGCTTACGCCGCGGCGCAACAGATATTTGGATCCAAGCCGGTGCCCACTTCTCTCTTTCCCTCCAGTACCATCCCCAGACAGACCTCCGTGGATATGGATGAAACCACACCCAGCTCCATCTTGGGTATTGAAGGGCTCAAAAAAGGGGTGCCGGCCTTCAAATTGTTTCATCAAGTGGGTTTATCCGATTCTGGCGGGGCTGCAAGGCGGCTCATCGAGCAGGGGGGCGGCTATTTGAACGGTAATAGATTGGAATCTTTTGATTATATTGTAAGCGAGCAGGACCTTCAAGGCGGGCAACTTTTGTTGCGCGCCGGCAAAAAAAAATATCACCGAATTATCGCGAAATAGTGTTTGACAAATGCCTGTGACCGGTGTAATCACTCTCTCTGTTGAGCACCGCAAGCGGTGCTCTGTTTTTTGGGAGAGCGCTTAAAAATTCATCAAACTGTTTTGACCCGGCCCCGCAGCAAGCTTTTTGAGGGTGATTTGAAAAAAAA
>Ga0272444_10002003_pt1 | contig 19090 bp, 16 predicted proteins | sample SSMForm13_FD_201033 | JGI IMG/M metagenome (GOLD analysis project Ga0272444, IMG submission 201033) | Marine sediment archaeal communities from Little Sippewissett salt marsh, Falmouth, MA, United States - SSM-Form-13 | ecosystem: Environmental > Aquatic > Marine > Wetlands > Sediment ... | reverse complement strand
TTGGCACTGAGCCACACCTTGCCCAGGCTACGCCCGAAAGAAAACAGCTTGTGGCCGAGGTCGTGCAGCGTGTCGAATTGCGTGAAGCTTTCGCCGGTCATTTCTTCCAGGCCGACGTGGCCGAAGAACATCATGAACGTGAAGTTGGGCGGATTGGCGCAGGAGCCTTCGAACAGCGCGTAAAGCATGTACTCGATGCCCCAGTCCCAATGCAGGTTCGACTGGCCGAAGACGTAATCGGTGATCAACTGCGTATGCTCGACCAGGTCGTCGAGCAATTCCTGCTCGGTGGTCGTGCGGTCGTCGATGGCGGTCAGCACTTCCCACAAGGTGCGGTAGCCGAGAAAGAGCCCGTAGTATTGATCGCGGCTGACGTTCTTGCGCTCGCGCCCGGTGTAATGGTCGGGCCAGGAGTTGTTGTGGTGGAAGACCAACTCGCCGCCGACGAACTCGATGGTGAAGATATTCATCTCGTCTTCCAGATACAGATTGCGCGTTTTCGTGCCGCGGGTGATACGCCCGTCCGGCTCTTCCTGCGCCAGCGGGTTGGGATCGTCGACGGTAAAGCGGTCGTAGTGCCAAAATGCGGCGAGCATCGCCTGCAGGCGGTTGAGCGTGCGCGGGTCGCGGGTCATTTCGTATAGCGCCGCCAACGCGGCCATCTGGTTGCCGGTGAACAGCGCACAGTCTTCCTCTTTATACGCGGCTTCCCACGACCACCACTCGTTGATGTAGTGGTTGCCGCCGCCCCAATCTTCGTTCTGCCACATGGTGTACTTGGTCGCCATCAGCTTTTCGTTGTCCGACAACGTTTCGCTGTCCCACACCGTTTTCGGCACCTGCCACCAATCGTGGAATTGTTCGATGCCCGATGCACCCGCTTCCTGCGAGATGAAACTGGTGCGTTCGGAATCGGCGAAGACCCAGGCGTAGTCGGTGTCGTCGTACAGCGCGCCGATGATTTCGGTCCAGTGGTAAAACAGCCAGAACTTATCGGCGACCGACTCGGGCAGTTCCGGCGCGAACGGATCTTCCGGCGGGTACGGCGTCTGACCGCTGTAGTACGACCAATACGGCGGGCGTTCGCCGGCTTTGGTCGCGCCCTCGGCCAAGGTCAGCGCCAGGTGCAGCAACTGGGCGGCTTCGTCCGCGGCGGGGCCGAGGTCGGCTTGCTTGACGGCACGCAAGGCGATTAAAGCTTGTTCACGCAACGTCGGCGCGGCGTCGGCCAGCATTGGTTGAATCAGGCGGTGCTTGTCGGCGGCGGACATCGCCGGATCTTGAATGACCGCTTCCATCCGCGTGGTGACGTCGTCCAACGCCGGGCCGAGAAACGCCGTTAAAATGCGATCGACATCGGCCGGGGCGGCATCGTGCAAGGCTGTCACCAACGCGGTGGCGTCGTCTGACACATTCTCGGGCGAATCGGAACAAGCGGACCCGAGCAGAACGATCATCAACAAAAAAAGACTGACGCGGCGCATTTCCCACCTCCCGATAACAAACTGCGATGATAAAGCAGACGGGGGATTAAATCCACGCGGCCCGGCTGCCGGCGGCGTCGCGGCTGACCTGCAAGGTGTGGTGGAATTCGTCTTTGACCGCGTCGAGGTGGCTGATGACCAGCACCTGCCCCTTCAAGCGGCGCAGGGCGTCGACGAGCAAGCGGCGACGGTCGTCATCCTGGCTGCCGAAGATTTCGTCGAAGGCCAGCAGGCCCGGCGCACGCTGACCGTTGAGTTGCGCGACGACGCGTCCGATGGCAATGCGCAGACAGAGGTTGGCCAGGTCGATCTCGCCGCCGGAAAAACGCCGGATGGGATATTCCTCGCCCTCGTCGCTGATACGAAAATCGAAGTCCTCGTCGATGCGGATACGCACGTAGCGACCGCGGGTAACCTCGTCGAACAATTGCGATGCCAGGCGGTTGATCTCTGGCGTGACGTGGGCCAGCACCGACGTTTTGAAACCGCGCAATGCTTCGGCACAGGCGGCCAGATCGTCGGCCTTTTCCTGTTTGACGGCAATGTCGCGGCGCAGATTGTCATCGTCGGTCAATTGCTTGCGCTTGCGTTTGATCGCTTCTTCGACCTGCACCAATTGGTTTTTAAATTCACCGACCACGCGCACGGCGTCGTTGGCCGCTTTGATTTTCGTATCGCGCAACTCGACCAGCGCAGCGTATTCCTTTTCGTCGAAGGGCAGTTCGGTCAACTGTTGCTGCAATTGTTTTGCTTCTTTTTGCAAATCCTTCAAGCGCGTTTCCTTTTTTTTCAGGTCTTCCTTTTCCTGCGGAATGCGCTTGGTTTCGGCCTTCAATTCAGTAAACAAAACGTGCTTTTCTTCCAAGTTTTCCGCTTCGGCGGATGCCGCTTCGAGTTGTTTCGGATCAAAAGGCGCTTCGCCGAATTGCGTTAGTTGCTCGGTCAGTTTCTCGGCGTCCTTTTCCGCTTTTTGCCATTCCTTCTCAGCCGCTTCGAAATCTTTTTTCGCTTTCGCCGCCAGTTTTTCACGCGCATGCAGGTCGGACAGTTTTTTCTCGATCTTTGTCTTTTCGGTTTCCGCTGCGGTCAGTTGCTTTTGCGCCTTGTCAAGTTTCCCTTGCGCTTCGGTCAGCTCTTTCTGCTGCAATGCGCTCAATTCTTTATCGAGATCATCGAGCACGCGCTGGTAGTCGTCGGACATCGGCCGCTGACAGGTGGGGCACGGCGCGTCGGGCCCGAGATCGCGGATGATGCGCAGCTTCCGCTCGCGGTCTTCGATGCGCTCGCGCAATCCCGAAACAGCGTCGGCGGCTTTGCGTTCGGCATCTTTCGCCTTTTTTACCGCTTTATCGTTTTTCGCGGTGTCGTCGTTTGCGACCGCCAATTCCTTTTCGAGGTCGCCGAATTTCTCCACCTCTTCTTTGACTTTTCCTTTGCGCGTTTCGGCTTCCTTGATTTTTGCCTGCGCGGCTTCGACCTTGTCGGCCAAACGTTGCCGCTCGTTGAAATGCTCGCGGGCTTTGATCAACTCGCCTTTTTGCTTTACCGCTTTTTGGTAAGCTGTTTCATCCGCTTGCAGCGCCTCGACCTGCTTGGCCTTGTCTTGTAAAATTTTTAACTCTTCCTGCAATGCGGTGATCGCGTCTTGCGTGTCGGTGATGCCGCTTTGCGCGGCGGCGAGTTTTTTCTCCACCTCGGCACGCTTATCTTTTCGCTGCTGCAATTTCGCGCGGGCTTGTTCGGCTTGTTCGTATTCCTTGCGCATCTTGTCGGCAGCTTTCCGCGCTTTGTCGACCTGCTCTTGCAACTTCTTCCGCTGCTTCTCGCCTTCTTCGATCTCGCCTTCGATGCCGCTCCGCTGCTCGTCCGACAACAGCGTGTGCGCCATCCCTTCCATTTCGCTTTTCACCGCGGAGTGGTCGCTGCGCGCGTTCTGGTAGGCTTTGTCGATGCGCTCCAGCCCCAGCATGCGGCGCACGTTGGCCTTGCGGTGCTCGGCCTGATCCGATGACAGCGCGGTCAGTTCCTTCTGCCGGGCGAATACCGACTTGGTAAACGCGGTTTCGTCCAACCCCAGCAGGCGCGCGACTTCTTCTGTGACCGGCCCGCCTTGTTCGGCGATGACGTCCTGCTTTTCGTCGAGCAATTTGGCCTTGTGAGCCAGCGACTTGCCGCGCAACTCGCGCTGTACGGTGTATTCATTGCCGCGTGCGGTGAACGTCAACTCGACGACGACCGCGTCTTTGCCACGCGTCCCGGCGTGGCGCACCAACTCTTTTTCCAGTGGAAAGCGACCGTAAAGCGCAAACAAAATCGCTTCGAAGATCGTCGACTTGCCCGCGCCGTTTTTGCCGACGACGCCGATCAACCCCTCTGCCGGGAAATCGACGGTGACATCGCGGTACGATTTGAAATTCTGCAACGCGAGACGGTGGAGAATCATCCTTCCGCCTCCCGCAGGTAGCGGCGGCCCAGTTCGAGCACGCGGGCGCGGCGCTTTTCGTCGGGCAGGGTTTCGACCAGATGCGCAGCGAACAAGTCGGAGAGGCTGGTGGTGCTCAGGTCGACCACTTCCACTTCCGCGCCTCCGCGCAGGTAGCTGCGGGTGACGACGGTGGCCAACGCGGCGGCGAAGGGCTCGCACAGCACCTGGTTGGTCAACGCCGCCCCCTGCTCGGGCGACATCTCGGCCAGGCGCAGATGAACGACCGCGCCGCTCAACTCCGCATCGTCGGCAGCTGAACGCAACTCGGTCAAGATTTCCCCGTCGCTGCGTTGATGGCACGTTTCGACAACTACGCGGATCTGCGGCCGCGTTGCAACCGGTTGAAATTGCAATTGAGGCTGCGCCGGATCGCTCAGGTCGACCAGCACCCACCCTTTTTCCTCGTCGGCTTCGGTTTCACGAATGCGCTCGGTGCTGCCGCTGTAGCAGGCCGTACCTGCTCCTTTGAGCACACGGTGGCCGTGCCAGTGGCCGAGGGCGGTGTAATGAAATTGCGCGAACAACTCGCGTTGCGCGCCGGCCAGCACCTTCTCGCCGAATTCGTCCATCATATACTGCGAACCGACCGAAGCGTGCAGCGACAGCACGTTGATCTTGTCCGGCAGCGGCGCCAGTTTGTTGAGCTCGACAAAAAAAGCGTCTTCGTCGATCAAATGCGGCACGCCGTGCACGGCCAGCGGACCCAGATCAATCGTCTGCGCGGCCGGGCGGTAGATCGGGTAAACGCCGTCGATGCTTTCCAGCGCGGCGATGATCGGCCCAGTGAAAACGGTACGCGGGGCGTCGTGATTACCGGCCAGTACGACCGTCGGAATCTTCGCGTCGGCCAGACGCTTGAGTTGGCGTAAGCCTTCGGTGAGCGCGCGGTTGGTCGGGCTCGAGCGATGAAACAGATCGCCGGCGTGGACGACGGCGTCGACCTTCGCGGCGATGATTGCGTCGACGGCGCGAGCGAAGGCATCGTAGAAGTCGCGTTCACGAATCGGCACCCCGCGGTCGTCGAGGTGATCGAGGTCGACAAAGCCGATGTGGGTATCGGACAGATGGGCAAGTTTCAACCCTGCTCTCCGAAATGTTTGACGATCAGATCGTCGAGGTAATCTTCCGGGCGGAAACCGCCGACGAAGTCGACCATTTTGCCGCGGTGGAAAAAGACCGTCGCCGGCACCCCGCGCAACTGGACGGTCGCGGAAATGCGCGGCACTTCACCGGCGTTGGCCTGAAAGCCGATAACCTCGCCGCCGTGGCGCTGCAGCACGTTGAGCACGTTCGGTGCCATCTTGCGGCAATAGGGGCAAGTGTTCGACCACAAAAACAGCATCACCGGCTTGTCGGCGGCCAACACCTTATCGCGGAAGCTTTCGTCGTCGATTGCATCGAACTTGATTTGCGGCTTGTTTTCTTTGCCCAGTATTTTTCCCAACAATCCCATTACAACTTACCTTTTCATCGACGGCGTCGGCGGCGGAGGCAGGTTCGATGGCGGAGTCTGCGTCGTGTTATCCCGCCGCCTGGCCTGGTCTTTAGCGAACGACTGTATCCGCTCCGGATCGGCCCTGCCCGCTAAAATATAAGCATCAATTCCCGAAACGAGCCAAACAAGGAACAAAAGACCCAGCCAACGGCCGACAATGCCCAGCAGCGCGGGCGCTTCGGCGGCGTGGTGGTACAACTCCGGCGCGACGTGCGAGATGATCACGCGCTGAAACGGCCCGAAAAACTGCACGACGAAACCGACGAGGCAACCCAGTGTCGCCAAGGCGAACAATGCCGCGCGCGTCTTGTGCCCGAGGCGAAATTGTCCGAGGCCGGGAAAGACTCCCATCGAGTAAATCACCGGAGCCCAACGCGGATCGCGAGGCGTGCGCTTCATCGGTCGTCCGGCTCCTGGTCGATGACTTCGACGTCGATGATCCCCTGCTGCACGCGCATTTTTTTCGCGTAATGTTCGCGGATGCGTTTCGCGACTTTTGCCCGCACCGGCGGTACGAGCAGCGACAGGCCGAAGATGTCGGTAAGGAAACCCGGGGTAATCAACAACAACCCGCTGGCCAGCACGAGTACGCCTTCGAGGATAATGTCGCCCGGCATACGCATGGCGGCGACTTCGCTTTGGAACTTGGTGAACACGCGCCAGCCCTCGCGACGGGCGAGCACCGCGCCGGCCCAGCCGGTGATCAGAACGATCAAAATCGTCGGGCCGGTACCAATGCGTTTGCCCACTTCGATCAGCAGGTAGAACTCCACCAGAGGAATGATTGTGAACGCGAGAAACAAACGGCCGAGCAAATCGCCTCCAGAAAAATGGTCAAGCTTGACCGGGTCGATCCGATACGAATGATAGCACAATTGATGATGCACACTTTTGGTGCACCCAACCGCGGACCATGCAGCAATCAATGCTTTCGGAATTTATACACATCGTTATCCACAGGGTTTTGCCCAACATCTGTGAATTTCTGAATGAGGGCTCAATCGGTTTCCTTCTTGGCAGCTTGCCACATCGTTTCCAGCTCGTCGATGCTTTTGTCCGTGAAATCCGAACCTTCCGCTTCGACTTGTTTTTCGACGAGAGCAAAGCGCGTGATGAAACGGTCGGTGGCGCGGCGTACCGCGTCTTCGGCGCTGATGCCCAGGTGCCGTCCGAGGTTGACCAAGGCGAAAATCGCGTCGCCCAACTCGTGCTCGATGGCCTGGCGTTCGCCCGCTTCGATGGCCTCGGCCAGTTCACCCTTTTCTTCTTCCAACTTGTCCCAGACCTGCGCGGCGTTTTCCCAATCGAAGCCGACCTTCGCCGCCCGTTCGCTGATGCGATAAGCCCGTAGCAACGCCGGCAGACTGGCGGGCACCTTGGCGAAAACCTGCGCGTGATTTTTTGTTTTCTTTTCCTGTTTCTTGATTTCCGACCACTGCGCGACGACCTGGTCGGAAGTGTCGATTTTGACTTCGCCAAAGATGTGCGGATGGCGGCGCACCATTTTTTCGCCCAGTAATTGCAGCACATCGTCGATGGCAAACAGCCCTTCCTGCTCGGCGATGCGGGCGAGAAATAAAATCTCCCACAACGTGTCGCCCAACTCCTCGGCGAGGCCGGGCCAATCTTTTTTGTCGGCGGCGTCGAGGGCTTCGTAGGCTTCTTCGAGAAAATATTTCAGTACCGATTCCAGCGTCTGCTCGTTGTCCCAGGGGCAGCCGTTTTCGCTGCGCAGGCGGCGCATGATGGCGACGCACTCGTCGAAGGTGTAGCGTTTCACGTTGCTTTCTCCCGCTAAAATTCGCTTTCTTCTACCGCATGGGCCGGATGCGTTCAAGGCAGGCGTCTTGCCAGCGGGCGGCGGATCTGCTATGCATCGTGCCGGTTGACATTAGGTTCGGTGTGGATCCGGGAAGCCGGTGCAATTCCGGCGCGGCCCCGCCACTGTGAGAGGCGAGCCGACCGCCACGAAGCCACTGGGCGCAAGCCTGGGAAGGCGGCGGCGCGGCGCTATCAGCCTCAAGCCAGGAGACCGCCCACACCCCGACATCGGCCTACCGCTCTTCGCGGGAAAGAGCAAGGTCCACGAGGCTCTCGCCTCCAACCTGCTTCCCACGAAACGGTCGGCTCCACGTTCCACGTGAAAGGAGACAAGTATGAAAGTGGATCGCTGGGCCTGCCTGATCGTCCTGCTTGCCGTCTTGGCCCTGGCGGCAATCCCCCTGACGGGATGCGGCGACGACGATGACGACGACGATGATGACGATAGTGACGACCATTACATCGGTGACGATGACGACGCGACGCCGGACGATGATGACGATGACACGGTCGACGACGACACCAGTGACGACGACACCGGCGATGACGACACCGCTGACGACGACACCACCGAAGACACGCTCGAAATTACGCCCTGGGCGGAGATGATTCCGGCCGGCACCGATCACAACTTCGGCGCCACCGGCACGATCGACGGCGAACCGGTCGACGACGGCTTTACCTGGAGCATCGACGATGAAGACATCGCCACCGTCGACGCCAACGGCACCGTTACCGGCATAGCCGACGGCATGGCTGTTTTGACCGCCGCAATCGGCGAAGCGTCCGCCGAAGCCTACGCTTTAGTCGGTCCCGACATCTACGTCCTCGACAACCAGCTAGGCTTGCTGATGGGCATCGACCGCGGCGCGGGCACCGCCATCGCGGACTTGCTGGCAACCGAAGCGTCGATTGCCGTCGTGCTCAACGACATCGTTCTCGACCCGAACACGGGTTTGTTGGCGATGGTCGATTCGGGCGACTCCGGCGCGGGCATTACAGGCGATGAAAAATTGATCGTGGTCGACATGCTCGATGACCTGGCCCTGACCAACATCACGCTTAACCAGGACAGCCCCTGGTCGGTCGCTATGCTCGACGGCGTGGCGTTTATCACCGGCAACCTCGACGATACGCTGGCCAAGATCGACCTGACCGCCAAAGACCCGACGCCCACTTATTTCGACCTCGACGACGGCTGCGTACCCACCGACATTATCGGTATCGACGGGTACGTCTACATCACCTGCTCGGGTTTCGATTCGGGAACCTTCACCTACGAACCCGGTAAAGTGTTGAAGATCGACGCGGCCACCGGAACGGAAGCGGCCGAGCTGATTTTGCCCCAAGTGAATCCGAACAACTTTGCGCTTGCGCCGGACGGCAGCCTTTATGTCGTCTGCACCGGCAACTACGTCGACGAGCTTGGCGTTGTCGCGCAAATCGACCTGAGCGACTTTTCCGTAGCCGATTCGTTCGCGCTGGGTTCGTCGCCCGGACCGATCGGCATCAACGACGACGGTATCGGTTTCGTCGGCGAAGGCATGGCCGGCAGCATGTACGTGTTCGACTCCGCGGACAACAGCGTCATCCACGGCGATGCCGACCCGATCGCCATCCCGAGCGGTCTCTGGGTGCAGGCCGTCGGCGTCCACAACGACACCGGCGACGCTTACGTCTGCGACCAGTTCAACGGGAAGGTTTACGTCATCGACGGCGACGATTACAGCCTGGGCGAGACACCCTACGAGTTGACCAACCCCGGCGGCGTCACCTTCTGGTAAGCCATTCTAAAAAAAGCACACGGGCCCGCTCTCGCTCGGGGGCGGGTTTCGTTTTTAATGATTACGAGTACAGGTGCAGCCAATCTGAGGCGACCTTGTTGACCGGACCGTTGAGGAAAAGATCTTTCAATTTCCACAGCGGCGAATGGCCGTCGAACTGCCGTCCCTCGTCAAGGAAACGTTCGCAGATTTCGGTGCTGACGCCGGCGAGATGTTCGACCAGATATTCGCCCTGCTGCGCCGAGGCCAAGGCCGGGTAACCGTGGTAGGTGTGGTCGTTGTAATGCTTGATTGCGCGAATGATCGAGCGCGCGGTGTTGAGGTTGCGGTTGACGCGATCGACCAGCGAACCGCGGTCGCCGTAGCCGTAAAGGTAAGAACGGTTTTTCTCTTCGCCCTCTTCGCCCGGGTCGGAAACCGACGCCGGCAATTTCTCCCAGCCTTCTTCCAGCATCTCGGACCACTGCCGCAGGCCGATCGACGTTTCCACCCATCCGGCGTGGTGATCCTGCTTGATCTGTTCGAGCGTAATCTCGACGCCCTCTTTGCCTTCGACGCCGTCGAAAAACACGTTGCCTTCCTTCATCCGCGCCAGCACGGCGGAAAACAGCGACACCGCGGCGACGTTCGGGTAGCGGCGCCCGAGTTTCACCGCCGCGTCTTCCAACGCGCAGATGTGGCGCGGGCCGCCGTGAAACGACGAGTAAGCCAACCGCGCGAAGCCCGCTTTGGCGAAGGGTTCGAGGGCGTGGTAGGCAACGTCGCGCACCAACTTGACCGGGTAATTGATCGAGCCCAGGTGCGGCAGGCAATCGGTGGCCACCGATAGCGGCGGCAGCAGCAGGAAATTCCAGTCCGGCCGTTTTTCGGCCAGCGCGGCGGCGGTGCGCTCGGCCATCAACGTCGCCTCGAACAGATCCTGCCCCAGCGGCAGATGCGGCCCGTGCACCTCGATCGGGCTCAGGGTCGCCAACACCAGCGTGCGGGATTTGTCCAGCGCGCTGATTTTCGTATGACTGATTTTTTCCACGTGATAGACCGGCACAGCAAGCCTCCTGGATCGGGTTGACGGTGCCAGCTTAGGTTATTGCCGCTCGACAGGAAAGCACGAACGGAATCAGTGTCATAAAACAACGCCCCGCGACGCGAGCCGCAGGGCGCTGATTTTCAGCAAGGTTGACGGCTACTTCTGCTTTTTCTTCTTTTCACCGAGCACCAGCTTGAGCTTCACGTTCTCGGCTTCGGTGGGCACGTCGCCGTCGTCGGCGAAACCGATGGCATCGGCGCGGGCGGCGGCGCGCAGGTCTTCCAGCACGGGAGCGAGGTCGTCTTTGAGCTTGTCCGAGCAGGTGACGTGCAGCGAAGCCAGCGGGTGACCCTGGTGCACGGCCTGGTCGGTTTTCCAGCGGCGCGCGCCGGTGAGGATGGCGACCAGCAGTTTGCCCAGTTGCTCGGCTTTTTCGTCGAGCATCGCCTTGTCGCATTCCGGCCAGTCGTCAACGTGAATCGACTCGGGACCGCCGTACTGCTTGAAAACAATCTGGTAGATTTCTTCGGTGATGTACGGAATGAACGGGGCCAGCAGCTTGAGCACGCCGTAACCGACGGTGAACAGCGTGTGCCGCGCCGCTTCGACCTGCCCCGCCGTGAAGCGCTCGGGATTCCAGAAGCGGTCTTTGATGATTTCGAGGTAGTTGTCGCAGAACTCGGCGAAAAAGAAGCGCTCGGCGCTTTTCAACGCAAGGCTGTATTCGTAGGCATCGAGGTATTCGCTCGATTGCTTGCTCACGCGGTTGAAGCGACTGAGGATCCAGCGGTCGACGACCGTCGGCTCGCCGGGCGTCAACTCACGGCGCTCGTTTTGCTCGTCGACCAGGTAGGTGCCGACGAAGCGGATCGCGTTCCACAGCTTGGTCATCAGGCGCTTGCCGTCGGCGACGTCGCGCTCGTTGTAGCGCAGATCATTGCCCAGCGTCGCGCCGGCCGACCAGTAGCGCAAAGCGTCGGCGCTGTACTTGTTGATCACGCTCATCGGGTCGACAAAATTGCCGGCTCGCTTCGACATCTTTTTGCCTTTTTCGTCCAACCCCCAACCGCTGATCATCACCTGTTTCCAGGGTAGCGTGTCGGTGTGGTGGTGGCTTTTCAGCACAGTGTAGAACAACCAGGTGCGGATGATTTCGAAAGCCTGTACGCGCACATCCATCGGGTAGATGCGATCGTGGCGCGGGTCGTCGAAGGCCCACAGCGAGTTGATCAGCGGCGTCAGCGAACTGGTCATCCAGGTGTCCATTACGTCTTGTTCGCCGACGAATTTCTCGCTACCGCACTTGGCGCACTTGCTGCCTTCGGGCGGCGGGGTCTGGGTCGGATCGACGGGCAGCATCTCGCGCGGGGCGACCAACGGCTCGCCGCAGCTTTCGCAATACCACAGCGGGAACGGCACACCGTAGTAGCGCTGACGGCTGATGCACCAATCCCACTTAAGACCGTTGACCCAGTCGTCGTAACGCACCTTCATGAACGGCGGGTACCATTCCACCTCGCCGGCGCGGCGCAGGTAATCGTCTTTGTGACCCAGCAGTTTGATGAACCACTGCGGGCTGTGGTTGAACTCGACGGTGTGGCCGCAACGCTCGTGAACGCCGACGTTGTGGCTGAGCGGCTCGGCTTTGAGCAGCAGGCCCTTTTCCTTGAGAGCCTCGATGATCGCCTTGCGACCTTTTTTCATGTACAGCCCGGCGAAGGGTCCGGCCAATTCGTTGAGGTGGCCGCGTTCGTCGAAGACCACCCGGGTGTCGAGCTTGTCTTCCTTCCACTTCATCACGTCGTCGTTGTCGCCCCAGGTGCAAACCATCATCAGGCCGGTGCCGAAGGTCATGTCGACGGCCGGGCTGGCGAGAATCGGCACGGAGTAGTCGAACAACGGCACGATTGCCTTTTTGCCGACCAGGTCGGTGTAACGCTCGTCGTCGGGATTGACGTACAACGCGACGCAGGCGGGAATCAGCTCGGGGCGCGTGGTAGCGATGATCAAATCGCGGCCGTCCTCGCCCTTGAAAACGATGTCGTTGAGCTGGCTGGGCTGTTCGTCGATTTCGACGTCGGCCTGGGCCAGGCTGGTGCCGCAGTGGTAGCACCATTGGATCGGTTCGTCGCGGCGCTCGATCATACCTTTTTCGTACAGGTCGACGAAGCTGGTTTGGCTGGTGCGCTGGCTGCGCGGATCGATCGTCGAATACAGCAGCGACCAGTCGACCGAAATCGCCAGCGCTTCCCACAGTTCGCGGTAGGTTTGCGCACCGAGCTTGGTCTCTTTCAGGCACAACTCGACGAAATCGGGCCGTTTGATTTCGTGCTTGTTGATTTTGTACTTGTTTTCGACGTAGCGCTCGGTGGGCAGGCCGTTGTCGTCGAAACCCATCGGATAGAAAACGCTGAAGCCGCGCATGCGCTTGTAACGCACGACGAACTCGGCCTGGCTGTAGCTCATCGCATGGCCGACGTGCAAATGCGCCGACGAAACGTAAGGCGGCGGCGTGTCGACCGAGTAGATCGGCCGCGGATCGTCCGGATCGAATTTGTAAATGCCCCAATCTTCCCAGAGTTTACGCAGGCGGGGCTCGGCCTGACTCGGGTCGTACCGTTTCGGAAAATCAAAAGCCACGGGTTGCTCCTTTGGTTGATCGTGTCCCGATCCTTGGGCGGACGAATCTACGCAAAAGCAAAGGGAAAAGTCAAGGGAAGATGTCGCGATTGCGGATTGGCCGGCGGCACGGAAAAGCATATACTGACACCTCGTTGCCCGCACGGGAGGTTGAAGAGCAATGCATTTGAGGGTCCTTTTAACCATTCTGGTGCTGTTTTCCCTGGCGTTTTTCGGTTGCGGCGGCGGCGATGACGATGATGACGCCGCGATCGACGACGATGTCGGCCCGGTCGACGACGACACGATGAACGACGATGACGATGATGACGATGACGACGATGACGATGACGACGAGGCCGAATTCGAGTCGGTGCATGCGCCCGACCAGGTTTCGGTCGTGGTCGAATTCGTCGGCGACCCGTCCACTGCGGAAACGCAGGACGTAGACAACTACGCCATCACCTCCGACGCCGGCGCGTTGACCATTGAATCGGTGGAAGCTAAACCGGCGCAGCGCCAGGCGGTGCTGACCACGTCCAAGCAAAAGCTGGGCATCACCTACACGCTTACCTTTGAATACGACAAAGATGAAACCAGCGGCGATTTCCTCTCCGCCGACACCGCCGAGTTCTGGGCCGTCGATTTTTCCGATCCCGGCTTCGGCCAGTATCAACTGACCGCCGAGCGCGCCGCGGTGGGTGAATACGGCGTCATTTATATCGAACAGGGCTACAATGCTGCGGATGTCGACCTGACGCTAACCGAATTCGACGAGAACATTTACCCGGTTGAAACCGATATCTTCACCGCCGCGCCGGACATGGACAACAACGGCAAGATCCTCATTCTCGGTCTCGACGGCGACGTGTACTACGGCGGCTATTTCAGCAGCGTCAACGCCTACAGCGACGAAGACACGATGGATTGGTGGGGGCTTCATTCCAATGAAATGGAAATGGTGTACATCAACGTCGTCGACGGCTCGTTGTACCCCACGTCGGTGCTGCCGCACGAGTTCCAGCATCTGCTGTACAACAAGCGTCATCAAGACAATTGGACATACTGGGATTACCACGACGAAGGCCTGGCTGAGTGTGCTGCACACGCTATTTACGGCATCAATTCAGGCGCGCTCAGCTACTACCTGGCCGACCCCAACGGATATATCGCCAACGGCCTTTCGCTGGTGAACTGGACTTGGGCGCTGTACGACAATTACGTACAAGCTTACCTGTGGTGGACTTACCTGGCTTCACGGATGGACGGCGTCGAAACCTATGGTGAAATTTTCGACTTGGCCGACGGCAATCCCAACGAGGTCGACCAGTTTATCGCCGACAATCTCGGCTCCGATTTTTCAACTGTGCAACTGGACTATTACCTCGCCAATTGGATTCAGGCGACCACCGGCGTTTACGGCTACGGCGACATGCTTTCCTGGCCGGCCTACACCGCGCCGACGGTGCCGACGGCCACCGAATCGCTCGACCTGGAGCCCTACGGCGGCGGCATCTTCCAGTTGGCCGAATCGCAGGTAAATTACCCGGGCACTCAGGGCGAGAATATCGTTTATGCCGGCGTCGACAGCTCCGGCTCGGTGGACTTAACCGAACCCTTCGACGTCAACGGCGGCGCGTTGATCGTGTTCAACAGCAATCATACGACAGTATTGTTCCCCAGCGAGCACTCGGGGCCCGACCTGCCGGCCGTCGGGGATAAACGCCCCGGCATCGATGCCGTGCCCAACCGCGCCTGGCTTGATCCGCCCCCGTTCCATCCCGAACGGATGGATGCCTTGCGGGCGTGGCGTTATGCAACGTTGGAGCGGATACGGACGACGGGCCGCTAACGCAGGTTAAACCGGCTCAATTGGCGTTTTTGGCCATGTAATTGGCGACCATGATCAGGCGGATCACCAAGCCGATTGCGCCTAGAATGATGCCGATCAAGGCCAGTTTCGCGCCTTTGAATTGATCCGGTTCGGCTTTGATATTTTTGCGTCCCAGCAGACCGAAAATGATGGCCAACGGTCCGGAGATGATTTTCCCGGGCAGCAAGATTGCAATAATGCCCAATACCAAGGAGGTTACCGCCTTGCCGCTGTTTTTCGGTCCTTCCGATTCAGCGGTTTCCTCGACGGATTCCTCGACGGCCGGTTTTTCTTCGACGGCTTGTTCGGCTTCGGGTTGTTGATTCTCGTCCACGGATATCCTCCAGGATAAAATACTTGCAACTAGTTTACGTAAAAAAACCCGACAAGGCTATTGTCTTTTTTACTCCGATGCGGGCACCTAATCGGTGAATATTTTATCCGTTACGCCGTTAGCATGACGGGTGGTAAAGGTGTAGCCCTCGCTATTGCAATCGCCGAAGATGAACGTAACACTCGAATCGTCGGTCAGGTTTTTATCCCACTTCAGCAAATCTGAAAGTTGGTCGGTGTACGAACCGCCGTTTTCGCCGCCCGATTCCTGAAAGTGCAATTCCTGAGCGATTTTCGCGCTGAAACCGGCGCTTTGTGCAGCGGCGTCGTACGCCCTGCCGCGTAATTGGATAAAATTGGGAATAGCAATCAGCACAACGATAATGAAATAGAAAAACGTGGCGACAGCGCCGACGATCGTGCCGGCCAGCGCCAATCCATGGCCGGCGTATGTTTGCGGCTCGGCTTTGATTTTCTTCATCGCCTTCACGCCGAGGATGATGGCGATCGGCCCGACGATGATGCCGAAGCAGAAGAACGACAAAACAGCGGCAACCAACGAAGCAATCGCCAAACCGGATGTCTTCGGCGGTGTCTGTCCCGGCGGTGGAGGCATGACTTGCTGTCCCATTTGCGGCTGGTTTTGAAATTGATCGCTCATTACATAGCTCCTAATAAATTTACTTATCCGTCATTACGTGCTCTTGTGCCCCCCGCGCGTGAAGGGTGGTGAACGTGTAACCTGCACTGTTGCAATCGCCGAAGATGAACGTGACGTCGGTGTCGTCAACGAGTGTCTTTTCAAGCACCAGCAAATCGGAGAGGTTGTCGGCGTAGGATCCTCCGTCTACACCGCCGTTTTCCATAAAATAGATTTCCTCGACGATCTTGGCGCTGCGCGCCGCACTTAACGCACTGGCGTCGTAAGCTTTGGATCGTAATGACATAAAATTGGGGATAGCGATCGATGCCATGATCCCGATAAAAAATATCGCCGTAGCAACACCGCCGATGATCGTGCCGGCCAAAGCCAACCCTTGGCCCTTGTATTGCTGCGGCGCCGCTTTGATCCGCTTCATCGCCATCACGCCGAGAACGATGGCAACCGGACCGGTGATAATCCCGAAGCAGAAAAACGACACAATGCCCACGACCAACGCGGCGATCGCCAAACCGAGCGTTTTCGGCTCGACCTGCCCCGGCGGCGGAGGTTGCATGCCCATGGTCGGCGTTTGTCCCGGGCCGATCGGCGACGGAGTTTGCATACCGTTCGGCGGTTGGTTGTTGCTCATCGTTTTTTCCTCTCCTATTGCCCCGGCCAATCGGAGCGGAACAAATGTAGTTCTCTGCCTTCGGCGTGCCGGGTTGAATATGTATAACCCGCGGCGTTGCATTCGCCGAAAGTGAACGTGACATTCGGATCTTCGACGATCCCTTGCACCTTCGGAATCAACTCGCTCAGCTTGTCGCTGAACGCGCCGTTTTCCATGCGATGCAGTTCTTGTGCATCTTGCGCCAGTTCGCCGGCGTTGAGTGCCGATTGATCGGGCGTATCGCCCCATTGTTTTTGTAAATAGGGAATCAAATCTTCAGTGATGCCGCCGATCGCGACCAGCAAATAAAAGAAAAAGGCGATGCCGCCGCACACCGTCCCGGCAATGGCCATCCCCTGGCCCCGGTACTGTGCCGGCTGACGTTCAATGCGCCGGATAGATTGCAGGCCGAGTACGACGGCGATCGGACCGGTGATCAATCCGACGCAAAGAAAGGAAATCACGCCGAGAATCAGCGAAGCGACGGCCTTTTTGTCGTGCGGTGGTACCGGCGGGATCTGCGGTGCTTGCGGGGAGTCAGTCAAGCAAGATCTCCCGTGTTTTTGCGTAGTGGAATAACACGATCATGGCAAACCGGCATTGCCCTGTCAATAAAAGAACAGCCGTATTGGTAAATCATCCTCGTCTAGTGCGACTGCTTGTTTCGCTTTGGATTTTTCAAAGGAATCTTGCCCAATCCAGGATTTCCATGCCATGAACGAAACCGGAATAAAAAACGACGGCTCGACGGTTTCTGCAGTTGCAACCAACCCGAAAAAATCAACCCAATCGTTAAAAGTGTCAGGCCTTTTCTTCATTATTTACAGCAAGATAGAATGATGATAGACTGCTTTTTGCTGATTTCGTGAAGTATTTCCCAAATGCACACAAACTAATATAAGGGAACAATAATGACCTCTAAACTGTATCTTGTGTTTTTTTTAGTTGTGTTGGCTTTTATCCTTGCAGTGGGGTTTCTTTCCTGCGGGGGCGGAAGCAGCAACGACGCCAGCGACAACACCGGTGACGACCCCGATGATGATGACGAAGCTTTTCCCGGCGACGATGATGACAATGACGATGACAATGACAATGACGATAATGATGATGATGACAATGGTGGCCCATTCCTCGACCTGGCCGTAGTGAATGAGGAAAACAAAAATGTCTCGATCCTTCTAGGTAACGGTGACGGAACCTTCGAAAAAGCTGCAAACTTCGACACGGGAATAGGCTCCTGGACGATCACACTGAGTGATCTCAACGGTGACGGCGACCTCGACATGGTCGTCGTTCTCTTTACTCCCGAAGACAATATAGTCGTTCGGTTAGGCTGCGGTAACGGTTCCTTTACTGATCCTTTGAAATACAACGCGGGTGAATGGCCGCGATCGGCCGCTGTCGGCGATTTCAGCGGCGATGACATCCCCGACCTAGCCGTGTCAAACCCGGAAAGCAATGATGTCTGGATTCTATTGGGCAATGGAGATGGCTCTTTTCAAGCAGCCGTAAATTACAACGCGGGGTACCCTTCCTTTTCGATCGCCACCGCCGACTTCGACAAAGACGGCGACCTCGACCTGGCCACCACAGCTATTGACCAAGACAGGGTGTACATTTTATTAGGTCGTGGCGATGGATTCTTTTTTGCTCCTGACTATTATAACGTCGGTCAAAGGCCTTGCTCGATCACCGTGGGCGATTACGATAATGATCTGGTCCTCGACATAGCCGTTGCTTCATATCACAACAACAATGTGAATATCCTATTGGGAAATGGCGACGGTTCCTTCCAGGAGTATTCCAGCTATGCCGTGGGTGACTATCCGAGCTCGATCGCCAGCGGCGATTTCGATAACGACTCTGTCCTCGATTTAGTGACAACAAACGAATTTAGCGACGATGTTAGCGTAATGCTGGGCGACGGCGACGGCACTTTTCAAAACGCCGTCAGCTACAGCGTCGGTGAAAGACCGATATCGGTCGCGGTCGGTGAATTCAACGGCGATGAAGCACTTGACTTGGCCGTTGCGAATCACCAAAGCGATGATATCACCATCCGACTGGGTAATGGCGACGGCAGCTTCCAGACGGCTGTCAACTACGATGTAGGCGGTTTTCCTTCATCGATCGCCATTGGGCAATTGGACTGAGAAGCAAACAATACCTTCAGAAGAACGCTAAATTGTTTCACTTTTTGCTTTAACCGCTGCTTTTTTTTCATCACCGCTATCGAAACTTTTTCAACAGATTCATAAGGCTATTCAAAAAGAGAGAAAAACTGAGCTGAGGTTTTTTCTGGCGTGTCGGCGTCTTTCGATGTTATAATTTTCTGTTTGATTTTCGGCGCGACGAAAAAAGGACGAAACATGAAACCGATTCTCATCACCATTGGCGATCCGGCCGGCATCGGCCCGGAAGTGGCCCTGAAAGCGCTGTCGGACGGCGCGGCGGGCGATTGGCCGGTGACGCTGGTCGGTGATCTGGGCGCCTGGAAACGTGCGGCGCAACTGGTCGGCACGGAAGTGACGGCGGTGCCGCTGCTCGACCGCCCCTCTCCCGACGCAGGCAAATGGGCCGTGTGGACGCCGCCGGACGGCCGCATGCAGCGCATGCCCGACGCGGCCGACCATGCCGACGAATTCATCGTCGATCGCGGACGTGTACTGACGGTGGCGATCAAAACGGCGGTCATCGCCTGCCTGGAAGCCCGCGGGGCGGCGGTGGCAACGATGCCGATCGACAAACGCGCTTTGCACGCCTACGGCGACAACCACCCCGGGCATACAGAATTGATCGCCGATCTCTGCGGCGTCGGCCGTCCGGTGATGATGCTGTTCGGTCCCAAACTGCGCG
>Ga0272444_10002002_pt1 | contig 19097 bp, 13 predicted proteins | sample SSMForm13_FD_201033 | JGI IMG/M metagenome (GOLD analysis project Ga0272444, IMG submission 201033) | Marine sediment archaeal communities from Little Sippewissett salt marsh, Falmouth, MA, United States - SSM-Form-13 | ecosystem: Environmental > Aquatic > Marine > Wetlands > Sediment ... | reverse complement strand
CGGCTGCAATTGGGACGGCCGGATCTGCCGCTTGTTGGGCGGCTTCCCGGGGACCGTGGCGGCGTGCCGATCGCGGCGGCCGCCTTGAATTCCCAAATGGGCATGATTATCAATAGTGTTTATGAAAACACCTGCTGAAAAAGCCATCACACCCAAGGAAATCGAGAAGGAAATGGTGGAGCTGCTGTCCAAAAAATTTGGCGACAGTGTTCGCATCATTTCCCCCGTGGCGACAGCCCAAAAAGCGGAAGCCGATTCCGCCGGACCGGACACCCGCCCCTCACCGGTCTATTTCGACCTCAAGCCAGAGGAACTGGTCGCCTACTTGGACCAGTACATCGTCAAGCAGGACCTGGCCAAAACCGTACTGGCGACCAAGATCTGCACCCATTTCAACCGTATCAACCACATGGCCGCCTCCCCGGATGAAATCGGCGAGATGGTGGGCAGCATCAAAAACAACGTCCTGATGCTCGGCCCCACCGGGGTTGGCAAAACCTACATGATCCGGTTGATTGCCAAAAAAATCGGCGTCCCGATGGTCAAGGGGGACGCCACCAAATTCAGCGAAACCGGCTACGTCGGCGGCGACGTCGAAGACCTGGTGCGCGATCTGGTGCGCGAAGCGGACGGCGACATCGAGCGGGCCCAGTTCGGCATCATCTATATCGACGAGATCGATAAAATCGCCTCCAGCCGCAACCTGATCGGCGCCGACGTTTCCCGTACGGGGGTTCAGCGCGCGCTCCTGAAGCCGCTCGAAGAAACCGATGTGGACCTCAAGGTACCCCACGACCCGATTTCAATGATCCAGGAGATCGAGCGCTACCGCAAAACCGGCAAGCGCGAAAAAACCACGGTCAATACCCGCCACATCCTGTTCATTGTCAGCGGCGCATTCTCGGAGCTGATCGACATCATCAAAAAGCGGGTATCCGATCAGGGCATCGGCTTCGGGGCGAGCGTGAACAAGGCGACCCACGGCACCCACCTGTTGCGGCACCTGAAGTCGGAAGACCTGATCCGGTTCGGGTTCGAATCCGAATTCGTCGGCAGGCTGCCGGTGCGTGCGGTTTTTGAAAGCCTCGAGCAGGATGACCTTTTCGCCATCCTCAAAAGCCCCAACAACCCCATCATCCTCGGCAAAAAAATGGACTTTGCCGCCTACGGCATCGCCATCAAATTCAGCGATGAAGCCCTGCGGCTGCTGGCCGGCCGGGCTTTTGAGGAGCACACCGGCGCCAGGGGGCTGGTCAGCGCGGTGGAGCAGGCGCTGCTGCCGTTTGAAAAACGCCTGCCCTCAACGGACATTCAGCAGTTCCCGGTGACCGCGGCCGTGATTCAAACCCCGGAGGCGGTCCTGGCGCAATGGCTGGCATCCCCCCGGGACCCGCAACGTTCTGCCGCCTTCGAGCGTATCGCCCAGGCCGAAACCCAATACGTTCGCGACTACATCCGCACCAACAGCCGCACCCTGACGGACAAGCACAACCTGACCCTCACCGAGTCCCGCATCGTCCTGGCCGCGGCCCACTACGCCGGGCACCTTCAAGATGTGGGCGGCGTGCTGCGCAAAATCAAAGCGCTCATCGATGAAACCAAAAACATCGAACTGAATTTTTTCAAGCGCCATGATATCAACATCGTCCTCGAAGAAGAGGCCATCGACTTTGTGGTGGGGCAGTTTTTGACCGCCGCCATCACGCCGGAGGAGTTGAGCCGCAAGCTCTCCACCGACTTCGAATTGGGTCTTAAACTGGTTCAGGAAAAATCGGGAAAAAACCGTTTTTTTATCTCCAAGCAGGCCCTGCTCAGCCCTGAAGAGTATCTCAACAACCTGATCAAAAACGAGTTGCGCCAGGTTACGGGCGTTCAATTGCAAAGGACCTAATGCGATGATCGGAATCTCCAAGCTTTACTGCGGAACCGTGGAGCCCTCGGACGCCCTGCGCTACGGCCGCTCTTCGGCCCATCTGCCCTCGCATCTGCTGCAGTTCTCCAGGGACAAGCGGCCGGTGGTGGTCTGGAACGTCACCCGGCGCTGCAACCTGAAATGTGTTCATTGCTATGCCCAGGCCAAGGACATCTCCTTCAACAATGAACTCACCACCGGGGAGGGGAAAAGGCTGATCGACGATCTGGCGGGCTTCGGCGCTCCGGTTCTGCTCTTTTCGGGGGGGGAGCCCATGGTGCGCCCCGATTTGGCGGAGCTCGCGGGCTATGCGGTGCAAAAGGGCATGCGGGCGGTCATTTCCACCAACGGAACCCTCATCACCCGGGAAAAGGCCCGCATTCTGAAAGAAATTGGCCTGTCCTACGTCGGCATCAGCCTGGACGGGATGGAGGCGGTCAACGACCGTTTCAGAGGGGTCAGGGGCGCTTATGCCAAGGCGCTCGAGGGCATTCGCAACTGCCAGGAGGCTGGCATCAAGGTGGGGTTGCGCTTTACCATCAACAAGGCCAACGTCGCCGAAATCCCGAAGATTTTCGATATCTTGGAGGAGATGCAGATCCCCAGGATCTGTTTTTACCACCTGGTTTATGCCGGTCGGGGCTCGAAACTGATCCAGGACGACCTCTCCCACGCCGAGACCCGGGCGGCCGTGGACCTGATCATCGACCGCACCAAGGACCTTCACGATCGGGGCAAGCCCAAAGAGGTCTTAACCGTCGACAACCATGCCGACGGCCCTTACCTCTACCTGCGACTGCGTCGTGAAAACCCCGAAAGGGCCAAAGGGGTGCTCGAGCTGCTCAAGATGAACGAGGGCAACAACTCGGGCCGCGGCATCGGGTGCGTCAGTTGGGATGGGGAAGTTTATGCCGACCAGTTCTGGCGCCATTACAGTTTCGGCAACGTTCGCCAACGCCCGTTTTCGACCATCTGGACGGACACCTCCGAGCCTCTGCTGGGCAAGCTCAAAGAAAAGAAGCGCCATGTCAAAGGCCGCTGCGCCACCTGCCGCTGGCTGGATATCTGCGGCGGCAACTTCAGGGTTCGGGCCGAAGCGGTCAGCGGCGACGTCTGGGCCCCGGATCCGGCTTGCTACCTCAGCGACGATGAAATTGCCTGAGACGTGACACCCGGGCCGGCCAGCGGCTTCCATGGGGGCCCGGTCGGCAGCACCGGCGGCCCAGGCTCAGGCCGCTCCGGACTGGCGCGCTTTACCCTGATCAGCAAATCGGTTGGTCAGAAAGACACCGCCGGTCACCAGCGCCGCCCCGGCCAACAGGGCGAAAGTGAGGGGTTCGTCCAGGATCACAAAGGCCATCAGGACCGCGCTGACCGGGACGAAATTGATGAAGAGGCTTGCCCGGGTAGCCCCGATGGCCTGAATTCCCTCGTAGTACCAGAGAAACCCCAGGACCGTCCCGAATATCGCCAGGTAGGCCAGACCGGCCCACGCCACCGCCGGGTAGCCCGCGATGGCGGTCCAGAGCCCCTCGCCCAGCGCCGGCCAAAGCAGGCAGACGGCGCCCAGGGTGGCGGAGTAGGCCACCGCCACCAGTGGCGAGAGGCCCCGCAAAACGGCCTTGCCCACCAGGGAGTAGGTCACCCAACTCAGCACAGCACCGAAGATGTAGAGGTCTCCCGCTGCCAGAGGCTCCAGCAGCCGGCCGATCTGCCCGTTGGAGATCACGACGACGGCGCCGCTGACCGACATCAGGATGCCCAGCCCCTGGAGAATCGTCAGCCGCTGCTTGAAGAAAACCGCCGACAGCAGCGCGATCAGAATGGGGTTGTTAGCGATGATCAACGAAGCCCGACCGGCCGCGATCAGTTTGAGCCCCTTGAAGAAGAGAACGTTGTAGGCGAAGACCCCCGAGAGCCCCAGCACCAGCATCGCCAACCGCTGCGACGGATTGAGCGGCGGCCACCGGCCCTCGATCCTGCGGACCAGAAACAGCAGACAGGTCGATGCCGCGGCAAATCGCAGAAAGGCGGCCGAGTATGGGCCGACGCTTTGGCTGACCAGGCGCCCGGCGATAAACGTACCACCCCAGAAAACAGCGGTCAGCAGCAGCTTCAAGTGTACGATCATGGCGGGCGGGCTCCGCAGGACCTCGCAGGGCCAGCACCCCGGCTGCGAAGCCGACCACCGGCTCAGGGCCTTGGTCTTTACAGGCTGCAGTCGTCGCAGCTGGTCATTTGACGGGCCAGCACGCGGGCGGCCGTGACGGCGAAGTAGGTCACGATCATATCGGCCCCGGCGCGTTTGATGGCGGTGAGGCTTTCCACCATATTGCAGACTTCGTCAACCAGGCCGATGGCCGCGGCCCCCTTGATCTGGGCGTACTCACCGGAGACCTGGTAGGCTGCTACGGGTAGATCGAAGGTTTCGCGGACGGCCTTGATGATATCCAGATACGGCAGGGCCGGTTTGACCATGACGATGTCGGCCCCCTCTTCGATGTCCAGGGCGACCTCGCGCAGGGCCTCGCGGGCGTTGCCGGGGTCCATCTGGTAGGTCTTGCGATCGCCGAAAGCCGGACAGCAGTCGGCGGCGGCCCGGAAGGGTCCGTAGAAGGAGGAGGCATACTTGGCGGCATAGGACATCACCGGCGTGTGCGCGAAACCCTGGCCGTCGAGAGCCTGCCGGATGGCGGCCACCCGGCCGTCCATCATGTCCGAGGGGGCCACCATGTCGGCCCCGGCCCGGGCCTGGCTGAGCGCCGTACGGGCCAGCAACTCAAGGGTGGCGTCGTTGTCCACCGTGTGGCCGCAGACTATCCCGCAATGCCCATGGTCGGTGTACTCGCACAGACAGGTGTCGCAGATGACGCAGATCTCGGGCCGGGCGGCCTTGATTTCCCGAACGGCCAGCTGCACCGGCCCGTCCTCGGCCCAGGCGCCGGAGCCGCGGCTGTTCTTGTGGGCCGGCAGGCCGAAGAGCAATACCGCAGGCACCCCCACCGCGTAAGCCTCTTCGGCGGCGACGGCCGCCATCGCCGGGCTGAGGTGATAGCAGTCGGGCATGCTCTTGATGGGCTCCCGATAGTGGCGGTCGCCGGTGGCCTTGACAAACAAGGGCAGGATGAAATCATGCGGGGTGAGCGTGGTCTCGCGCACCATATGACGAATGGTGGGGCTCATTCGCAGCCTGCGGGGGCGTTTGGCGGGGAAAGCCATTTCAACAGTCTCCAGTTTGCGTCTTGGGTTGCCGCAAACCGGCCTTCCTGAAGGGGCGCCGGTTGCAAAACAAACGGGTGATGCCCCGCATCACCCGGATTCCGAAGAACAAGCTATAGCCCCTGGCATTTCGGGTTGTCAAGGCATTCCCCATGCCCGCAGGGCGCCGCCAAAGACCCGATCCGGGGCCTTGACCGCCGGCCGGACGGGGGGTATGGTGCGGCCTCACCCAGACAAAAAACCGCAACCAGTGCCACAAAGCGCCGCGGTTGCCACCCTGAAAGCGAAGTCTATACCATGAAGAACCCACACCCCCACGGCACCCACCCAACCGGCAATGCCCACAGCCCCCCCACGGAGGCCGCCCTGCGGCTTGTGGCCTGGGAGGTCACCCGCAACTGCAACCTCTCCTGCAAACACTGCCGGGCGGCCGCCACCTGCGGCCCCTACAGCGGGGAGTTGGAAACCGGCCGATGCCTGCGGCTGCTGGACCAGATCGCCCAACTGGGCAGCCCCATCGTGATTCTGACGGGCGGGGAGCCGCTGCTGCGCGAGGACATATTCGAAATCGCGCGCTACGGCAGCGACCAGGGTCTGCGCATGGTGATGGCCCCCAACGGAACCCTGATTACGCCCGAATCTGCCCGCCGGCTTGCGGCTGCGGGCATCCAGCGCATCAGCGTCAGCATAGACGGCGCCACCCGCGAGAGCCACGACCGCTTCCGGGGCGTGGCGGGCGCCTATGACGCCGCCCTGAGGGGCATCGAGCGGGCCAAGGCGGCGGGGATCGAATTCCAAATCAACACCACGATCACCAAGGACAACCTGGCCGAGATCAGCCGAATCCAGGAACTGGCCGTGGGCCTGGGGGCCGTGGCCCACCATATTTTCCTGCTGGTTCCCACCGGACGCGGCAAGTACATCGCGGACCGGGCCATCGACGCCGCAGAGTACGAGCGCACCCTGAACTGGTTTTACGACCAGCGGGGCAAGACGCCGCTGCAGCTCAAGGCGACCTGCGCCCCCCACTACTACCGCATCCTCCGGCAGCGGGCCAAGGCCGACGGCGAGCACGTCAGCTTCGAAACCCACGGGCTGGACGCCGTCACCCGCGGCTGCCTGGGAGGCACCGGCTTCTGCTTCATTTCCCACACCGGCATCGTCCAGCCGTGCGGTTTTTTGGAGCTGAACTGCGGCGACGTCACCCGCCAATCGTTTGCCGACATCTGGCGCACGTCCGAGGTCTTTCTGAAGCTGCGCGACTACGACAACCTTGAAGGCAAATGCGGCTGCTGCGAGTACAAGCGGGTCTGCGGGGGGTGCCGTGCCCGGGCCTACGAGGCCACCGGCAACTACCTGGCCGAAGAGCCGCTGTGCAGCTACATCCCGTCAGCCCGGAAAAAGGCCTGAAAGCCATCGGATCGCACCGGGGTTCCGCCGCCGGCAGGCTCGCGCTCCTGAAGATCATCGCGCCGAACAGGCCTCAGGATCAGGCCGGGTGGGGCTCGATGGCGTTTAGCACCAGGGTGAGCGGACGGTTTTCCTCGCTTTTACCGGCAAACCGGATGGGCCCGGGGCGCCGGTAATTGTCCGCTCCCGGTGTGGCGGCCAGCCACTTCTCGCGGCTGGCCTTGACCACCTGAAACGCCGGACTCTGAAGATCCACGATGCTCTTCTCCAGCACCAAGGTCAGGCGCCCCTTGCGTTCCTCCAGGTGCATCAGCGGGGCAATGGGGATCCCGATGGGCTCCCAACGGTTGAAATCCAGCTCCAGGTTGCGGATGGCCGCCATCTGACCGGTGGCGCCGTTGGCGATCAGGCTGAAGACCGTCAGGCCCAGGTTGTAGGTGTAGATGCAGTCGAAGCGCGTGGGATCGCTGCCGCGGCCGTCGTAGCCGTAAAAGTGCACCTGGGTCTTGAATTTCGGGTCGGACTTTTCATAGACCTTCAAAACGGCCGCCGGAATGGGGGCCTCCTCGGTCAGCAACCCGGCCCGGACGAGTTCCTGGCGCAGGGTTTTCTGGGAGATGATGGTCTCCCGCAGCAAGAGCAGGCCGTCGTCATCGAAGTTGCGAAAAAGCACCGGGCCGAAGCCGTCGGGGTCCAATCCGGCCCGCAGCAGCGTCTTGCGATACCAGGCGCGCCCCAGCCCCAGCTTGTAGAGGCCCTTCTCCTTCAATAGCTTGAGGTAGTCCGTAACCAACCCCAGGATCACGTTTTCCGTATCCACCTGCGAGAACTGGAAGTTGCCGTGGCTGTCGCGCTCCATCAGGAGCCCTTCCTGGAAAAAGGCTGGAATGTCGTTGAAGAGGTCGTCGTCACGGGTGTTCCAGACACTGAAGGTGCTGCTTTCGCGGGCGCGCCGGGCAAGGCGCCGGAGATACTCGAGTTTGTCCTCCAAAACAGGGAAATCCAGGTGGAAATCGGTGTCGTGGGTGGCGTTGTAGTCGGCGATGATGGTGTTCAGTTTGATGATGAAGACCTGAATTTCGTTGATGAACTCCAGGACGCCTTCGGGAATGACGGCTACGCCGTAGTTTTTACCGGCCGCCGCGCGCCGCACGATGGCGTCGCAGATCACCCGGGAGAGGTGCCGCAGGGTCATCCCGTAGGCGGTGTAATCGGTTTCCCCGCTGTTGCGGATCTTGTCGATGCGCGAACGGTCGAAGTAGTCGGCCAGATCCTCGCCGATCAGGGTGATGTTCGCGTGGGTCTGCAGGGCGACCTCCAGGGCCAGGTGGCTGGCCACGCGCCCCATCACCTTGCAGATGTGCCAGTATTTGACGTCCGAGCTGCTGTCCGTGCAGAGGTTGCTGACCGCGTTGGCAAACGACCGAGCCGCGGTGTGGAAGCCGAAGGACATGGCGCACAGGCTGCGTCCGCCGGCGTCGCGCACCTGGATATCGCCGTCGATGGTCTTGGGCACCCCGATGACCTGGATCCCGTCGGCGTACATCGCTTCGGCCAGGAAAGCCGCATTGGTGTTGGAATCATCGCCCCCGACGACCACCAGGGCATCCAGGCCCAACTGCCGGCAGGTTTCCCGAGAAAGGGCCATCTTTTCTCGGGAATCGATCTTGGTCCGGCCGGTCCGGATCATGGTGAACCCGCCCAGGTTGCGGTGGGCATCGACCACCTCGGCGGTGAGTTCGACGCACTCGTTTTCGATGATGCCGTCGGGGCCCATCAGGAAGCCGAAAACCCGGCTCTCGGGGTTGGCCTCGCGCGCCGCGTCAAACAACCCGGCAATCACATTGTGCCCTCCCGGGGCCGGACCGCCCGAAAAGACGATGCCGATATTGCGCTGCTTGCGGTAGCAGGCCTCAAAAGAGGGATCCGACGAAGGCACCGCCGCCAGCACCTGGACCTTGTTGTCGATAATCCGCGGCAGTTTGCGGCGCGCTTCGGCATCGATTTCAAAGTGGTACTCCTCGACTGCCCGGAGGGAGGTGCAGGGAAAGGCGAACACCTCGCAGCGCGGCGGCGCGTAGTTGAGCCGCTCGCGATGCTCGGGGTTGACGTTGGCGGTCGCCTTGAGCACGTCGGGGTGCTGCAGAAGGGTTTCCAACCTGGACGATGGGCTCTGGGGCATGGCGCCTCCCTATGGCGTATCTGTTGGGTGTAAATGACGGATGGTTGTGGAATGCCGCGACACACCGGACGGGCCGAATGCGGGCGATCCCGGCCTGGCGGGCCTCTCAGAGAACGGCCACCCGGTTGCGGCCTTGGGCTTTGGCCGCGTACATCGCCTGATCCACACGGTTGAAGAGGCTCAGGGGATCCGTGTCCGCAGCGGTTATGGCCGTCACCCCGAAGCTGATGGTCACCGTGAAGGACTGGTCCTTGAAGACAAACTGGGTCGCTTCGATCTCCCGCCGCAGTTTTTCGGCCACCCCGGCGGCGGCCTCGCGGCTGGTGGCCGGCAGCAGCACGATGAACTCCTCGCCGCCGAAGCGGCAAAAAAAATCGCTTTCGCGCAGCATGGGGCGAAAACGCTGGCTGATTTCGTTCAGGCAGCGGTCGCCGATGGCGTGCCCAAAACGGTCGTTGATCCGTTTGAAGTGGTCGACGTCGAAAAGCACGATCGCAAACGCCTGGCCGTAGCGCGCAAACCGCTGGAACTCCTCGCCGATGCGCTTCTCGTAGGCGCGCCGGTTGTATGCCCCGGTCAGGGAATCGATCAGCAGCTCGGCCTCGAGGCTTTCCGCGCGCCGGCGCGCGGCGGCGATCTCTTCGCGCAGACCTTCGAACTCCTGCTGCAGGCCGACCATCTGATTGTCCGCCAGCGCCAACCGCTGCTGATCCTGGCGGCGCTGCCGGGACAGCGCGCCGCTGATGGTGTTCAGCTTGGAGAGCACGGTCTGCTTCAGTTCCTCCAGGCTGCTGCTGAAGCTTACCCTCCCTTTAAGGGCTTCAAACTGGGTTTCCAGACCATCGTGAAACCCGTCGTGGGCCAGCTGGACCTCCCGCGCCTGGCTGAGGGAGTCGAAAACCAGGGATTCCATGTCGCCCAGACGCTGGCCGATTTCCTGGATGAAGGTGGCCGCCTGCTGGCGTTCGCGGCTCAGGTGGCCGGCGTAATCCTTGACCAGCGCGACCAGCGCCTGGCGCATGCCGAGAGCCGCCGCAAGGCTGTCCGCCTGCCGCAGCCCCGCCTCGACGGCTTGCACCTGCTGCAGGTAGTCGCGGTCCAGGTGCAGCTTGAGCTCGGCGATAATCGACTGCGCAATCTCCTTGAACTGCTGTAAAAATGCGCTTTCCAGGGCGGGACGCTGGTCTTCGGGCTTTTCCGCTTTCAAAAAACGGTTCAGCAGCCGGTCGCCGGCATCCCGACGGGATGCGGGGGGGTCGGCCTGGCAGCGGAGCAGGGCCGCTTTGAAGTCCGCGAAGGCCGTTTCCAGCTCGGCCACCGGGGTGTTGGCGGACGCCAGCTGCTTCAGGCGGTCGAGGGCGCCTTGCAACGGCGGGGCTTCCCATTGGCGCAGCTGCCGGGTCAAAAGCCCCAGCGCACGGCGAAAAAACTGACCATCGGCGGCCTCGCGCTGCTCCAGTTGCTGCACCCGGGCCAGCAGTTTTTCCCTGTGCTGGCGGCTGGTCGCCAGCTGGCGCTGGAGCACTTCGAGCCGCGCGGCCTCGCTGGCGGAGAGCTCCGCCGGAGCCCCGCCCGGCCCCCCCGGGGAAGGCCGTAACCCGGCGAACTCCCTGCGGTCCACCAGGCGGGCGGCGAGGAGGTCGCGGCTCAGTCCCTGGCCGCTTTCGGCAACCTCCCGCAAGACTTCTAGCACCGCATCGGCGATCACGGCCATTTGTTTGTCTGCGGCGGGGGGTGTCATGGGACGTTAATAACGGCCAAAGATTTTTTTTGTCAAGGATAATTGGTGGGTTGGCAGCCATGCGAGCAAACCCGAAAGCCGCCCGGGTGGCGACCGGGCGCGTTGTTTTTGACTCTTCCGGCCATGGCCCGACGGCCGGCCGGCAGTCCCGAACAGCCGGCGGCCCCTAAAAACGACTTGCCATTTTGAACAGATGTGTTAAGAAATCCGTGTTTTATTTAAGGGGTAGCACATGAGCCAAAAACGTAGCAAACGCAATGCCGTTGAAGTTGTTTGCCCGAAATGCAAACATACCGAAATTGTCTACATCCGTGACGAAGACATTCCCAAATGTCCCAAGTGCCAGATCCCCATGGTCATTCGGGAAATCCTCACGGAGGGAAAATCCTACTGAGCGCGGTCTGCGCCCGCCGGGGAAGGCCGCGATCGCCTGTTGGGAAACTCTTTAACCGCAATCAACCGAGGAGGAAAGCGAATGAAAAAGCGTTTGGTAACGGGTCTGCTGGTTTTTGCCGTGATCTGCCTGGTGGCGGGCGCCCCCGCCGGGGCCAGTGATATCGAACTGGCCCGGAAATCCACTCTGGAAGCGATTTTGAAAAACGGCGAACTGCGGGTCGGCTTCGAGGCCGGCTACATGCCTTTCGAAATGACCGACAAGAACGGCAATTTCGTGGGCTTCGACATCGACATGGCCAAGGAGATGGCCAAGGCCATGGGGGTCAAGTTCGTCCCGGTCAACACCGCCTGGGACGGCATCATTCCGTCGCTGATCACTGAAAAATTCGACATCATCATGAGCGGCATGACCGTCACCCAGGAGCGCAATCTCAAGATCAATTTCGCCGATCCCTACATCATCGTCGGGCAGACAATCCTGCTCAACACCAAACACGAAGGGGCCGTGGCGAGCTACAAGGACCTCAACGACCCCAAGTTCATCGTGACCTCCAAACTGGGCACGACCGGCGAGCAGGCCGTCAAACGCCACATTCCCAAATGCACCTACAAATCCTTCGAGACCGAAACCGAAGCGGCCCTTGAAGTGGTCAACGGCAAGGCCGACGCTTTTGTCTACGACCTGCCCTACTGCGTGGTGTTCATGGCCCAGCAGGGCGCCGGCAAACTGATCTTCATCGATCAGCCGTTTACCTATGAACCGCTGGCCTGGGCCGTGCGCAAGGGGGACCCGGATTTCCTCAACTGGCTCGACAATTTTCTGCGCCAGATGAAAAACGACGGCCGCTACGAGCTGATCTACAACAAGTGGATCAAAAGCACCGACTGGATCGAAAGCGTGCAGTGATTCGGCTTGCTGCGGCACTGCCAGCCAGACCGGCCCGCGAGAATCACGCCGGCCGGCCTGGTTTTTTCCAGGGCCGCCGTTGTCGCCCGCCAGGGGCTGAATCCCCGCTGCAAGGGACCTTCCGGTTACGCCTATGAATTCTCTTTCAAGCTTACGCCGCCCGCTTAAAGGTGTCGGCTACTACCTCTGGGTGGGGGTCTTCTTTCTGGGGCTCCTGGCCGTTTGCGGCTTTCTCTACTACGCCGCCCTGAAGATCGACTATGTCTGGCGCTGGTACCGGATCCCGCAGTACTTTGCCTATGAGGACACCGTCGAAATCAAGAGCGACATCAGCGGCAGCGTCGCGGCGATCACCCCGGAGGGCGAAAACGCCCTGATTCGAATTCAGGAGACCGGCGGCGGGGAGGCCACCTTTCGCGTTCCGGCCAAGGGGGTCGCGGTGGCCGCCGGGGACATGATCTTCCCCGGCGACACGCTGAGTTCCTTCAAGCAATGGAAAGTCGGCATCCTGATGCAGGGCCTCTGGCTGACACTCAAGGTCAGCGTGGTGGCCATCGTCTTCGGGATCCTGATCGGCATGGTGGCCGGCCTGGCCCGGGTTTCGGCCAACCCGGCCTTCAAGTGGTCCTCGGTCGCCTACATCGAGCTGATCCGCGGCTCTCCTTTGCTGGTCCAGATCTTCATCTGGTATTTCGTCCTGGGCACGCTGATCAACACCCTGCTCTCCAGACAAGGCCTGAGCCAGGTTCCGCCCCTGTGGTTCGGCGTGGCGGCCTTGGCCGGCTTCACCGGGGCCTATGTGGCGGAGATGGTGCGCGCCGGGATCCAGTCCATCCACCGCGGCCAGACTGAAGCCTCCCGCTCGCTGGGCATGACATATGTCCAGTCCATGCGCCATGTCGTTCTGCCCCAGGCCATGCGGCGCATCCTGCCGCCCCTGGCCGGCCAGTTCATCAGCCTGATCAAAGACTCCTCACTGCTCGGCATCATCGCCATCCGGGAACTCACCAAGGCCACCCGGGAGGTGGTCACCACCAGCTTGCAGCCCTTCGAGCTCTGGTTCGTGTGCGCACTCCTCTATCTGGTGTTGACCTTTACGTTGTCCATGCTGCTGCAGTACGTGGAGAGGAGGACACTGGTCCAGTGATCGCCGTACGCAACGTCTACAAAACATTTTATGCCCCCCACAAGGTCCAGGCGCTGGTCAACGTCACCAATGAAATCCAGGCCGGCGAAGTGGTGGTCGTGATCGGGCCCTCGGGCTCGGGCAAAAGCACCTTCCTGCGCTGCTTAAACCGCCTGGAGAGCGCCGACAGCGGCCATATCCTGATCGACGGAATCGACATCCTGGATCCCAAGACCAATATCAACAAGGTGCGCGCCGAAGTGGGGATGGTCTTCCAGTCCTTCAACCTTTTTCCCCACAAATCGGTCCTGGAGAACATCACCCTGGCCCAACAGGTGGTGCGCAAACGCTCCAAGGCCGATGCCCACCAAAAGGCCATGGCGCTGCTGGCCAAGGTGGGGATCCAGGACAAGGCCGGGGTTTACCCGGACCAACTCTCCGGCGGCCAGCAGCAGCGGGTGGCCATCGCCCGGGCCCTGGCGATGGACCCCAAGGTGATGCTTTTTGACGAACCCACCTCGGCTCTAGACCCCGAAATGATCGGCGAGGTCCTGGATGTGATGAAAAATCTGGCCCGCGAAGGGATGACCATGGTGGTGGTCACCCATGAAATGGGCTTTGCCCGCGAGGTCGCCGACCGGGTGATTTTCATGGACCATGGGGCGGTGGTGGAGGAAGGCACCCCGGAGCACTTTTTCACCAACCCCACCCACAGCCGCACCAAGCTGTTCCTGAGCCAGATCCTTTAGGGCCTCGGCAAGAAATAATGCCACATCTGGCTTGTCTTTTGGCACGTCACCGGCGTTACATGCGCCGGCACATATCCCGATATGCACCGGCGCATGTGCCTGGGTGACGAACCAAAACCCGGCGCCATATTGTTGAATTATTTATTGCCGCGACCCTTAGCCGACCGCCGGCGGGGGCGGCAGCCCCCCCGCCGACTTCCCCTCGCCCTGGGCAGCACCCCACATGTAGTGTGTAAAAGTTTCAAAGAACACCTCCAGTTGTGCTTTTAACTTTACAACCCCCCGCCGGACTGCTATGAAAGCCCCAATTTAAGCTCCGGGGTGCCCCTCACCGCCCTCGAGACGCCCAAAACCGGGCTTGGGACCGGCCACACGGCCCATTCGGGCGTGGCCCCCAGGTCCCAACCGTCCGCCCCATCCCAGGAGACCATCCGGCATGAAGCTCAAAAAGCTGGAGATCACCGGTTTCAAATCCTTCAGCGAAAAAGCCGTGATCCAATTTCCCCCCGGCATTTCGGCCATCGTGGGGCCCAACGGCTGCGGCAAAAGCAACATCGTCGACGCGCTGCGCTGGGTGATGGGGGAGCAGAGCCTCAAACAGTTGCGGGGCAAAATCAAGGAAGACATCATCTTTGCCGGAACCGACGGCAAACCCGGTATGAACCTGGCGGAGGTGTCGCTGACCCTGGTCAACGACAACGGCAGCGCCCCGGAGGAGCTCAAAGATTTCAGTGAAATCATGCTGACCCGCCGGCTCTACCGCTCGGGGGAAAGCGCCTACCTGCTCAACAAGGCCCCCTGCCGGCTGAAGGACATCCACAACATTTTCCTGGGAAGCGGCATGGGCGCCAAGTCCTACGCCGTCATCCAGCAGGGCAATATCGGCGCCATCACCGACGCCGGGCCGGACGAGCGGCGTATTTTCATCGAAGAGGCTGCCGGCGTCACCCGCTACAAGAGCCGCAAAAACGAGGCCCGGGCCAAGGTCGAGGCCACCCGCCAGAATCTGTTGCGACTGGCCGACATCATCGCCGAGGTCCAGCGGCAGGCCAGCGGACTGCGGCGGCAGGCCAAAAAAGCCGCTCAGTACAAGGCCCTCAAGCGCCGCATCCGCAGCCTGGACATCCGCCTGGCCCTTGACCGCCACGACCGGTTGACCGCGGCGATCGCCAAAACCGACGCCCTGCTGGTGGAATTGAAGGATGCCGACCTGGCCCACTGCGCCCGGATCAAAAGGCTGGATGCCGCGGTCGAGGGCATCAAGCTCAAGCGGTGGCAGAAAAACCAGGCAATCGCGGATCAGAAAAACCGCAAGTTCGAAAGCCAGCGGGAAATCGACCGCATCGAGAACGATCTGGCGCACCTGCGCCAGGAGGTAGGCCGCCTGGGGCGTGAAACCGGCGAGCTTGAAAGCGTCCGCCAGGACCTGACGGGCAGAAACGAGACCATCGCGGTGGAGATCGGTCAGGAGGAACGCGCGGCCGCCGCGGCCGAGGCCGAGATCGAAACCGTGCAGGCGGCCGTGCGCCGGGCGCAGGCGGACGCCGAGGGCACGAAACAGGAGTTGGCGGAGCTCAACCGGGCGCTTGAAGCCGCCAAAGCCGCCCTGATGCAGGGGGTGGCCGAAGAGGCCCGCGCCAAAAACGTCTGCCAGAATGCCGCCAACAACCGCGAAAGTCTTCAGCGCCGCCTGAAGCGCCTGGACGAGGAGGAACTGGCGGCCGCCCGCAGCCTGGCCGAAACGGAAAAGGCCGAGGGCGCCGTCCGGGACCAGCTGACCACCATCCGGGAGGAAATCGCCCAAATCGACCGCCAGGCCAACGCCACCGAAGACCAGTTGAGGCACCAAAGCCAGTCCCTGGGCGCCCAGGTCAAGGCCGTTTTGACCCTCGAAAACGAAAAAAGCCAGCTGCGCTCACGCCAGGCGGCACTCAAAAAAATGGAAGCCAATTTCGAGGGCTACCGCGACGGGGTGCGGGCCATCATGACCGCCGCGGGCGGTGCCGCGGCATCCGATGGGCAACTGCCGGCGCAGGTGCTCGGCCTGGTGGCCGACATCCTGGAGCCCGAGGCCGCCTACCAGGCCGCGGTGGAAGCCGCCCTGGGAGAGGTGCTGCAGCACATTCTCGTCTCCCGCCAGCAAGAGGCGGCCGCGCTGGCCGCCCACCTGCGGGAAAAGGGCCTCGGCCGCAGCGGCTTCATCCCCCTGGCCGACATCCGGCCGGCAGCCCCGGCAGACCCGCCGACGGGCGAGCGGCTGCTGGACCACGTCGCCCCCCGCCCGGGGTTTGAAGCGGTCTGCACCGCCCTCCTGGGCCACGTCGACGTCGCCCCCAGCCTGCCGGTGGCCCTCGCCCGCTGGAACGCCGGGGGCCGCCGGCGGACCCTGGTGACCCCTGCCGCCGAGATGGTGACCTCGGATGGCATTCTGATCGGCGGCAGCCGGGAGGACGGCGCCGGCATTCTCGCCAAGAAGCGCGAAATCCGTGAGCTCGGCAGCCGCATCACGGCCCTCGAGGCCCGCCTTGACGAGGCCCGGGGGCAGCAAAAAACCCTGGAGCAGGCGGTGCGCGACCTGGAAACAGGGCTCCAGAAGCAGCGGATGGCCCAAAAACAGGCCGCCCAGGAGGAGGTCGCGCTGGAAAAGGCCCACTACCGGGCCGCCGAGGCGGTCAAACAGGCCCGCCGGCGTCTGGAAATCGCCCGGCTGGAACAGGAACAGGTGATGGGCGAGGCCAGCGACATCGACGCCCAGCTGGCCAGCTGCCGTCAGGCGGTGGCCCGCATCCAGGCCGAAGTCCGGGACACCCAGCAGGCCGTGGCCCTCCAATCCCGGGAGATCGCGGAAATTTCAACTCGCATGGAAACCTTCAGCCAGGATCTGCTGGATTTGAAACTGCGCCAGACCGCGCTCCAGGCGCGCCTTGAAAACAACCGGGCGACCCTCAGGCGTCTGCGCAACTTCCGCGATGACGGGCTGAAGCAATTGACGCAGCTGGCTGAGGAAATTGTCCAGAAAAGCCGGAAGCGGCTGGCCGCCGAGGAAAAGATCGGCCAGCACGAAAAGCGGCTGGCGACGCTCAGCAACGCCTTGGAGCAGCTGGAGACCTCCCTTGAAGCCAACCAGGCCAGCTACCGGAGCTTTGACGCCAGCTTGCAGGAAACCGACCAGGCAATCGCCGCCATCCAGACCGCCCGTGAGGCGGCGCTTCAAAAACTGCGGCTGCTGGAGGTGGACCGCAGCCAACAGACGCTGCAACGGGAAGCCCTGGAAACCCGGATCCTGGAGACCTACCAGCGCCCCCTGGAGGACTTTCGTCGGTCCCTGGCCGGTCAGCCCCCCGAGGAAAACGAGGCACCCGACCGGCCGGCAGCCGAGCTGGAGGCCGAGCTGGCCGATTGCCGCAAACGGCTCGGGGCTTTCGCCGACGTCAACCTGGGCGCGATCAGCGAGTTCGAGGCGCTTGAAAAGCGCCACGCCTTTTTGACCGACCAGCAGCAAGACCTCGAACAGGCCCTGGGGGATCTGCAGAAGGTGATCCGCAAGATCAACCGCATCACCCAGGAGCGTTTCATCACGACCTTCAACCAGATCAACGAGAAGCTGGCCGAGGTCTTCCCGCGCCTCTTTGAGGGCGGCACGGCCCAGCTGGTGTTGACCGCACCCGAGAAACCCCTTGAAACCGGCGTGGAGTTGATGATACACCCTCCCGGTAAAAAACTCACCCAGCTGAGCCTGCTTTCCGGCGGCGAAAAGGCGCTCTCCGCCATCGCCTTCATTTTCGCCATCTTTCTGATCAAGCCGGCATCCTTCTGCCTGCTGGACGAAATCGATGCCCCCCTGGACGAGGCCAACGTTTACCGGTTCAACAACCTGCTGAAAATCATCGGCGACCAGTCCCAGATCATCATGATCACCCACAACAAGAAAAGTATGGAATTTGCCGACACCCTTTTCGGGGTGACCATGGAGAAGAAGGGCGTGTCCAAGCTGGTGTCGGTCAACCTGACCCACCCCTCCCAGGCCCAGAACACCCCGAATTGACGCGCCCCGGAGACTGGCGGCGGAAAAACCACGGGAAGTGATTGCAATGCAAGAAAGCCTGGAAGGGTTTTGGGAAGCCTTAACGCGTCTGCTGGCGGCAGCGCCGCGCGAGGTCTGGTGGGGCGTTCTGGTGTTCATCCTGGCCATCGCGCTGACCAAAATCATCCAGCGCCTTGCGGCCCACAAAACGCCCAAACCGCCCGGCAAGCCAAAGGTGGAAGCGCCCGCGCCATCCGCTGAAGACGCCGAGGTCCCACCCCGCCCCGCCGCCGTTGCCGAAACCGCCCCGCCCCTTGCTGCGCAACCGGCAGCTCAGGATGCGGCCACCACGCCGACGGGCTTTCTGACGCGCCTCACGGAGCGCCTGGGCAAAACCCGCCGCTCGCTGGCCGCGGGCCTGGAAGGTCTCTTTCGCGGCCAGGGCAGGATCGACGCCGACATGCTCGAAGAGCTGGAGGAGCTGCTGATCACCGCCGATATCGGGGTGGGGACCACCGCGGCGCTGATGGACCGGATTTCAGCGCGCAAGGCCGAGATCGCCAACGCCGAACAGCTCAAAAACGCCCTCAAGGAGGAAATCCTGGCGCTCGTGGCCGCGGCGCCGCCGCCGCCCCAGGGCGCCGCCAAACCCCACGTGATCATGGCGGTGGGGGTCAACGGCGTCGGCAAAACCACCACCATCGGCAAGCTGGCCGCGCGCTACACGGCGGCCGGGCAAAAGGTGCTGATCGGCGCCGCGGACACCTTCAGGGCCGCCGCCGGCGAACAGCTGGAAATCTGGGCCCGGCGCTCCGGGGCCGAGATCGTCCGCCACCGCGAAAACGCCGACCCCGCCGCCGTGGCCTTCGACACCATCGAAGCGGCCCTGGCCCGCGGGGTGGACGTGGTGCTCGTGGACACCGCCGGGCGATTGCACACCAAAGTCAACCTGATGGCCGAACTCCAGAAGATCCAGCGCACCATCGACCGTAAACTGCCCGGCGCGCCCCACGAAGTCCTGCTGGTACTGGACGCCACCACCGGCCAGAACGCCCTGGCCCAGGCCAAACTCTTCCAGGAGACCGTGGGCGTCACCGGCATCGCCCTGACCAAGTTGGACGGCACGGCCAAGGGCGGCATCGTGATCGGCATCTGCAACAGCCTCCAGATCCCGCTGAAATACATCGGCATCGGCGAAAAGATCGCGGACCTCCAGGATTTCGACCCCCAGAAGTTCGTCAGCGCCCTCTTTTAAGGGTCGCGGGGAAAACTCCGCCGCTGCGGGAGGCGCGCTCCCGGGGCTATTTGACGATCGGCAGAATCCTGCGGAACTCCGTGGTATTGGCCCGCCGCGCCCACTGGAAGATGACGATCTCCGCCGAGCTGACCACCGCGCCGGCCTGGCGCAAGAGATCGACAGCGGTCTCGCGG
>Ga0272444_10002001_pt1 | contig 19102 bp, 12 predicted proteins | sample SSMForm13_FD_201033 | JGI IMG/M metagenome (GOLD analysis project Ga0272444, IMG submission 201033) | Marine sediment archaeal communities from Little Sippewissett salt marsh, Falmouth, MA, United States - SSM-Form-13 | ecosystem: Environmental > Aquatic > Marine > Wetlands > Sediment ... | reverse complement strand
TGCCCGGATCCAGATCGCCCACGTCTGGAAGCAGGCAACCCTGCTGGCGGCGATCAAGCTCATCCTTCCGCCCTTGCTTGCGTTCGGCCTGGTCACTGCATTCGGGATCGACGGGCTCGTTCGTGACATCCTCATCGTTCAGAGTGCCATGCCGACGGCGGTGAACGGGTTGCTCCTCGCTCGTCAGTTCAACGTGCGGCCGGATCTCGTTGCGAGCGTCCTGATGCTTTCCACGCTCGGGAGCATCGTCACGATCGCCGTGCTGCTCGGATTCCTGGCGTGAAACGTCACCGGGTTTGTCACTAGGCCCCGACCTCGATCAGCGTCTCGTTCGGGAAGCTCGTCAGCACCTCGCAGCCGCTCTCGGCCACCAAGACCGTGTCCTCGATCCGAACGCCGCCGTAGCCCGGGATGTAGATGCCCGGCTCGACGGTGACGACCATTCCCGACTCGAGGATCTCGCCCCTGTTCAGCCCCATCTTCGGCAGCTCGTGCACCTCGAGGCCGACGCCGTGGCCGAGCGGCGACAGGAAGACGTATTCGGCGTACGGCGATTCCAGGATGACCCGCTTCGCCGCCTCGTGAGGAACGTCACCGGGGACTCCGGCGTGCATCGCGTCGATCCCCGTCCGCATCGATTCGAGCACCAGGGCGTAGATCTCGTTCTGCTTCTCGGTCGCCTGGCCGACGACGAACGTGCGTGTGATGTCGGAGGCGTAGCCGTCGACGATGGCGCCGAAGTCGATCAGCAGGAGATCCCCACGTCGGAGCGCGCGCGGGTTGAGCGTCGGACGGTAGTGCGGCAACGCGGAATTTGGCCCGGATGCAACCGTCGGGCCGAACGCCACCCGTTCCGAGCCGAGCTCGTGGAGCTTCGCCGTCAGCGCCGCCGCGATGTCGACCTCGTTCATCCCGACCTCAACCGTGTCGCGCAGGTGCGCGAGCGCCTCCTCCGCCAGGCGGATCGCCTCCCGAAGCGCGGCGAGCTCGTCGGCGTCCTTCACCGCGCGCAGATCGGTGACCGGATCTTCGAACGGGATCCACTCCGTCCCCGGGATCTCCGACAGCCGGCCGAGAACATAGTCGGTCGTCCGCCAAGCCGCATAGCCGATCCGCTTGAGACCACGCCCCCGGACGGCCTGCGCCAGCTCGTCGTAGTACTTGAGCTCCGCGTGGATGAGCGGCAGCTCGGGCACCTGCTGCTTCGCCTGCTCGAGATACCGCGAGTCCGTCAGGATCACCGTCTCGTCGGCCGTGATCAGCAACGCCCCTTCGCCGTCGTAGCCTGACAGATACTGCATGTTCGGCCGGTCCATCTGAGACGGCATCGTCCGATCGAGATCGAAGATCAGGAACCCGCCGACGTCCTTGCCTTCCAGCAACCGCCCCCGCCGCGCTGCGTAGTCCATCCGGGCCTCCTCTGTGGGACACCAAATTGGCGATTATACGCAACCTTGTAGGCACCTACATGTGTCAAAGCTGCCACGGTTCGCTCGAAAGACCTGTCCGAATTCTCCGAGTGCCGCGCCGATGGGGGCCTGCCTGGTACCCCCTACCAGACAGCTTTCGAACTCCAACCGGAGATGAATGGGAATGACGAGCCTTACGTCCTCTGCGGCTCCCCGTGGAGGACTGCTTTCAAACTCCGCACGGCCTGGTGATCCCAGCTGACCTGATTGCCGCCTAGCGCCAGCTTCACCGCGCCGGTGAGGTTGTGCTACTCTCTCCTGCAAGGAGGCCCCATGAAACGCATGCTCCCGATCGGTGCCCTGTTTGTGCTCGTCTCCCTTCCCGTTTTCGCTGGTGGCTACTTCATGAACGACACCGGTGAGACCGTCTACGGCCTCCGTGTTGTGTTCTCCGAGCCTGTCACCATCACAAGCTTCGGAGACGTACTGAATACGATCACAACTCAGGAAGAGTCGTCTCTATTCACGTTCTCAGGCGGGGCAGTGGAGCCATGGGGAGATCACTGGATCATCTGGGAGCCTGCATCGGCATCGATCGTGAGTTCGGAGTGGCTGGGGGCAGACTGGGGGCAGCCAGAAGACGCTGCGGCGGAGCACTTCGACTACGAGGTCACGCTTGAGGAGATTGGCACAGACGTCACGGTCTCGCGCTACATAGGAAGGAACTGCCTCCCATTCGAGGTCAGATACGCAATCGAGAATCCAGAGGCAGTGGACGGCTACCACGTCGCGTGGGATACCGACAAGTACGTGGACTCAGATGGGAATGGGAATCCTCAGGATGATCATGACCACGAGGGGTCGTCAGTCGACCTCATCTACCTCGAGAACTACAACCCAACGATCACCCTGCTAATCGTCGATGGTAAGGACAACCTTGTTGCGCAGTGGGAGAACATGGCCCGAAATGACTTCGAGATTGGTGCAGCTGTCAGCCTCGATGGGCAGGCCCTTGCCGACCTGGCCGGAACCGGGTCCCTCGGCGAAGTCTACTGGACGCAGCTGCACATGGAGAAGATGGACCTTGAGTACATGACCGAATACTCAGCGACTCTTGTCAACGCCGGTGCAGGAACCACTAATGCGCTACACGAAAGCGCGGGGAAGTATGTGTATGAACTCAGAGATGACAGCAGTGCCGCAGGTGGCGTCCTAGGTCGAGTCAGCGCTTGGGTTTTAGATTCTAGGATTGGGAGCAAGAAGGCCGGCCTGCTGATGGCTGACCTCTGGAACGAGAAGTACGATCCTTCTTCCGGGCGGATGCTGGACGTTTCAAGCTCTTTCTCCGACGCGGAAGCAGTGATGAAGCTCGACTGGCTCGTGCAGCAGGGTCTGGATGAGATCGTTGTGATGAACCTCCACCCAATGGTGCGGACGGCACCGATGCCAGAGATTATCGAAGTCGGCCCAATTCACAGGATTGGACCTGCTGACACAGCCATGGTCTTTGCTCACATCCCCGAAGGGCACATCTCATGGCTGACTTTCGACTTCGCGGGGATGGGAAGTGGTGGGACAAGTAGCGGCTATTGGGAGGATGTGGAGAACCGTGGCCTTGACTACTACCAGGAGTTCTTCCGGCAGTACCGCCCGCTAGTACTCGAAGAAGCTCGCCAGGCAGAAGCCATGGGACTCGAGAGCATCTCACTCGGTTGGGGGCATCCGTACCTCAGGCAGTTACCTCAAATCAGGGCCAAGGACCGAACCACTGGAGACTGGGTTGCCGAGCAGTGGATCGAGCTGATCAAAGCCGTCAAGGCTGAGTTCTCTGGGGAAGTTGGCATCGGCTTCATCTACGCAGAAGAAGCAGACGATGAGATCGCGGCTGAGGCTGACTTCATCGCTATGGCGCTTCAGACCTTCCGGGATGCGTGGCGCTTCTTCGGAGATCCGGAGTCACAGGAGGAGTTGCGAAGCCAGTACGATACGTACGTTTCATACCTTGTGAGCGCCGCCTACGAGAGCTTCCACAAGCCGATTCGATTCACGTTCTGGGCACACAGCTTCGAGGGAGCGGCAGATGGCTGGCCAGGGAGCTTCGAGAACTACGTGTACTCGACGTGGGAGCAGAAGTTTGCGCTCGGAGGTTACTCAGAGCAGATTCTTGGCGGAGAGACGCTGCCTGAGCGCATTCCCGACTTCCGAGAGCAAGTTCGGCTTCTGGAGGCCATAATGCCAGTTCTGGCGTTGCGAGACGAGGTCTACTTCATCGTTTCCCAGTTCGAGTACTGGAAGCTGCTATCGTTTGAGGATTTCGCGCCAAGCAACGTCGTCGACTATTTCAACGTAGTCACTGGCAGCCTGCAGGGGAAACCGGCATTCGGTGCATTCCGCATGTGGGCAAGCATGCTGTCGCCGAATGATCGGCTGCTCTACCGGCGTGAGATACCGCTTCATGGAAGGCGCACATTCATCTCAAGCGGCGACTGTCCAAAGCAACACGCGAACTGGGCTCAGCTCCCCTTTGTATACGAGATCCCCGACGGTTGGGCCCCAGAAGTGTACTGGTACGCGGGGCGCAATCGCCCACTGTCAGAGTCCGAGCACTGGGGCCTCCCAGGACATGGGATAGCGGCTGTAGGACTTAGCTTCCACGAACAAGGACTTGACATCCACTGGCTTGGGGCGCGTGCGGACCTGAGGAGCAACTTCAACTACCAGTTGTGGTTCAGGCATCCCTCCGACGACGTGACTCTGTTCGTCGAGATCAGTGCGAAGGATGTCGCGGTGTTCCTCGACTCAAGAATCGATGGCGTTTGGCAGCGTCTCGATCCTGATGGCGTCTGCTATCTCATTGGGGATTCGGAGATCTCTGCCTTCCTTCCAGATTTCACGCTGCCTAGCGGCGACACGGTTCAGGATCTCCGAGGCTGGAGGATCGAGGCATTCATCCTCTACAAGGTGCCAGGGAACGAGTACTACAAGGTGTTTGAGGGCCTCACGTACGATGAGTCTGCAAAGTAGGGGCGCGGGATTCCGCAGCGGCTGCGTTGACTCGCCTCGATCGGACTCCGTGCCAGACTTCCGTCTGCGCTGAGCAGCCTCGGGTATCCTCCCAAACAGGAGGCGCTATGCGGAACCATCGGGCGCTCGTTACGGGACTCGCGCTGCTCGCGATTTGCAGCACTTCTCTCTCGCAGAGCGTGTCCTTGAGCGACATCTTCATCTCCGACTCGCATGTTCGTGAGGATAAGTACACGATGTCCCCTGCCTCCCAAGATGGAGTAGTGCTGGATGCTGCTGTCAGACGCCGCATGAGCTTCGAGGGCATTCCCTACTGGGCCGAATACGAGGTTGAGTTCCCGAGTCTCGGAGCCTGGTATGCCGCTACATCCTCACTCGCTCTGACGACCTCCTGGCCAGAGTCGGACAACATCGAAACAGCAGAGGTGCCGGTTCTCTTGATTGATGACTTCACAGATGGGGACCACGAGTCAGAGCTTGGATCGCTTTGGGTGTACCGTTCTGTAAATCCACACACGGGAGTCTGGGGACCAATTCGTGATCAATACGGCTACCAGCTGGTCCTCGTCCAGAACTACACCCATGACGTGGTTTCCGACACTGGTGCCGTCGAACTGGCGCTCCAAGGCCTCGACGCGAGTAGCTACGAGGGACTATACATCGTTGCCCGTGGAGCCCGGGAGACGCGTCTGCGGGTGTCCCTCAACTCAGTGGCATCGGTTTCGCTTGCTCAGCTTCCAGGGCGCTGGCGGGATGGCATCTCAAGTGAGATTACGACATTCCGCCTCCCCTTCTCTTCATTCCCAGGAGTAGACGGCTCGAGGCTGGATTCCCTCCTCCTTGAGCTAGCTGATAAGAGCGGCCTCAGTGGCTTCTTCATCTACGAGGTCGGCCTTTACGACGGACTTGGAGACGTAGTGCAGCCGGTGGTAGTCGATGGCGCTTCTCGATCAGCGTTTGAGTTCAGAAGTAACGCCACGAATCACTCCGTCAACTTCTGGTTCGTAGATGAGGACGGCGGCATCTCCAGGTACGACGAACAACTCAGCTTCCCACTCCATTCGGAGACGAGAATCCGCCTGGCCCCGTCGCCGGTGATCGAACATGGCTACTCCCAGATACAGTGGTCGGCGGAAAACGGGGATCCCGCGGACGACACCTTCGCCATTGAGCAGGTAAGTGCGCTTGAGGCCGCTCTTGTGTCCGATCACCCGAACGTCCTCCGAGTCGCCGTCTCTCCACGTGACGGTTCCCTCGCACGGCGAGCAACCTACAAGGCGATTCTCTACTACAGAGATGGCCCTCCGATGCCAATCAGAGGTGCGAACACCGGCCGAGCCTATCCTCATATGCCAAGAGACCCAGTCGGGATCTTCGAGGACCTCCTGAACCAGATCACAAGCCTGGGCTACAATGCCATTGGCTTCTGGCAGGGTTACTACTACAGCAGTACCGACTACGAACGACAGGACTACCATCTGGCGCCCAACACCAGTTGGAGCAACCCTGCGGGGGCACCCGTCTCCCCTCCTGATCAGGTGCTCGGAGACTGGCTGGACATCGCAAAGGCCAGGGGATTGATCACGATGGTGGGCTGCAGCATCAATCCGATGGTCCCGCGGGCCGAGTCGGACCGCTACCACAGGGTACGAATCAGAGCTTCAGATGGCTTCTTCAAGCTTGACGGAGAGCCTGGAGGCTATGCCTCCTACATCCTTCACATGGCCGAACTGGCGGAGGCCCACAAGGTGGACATTCTCGTCATTGGAGTCGAGCTTACTCACCTCGCGAGAGCTGAGGCGAAGTCGTATTGGGAGGATCTCATCAGGCAAGTTCGCGAGGTCTTCTTCGGCGAGGTAACCTACGAGCTTCTCGTGGATGAGTACTACGACAACAGGATTGGGGCTTGGCCATGGGAGAGAACGGAATACGGGATTCCCTTTGGGATCCTGGACTACGTCGGAGCTGACGAGTACAGGCCCTACGCAACCACGAGCCATGACTCAACGCGGGAGATGTACGAGAACATCCTCCAGGGGTTCACCGATACGGTCGACCGTCTCTTCCATGAGCCTGCCTCCGACATTGCCCGGATGACAGAAGCATACGGCCGTCCGTATCTAGTCACCGAAGCGGGGATGATGAACACCGACGGCGCCAGTGCATCCGTGTATCACACGAACCACCAAACACCGAGGGATGATGAAGAGGCGAGAAGAGCATGGACTGCCTATCTCCGAGCGATGGCAACCCTCATCGACCGGGGCGTCGACTACGCAGGGCTCTTCACGTGGGGTTGGCCGATCATCGATGACGTAAGCTACTACATCCCGGAGATCTGGGGACCGATACAGCACGCGGACAAGGGTGTCCCGATGCTGTTCGAAACAATCGCAGCATATTTCAAAGACGCTCCTCTCGAGCACTGACAGGGGCCACCAGGAGACCTCTCTTCCTCCAGATGCGGGAGGAGGGACCCATTAGGAGGCGACTGACGAACTCGGGCCACACACAATCCCCAGGACAGGGACCTGCCATCGGCTGGCTCGGAAGCGAAGCTGAGAACGTGCATAGCCCGCGGAGGACTCAAACCAAAAACAGACCAATGGAACTTTGCTTTCGGCGTTGGCTCCCCGCAAAGGACTCAAACCGATCAACCGACGGTTCGAAACTAGTCCACTAGCGTGTACCAGATCGCCGCTACGCGTCCAACTCAACGAGCATCGGCGTGTGATCGGATGGTTTGTCGCCCATCCGGGGTTCGAGGTCGATCCAGGCGCGGAGGGAGTGCTCAGCGACGGGGCGCGTAGCGTAAATGTGGTCGACGCGCCAGCCTCGGCCGTTCGCGACGCCGTCCACCGTGCGGTAGTCGTAGTAGGTGTACTGGCCGGGATCGGGGACGTGCTTCCGGAACAGATCGACAAGGCCCCACGACTTGACTTCCTCAAGCACCGCGGTGACCTGCGGGTTGAAGCAGACGTGACCGAAAAGCCGCTTCGGATCGTACACGTCGATCGGCTCGGGGGCGACGTTGAGATCTCCCGCCCACAACAGCGGCTCGTCGGGCGAGAAGCGAGACTCGAAGAACGCGCGCAGCCGCTCGAACCACTCGAGCTTGTACGCGTACATCTCGTGATCCGGATCGCGTCCCTGAGGAACGTACGTGTTCATGATCGTAAGGCCGTTCACCACGCCGACGATCAGGCGCGCTTCGTCGGCCGGCCCGTCATCCTCGAAACCACACCGGACACCCTCGATCGGTGTCTTCGATAGAATCGCGACGCCGTTGTACGACTTCTGCCCTCGGTACGCGGCGCGGTAGCCGGCCGATTCAATGGCCTCGACCGGGAAGTCGGTGTCCTCGACCTTTGTCTCCTGGAGGCAGACGACATCCGGCGAGACAGTCTCGAGCCAAAGCAGGAGCAGGTGCATCCGGGCTCGGATCGAGTTGACGTTCCAGGTGGCAATCGTGAACGGCATCGCTACGCGGAGACGATCCCGGAGAACGTCGTCACGTCGAGCCCCACCTCGCGGAGCCGGTCGATGTATGGGTTGATCCCGATCGAGTCGGAGGCGATGTGTCCGGTGACGATCAGGTTCTTCGCCTCGCCGTACTCCTCGATCAACTTCTTCGCGTCGGCCGGTCGGCAGTGGATGTAGATCACGGTGTCGATCCCGTGCTCGTAGTACGCCTTCGCGACCGGATACCCACCGTTCGTCCCGGCGCCGTGCGAGACGACGACCTCCCCAATCTGGTTCTCCGGCTTTCCGACCCGGACCTCTATCTCGGTCGCGGCGCTGCGGAACTCACCGAAGCTCCCGTAGAACCGATCGACCAGCTCCGCGACCGTCGCGCCCTCGTCGAGCGTTGCCGCCGCCTCGGCCATTCGTCGACGTCCAATCTCGTCAAGCGGGGTGTGGATGTTCAGGTACGGGATGTCGAGCAGCCCGGCAACCGACGGATCGTGGTCGTAGTTGCTCATCGAGTTCAGGACCCGGCGATCCTCGATCGCCGCGCGCATCGTCTCTTCGGCAACGTCGCGCGGAACCCCGCCACCGATCATCTGATCGACGTGTCGCCGGAGCACCTCGTGAAACCGGAGCGTGGACGAACCGCCGACCGGGTGGTGCGAGATCGCGCAGTCGAACCCCTGCGTCGACGCGATCACCAGCTCCGGCGCCTTGAGGTCGATCCCGAACAGAATCCGCTCGATCCCGTCGCCAGGGTGATGAATCGCGCTGTCCCCCGGGATCTCGTCGAGGCCGGCCATCTCCAACGCAAGCTGCATCAATCGATCCGTGTTCACGCTCCTCCTTCCGGTACGTTGGCGCGATCTTCGTAGCTCGACGTGCCCCACAGCCCGTGTGGAACGGGCGTGAAGTCGCGCAGGTTCGAGCCGCCGACGAACTCCCGCAGGATCGAGTTATCAGGGATGTTGTCCGTCGGATACGGGTCGAACCACCAGAGGAGCGCCAGAAGGCGCTCGGCCTCGATCCGCAGCCTCGGCTCGCGGACCTGAAGGAGAAGCGGCTCGACCAACGGCTTGAGGACCGACAGCTCGTAGCCGAGCGCCGAGTTGAACATCACGTCGGCCTCCTCCTGGTACGGGAAGATGTTGCGCTTCTCGCCGCCCCGGACGTTCTCCCACAGCGTCAGCGTCTCCGATGCCGAGTAGCCGCGGTAGTGCGCGTCGCGGACGATCCGCCGGATCAACCGGGTATCGGTCGTCGGCACGCGGTTGTGGATGTCGAGGTTAACCTGCGTCAACGCGCTGATGAACACGCGGAAGCCGGCCTTCAGCGGCCCGTCCGCGATCAGCTGCGGGTTTAGCCCGTGGATCCCCTCAACCAGGATGATCTGGCTCTCCGACAGTCGGACGGTCGGCCCTTCTTGCCGCGTGCCGGTGTGGAAGTCGAACCTCGGGAGCGTCACCTCCTCGCCGGCGACGAGCCGTTGCAGGTCCTGCTTGAACTGCGCCAAGTCGAGCGCGTCGAGCGAATCGACGTCGACGTGATCTCCGTACCGCTCCCGCAGGACATCCCGAGCATGGAAGTAGTTGTCCATCGCCAGCGGGTACGGGTGGATGCCGTCCGCGAGCAGCTGGATCGCCAACCGCTTCGAGAAGGTCGTCTTCCCCGACGCCGACGGCCCGGCGATGAAGACTAGCCGAACGCCCTTCGCCCGGCGCTCGGAGATCTGAGAAGCGATCTCAGCGATGCGCTTCTCGTGCAGCGCCTCGGCAACGAGGACGACCTGTTCGATCCGGCCCGACCGGATCGCCTCGTTAAGCGATACGACGTCGCGCATCCCGAGCAACCCGAGCCACTCTCCATACTCGTCGAACACGTCGCGCAGCGCTCGAAACTTCTGCGGTGGTAGAAGCTTGGTCGGGTCCTCGCGCCGCGGGAAGCGAAGAATGAACCCGTCGGCGAACGGCTCCAGCCCGAACACCTTCAGGAATCGGGTCGACGGGACCATGTAGCCGTAGAAGTAGTCCGACGTCCCGTTCAGCGCGTACAGGTGGAGGTGATCGACGTCCCGGGCCTCGAGCAGCCGGACCTTCGCCAGCTCGCCGCGGGCGGTGAAGATCTCCCGAGCCTCCTCGAGCGAGCATCGTCTCCGGACGATCGGGCGATCCTCGCGCACCAGCTCGAGCATCCGTGCCTTGATCCGTCCGAGATCCCGCGCGGTGAACGGCTTCCTTCCCTCGACGCGGCAGAAGTAGCCGCCGTGCGGCACGGAGTACTCGATCCGCACCTGCGCGTCGGGGAAGAGCTGGGACGTGACGACGACAAGAAGGAACGAGAGGCTGCGGCTGTAGATCTGCGTCCCATCCGAATCGGAGACGAAGACGGGGTCCGCGTCGACATCGCGCTCGATCGGCCACGCCAGCTCACGAAGCTCCTCGCCGACGATGGCGGCGACCGCGGGGTCGTCCTCGTTCGCGTACGCGATGCGGAAAACCTCGGCCAGCGGCGTGTTCCTTTCGACCTCGTAGACGCGCCCGTCCGGAAGCCGGATCTGGACGCTGGAGCGAAGTTCAGCCTGGCGAATTTCTCCCGGCGATTGGCTCATCCTCTCGTTCACCTCGTGGGATTTCCTGCTGCGCAAGCAGGAGATGGTAGTCTACTCGCTGACACCGAGAAGTGGAAACACGCTCTCTCGCAGGGCGTCGATCGTCTGGTCGAGTTCCTCGAGCACGGCATCGTCGGTCGGAGTTCGATCGATGTTACCGCGCAGCTTCGAGATCGCGACGTTGTACTGTGCCGCCTGCGTGAGCCACTCCGCCGGGATCTCGTCGGGCAGGTCGACCTCGACCATGACCGACCACGCGAGCGTCCAAGCGCGTACGACATTGCTCACGTCGTATCCACCGCCGCCGAGGGCGAGCCACGGGACACCAACATCCCGGAAGGCGCGGACGCTGCGCTCAAACTGCCGGAGGCTCATCCGAAGGTTCGCCACGACGTCCCCGACAATCGCGTCCGAGCCGAGCTGCGTAACGAGGATGTGGGGAGCGTACGCACGGAGGACCGGGAGGATCACCTCGTCAAGCGTCCGCTGGTACGCCTCGTCGCCAGCGCCCGGATAGAGCGGTACGTTGACCGACGTCCCTCGGCCGGCTCCCTGGCCGATCTCCTCGACGAACCCTGTCCCCGGGAAGATCGTGTAGCCCGTCTGGTGAACCGAGATCGTCAAGACGTCGGACGTCGTGTAGAACGCGTGCTGCACGCCGTCGCCGTGGTGGGCATCGATGTCGACGTAGGCGATCCGTTTCCCGGCGTTGACCATCGTCTGAATCGCCAGCACGGCGTCGTTGATGTGGCAGAACCCCGATGCGCGTGAGGGCATCGCATGATGGAGGCCACCGGACATGTTGAACGCACGGGCGGCGCGACCGGAGAGGATCTCTTCGGCACAGACAATCGATGCCCCCGCAACGCACATCCCCCAGTCGTAGACGTCCGGGAAGACCGGGTTGTCGGAGGTACCGAGACCGTGGGCGAACAGATTCGGGACCCACATCCCGTTGCTGGCGACTCGTAGCGTCTCGAGGTATCCCTGCGAGTGGAACCTCATCGCCTCCTCTTCCGTCGCCTCGCGAGGCGGCAGGACGGTGACGTCCGGCCGATCGGCTAACCCGAACGCACGGATCAGCTCGTAGGTGAGTCCGAGGCGATGAATTTTGAACGGGTGGTGGTCTCCGAAATCGAAGCGAAGGAGCGGCGTCGGGTCGATCAGGCAGTAGTTCGCCACGCGTGCTCCTTCCGAATCGCCGATTCCGTTAGAACGCCCAGAGTTCGATCAAATCCTCAACATCGAGACCCCACGGATCGACGCCGAACTCTATCGCCCCCGAGGCCGTCTCGGCCACAGCATACTGCGTTCCGTCGACTTCGAACAGCGTGACGCCGGGCCGCTGCACGAACGAGCCGGCAACCGCAACGAGCGCAAGAACGTGGTCGGGCGAGCCGTCGTCGTCGGTGTCGACGAACGCCAGGCGACAGCCGGTGCCTCGCGCCTTCAGCAGGCTGACGTAGAGAATCGCCGTGTCCTCGCAGTCGCCCTCCCCGTCGATGAGCGTCTCCAGGGGATACAGCGGCCACTCGACATCGGACGGATCGGCCTTGTAGGCAATCCCGCCTTGGACGAATGCCAGCGCGAACTCAGCGAAGGCCAACCCCCCCTCACCGGCGCCTTCGGACAAGAGGTCGGCCAGATCCGCCAGCGTTGGGTCGTCGAGCGAATCCTCGACGAAGACGCCGTAGTCGTAATTGTCGACGTATGGAATCCGTAGCCGCCCACGATACGTCTGGTAGAGGTTCCACGGGAGGGCAACATCGAGTGCCCGATCCTCGCCGCCCCACGTCCATTCGTACCGGCAAACCACATACCCCTCAGGCACCTCATGCACGTCGATGGCCGCCGTGCAAACGTCCTGGAGTCCCTCCGGGTCAGCGACGCGAAGGACGACGTCGTAGCTCCCAACGCTCTCGAACGCGTGCGCCACCCTCACGTCCGAGCTTGTCCCTCCGTCGCCGAACGACCAAGCGTAGGTCAGCGCATCCCCGTCGGGATCGATGGACGCCGATGCATCAAAGGCAACCTCAACGGGGCGGTACCCTTCACTTGGGGTTGCTGTGAACGACGCGATCGGTGCTTGATTCAAGCGGTACAGGGAGCATCCCCCCAATGCGATCGCCCCGAAGGCAAGCCCGGCCATGCAGACGGCGATTCGATTGCTTCTTCCCCTCATCATTGTAGCGAGCGATTGTAGTCCGAATCCCTGCCTCACTCAACAGAAACCCTTTCCCGATGCAGATTCCCGAACGGTCCAGGCTTTGACCCTGCAATGGGTCTATGCTACCATCGGTCCCGCCAAGGGGGCACCGTATGTACATGATCATCGTGGGGGCAGGGAGCATTGGGACAAGTCTGATCGACCTCTCCGTCAAGGAGAAGAACAACGTTGTCGTCATCGATTCCAGCCCGGATCGAGGACGGGAGATCAGCTCGAAGTACGATGTCACCGTGTTGACCGGAAACGCGACCTCGGCGGAGACTCTCCGCGAAGCCGGATCCGAGCGCGCCGACGCTCTCATCGTCACCACAAGCGATGACGCCGTGAACCTGATGGTCGTCTCCATTGCGGCCGACTTGGGGATCTCGTCGATCGTGTCGGTCGTCAACGACGAAGAGCACGCCGACTTCTTCCGGAAGCTCGGCGCGAATGTCATGGAGAATCCGGAGGATGTCGTCGCGCATCACTTGTACAACGCCGTGAAGCGCCCGAGCGTCCAGGACTTCGCGATGCTGCCTCAGGACGCGCAGATCTTCCGTCTCCAAGTGGCGGCCGAGTCGCCGCTGATCAGCCGATCGGTCTCTGACGCAGAGAAGCGGGAGGTCATCCCCGGATCGATGCGGATTCTGGCGATCGATCGAGACGGGAAGCAGTCGATCCCGTCCGACGACATCGTCGTTGAGGAGAACGACGTACTGACCTTCTTTTCGCTCGAGCCTGTCGGCGATGAACTGATAGAGAAACTGACCGGATGAGTCCCTCCATCTTCCGCGGGCGACAAGACCTGTACATCATCCTCCGGGATCTGGGTCTCCTCGTTCCGGTCGTCGGACTAATGGCGACCCTTTCCCTGCTTGTCCCGCTCGCGTTCGGAGAGGGTTTCGCGTTCGCCCCTCTCGCAATCACCGCCGGGATCTCGTTCGCCCTCGGGGCGGCGCTCTACTTCCCGTTCCGCAACGCTGGCGAAGCCGAGTTGAAGCACGGGATGATCATCGCCGCGTTCGGATGGCTGCTCGTTGCCGCCCTCGGCTCGCTGCCTTTCGTGCTGACCGCGCTGTTCGCAAAAGGGAACGGGGCGTCCGAGACGCTTCTGTACTTCAAGGACCCGGCAAGTGCGTTCTTCGAGGCCGTCTCGGGATACACGGGGACCGGTCTGACAATGGCGGCTCGCGCCGACCTGCTGCCGAAGACGCTGCAGTGGTGGCGGAGCTTCACCGAGTGGATCGGTGGAATGGGCGTGATCGTCCTCATGCTCGCGATCCTCGCCGGTCCACGCCCCGGAGCCGCGCGATACAGCCTGTACTACGCCGAGGCTCGCGGCGAGAAGATCCATCCGAGTGTCACATCGACGCTTCGGACGATGTGGTGGATCTTCCTGCTGTACACTTTCATCAGCATCGTGGCGTTGTGGGGCGCCGGGATGCCGGTGTGGGAATCGATCAACCACGCGATGACAGCGATCTCAACCGGCGGCTTCTCCGTCACCGACAACAGCATCGCCACCTACGACAGCGTCGCGATCGAGATCGTCCTCATCCCGATCATGTTCCTCGGCGCGATCAGCTTCGCGGTCCACTACGAGATGATCCGGGGGAAGGGGAAGGTTCTGTGGAGGGACTTCCAGACCCGCTGGTTCCTCGCGATCGCGTTGATCGGCGTCGTCTTCCTGACGCTCGAGAACCTACTCGTGATCGGCGGCAGCGGCGCCGTTCGTCACTCGGCGTTCCAGCTCGTTTCCGCGATCACCTGCACCGGCTTCCAGTCGGTTCCGTCGGCCGATCTGCTGAGCGTCTGGAGTCCGACCGGGAAGCTCCTTCTCGCGGCAGCAATGTTCATCGGGGGCGCGGCCGGGTCGACGGCGGGCGGGATCAAAATCATGCGGATGCTGATCCTGTTGAAGGGCGTCCAGTGGCGGTTCCGCAAGATCGTCTCCCCGCGAAAGGCGATCGTGCCGTTTCGGATTGGCGTGTCGACCATTGACGAGTCCGAGGTCGGGCACCGGCTGGAGGACGCCGCCCTGATTGCCTTTCTGTGGTTGATCCTCCTCGGCTTGGGGATCGTCATCCTCCTGCACACGGTCTCGCAGGACTACACACTCTCGGACGTCGTGTTTGAGGTGGCGAGCGCGCAGGGAAACGTCGGACTCTCCGTCGGGATTACACAGCCGACAATGTCCTTAGCGAGCAAACTCATGCTCTGCTTCAACATGTGGATCGGCCGGTTGGAGATCATCCCCGTCTTGATGCTCGTCCGCGCGTTGTTCCGCGGCGTCCAGTAGGCCGGAACCGCCCCACACGTCCACGAAATGCCCACAGCCCACGCGGTATACTCTGACCAGTTTTGGAAAACGAAGGAGGACGTGTGTTTCGAAGGAGCCTGTTCGCTTGTTGCCTCGCTGTGATCGCCGCGTGCTCGGTCGTGTTCGCCTACGACCGATCGGAGTTTCTCTTCCTCGATGAGATCGAAGTTGGGATGACCGGCGTCGGCAGAACGATCGTCGCCAAGGACGTGATCGATGAATTCGCCGTCGAGGTCCTCGGGATCATCGACCAGCCGGGAGTCCTGTCCGACTTCATCGTCGTCCGCGTCAGCGGGGACGCGATAGGCCGTTCCGGCGGCATCGCGCACGGAATGAGCGGAAGCCCGATCTACATCGGCGGGAAGCTGATCGGCGCGCTCAGCCGTGCGGCGAGCTGGTCGAAGGAGATCACCCCGATCGGGCTCGTGACCCCGATCGAGCCGATGCTCGCGGTTATCGACACCGCGAGCGGCGCACGTCTCGCTACCGCGCCGAACACGCCGTCGGTCCTGCACGAGGTCGCGGTGGTCCAGACGTCGCTTCCGCCCGAGCCGACGCTCGTCGCCGCACTCCCCGATGCGATTTTCGCCTATCCGGTCAGCACGCCGTTGATCGCCGTGGGACTCTCCGGTCGGTCGCGAGACCTACTGATGGAAGGCATCGCTGCGCAGCAAGCGCCGGCCGGATGGATCGGGGAGTTCCTCCCGGTCGCCATCGAGCCCGCGTTCGACGGGCTGTCAGCGCAGAATCTGACGCTACTGCCGTTGGCCGCCTACCAGCCTGCGACGTTGCCAATCGGCACCAACACGCTCGAACCAGGCAGCTCGATCGGTGTCGCCCTGGCAACGGGCGATCTCGCGATCGGCGCCCTCGGAACTCTGACCTACCGTGACGGCGATAGCTTGGTAGGTTTTGGCCATCCGTTCATCTCCAACGGCGAATCGGAGTTCCCGATGACGACCGTGTCGATCATCGACACGATGAAGTCGTTCCAGGCGTCGTTCAAGCTCGGCACGCTCGGCGACATCATCGGGACGATCTTCGAGGACCGGACTGCTGCGATCGGGGGCCGGATCGGCCCGCTCGCCGACACGATCGAACTCTCTCTCAGCGTCCACGACCTCGATCGAGACCTCACGAAGACCTACGAAGTCGGGTTGATCGACGAGCCGCACCTTCTCCCCGAGCTTCTCCTTTCGACCGGCTTTGAGGCGATCGACGCGACGCTCGACCGCATCGGCCCGGGGACGGTTGAGGTGTCCTATCAGATCCTCGGTGACGGAATGCCGACGCCCCTCGAGCGGACCGACGTCTTCTTGAGTTCCGTCGACATCGCCGTCTACCCGCCGTGGCAGTTGGCGGGGATCGTCTCGTTCTTGCAGTACAACGCGTTCACGGATCCCCAGATCTCGCGGATCGCAGCCTCGATGTCGATCACGGAGAAGATCAAGGGGATCCAGATCAACCACCTCGAGACTGACAGCTGGATCTACGCGCCCGGTGACACCGTGCGCTTCCGCCTCGAGCTGCAGACCTACCAGGGTGCAATGCAGATCGAAGAGGGGGAGATCGCTATCCCCGAGAACCTCTACTCGGAGTACATCATCGTCCGTGCGTACGGCGGACCGCGGTACATCGAGGGAGGGGAAACGCCTCCATCGTTCGAGGACCTCGCCGACATGATCGACGCAGTCGAATCGCTCCCGAGCTACGATCAGCTCACCGTCGAGCTGTTCGCCATCGATCCGTACTCGCCGTACGCCGACGCGCTGTACGGGGTGACAGAGGTCGTGTACAGGTTCCCCGGATACGCCATCCTCGGCGAGTGGGAGGTCAGCGCGCTGCTGACGGAGGCCCCAACCGTGTCGCCTGAGACCGAGGAAGACACGCCGACCGCGCCCAACTGGTAGGCGATGCACTCGGTCAACGAGATCGCGACGATCGTCGGGGGGCGCCTCGACCGCGCCGATGGAGCGACGCCAGGTCGGATCGTACACGACTCTCGCCAGATCGGGGACGGCGACTTGTTTGTCGCCCTTCCGGGACGGCGCGTCGACGGGCACGTGTTCCTACGTGACGCCTTCGCGCGAGGCGCCTGCGGAGCACTGATCTCCAGTCGAGCGACAGCACCGCCCGGCGCCCGCAACTTGATCGTCGTCGAGGACGTGCTCGCAGCGCTCCAGCGGCTCGCGGCGTCATGGCGGCGGGGGCTCGACGCCACCTTCGTCGGGATCACAGGGAGCAACGGGAAGACGACCACGCGTGCCCTCCTCGCTCACCTACTACGTGAGCCCGACGGGGCTCGCGCGGTCTTCAACGCGCCCGGCAACTATAACACCGAGATCGGTCTCCCCCTGGCGCTGCTTGCGATGCCCGCGGAAGCGTCGATCGGTCTGTTCGAGCTTGGCGCCGAGCGACCGGGCGACGTCGCAACGCTGGTCGACATCCTCGCACCGGGAGTCGGCGTCATCACGTCGGTCGGCCCGAGCCATCTGATCGGCTTTGGCTCGATCGAGGCGGTCGCAATCGAGAAGTGGTCGCTGGTCGATGGCCTCTCGGCGGACGGGTTCGCCGTTGTCAACGCCGATTCGCCGGAGCTGCGCCACCTGGCGGACACAACGCCGCATTGCTGCCTGACCGCCGGATTCGAAGCGGGCGAGCTCCGGGGGCGGATCGAGCAAGACGTCCCACGCCTTGCCGTGATCGTCTATGAGCCGCCACTACAGCTTGCCTGCCCGCTGATCGGCCGGCACAACGCGGTGAACCTCCTCCTCGCCGCCGTGACGGCACACCAGCTCGGTGTCTCTCCGAGCGAGATCGAGGCGCGGGCGAGGACGTTCGCTCCGGCTCCGCACCGTCTCCAACCAGTCGAGACTCCGTTCGGGACAATCCTCGACGACACGTACAACGCAAACCCCGCATCGACCGCCGGGGCGCTGCGCGCCCTGACAAGGCTCGGCGGAGACGGCGCGTGTCGCGTCTTCGTGTTCGGCGAAATGCTCGATCTCGGCCCCGACACCGATCGCTACCATCGCGAGATCGTCCAATTGGCCCTGAGTCTAGGAGTCGAAGCGATTCTCCCGGTCGGTGAGCAGGCCGTCGCCGCCTGCCGGGCGTGTCGGTCGGAATCGATCGCGATCATCGACCGAGCTGAACTGGTCGGAGCAATCCTCAAGCTCTGCCGAGACTCGTGCGAGCGGCTCATCCTCGTCAAGGGATCACGCGCACTGGGGCTTGAGCGGCTCGTCGAGGATCTGGTCGACACCGATCAGCGATCAAGAGGTGAGCATCCGTCTCCCTAGTTTCCTTCCGGCTTGAATCCAAGCTTCTCCAGGACGACGCGATCGGAGTACGGCAGGAACGAATCACCGACGATCTGATACGACTCGTGGCCCTTCCCGGCAATCAGCAGGACGTCACCCGGCTTCGCCCGCTCGACCGCGCGGCCGATGGCCTCGGCTCGATCGACGACCCGCTCCCAACACCCGTCCGTCAAGCTCACTCCGCCCTCAATCTCATCGAGGATCGCTTCGAGGGCCTCGTGTTTCGGATTGTCGGAGGTCAAGATCGCAACGTCGGCGAGACGGCCGGCAATCTCCCCCATCATCGGGCGTTTCCCTCGATCGCTCTCTCCGGGACAGCCGAACACGACCAACAGACGCCCTGAGGCCGGACGGGCCGTCTTCAGTGCGTGCTCAAGGGCGTCCGGGGTGTGCGCGAAGTCGATCACAGCGGTCAGTCCGTCCGGACGCGTGAGAAACTGCATCCGTCCCTCAAGCGCTGGCGCTGTGGCCAGGCGCTCGGCGATCTCCGGCAGCGTCACGGCGCGGGTCAGCGCAACGGCCGCCGCGGCAAGCGCGTTCATCATGCTGTGTTTACCTGGGTGGGGAAGTTCGACAGGAGCACCTTCGCTCCGCCAAGTGAGAGTGAATCGCGTACTGCGCGGTCCGCACTGCGGATCGACGCCCCGCAGATCGGCCCCGGGGGCGAGACCGAAGCTCACGACGTTCGCGTCACAGCCGGCAAGCATCGCCCCGCTCGCGGGATCGTCGACGTTGATCACCGCC
>Ga0272444_10002000_pt1 | contig 19102 bp, 18 predicted proteins | sample SSMForm13_FD_201033 | JGI IMG/M metagenome (GOLD analysis project Ga0272444, IMG submission 201033) | Marine sediment archaeal communities from Little Sippewissett salt marsh, Falmouth, MA, United States - SSM-Form-13 | ecosystem: Environmental > Aquatic > Marine > Wetlands > Sediment ... | reverse complement strand
GGAAACTTCAGTAAGGGTATTTTTTTGTTTAGAAAATGTTTGATAATGATAAGATTATTTGGTTTGATTGTTGTTGTTCAATTTTAATAACGTCGAAAAAGTTATTTTGTTAACGATATTGAGCAATTTTTTAATCTAAAAAACCTAAACCGGAAAAACCGGAACCAAGAAATATTTGCCACCAAGGCACAAAGACACGAAGGATTTTATTCTATTATTCTTTCTTAGTGTCTTGGTGCCTTTGTGGCGAGAAGAAAAAAGTTTCGCCACAAAAAGCACAAAATTTACAATTAAAAAACTAAACCGGAAAAAACAAATAACAATTTATAGCTTCATCACCCAATGGAGGTATGCTCTGAGATATTCGAATAGATTTTGGAAATTTTTTGTATCTGTAAAACTGACGGTAGTTCTTTTGCTGGTTTTAGCAGTCACCTCGATTGTTGGAACGATTGTTCCTCAGAATGAAAATCCTGCTGAATATTTTCGTGCCTACGGGGAGTTTGTTTACAATCTTTTTGATCTTCTTGGCATTTTTGACATGTACCATTCCTGGTGGTTTCAGTTTTTGATTTTTTTGCTGACCATGAATATTGTTGTCTGCTCAATCGATCGGCTTTCTGCCATATGGAAGATAATATTTGTTAAAAATCCATTATTTAATCTTTCCAGATTCAGAACCCTTTCTCAAAAGGAGATATTTACCGGCAAACAGAGCCCCAAAGAATTGAGCGCGGTCTATGAGACCTTTATTTCAAGACAGTTCGGATATACCCGTTTAGAAGAAACCGACAAAGGGTTGTGCATTTTTGCCGAGAAATGGCGCTGGACCCGTTTCGGGGTCTACATCGTGCATCTCAGTGTAATCTTGTTGTTGCTCGGCGGACTCATGGGTTCGCTTTTCGGTTTTCAAGGATTTGCCATGATTCCGGAAAATGAAAAGATTGACAGCATCCGGATCAGAAATACCGGTCAGGTCCGACCTTTGGGTTTTGAAGTTTTATGCGATGATTTTAACATCAGTTTTTATGATAACGGAGCGCCCAAAGAATACCGGTCGAGTTTAACCATCATTGAACACGGCAAACCGGTATATAAAAAAGATATTATCGTTAACGATCCTTTGCGGTATAAGGGTATCAATATATTTCAGTCCAGCTACGGTAAAATGCCCTCAGGTCCTCTTCAAAACAAGAAAATTCATAAAAAAGACCCGTCGGAAGACATTACATTAAATTTTGCCAGTAAAGAATCAGGGAAAGCATACAAAATAAAGGCTGTTATCGGTAAACCGGTGGATATTCCTGAAGATCTGGGAAAATTCGTTATTATTGAATACCGAAAATCAGCCGAATTTGGCGGCCAAAACATCGGCCAGGCCTACATGGGAATTCTGACGCCCAAAGATAAAGACCCTGTCAAGATCATGCTACCTTTGCATTTTCCGAATTTTGATAAGATGAGAAGGGGATCTGTTGTTATTTCAGTGGCAGAGCAAAAGACAAAAAAATTTAACCCCGGTGAAAGATCAGATCAGAGGTATTATACCGGTCTCCAAATAACAAAAGATCCCGGGGTCTTGGTGGTTTACACAGGATTTATAGGGATAATCTTAGGGATTTTCATCACGTTTTTCATGTCCCATCAAAGAATATGTATCGAAATAGTTAAAAGTGGTAAAAACAGCCAAGTCATAATTACCGGTGCGGCCAACAAAAATAAACTGGCAATGCAAAACAAAGTAAAGAAAATTGCAGAAAAACTTATCAATTTGTAGCAGGGTTTGAGATTAGGGGACAAATAATGAACAGTTCGGTTTTATTATCAATCACGACATTTACTTACGGTCTGGCGTCATTTTTTTATTTTGTATTTTTGATTTTCAAAAAACCTCTTACAGGAAAGCTGGGCACCTGGACCGCATTAACCGGCGTTACCGTAAACGCAGCAGGCATTATCTTACGATGGGTGGAATCATACCGTTTGGGTATCGGTCATGCACCGCTTTCAAACATGTATGAGTCTTTGGTCTTTTTCTCGTGTACCATCGTAATTATTTATCTTGTAATCGAGCGCAGATATAAAACAAGCGTTATTGGAGCCGTTGCCACCCCCCTCGCCTTTCTTGCCATGGCTTATGCTTCCTTGTCTCCCAATGTCAATGATCGTATTCAGCCTCTGATTCCGGCATTGAAAAGCAACTGGCTGATTGCCCATGTGATCACCTGCTTTTTAGGGTATGCCGCCTTTGCAATCGCTTTCGGCACAAGCCTTATATATCTTTTTAAGCAAAAAGATACGGAGGGTAAAAGCAATTTTCTCTCTCATTTTCCATCGTCTCGTATTTTGGATGAGTTGACCCATCAGATGGTCATGTTCGGATTTCTTTTTTTGTCTATCGGCATCATTACCGGATCTGTCTGGGCCAACTCCGCTTGGGGGAGTTACTGGTCCTGGGATCCCAAAGAGACCTGGTCTTTGATCACCTGGTTTTTTTATGCGACATTTCTGCATGCCAGGATGATGCGGGGGTGGTCCGGCAAAAAAATCGCCTATCTTTCAATCTTAGGGTTTATGGCGGTGATCTTCACCTATTTCGGGGTGAATTTGCTACCCGGCCTGCACAGCTACGGTTCGGGTTAACCCTAACGTTGGATAAACAACCTGGCGAAAAACGAATAACACTATGATATTATAATATAAATTATATAATTAATTCCCATTTGGATTTCCAACCCCTAGTAAATTCAAAGGATAGGGTTAATTTTAGGCCATGTTGTTTATGCAACGTTAGGGATAAGAGGGGGGATAATCGTGAAAATATTTATTACCGGTGGATCCGGCTTTGTGGGCACGAATCTGTCATATTATCTGCTCGAAAAGGGGCACCGCGTTATTGCTGTGGGTAGCTCCTCAACCCATAAAGTAATCCGGCATGACAATTTTCATTACATTTCAGCGGATACGACAATCAAAGGAGCCTGGCAGGATGCGCTTAGAGATGTTGACGCAGTGATCAATCTTGCAGGAAAAAACATTTTTAAGCGGTGGAGCCATACCTACAAGGATCAAATATATACCAGCCGCATTCTAACCACGCGCAACCTGGTTGACGCCATTCCCGACAAGAAAGATATAATCCTTTGCAGCACTTCTGCATCAGGATATTACGGTGACCGGGCAGATGAAATTTTAAAAGAAGATGCTCTGCCCGGCAACGATTTTGCCGCCAAAGTTTGCAGGGACTGGGAAAAGGAAGCTTTTCAGGTACAAGCAAAAGGAGTCCGGGTTGCTGTGATGCGTTTTGGCGTGGTTCTCGGAAAAAACGGAGGCGCCCTTGCAAAAATGCTTCCGGCCTTTAAATCTTTTGCCGGCGGCCCGCTTGGAACCGGCCTGCAATGGTTTCCATGGATTCATATGGATGATCTTATTGCCGCGATTATTTTTATACTTGAAAACCCGGATGTAAAAGGCCCTCTCAATTTCTGTTCACCCAATCCGGTAAGAAACCGTGATTTTTCCAAAACCCTTGGCCAAGTGCTTAACAGGCCCTCTGTTCTGAGGACTCCGTCCTTTATGATCCGGCTGATAATGGGGGAAATGGGAAAATCTCTCATGAGCAGCCAGCGGGCGATCCCTGATAAGCTTTTAAAACACGGGTTTAAGTTTCAATATCCTGAGATTCACAATGCCCTCTATAACTTGGTGCTCTGATTCGTAAATACGGTGACGTATTTTTCGGCACTTATTGTAATTTTTGTGCATTTTTTGGCAAATGTTTTTTTTTCGCCACTAAGACACAAAGTCACGAAGATGATTTTAAATAAAATAGTTGCCCTTTGTGTCTTAGTGCCTTCGTGGCAGTTTTTTCCGGCTTGTCCTGGTTAGGGTTCAGACAAAAAATCGACAAGACCCAAAACCGCATCCTCAATATCAAGAAAGCAAAACCGGTAGGCTTCGTACTTAAGCCCATAGGGATCGGTGACCCCCCGCCGCCTTGAGCCAAAACGGGCAAAATGCCGGATTAACCGGGTTTTGCCTTGTGCTTCCGGAAAGTCCGTCAAAAGTGTATCTTGGTGAGATTTCTCCATTACAAGAATGAGACTGGACCGGGCTACCAGATCTTCGGACACGGATTTGGCCTTGTGCCCGGAAAGATCTACTCCGAACTCCTCGGCAACGCGCTGGGCCATATGGGTGGCTGAATTGCCCGGAAGTGCAAGCAATCCCGCGGATTCAACGGTAATACCCCGGAGCCTCCTTTGATTGACCAACTTGGCAAAAAAGGCATGGGCAAAAGGACTACGACAAATATTGCCGGTACACACAAACAGGATATGGGCTTTTTTTATGTCCATGTTCAAAAATCCTAAGCCGGAAAAGTTACAAGTGACCTAAAGTTTGAAGTGATCTAAAGTTAAGGAGTCGCTACGCTCCGGCTATTTATATTAAATTGATGGAATTCCACAACTTTAGTCACTTTAGTTCACTTTAGTCACTTCACACTTGATAAGTTTAGATATTTTTTGCCATAAAATACACAAAAAATATGACTAAGGTACTAAAATGGTTGAGTTGTTGGTTGAGCAGATCATCTGCTTCCAGTGAGATAATCTTCACCCAAAGATCCGTTGATCACGGGGAGCGAGTCCATATCCGGAGGCTTAAATCCAAAGATAATTTCAAGAAAAACCATTGTAATCCGAAAAGTTGCACCCCAAAGCACTTCGGGTTCATCCTGATATTCATGGACAAAGCATGGAAAATCTTTTCCATCCAGGTTTTTCCGGTTCTCATGGTCTGTAGCAATATGTAATCGGTACCGTGCATAATTGGAAGGGGTCAAGAGATTCTGGAGGGGAATATAAACAACCCGTTCCACTTCCCAGTTCGGAAAAAACTGCTTTTGGCGTCCGTTCCAGCAAACCATTGGATAGATTACCTTACGGAACATGACAAGTTGCTGCGACGGAAGAGGTCCCAGAAACTTCACTCCCAGAGGGTTCAAACGCATTTCCTCAAAACCTTCCCGTAAACAGGTGGCAAAAAGGAGCGCCAGTCTTCGTGCTTCCTTGTGCCGCTTTTTTCGCCAAAGTGGCCAGTAAGGCCAACGGGATAGCGGAGAACCCCTCAGATATAAAAGCTTGGCAAGATAAGAATCCGGACCCGAAGAGATACTTCCACCCGGACAGCAAAGATCTCCCGGCTGTTTTACCTTTAAGGATCGTTTGGTTAAAATCAGACAGGGCGTTGGAGAAAATCCTTTTCCTTGGCAATTTGTACCCAGCAAAAACAGCACGGAAGATGTGATAGATGAATCTTTAACGTCTTTTGAAAAAACCGTATTATTTTGATTTCTCTTTTGAATCGCATACAGTATCTGTTTAACAAAGGCGGACGTCGTCCCGAAAGAATCCGGCATTTCATTAATTCTCTTATATTTAATTAAATACCCTGCCCAGGATAAACCGGAAAAGTTACAAGTGAGCTAAAGTTAAGGAGCCGCTACGCTCCGGTTTCCATACAACTTAGTAGTATTCCTTAACTTTAGGCACTTTAGATCACTTTAGGCATCTCAAACTTAATTGTCTAAGTATTTTTTTGCCGCAAAAAGCACAAAATTTACAAATAAGCAGCTAATCTGCACCACAATAGTCAGCAAATAAATATCATTACCCGTTTGTCTAATTCATCGTTGAACTTTTTGCAAGTTTGCGTTAAGGGTTCTCGAAAAAATAAAAATAAGAGAAAACCGGATTGTCCAGGTTAGGAGGTATGGAATGCATGGGAAACTGTCCCATGAGTTTTACAATTGGCTTGTGGAGTTGCGTCGCTGGTTCCACCGGTTCCCGGAACCGGCGTATAAGGAAGAGAAAACCTCCGCCAAAATTTGTGAAGTGCTCCAAGGGTTCAACGTTCCTTTCCAAGCGGGTGTGGGGGGGACCGGTGTTGTAGCAAAGGTCACCGCAAGTCAATCCGGACCCATGGTAGCCTTTCGATCGGATATGGATGCCCTTCCCCTGGAGGAAAAGAATGATGTCCCTTACAAATCGCAAAATAAAGGATTCATGCATGCCTGCGGTCATGACGGGCATACCACCATTGCTCTCGGTGTGATACGATGGCTCATGGAAAACTCATGGCAGCAGAACGGTTCCGGTGAAATTCTTTTCATTTTTCAACCCGCTGAAGAAGGGGGAGCCGGCGCCAAAGCCATGTTGAATACCGGCATTCTCGATTCGGAACCGGTGGAGGCAGCTTTTGCCGGGCATATGTATCCGGAATTTGCCGTGGGACATATCGGAATAGCTCCTGAAATCAGCAATGCGTCTGCGGATACACTCTTTATTCGATTAAGAGGCAAAGGCGGCCACGGCGCTCATCCCCATCATTGCAAAGACCCCATTGTAGCGGGAGCCCATCTTGTTACACAGTTACAGTTTCTTATCAGCAGAGAGGTTCCGCCCCAGGAAAGCGCAGTCCTATCCATCGGACGTTTTCATGCCGGAACCGCTTCAAATATCATACCGGAAGACGCCGTGCTTGAAGGAACCCTCAGAACCCTGCAGCCGGACATTCGCAAACAGATCATCAAACGCCTTGAAGAACTGGTCAAAGGGGTGGCCCGGTCTTGCGGCATCCGGGCAACGCTTGAAGTTAAAAAGGGGTATCCCGTGCTGATCAATGATTCTGAACTGGTTAAGCACACCGTAGCCTGCGCCGGAGAAGTTCTGGGAGCGGACAAAGTCCACAGCGGACTTCCCAGAATGGGGGCCGAGGATTTTGCCTATTTTTGCCAAAAATGGGGCGGGGTAATGGTAGGCCTTGGTTGCCACGACCCCCTCAAAGGCTTTCAACACGGTCTCCATTCTCCCTATTTCAACATTGACGAAAGGGCTCTGGAAGTAGGAACCCGGCTTTTCGCACATGTTCTTACTCAATATATAGAAAGAAGAAAATAGAGGGTTAAGATTTTTTCCGGTTAATCCGGGCTCCGGTTAGAGCATAGAAACCGTTATAAGAACCGTCACAGTATTCGGCATTACCGCAAACAAGGCATAAAATCCTGCCGGCGGCCCAAAGAATGACGGACTCACCCAACCAATCGTACTCCTTATAATCACTGGTCAAGATTTGCCCTTTCCCTACACGCACCATAAGTACCAGTCGCCATATTGTTGCAAATTGGAAGTTGCAGTTCCAATTTGCAACGTTATGTTCCGCGTGCAATCACCGAAAAAATACAAATCAAGCGTTTAACGCTATTTTGTTTATGTTCAGGCATGTGCTGGACAAGGACATCGAAAACATCGGCGATGCCGTGCGGGCCAAAAAGAAAAGGCGGTTACCGGTCGTCTTGGCGAAATCGGAAATAAATCGCCTGCTCGATCAGATGGAGGGGACCAATCTTCTCATGGCAAAAACCATCTATGGATGCGGCCTGCGACTTCGGGAATGTATGAATCTGAGAATCAAGGATATCGATTTTTCAAGAATGGCTGTGACGGTGCGTGGCAAGGGAGACAAGGATCGCGAAACGGTTCTTCCGGGAAGCATCAAAGACACCTTGAGAAACCACACCACATTTATTCTGGGAATTTACAGAGACAGATTAAACAGGCAGGAATAAGGGCGGGAATACCAAAGCGGATAACGGTACATGCTCTACGGCACAGCATTGCCACCCACTTATTAGAAAAAGGGCATGATATCAGGACAATAAAGCATCTTTTAGGCCATGCAGGCCTTAGAACGACGATGATATATACACATGTTGTTAGAAAAAACAGGCTTGGGATAATTAGTCCGATAGATTAAATATGTCTCAGGTTTTTTTAGATTGGGAATTATGATGCAGCATCATAATTCCCATAACTAGAGCAAAAAAATGCATTTATTATAGTTTTGTATTAGTTTGCCGCCGTCAAAAATAAGCATAGAAAATTAATATCATTATATATATTGACTTTTCTTCCGTTTTTCCACTATTTTTGTATAATTGTCTCATATTAATAAATCCTGTAAAAAAGATGCGGCCGTATAATATATATGTTAGAGTTCTATCAAATTGTCATGGATATTGAAATTAACGAAAAAGAGTTTTCCCAACGGTCTTTCCAGCAATTCATGGATTTGTTTGTCGTTCCAGAAATAAAACTACGCCAAGAAAACGATTCACTGGAGAAATCGTTTAATCTTCTTGCTGCCCAAATTATCTTCTTCCCAGATGGAAGAAAACCGGGAGTCCGACTTAATGCCGAAGTTAAGGCCATTAGCGAGGTTATATTGAAGGATGGACAAACACGAAGCCCTGGAGATATCGTACCATTGAATGATGTCGTTGGTATTGAGAAAATAAAGCTCATCGATGAAGACGATCCAGACTGCGGGCATGTAACCTTTCTAAAGCTGAATGAGTCTTGGCATTTTACATTTGATTTTAGGTACAATAAAAGTCTTTCAGACAGTCATTCGAAAGCTGCCAATGAGTTTTACGAAGCTGCTGAAACAGCATACTCGAAAGAGCATTGGGCTGCCTTTATAGATAATCTTTTTAGTGCCTGTGAGCTTGCTGCAAGATCTGTTCTGTTATCCATCCCGGATCCCAAATTTCGCGAAAAGGCCACGCACTCATCTGTTCACAATCGATATAACAGATCTGCCAGTATCGGCAATTATCAACCCGAACGTAGAGAGACATATAATACTCTTTATGGCCTACGAAAAAAGGCGAGATATTTTAAAGGTGACTATTCTGTTACCAATGAAGAAGCAAAAGACTTATTGAATGGTGTAAAAGAAATGATTGAGTACGCCCTTTTACGTTCAAGAACCTGATATTCTCACTCTAACCATGCAAATGCACTTGACCCCCAAAGCTGAGCCGTTTCTATTGATTTTGGTCTGCACCAGCTATTAATCTTCTGCGTGTTTCCCGATGGCTTTGGGGCCAAGTGATTTGCGGCGTTAGAGAACGAATATTTCTATTGACTACCCCGTAGTGGGTAACGACCCGAATGGATACACTCCAAATATGCGGCAGAACACAACGCGAAAGACGGCGATGTCTTGGATGCCGTCGCAAAACATGGTCGAGGAAGCGCAATGAACGCAACCATTCAACAGCTTCAGGAAGACATTCGCCGATTGAAAGCAGAACTGGCCGAACGAGAGGCCGCCTTACCCATGCATTCCGTCAGACCCCACCAAATCATGGCGATTGAAGCCTTGGAAGATGAGATCTCCCGAAAAGAGGAGGCATTGAACGCGCTGGAAACAGAGAGCAGGAACGCATCGACTGAGGGAGATGATAGTTGAATTGGCGGTTGAAATCTAAGGCGGACTTATGGGTTGTGGGCACGTAGAGTATACATGTGTATAGAATGAGAAGAAGGCCATGATACGGTCAATAAAATGTGGGTATTGAGCAATGAAAAGCGGTAACAAAGCCTTGCAGGCAGGTTATCTGCCTTTGAATAAAAAAGGAGAATCTCATGACAACCTTAGAAAAAATCGTTGAGAATCTGAAGACGATGCCGGAATCGACTCAAACTGAGGTTTTGGATTTTATCGAATACTTGAAATCCAAAGAAGACCGTGGAGGCGAAAGTTACGACTGGGGGGAATTCTCTCTGGATTCTGCCATGCGGGGTATTGCTGAGGAAGCAAGTCCATATGGGGTACAAGATATCAAGGAGAAATTCTGATGATCCGAGAACGGCAGGTTGTCCTCTTCAGATTCCCTCAAACGAACCAGGCCACAGGAAAGTTGCGCCCCGCCCTGGTCATTCGAAAAGTTCCTGGCCCCCATGACGACTGGTTAATTTGCATGATTTCTTCACAGCTTTCGCAAGAGGTACCAGACTTCGATAAACTAATATCGGAAAAAGATGACGATTTCATTTCATCGGGTTTGAAACAGGCCAGCCTGATTAGAATCGCCCGTCTTGCGGTGGTGGAAAAAAACATTCTGCTCGGCGCAATTGGGGAAATCAGTACCGATCGATTGATTAGGATCAAGGATAAGCTTTCCGATTGGCTGATAGGCAGATATGGGGATAGGGACGCCCATCGCTGAGCACCCCTCCCACATCAATCCCGCGTACGGGTCACGTACGGGGCGATTCAGCAGACTAAACGGAAGGAGATCCGGAAAGAATTAAACCCAGCGAGACAAAATAAGCCCTTGTTGCATAGACAACACATCAGTTTATACGTTAAACGGCTTGGACAGAGGCTTTGCGTCGATTGGAGTAACCATCATAATATCTAACCGTTGATGGCATCCAATCAGTCACCCTGCATGTTGCCATATAGGGCGCTTTCGCATGTTGCGAACGCATGCCGGGCATACACATCTGCATGCACAGGATGTAAACTCGCGCCTGTGACCCACGGGACCCCTGCCTCGTAAAAATATTTTTGTCGTCTTGACCCCATGCGCTACACGTGTTACTATACGTATAGCGTTTAAGGAGGTGCTTGTAATGCAAAAGAAACTCACAGTAACTATAGACGAAGAGGTTTATGAAGGCTTGCGAACGGTCATTGGACCACGAAAAATCAGCCGTTTTATTGAAGATTTAGTTCGCCCGCATGTTATAAAAAAAGATATGTATGCTGCATATAAAGAAATGGCTGCTGATCAAATCAGGGAATCTGAAGCCCTTGAGTGGGCCGAAGGCACAATGGGAGACTTGGGTGATGAAGAGAGGTGAAGTATGGTGGATTAATTTCGATCCTTCCATCGGAGGCGAAATTCGCAAACAGAGACCCGCCGTCATCGTAAGCAATGATGCTGCCAATCATTATCTGAATAGAGTTCAAGTCGTTCCCTTAACGAGTAATGTTGATAAACTTTATCCAAGTGAAGCTTATGTGACGTTTCGTGGTCAAAAGGCTAAGGCCATGGCAGATCAGCTCACCACGGTAAGCAAGAATCGCCTAATCAATTCAGATGGATCGATTTCTTACACCGAGATGGAAGCCATAGTAAAGGCTATCGCCATCCAACTTGACCTTTAAGAGTTGTGAACGGTGTCGCGACTTGGATAGTGAATAAAGCACCACGATTCAAGACGCAACTCCATAAACATGCCATCCAATTTTCAAAGAACATCAAGATAAAAGAGCTGATTTGAAAAATTATGGGATTAAATCCCCATAGTGGTGGGCAAAGCTGTATTCCAGATTGAGTTCAGGGAGGATCTAAGTTGCTGGATCGATGATTAAAAAACATTAAGCAGATAATTCTCCTTTTCAATGGAGGTGCAAAAAGAAATGTCCGGAAGGTTGAGAGATTTTATGGCAAAATCAATCAGTTGATTATAATTAAAGCGCATGCCCATCCTTTGGTAGTATTTTTCTAAAATCATCTTTGGCCGGAAGTCTTTAAATGTGCAGGGTATTGAAAGTGTTGGGATGTTTTTCCGGGTGATCACTTTCAGGATATCATCATTATTATATTTAATCAAAGGTCTAAAAACCTGATACCCATCCTCCATTGTTAAAAGTGGGTAAAAACGCTGAGCTGTTTCCTTAAATCTTTTATTTTTTTCAACGCCCATCCCTTGATCAGGATTGGAATAAACATCGCTTAACAAATGCTCTATGGAATAGCTGACGATGTCCCAAAGAGAGAAACCCACGATGAGAGCAAGGCGGTGCCAGTCCTTTATCGAACGTGTCAAAACGCTCTTAAGTAGCTCTTTCCTTCGTTTTTGACATAAAAGACATGGATCTTCTGAATTCTTAAGGTCGTCATCCGTCTTTCCCATATCATGCCAGATTATACTTACACCCTGTTTAATCCAATAAGATTCTATCCTTTTTTTCTCTTCGATCGTGTATCTATGAACCGGAAAGGTTCCCGCATGTGCCGTGAAATCGAACCTGAATTCTTTACTTGCCTTATGGATAAGGTCCATAGCGACAGATGAGTCTTTGCCTCCTGAAAATAACATGATTATATTTTTATCACAAAAACTTTCAAGTATAGGTTTATATTCCGCTTTCCAGTATGTATAATTTAAGTCTGAGCACATATTTCCTTTCAAAAAAAATTAAACGTTTTATATTGATATGCTATGGGAACCATTGCACATATTTTTTAAGCTTTGACGATTAACTTTAACGCCCAATCCGGGACCTTTTAAAGGACCCGCCTTACCACCCAACCCAAAAGATACATTTTCAACGGTAATATTTTCCTTTAACATGTATTGGTCATAGGAACCATCATAGTAAACCGCATCCCGACTGAGAAGGCACAGCACCCTGCCTGCAGCAGAAAGAATACCTGATTCGCCAAGCTGACATCCAACTTGAAAAAGGATCCCCTTCATCCGTAAATAACCGATGATCTTGAGTGAATTTCTAAATCCGCCGCATTTGGATAGTCTTACGTTGATCATTTGATAATAGCCCTCTGTAGAGATTTTTTCCATATCTCCTAAAGAGCATGCCGACTCATCGGCCATCAAAAGCACACCCTCTTTTTGCATTATTCCGGCAAAATCGGCAAGATCCGGTTCGTTGGGCATCATGGGCTGTTCAACAACTTTGATTTTGTACTTTTTAATCAATGGGATATGCTTAAAGGCAAGGTTACGGTCCCAGGAACAATTGATATCCACCCGAAGATCATGGTTTCCTTCAAATACCGAGTGAACCGTTTCGATGATCTCTTTGTTTTGCTCGAAATTTTTCCCCAGTTTCAGCCGCACCTTATTTACTTTTTGTTCTTTAATCAATCCACAGAGTTCGATGATTTTATTCGTACTATCTAGCGGAATTGCGGCACCATAATAAACATTGTCGGCAATAAAATCTTTGGAAAAATACTCTATAACGTTTCGATCTTGGCTTTTGCCCAAAGCATCTAATAAAGCTGTTTCAAGGGCGCAAATTGCAGCATTGTGCTCCCGTCCGCTCGTAATATTATCGATAAGATTCCATATCTGGGAAATATTATTCAATTCCCGGGGAAAAGTATCTTTTTCTATGAAATGGCGAATGCTTTTGGCGGTACTTTCTGATGACTCACCCGTGACGTAAGATCTGGGAGCGCCTTCTCCGTATCCTGTTATTTCCCCATGTTCAGCTATGATTTCGACAATGATATTATTGACATAAGACCTTTTTCTCAAAGAATGAGAAAAATCGAATGAAAAAGGGAGTCTTACCTGATGTAATATGACTTTGTTTATTCGCACTATTCTTTCCTTGTATCCATCGAATGCAATGATCGATTGGAATTGTTGAGGGGAAGGTTCAGTATAAATACTGTCCCTTCATTAACCTTGCTTTTTACCTCTATGGCTCCACCATGGTCCTGCATATTCTGATGTGCGATAAACAGTCCAAGACCCGTACCGCTGTGAACAGTACTCTTATGCTTAGTCGTAAAATAGGGATCAAACACCCTGTCAATATGAGCAAGTGGAATTCCGGGGCCATTGTCTTTAATTTCAATGCTAACTTTGGCCTGTTTTTCCTTTTCGGCACAATTTTTTGTAATTAATTCTATTTTCCCTCCCTCAGGGGTAAAATCGACTGCATTTGAAAGGATATTTAATACAACCTGTTTCATTTTTTCAGAATCCATCCGGACTAGCCCGACATTGGAATCAAATTGACAGGAGACATTAATTTTCTTGGCATTACTTTGTGGTGAAACCAAAAGAACCATTGAATCAATCAACCCGTGGAGATCATTTAACTTCATATGGGATTCTTTTGTTTTGACCAGGTCTAGAAGTTCTGTAATAAGATTATTTATCCGGTGTGTCTCTTCCATTGCAATCTTATGAAAGTCTTTTTGAAATTCTTCATCATTGTATTTCTGCGGCATCATCTGGATAAAAGTCCCTATGGCTGTTAGGGGATTTTTGATCTCATGGGCCAGTCTTGCTGCCAGATTTCCTAAAAAGGAAAATTTTTCTGAACGGCTTAAGAGGGCATGAGATTGCTTGAGTTCTTTCATCTGTTCCTGAAGCCTGCTGTAAAGTTTTGCATTTTCTATGGCAATAGCAATCTGTGGTGCAAAAACTTCCAGTGTTTCCCGTGTTTCTCTGGGCACCTCTTTTCCATCAATAGCATCCGTGGCGATAACACCGATCACCCTGGAGCGGGTGATAAGGGGAACTACATATAGTGAAGTGGGTTTGCCGTAAGTCAGCATAATATTTTCTTTTCTCAGGGTTGAACCCTTTACTTCAGGTACATACTCTGCCTGTCCAGTGTTTGTTACCCTTGCCAGAATGTTGCTTAAACGGTCCAGGGAAACCCTGTAGTTTTTGACCACTTCAGACATTTCACCATGAGAATCCATACCGTGAAGATATTCAAGGCATCCTTCATCTTCATTAACAAGCATGATTATGGCACGGTTGATCCGGCAGACGTTGGACAGAATGTTCATGATAACGGTTAAGAGTTGTTCCAGATCCAGCAAAGACAGGATCGCCTTGCCGGTTTCCTGAATGGCTGCAAGTTGTTTGATTTTTTTGTTAAGCTCTATATTCAACAGGTTGACTTCATCGTATTTCTGTTCGATGATTGCCTTATCTTCCTCCATTTCCTTTATGGTTTCCATAAGAACCGATTTTGACGTGAAAAACCGCGAAAAAATCTCATGAAATCTGTTTTTAAAAGGCCATTTTATATGGTATTCACAGTATGGGCTTCCATCAAAATAACAACACCTTTCTTTTAAAACGGCGGGTTTTCCTTCCCATATTAACGGCATGGACGTATACGTTCCTTGATTATAGAGACATATGTCTTTGGTTGCAGCCATATTAGGATCCCAGTGTAAGCGTACAACCGCTTCATTTTTTTTAAGTTCAACAAGCTCTATTCTCTTGCTTCTATTCCAGCGGTCATTTATTTTCTGGCCGTGCTTGAGCGCTTTTCTAACAGACCAAAATGCCTTGAATATAATTCGCTGAGCGTAGCCCAGAGAGATGTTTTCCGTAGCATACCTGCCGATTTTATAAGCTACCATTTCGTCATTAAGGATTGATGCCGCTCTTTTGTATAACTTTGAAATGACGCTGCAGGAAATCCAACTGTTGGGATCTCTTAAAAAACTCTCAGGATCCTGAAGAGTGTCAATTTCAGGGTCAAGATTCCCAAAAAGAGCGCTGCAATCACCGCCATTATATTTTTTTACATAATCCAGGATTGCTCTGGAATTTATGCAGCTCGTTTCCTTTTCCACTTTATTAACCGCTTTTATAAGTCAAAAACTTGGTGGGATTGCTCCCGACCGGGGCGTAAAACATGCCGGGAATGCAAAGTTTCGCCGGAATTTATAACGGTAAAATTCGGGTGTTTCTTTGATCTGACATCAATTTTTTATATTTTTCGGTTAAAACGGGCACCGATTTTCTGAAAGTTGAAAGGCTTTCTCCCTGTACGTTAAATATTGACCTGTTGTTGTCTTTGAAACATGGGTCAGGTATGGCATCATCCCTTAAGGACCGAGCCGGAAGTCTGAAAAAAGGCATAATATTTAAAAGTGCGTTTTTTATTTTTTCTGTGTAATTGGATAGTTTAAAGATTTTTGTATTATAATCGAGAATAGTCCCAAAGTCCAATTTTTTCGACGGCTGTCTGACAATGTTCTGCCCAAAAACACCGTCATCGTCAAAAACAACATCCGGCAGAGATACGGCAAGTTCATAAATCTTGGTTTTGGGATATACATGACATTCCCCTACCTTAAAGATATGTCCGCCCGGACCTTTGTATTTAGACAATTTTTGGATAAAGACAAGGCTTTCTTTAAGATCTTTTTCCGTATCACCCGGATACCCTGAAATCATGAAAATGATCATCGGAATTTCGTTTCGGGCCGCTTCTTTGAAAATAGCTTTTGTGTTTGCAATATATTTTTCATAATGAGATTTGTTCTTAACTTTATTCATGCGTCTTAACGTACTGTAACTGGCCGACTCAAAGCCAAGAGCGATAATGCCGCACACATCTGCAATGCCGGAAATAATGGAAGGATCGAGCACATCGCAACGACTTTCAAAATTAACTTTCATTCCCAATGACCTCAGTAATGGAAACAGATCAAAAGATTTAAATAGGGCATCACTGATCAGCAGGGTATGGGCATTGATCTTATCCATCAAATTTTTCAGGTCGTTATGGATGATTTCAGACGGCACTTTTCTTCTGTGGGGTCGTATAAATTCTTCCATGCAAAAATTACATCCATAGGAACAGCCCCTGCTGAAGGCATATGGCAAAATATCGTACTTCCTGGGTTGCATCAATAAATCAATGTTAAGAAGCGCTTTTTTAGCGAGATCAAACCGTTTTCCTCTCCGGGTTAAATATGTTTGACCGTCTTCCTTCCACGCAATTCCGGGGATATCTTCGGTAATGGGATTTTTCCCCATATGCAAAAGTTCAACAATCTTAAGTGAAGCCTCTTCGCCTTCACCCAACACAATCAAATCCACTGCCCTGGTTTTGGAAAAGATTTCTTCATAGTAAATGGTGGGAAAATACCCCCCTAAAAAGATAAAAATATCAGGGTCCACCTTCTTAATAAGATTACAAATATCAATAACCTCTTCTGCCTGGGAAATTGCCGTGCATGATATGCCGACCCCCTTTGGTTTCAGTTTGGCCAGGTCTTTAGAAAATTCCCGGGATATTTGTTCTTTTCCGTCTTTGTTAAGAGGCAAACCATAATCCATGGCTACGGAAATAATTTTAATTTCTATGTCCGGTCTGTTAATCTTTATAAAACTCGTGATTTCCAGAATAGGTAACGGATAAGCAGGAACATACATTCCTGTGTTTTTTGAAATCGGTTCAATAAATAAGAACATTGTAAAATCCTATAGTATGAGACCGTTGCAAAACGCCCCCTTTTGCCTGCCCAGTTAAATCCGTATTTAATATTTAACCGGGGCCCAATTCCTGCACCTGCCCCGTGGAATGCTTGCCCAATGAAACGCAGCGCCTGTTTCATCGGGGCGAAGCCTATTCCTCGTGTGTAAATCAAGACTGTTGTTTGCTAAGATTGGCATGGCTATTTGGTTTCAGGTGTCAGGTGTCAGGAGGCATGCAGCCCTGAGGGAACGATTCATCATTTACACCATACACTGCCATTTCCTCAGCTAACTGCCAGCGGCGTTCTCGCTCTGGGACTTTCCGCTCCAATGTTTTCTCCAATCCATTCAACAAATGTTTAACCGACGCAACTTTTTATAGACCTCAAGATCCTCCACGTCCATATAATTGCTATTGGTCACCTCGTTTCCCCCTTAACCCTGACACCTGACACCTGACACCTGACACCTGACACCTAAAAAAAGGCTTCAAAGCCACGGTTTGTCAATAGACAAGGATCAGCGTTTACCAACGGCCTTGATTTACCCCCCTATTCCTCTATGGTCAGACTCAAACAAGGGAAGGTTCGAGCACAGGAATCGATGCCGGTATTTCTGCTACCGCGTCAGATGGTGCAAACATATCCAATTTCGGATATTTTTTCCATTGATACCATTCTTCTGGAAACTTGTATATATAATGTTCCATAAATTTCAGCACCACTTCCCCGATGGACATATCCATGGATTGCTGATATTGTTTTGTCATTTCTTCCCAAGAAGATGTAATAAATTTATACCCACGCCAGGAATCTCTGTGCATAGCTCCAAAAACAATAGCGGCTTTACCCCTTTTTGATAGAATATTTATTGTTTTGTCCATATGAATATACTTGCCCAGAAAATCTATTTTATTATTCCGACAGGGCCTCCATTCATCTATCTCGTCACATTGGGTTATCACAACCCGGTTTTCTTTTAAATTGTCAAAAATCGCCTTCATGATATTTGGGGTCTTGTCCGGATCAATAAATCTGGCTGAAACTTCGCCAGCACGTTGATTTGATATTTCCCGCAACCGGTTTGTTTTAAATTTCACTACAATGGTTACCGGATAATTATTTAACGCCAGATAACCCGGAATAAATTCGACCCCCCCGAAATGGCCGGTGACTAAAAGAACACCCTTTCCTTTGCTAAGTGCTTTATTTATAGAGGTTAACCCTTGATTCTCTATGTGTGTTCGGAAAAAGGTCTTCCATGTTTCAGTATTGGAAAAGGCATTAAAAAATTTTTCGTAGTAATGGAATAATATGCCTCGAAAAACGTCTCTTATAATAGATCTGATTTCGGAGTTGTTTTTATGGTCTGTGAAAACCGTTTTAACAGCCTTTTTGATTTTCCGTTTTTCTTTTCTGTTAAAGAAAAAATATAATTTACTCAAAATACTCATGTAATAGAGGGTCATTCTCCACCCCAGTATCCTGCACACAAAGACATTGAATCGCCCTTGTAAAAAAGAACTTAAATTAATCTTCATGGGTATATCTCCTTTATGTTCTTAGAATTTTTCTCCACCCGGTTAGTTTTAAATGAGTTCGCTATATAGCGAAAGAATGTTGAAATAATGAACACTGGATTAATGGTCCATCCGGACGCAACTCGTCTAATGCAGAATCTACGACTGCAATATTTCAGAAACAAAGATGATGAACTCGTAAAAAGTCCGATTTAGACGGTCTCGTAAAAAGTTCAAATTCAAGGCGTGCAAATTTTGTAATCATGAGAGGTACTTTTCGTACGTTTAATGATTGCGAAATGCAGCACAACGCAGAAGTTGGACTTTTTACGAGACCGTCAAAGATCATATAATTCAGAATCCGCAATTCGGGTCTGGCCAGGGGTTCCGGGAAATAGAATTTGAGAAACGTATAATTCATAATATCATGATAAAATAGAGGCGCGACGCGGAAACAACTGGTGAATTTAAAGAACTATACTTTATGAAATATTCGGGTTGAACGTATGATCTCTATCAATGCATTTGCCTATGTGTTTCTTCAAAAAACGTGCCACAACCTGCTCAATAGATGGGATCTGGAGTTTGAAAAAGCTGTTATCAGATAGATTTTATATAAGAATTTATTTAAACTCCTTGTTTAGAGCGATGTTACATTAATATGAATATTATGAATATATATAACAAAACAATAAACCTTTAAATAGACGAGGTACGTTCATGGCTG
>Ga0272444_10001998_pt1 | contig 19115 bp, 17 predicted proteins | sample SSMForm13_FD_201033 | JGI IMG/M metagenome (GOLD analysis project Ga0272444, IMG submission 201033) | Marine sediment archaeal communities from Little Sippewissett salt marsh, Falmouth, MA, United States - SSM-Form-13 | ecosystem: Environmental > Aquatic > Marine > Wetlands > Sediment ... | reverse complement strand
GCAGACTCACAATCGACACCGTGGTGATGTCGAGATCCCCGTCGGGGTCACTGTCGTTCCCCGGCACGTTGATCACGACAGATCCGTCTTCGGCAACGTTCGCCGTATCGTCGAGCGCCACCGGCGGGTCGCCGACCGGTGTCACGTTCACCGTCACTCTCGCCGTGTCACACACACCAACGCTGTCACAGATCTCGTAGCTGAACGTGTCCCGCCCATTGAAGTCCGGATCCGGCTCGTAGGTGATCGCACCGGTCACCGGGTCAATCGTCACTGTCCCGCTCGTCGGGCCGTTGACGATCTCCACCGAGGTGAGGCTCAGATCGCCGTCCGGGTCGTCGTCGTTCCCCGGTACGTCGATCGTCACAGATCCGTCCTCGGCAACGTTCGCCGTGTCGTCACCGGCCACCGGCGGGTCGTCCACCGGAATCACCGTCAGTGTCACGATCGCCGTGTCACACTCCCCGTCCGTGTCGCAGATCTCGTAGGTCAGCGTGTCCAGCCCGTTGTAGTTCTCGTCCGGCACGTAGGTGATCGCTCCCGTCACCGGATCCACCGATACGTCCCCGTGCGCTGGAGGCGCCACCACCGTCACCGTCCCCGGATCGAGGTTCCCGTCCGGGTCGCTGTCGTTGTCCGCCACGTCAATCGTCGTCAGTCCGTCTTCCAACACCGTCCCCGAATCATCCAGCGCCACCGGTGGGTCGTCGGTCGGCCCGACGTTCACGGTGACCGTCGCCACATCGCACAGCCCGTCCGTGTCACAGACTTGGTAGCTGAATGTGTCGAGCCCAAAGAAGTTCGCCGCCGGCGTGTAGGTCACCTCACCGGTCACCGGGTTCACACTCACTGTCCCGTTTGCTGGCGAAGCCAGCACCACGACCGTCGCCGGATCCAGGTTCCCGTCCACATCGAAGTCGTTGCCGACCACGTTCACGACAACAGCTGTGTCCTCCGGCGTCGACGTCGTGTCGTCGTTCGCAATCGGCGGATCGTCCACCGGCAGGACATCGACCGTCGCCGTCGCCGTGTCACACCCACCGACGCTGTCGCAGATCTCGTAGCTGAACGTGTCCTGTCCGTTGAAGTCCGGATCCGGCTCGTAGGTGATCTCACCGGTGATTGGATCGACCGACACCGTCCCGTTCGACGGTTGACCCACAATCGACACCGTGGTGATGTCGAGATCCCCGTCGGGGTCGCTGTCGTTGTTGGGCACGTCGATCACGACGGCTCCGTCTTCGGCCACGTTCGCCGTGTCGTCGAGCGCCACCGGCGGGTCGTCCACCGGCGTCACGTTCACCGTCACCGTCGCCGTGTCGCACACACCCACGCTGTCACAGATCTCGTAGCTGAACGTGTCCCGCCCATTGAAGTCCGGATCCGGCTCGTAGGTGATCTCGCCCGTCACCGGATCGACGCTCACCGTCCCGTTCGTCGGCAGACTCACAATCGACACCGTGGTGATGTCGAGATCCCCGTCGGGGTCACTGTCGTTCCCCGGCACGTTGATCACGACAGATCCGTCTTCGGCAACGTTCGCCGTATCGTCGAGCGCCACCGGCGGATCGTTGACCGGTGTCACGTTCACCGTCACCGTCGCCGTGTCGCAGAGCCCGTCCGGGTCACAGACCACGTACCTGAATGTGTCCTGTCCGTCGAAATTCGGATCCGGGATGTAGTTCACGGTGTGATTGGGGCCTCGCACCACTGTCCCGTGACTGGGCGGAACCTGGCAGTCACACGTCAGTTCGCCGAGCGTGTTGTCCGGATCGGAGATCAGAAGAGCGAAGAACCCGGTCTCCGCGTCCTCGGAGGTCATCCGGGACTGATCCTGTGCCACCGGCGGATCGTTCACCGTCGTGACCCTGATCGTCACCGTCGCCTGGGCACAGCCGTGCCAATCGTGAGGATCACATGTCTCAAACGCAAAATTGTCCGTGCCAGTGAAGTCCTCGCCCGGCGTGTAGATCAAGTCTCCTGTCGCCGGATCGAATCCGCTGATCGTCCCGTTCGACGGACCGCTGACGATGCCATAGGTGATGGGATCGCCATCGACATCACTCCCGGTCACCGTGATCGCAAGCGCGGTGTCTTCCGGGGTGATCAGGTCCTGAGGATTGGCCGTCGGGGGATCATTGACCGCCTCAACCGTGATCGTGACCACACCGCTGTCGCACAAGCCCTCCGGATCGCATGCCTTGAACGTGAACGAATCCGCTCCGTTGTAGTCCGAATTCGGTGTGTAGACGAGCTGCCCGGTCGCCGGGTCGAACTCGCTGATCGCCCCGTTCGTCGGGCCGCTCAGCATCGAGTACGTCAGGGCATCGCCGTCCGGATCGGACGCTGTCACTGTGATCGCTAGGGGCGCGTCTTCCTGCGCCGTCCCGGCCTGATCGTTCGCCACCGGCGGGTCGTTCCCGGGAAGGATCGTGATCTCCACGGTTACGGAATCTGTCCCGCCCTTCCCGTCGTCGCACGTAATGACCACCTGGTCGACGCCCGTGTAGTTCGGATCCGGTCGATACGTAAGCGTCCCGGTCGCCGGATATGGCGGGGTGACGGTCCCCGACGACGGAAGAACGTCCCCGTGTGTAGGATCGCTCGCGACGCACGACAACTCGTCCCCGTCGAGGTCCGCATGCACGACGGGGAACTCGATCGGGGTGTCCTCGGCCGTCGTCTGATCCTCTGCCGAGACGACCGGGTTGTCATTCTCCGCGGCCACGATCACGGTGACCGTGGCCGTGTCGCAGAGGCCGTCCGGATCGCACACGATGTAGGTGAAGGTGTCGGTCCCGCTGAAATTCGGGTCTGGGGCGTAGTTCACCGTGTGGTTCGGCCCGCGCTCGATCGCCCCGTGCTGCGGAGGGGAGAGACAGTCGCACACAAGCTCCGAGAGCGTGTTGTCCGGATCGGAGATTGCCAAGACGAAGAAGCCAGTTGCCGTATCTTCCGGAGTCACACGGCCCTGGTCTAGTGCCACCGGCGGATCGTTCACCGTCGTGACCCTGATCGTCACCGTCGCCTGGGCACAGCCGTGCCAATCGTGAGGATCACATGCCTCAAACACAAAACCGTCCGTGCCAGTGAAGTCCTCGCCCGGCGTGTAGATCAAGTCTCCTGTCGCCGGATCGAATCCGCTGATCGTCCCGTTCGACGGACCGCTGACGATGCCATAGGTGATGGGATCGCCATCGACATCACTCCCGGTCACCGTGATCGCAAGCGCGGTGTCTTCCGGGGTGATCAGGTCCTGAGGATTGGCCGTCGGGGGATCATTGACCGCCTCAACCGTGATCGTGACCACACCGCTGTCGCACAAGCCCTCCGGATCGCATGCCTTGAACGTGAACGAATCCGCTCCGTTGTAGTCCGAATTCGGTGTGTAGACGAGCTGCCCGGTCGCCGGGTCGAACTCGCTGATCGCCCCGTTCGTCGGGCCGCTCAGCATCGAGTACGTCAGGGCATCGCCGTCCGGATCGGACGCTGTCACTGTGATCGCTAGGGGCGTGTCTTCCTGCGCCGTCCCGGCCTGATCGTTCGCCACCGGCGGGTCGTTCACCGGCGTCACCGTGACCTCGACGAGCGCCGACGCGGCGTTCCCACTGCAATCCTCAATCGTGTAGGAGAACGTGTCAGTTCCATCGAAGCCAGAGGGCGGCGTGTAGAGCACCTCGCTCCCCGCGACCTCGGCCGCACCGAACGTGGCCGCGCCGACTTCAATCAGCGTAGGCGCTGGATCACAGACGTCAACGTCATTCGCGAGAACGGCAATCACTACGGGTGTGTCCTCTTCCGTTGACGCCATATCCTCCGCCGGATCCGGAGGCGTCGTGTCGACGACCGAAAGACTCGCCGTACGTGTCGTCACGTGCCCGCAGGCATCGGTCGCCGTGAATGTGACCTCGGCCGACCCGGGCCCGCTGCACGTGTCCGTGAACCCGACGTAGTCGTCGCTCAGCTCCTGCGAGCCGCAGACATCGATGCCGGAGGCCAACTCCAACCACTCCTGGATATCGTTCGCATTCCCTGTGCCGTCACACTCGAACTGCGCACTCGAGACGACAAGCGTTGGAGGCGTCGTGTCGACCACGTGAATCATCTGAGCTCCGGACGCGGGGTTCCCACAGCTGTCAACGGCAGTCCAAGTACGCGTGATCGTCCCCGCATTGCCGCAACTGGGCTGGAAGACATCGGTGAACGTCACCTGCGGAGCCGGATCGTGGTCGTCGATCGCCGTCCCAATCCCCGTATCAAGCGGGTCGGTCGACGAGCCACACTCAACGGTCACATCCGCCGGCACGTCCAGCTGTGGGCTTGCCCCGTCCACGTCCACAAGGGTGGACGCCTGGTCCGAGCAACCGTAGAGACTCTCAACCAGCACGGTGTAGACACCGCCGTCCGCCGCGGACGCGCCGGGGATCTGAGGATTCTGCTCGCTGCTGGTGAAGCCGTTCGGACCGCTCCAAGAGTAGAAGTCACCCCCGCCGGCGAAGAGCTCGATCGTACTCCCGGTGCAGTAGGGCCCTTCGTTTCCCACAAAAGCTGTTGGATTCGGATCGACTTCGACGATGTCGATCGCCGAGCTCAACGCACCACGCGCGTCGATCACTCTCAGGGATGCCGTATAGGTGCCGGGGCCCGCGTACAGATGGCTCGGATATGCTGAGCTACTCGTGCCGCCGTCCCCGAAGTCCCAGTCATAGGCGTACGGCGCTTGGCCGCCAGCCACGGCGCTCGTGAACTGAATCGACTCGCCATCGCAGACCGGGGCGCTGGTCGTGAAGTCCGCAGAAACTGGCGTGCCCTCTACGATAATCTCGAAGCCCGACGAGCATTTGGCTGCTCTGGCAGAGCATGTAGGATCGTCGGCACAGGATTCCGGACTCGTGCCCCAAGAGACAATGAGATCTCGAAGCACGAGGCTCTCGCCACAGGACCAGGAGACCGTCCCCAAGAACACTGTGCTCAGGCCTGGCTGAACCGTCTCCGCCACACATTCATCGAAGGAACGATCGTACAGACCGCCGACATAGAGATCCGCCAGGAAACGGAGGGCGTATCGTTCCTTGTTCGTCCCATTGTCGAAGTCGGCGTACAGCGTCGCCGTCAGAGTCTCACCTGCTTCGCAGTCGCTCGGAGCAACCACGTAGACTGAAATGACTGTGACGTCGTTCGACGTGCAACGCCAATTGCAGTCCGGGTACTGCGCCACAGCTGCGGGGCCCACAAGCCAAACAACGAGGAAACAGGCAATCAGCACCGCGGACGCTTGCAGCCTCCTGTCGCGGCCGGAAGCGCGTGGCGCAAACCTTCTGCACGGCGAACGGATTGTCATCCACCGTCTACGTGAGAGTTTTCTGCCCACCAGTCGGCTCACTCCCTTCAAACCCACATGCCTCCGACATCCTGAGCGTCCGGATTCCTGCAGCGTAGCATACGAGTCCGCCTTCTCCAAGGGCCAAGACGGTCGACATATGCCCTTTGTTAGCGTATAAGAGAACTCCAGCAAGTACAGCACGAACGAGCCTCGCCAGACCCCCAGAGCGAACGTTGGGCCTGTCGCTTCGACTCGCTATACTCCACTCGCGAGGAGGGCAAGGAGGCGGTGGGTGCGTAGGGAGAGGCGCGAAAACCGCGGCGGGAACACCCTCTTGTGCGTCGCCCTTGCGGCATTCTGCGTGATCGGGTGGGGCGCGGTCGGGGCTGCGGAAATCAGCTTGGGCGGAAGCTTCGGCGGGCAGGTCGCGAGCACGCCAAGCGAGCCGTTTGAGCTCGACCGGCTTCTCTTCGTACTGACGCTTCGTGGAGAAGGTTGGCACACGTCCATGCGAGCCACGGTGAACGAAGGCAACTTCTCGTACCTCGGCTTCTCCGATCACCGCCAAGTCGGGCCGATCTCGCTGGCGTCGACTCTCGTGTTCAACCCAAGTCAGGGGGCATTCACCTACGTCAGCAATCTCACTCGGTTCCAGATGGAAGGGGTTGGGTTTGCCAACTACGCGTACTACCCCGCTCAGCAGGACCAGGCCTACGATCAAATCACGCTGGATGGATTCACAGAAGGGATTCGCTGGCGGGCGGTTGGCCGGTTCGGTCTGTGCGAGTTCGACTTCCGGACGGCGGTGATCCGAGCCGACTGGACGTGGATCCCGTGTGGACTGGCCCTAGGGACGACACTGTCGTTCTCATGCGATGACGGCTTCGACCGGTTCCGGCTCTCGTTGACGTATCCGGACGTCCCGCATCTGTCGTTCGGGGCGATGGCCACTGACTTCATCCTCGGAATCGACTTCCAGACGGACGGGAAGACGGTCTTCCCGAGGCTCCGGACGAGGCTGGCTCGAGCGTCTGTCTGTCTCACGCCGCTCTACGCGCTCGATCTAGGGGCGGCTCCGTTGACTCTCGATGGGATCACGCTGTATGGGGTTAGGCTGGAGGCCTTGCTCGAGAACGCCGTCGAGTTCTATGCAGCAACGTCATTCACGCCGACGAGGAACACGGAGCTGACCGGGAATGCCAACTACTTCGAGCTGTACCGGCTTCGCGTGTGGCGCCCGTCTTGCTGTGGTGCAGACAGTCTATTGGAGGTTGCCTTCTACTTCGACGAGACGTCGCCGTGGGCATTCGACCTGGGAATGGTTGCGGCATCCGTCGACTTCCCGCTTGGCGCGAAGGGACGACTCAACTTCGAGGTGGAGTACCCGGCTACCGTGGATTGGACGCTTCGACTTGGCTGGCAATGGCGGTTCTGAAATCGGGTTCGCTCCATGATCGGACAATCGGCGGAAGCTGGACAGGCAAGTTGGATCTGAGAACGCACCGAAAGCGACTCAGGAGGGATAGAACATGGCAAAGAAAGCGATCTGGTTAGCCGGGACACTAGGAATCCTGGCAATCGCCATCGTTGCGCTGATGGGTGCACAAACGAACGTCTCTCAGGACGCGACAATCCAGGATCTCCTCGATCTCCTCGTCACCGAGGATGGTGAGTCCCGGCTCGATCTCATCGAGGAGATGCTCGCGGACATCGATCAAGAGGTCGACCTCATCCACGATGTCGCTTCGAAGATGCTGGAGGATCAGTACGGGTTCTTCGAAACCGAGGAGTGGACGCTCAGCGACATCAGGTACCAACTCAGCCTCATCGAGGTGCAGCTGGACGACATCAAGACCTGCCTGCTCTGTCCATAAGCGCATCGGCCCGTCTCACTGCCTCGCCAGAGGGTGCCTGGCAGAGCAAGAACCGCGCGGCGAGGCGCCGAGCCGATATGCAGTGTCTCGCCGGGCGGGCGCTTCACCGGGCGGAGGCAGTGCCTCCCAGCATTCAACTGCCGACAACCGGCGTCGCGTCCGCGTCGAAGGGATTCGTACGAACGGCCAGCAAGAACAGGTAAGGATACGTCGTCTTGATGAACCTGAGATAGTCGAGCCACTGCTGGACGAGAAGCGCGTACGCGCAGCGGAAGTCTCCGGCAAAGTGCTCCCTGCTCTCCGAACCGAGTGAACGCCGTGCTGATACCCGAAGTGAACCGACACGCCCGAGGTCGACCACGAAGACATGAGCGGTCCGAAGGGGAGATGGAAGCGATGAGGTTCGAGCCGTGATGACTGACGAAACCCTCATCCGCCGCGTAGCGAACGGAGACCGCCGGGCGTTCACCGAGCTCTACGAGCGCCACGCGGAGCGGATCTTCCGGTTCGCGATGTCAATCGTGCGCCGCGCCCATCTCGCCGAAGAGGTTCTACAGGAGACGATGATCGTGGTCTGGAAGCGAGCGAAGACGTTCAAGGGGAATGCGAAGGTCTCGACATGGATTCTCGGGATCGCGCGCAACCTCGCGTTCAATCTGCTGCGGAAGGAGAAGCGCGGTGATCGTCTTCCGGAGGAGAAGCCAAGCATCACAGATCCAGCGAAGTCCGTGGAGACGACCGTCCACGTCGAACGCGCCCTCGAGACGCTCCCCGACCATCATCGAGAAGTGATGCATCTCGTCTTCTACGAAGCGATGAACCTGAGGGAGACGGCCGAGATCCTCGGGATCCCCGAGGGGACGGTCAAATCGCGAATGCACCACGCCAGAAAGGCTCTGGCCAAGGAGCTGGGCACATGATGCTGTGTGAAGAAGTCCGAGAGCTGATCCCCTGGTACGTGACCGGTCGGATCGGGATCGATTCCGCGACCGCGATCGCCGAGCACTTGACGACGTGTACTGAATGCCAGACCGACTTCGTCGAGGCCGCCTGGATGCGTCGACTCGTGGCGAGCGAGGCTGAGGTGGCGCCAGCACCCCGTAAGAGCGCGTGGGAGCGAGTCGCCAAGAAGACCGGAGTCTCCGATCTGGCACGGATCGATGTTGGCTCGTTCCTGATCGGCTTGAACCTCGGCATCACTTCTGCTTCGAAGCGGTATCCGGTGCGCGGCAGCCTTCGCGTGATGGGCCACAACGTGCGAATTGTTGGGAAGAAGCGAGGTAAGAAGGAGGGACGGCATGTTCAAGAGTGAAAGCAGGCGCGAGCGCGAGGAGCTGGAGCGAGAGCGCATCGAGGAGGAGCGCCGGCGCAAGCGGGAGCTTCTCGATGAGCAGAGGGAACGCGAGCAGGAAGAGCGCGAACGCGAACGTGAGAGCTTGGAGGAAGAGAGGGAGCGCCGGGAAGAGGAGCGTGAGCAAGAACTGGAGAGACGAGACCAGGAGCGCGAGGACGGCCGAGTCGAGCGAGAGGTCGAGCGCGAGCACGAGCGAATCGAACGCGAGCGGGAGCGAATCGAACGCGAACGCGAGCGGCTCGAGCGAGAGCGCGAGAAGCTCGAGCAGATGCGCGAGAAGCTCGAAGAACGGCAAGAACATCTCGAGGAGCTCGAAGAGGAGATCGAGGAACTCGAGGAGGAGCTCGAGAGCGCGGGTGACGTCAAAGAGGTTCTCGACGTCGTCTCGGAGCGAATCCCGAACCTGATGCGCGGGATCCAGGAGACGGTCTACTCACCCGAGCAGATGAAGAAGTCGGCCGAGGGAGTCGCCGTCTTCTACAAGACGCTCGTCGATGCCGGGATGGAGAAGAACATCGCCAGCGCAATGACGATGGAACATCTAGCGAACCTTCAGCGGCAACTACGCGCGCCACGTCATGCGATCCGGATCCCGAACGTACCAGAGATGCCGGAAATGCCTGAGATTCCGGACATCCCGGACATCGTTGCTGATGCCGTCGATGGAGTCGCCAAGCGCCTTGATGCGACCGACTTCCACTTCCGCGCGGGGCGAAGCGACGAGAGTTCGCCAACGCGCGATGAGGAAGCCTAGCTCTCCTGGCGCGGGATCAGCGGGCGGAGATTCGCCGTCGACGCCGACATCCTACGGAAGCAGCGCGTCGGTGAAGACGGCGAATCCGCTGATCTCGTTCACCATCCGATGAAGGAAGGCGACGAGATCGGTCGAGAAGCCGGCGACGTCCTCGGGCGCCACCGCCGGAAGGACAATCGCCGCAGCGAGCATCTGCAGGTCGATCACCTGTGCGCTGATCGCCTGAACTTGGAACGATCCGAACTCTCCCTCGGTGATCGGACGCAGGATCACGACGAGATTCGTCTCCTCCAGAACAACCATGAACAGGCGCTCCGCCAACGGCGTCTCCGCCGCGGAGAGCGGAGTCGGATACTCGAGAAGCTCTTGGGCCGTCGCCAACACGAACGGCGCTTCCTCTTCGCCGTGACACACGCTGAGGCCGGCGACAGCGAGAAGGATCGCAAGCAAGGCAACCTTCGTCTTCATCTCAGGCGTCTCCTTTCATTCCGGTCGTCCCTTCGCACCGAGCCATCATAGCGCGAACCCGTTGAGGCGCCCGTGCGCTGGACCGGCACGAGGAGTAGCCTCTCCGGACTGTGTCCAGAACCGACCGCCCACTTGACGTCTTCGACGAGATCCGCTCGGCCTGTCGCGCGGTCGCGGAACGTGCGCGTTTCGTCCGTGTGGAGCAGGGGCGGATTCCGGGCTACGCACGCGGTCTTCCCCTCAGTGCGCTTCGCCATCCGGCCTACGACACGGCCCACCATTTCGTCGGTGACGAGGCCGAGACTGTCGCCTACGTGGTGACCCTCGATGCCGTCAACTTCGGCTCCGGCTACTTCCCCCACCTCAGCAAACGACCCTCGATGTCCGGGTACTACTCGATCGCCTCGGCCCTCACCGATCGGTTCCGGCAGCAAGGTCCGCTCGACGCCGAGGAGCTGGCCCGGATCGGGACGGCCGACTGCGCTCGCCTGTTTGATCAGACGCTCGACTCCGAGCCCATTGAGGAGCTGATGAGTCTGTTCGCCCGGGCGTGGAACGACCTCGGCGCACATCTTCTCGAGAGTTACAGAGGACGTTTCCACAAATTGATCGACGCGGCGGACGGCTCGGCGGCTCGGTTGATCGGGCTTCTCGCGCCGCAGCCGTTCTTCCGCGACGTCTCGACGTACAGAGGGGCTGAAGTCCCGTTCTACAAGCGCGCCCAGATCCTCGCCTCGGATCTCGCTCTCGCCTGCAAAGACGCCGGACCGGGTCAGTTTCGCGATCTCGACAGGCTGACGATCTTCGCCGACAATCTCGTTCCCCACGTCCTTCGGCTCGACGGGCTCCTCCACTACGATGCAGATCTGCTGGGGCGGATCGAGCACGGCGAATTGATCCCCTCCGGCTCGCAGGAAGAGGTGGAGATCCGCGCGTGCGCCGTTCACGCCGTCGAGGAGATTGCCAAGTGCCTGCGAACCTCCGGGCAGCCCGTCACGTCGAGGAAGCTCGACATCCTGTTGTGGACACGGGGTCAGTCGCCCGAATTCAAGACCACGCCGCGCCACAGAACGCGCAGCGTCTTCTACTGATCGGGCGGGGCGACGCACGCTTGGTCGCGGAATCCATCGATTGTGGCCGAGCCGATCCCACTCACCCGATCGAGATCGTCGAGCGACGCGAACGGTCCGTGTTCCTTCCGATAGGCGATGATCCGCGCGGCCAGCACGTCGCCGATCCCGGAGAGGCGCACGAGTTCGTCAATCGCAGCAGCATTGATGTTCACCGGTCCCCGCACCACGAGGATCGGCACGATGACTCGCACGTCCTCGAAGGCGAACTCCGTTTCGCCGAGGCGCACCGGCTCTGGAAGACGCGCGACGAACTGGGCCAACCCCGCAGCAAGAAGAGCGGACCCGAGCAGAAGCGTGAGTCCCCGCGTCTGCACATTCGACCTGAGTTTATGGCCGTTCGCCTTCTGCTTTCCTGTCTCCGCCTGCATGTCGAGATACTCTAATCGATTCTTTCTCGAGGCGACAAACTGCGAGTTGATGCGGTCGCCTCCTGCGACTAGTCTCCGGAAACTCTAGATTCCGGAGGGATCATGCTTCAGACGATTCTCACATCGTTCGGACTCGTCCTCCTTGCCGAACTCGGCGACAAGACGCAGTTGGCCGTGCTCGCGCTGGCGGGTAGGACGAAGTTCCCGTGGGCCGTCCTCATCGGTGCCGGCAGCGCCCTGCTGGTCTCGACCGGCCTCGCGGTCGCGCTCGGGACCCTGCTAACGCGGTATCTCCCCGCCTCGGCGACACGCGTTCTCCACTACATCGCAGGGAGTCTTCTCGTCGTCGTCGGCGCATGGACCATCTGGAGGGCCTGACTCACATTCGTCACCCGGTGCTCGCTGAGAGCCGACTCGATGGGCCGATCCTCGTCCACGCGACGCCGAGGCTTGGACGATCTGAGAGGCCTAAATGTCGTCGGGTAGCTGGGTCTCCCAGGTTCGGAGTTCTTCGAGAAGCGAGTGCTCGGTCAGGTCGAGATGGATCGGCGTGATCGAGACGAATCCCTCGGCGACGGCGCCGATGTCGCTCCCCTTCTCTTCCGGTGGAACCTCGGTCATCGGATCCCCGGTGATCCAGTAGTAGTTGCGCCCGTGAGGATCCTCGCCGGTCACGACGTAGTTGTCGTAGGCCGCCCCACCGAGGCGCGTGATCCGCGGGAGAAGCCCGCGCGGTTTCGGCAAGTACGGCACGTTGACGTTGAGGAGGATTCCCCTCGGCAGGTGCGCACCGTCCAGCACGTGTTGCGCGAGGCGCGCAGCGAAGGCCGCCGCACGATCGTAGTCCGGCTCTTCGGCGGGGTCGCTGATCGTGTCGAGCGAGACCGCGATCGCCGGAATCCCGACGCGGACCCCCTCCATCGCCGCCGCGACGGTCCCCGAATACGAGACGTCGCGCCCCAGATTCAGGCCGGCGTTGATCCCCGAAACGATCAGGTCCGGCCGTCGGTCCAGAAGGCCCAGGAGCGCCAGCGAGACACAGTCCGAGGGAGTTCCGTTCGAGACGCGAGCTTCGCTCCCGTCGAGCATCCGCACTCGGTCGACGCGAAGCGGCTTGTGGAACGTCCGTGTGCGGCTCGCGGCAGACCAATTGCGGTCCGGAGCAAAAACCTCCACGGTTGCTACCGCGTCGAGCGTCTTGCGCAACGCAAGAAGACCGGGCGCATTGACGCCGTCATCGTTCGTAATCAGGATCGTTCTGTCGTTCACACATCACCCCTTCGGACCCTACTCCCCCGCGTTCGATCGGTCAACCGAAGCCTCCTCGTCACGACGATAGAAGAGGAGCTGATTGTCCCCGTACCGCCGGCGATCGGCGAGACTGAGGGTGCCGTACACCGTCCTCGCCTCCTCACGCTTGCCCGTCGCGACGATGACGACGGGGTCATCCGCCAGCGTTCGCCCGTCCGCAAGCGCCTCCATCGTCGCGGGGACCAGGCCCAGCTCGTACGGCGGATCGATGAAGATGAGATCGAATCGCCTGCCGCGCTTTCCGTAGCGGTCGATCGCGCCGACGCTGTCTCCCTCGAAGACCTCTCCTGCAACGAGGAGATCGAGCGCCTCCAAGTTGCGTCGGATGATTCCGCACGCCTGCCGCGAGTGATCGACGAACAGGCAGCTGCGCGCGCCGCGCGAGAGGGACTCCAGTCCGAGGCTTCCTGTCCCCGCATACAGATCCAAGCAGACGGACCCGGGAACGAAATCGGAGACGATGCTGAACACGGCGTGACGTACGAAGTCGCGAACCGGTCGAATGCCGCTCTCCTTCCAGTCGACGAGCCGTCGTCCTCGCTTCGAACCGGCGATGATGCGCAACCGCTACCCCCCGAACCCCTCGGATCGCTTGGCCATCATCCGGCCCCGGCCAGGCAACCGTGATCGTGCGCAGATCGGCCAAGTCAGAGCGGTGCCGCTCTCCTTCCAGTCGACGAGCCGTCGTCCTCGCCTCGAACCAGCGATGATGCGCATCCCGCCTCTCCTTGAACGCTTCCGACGCCCTCGCTATGATCGAACCTCGATCCCAACAAGAGATTCTTCCGTTGGAGACCGAGCATACGAGAGGGGGTAACGCCGTTCAAACGGCCATGACACAGCCGCTGAAAGCCGTCGCCTTCGATCTCGATTCCACGCTCTGTCACTACGCACTCACCGTCGAAGAGGTCATCGAACGGGCGGTGACCCGGGCAGGATTCCCCGCGGGCCATCTCGGGCCGCCGGCCGAGCTAGCAGCCGCCTACAACACCGCTTGGTGGACGGCGGAAGAGCAGCTTCGTGTTCCGACGGAAGAGCTGCGCCGCGCGACGTGGACTCACATTCTGTACGACCGAGGCACCGCAGACGAGGCGACCGCCCTCTCGATTGCGGATGCGTACGGCGAGATCCGACGCGAAACGGGCTTTCGTGTTTTCGACGGAGTTCCGTCTTTGCTCGAGGATCTGCGGGCACGCTATCGCACAGGAATCCTCACCAACGGACCCTCAGACATGCAGTGGGAGAAGCTCACGAAGCTGAACCTGGCGGACGCGGTTGACGCGATCGTCGTCGCCGGAGACCTCGGAATCTTCAAGCCCGACCCGCGCCCCTTCCTGCAGCTGCTCGATCGACTCGAGGCCTCGCCGGAGACATCGATCTTCGTCGGGGATTCGTTCGAGCACGATGTCGTCGGAGCGCGCCGCGTCGGGATGCGAACCGTCTGGATTCGCTCGAACGGGAAGGCCGAGAACGCCGGCTGGACGCCCAACCACGTCCTTCGTCACGTCGAAGATCTCCGAGGGATTCTCCTGTGAGCGCCCGAAACCGTGTCGCCACGGGACTGCTCATTCTCACGGCTCTTGTTGTTCTGACGCCGCCTTCGCTCGCGCTCGCCGAGGCGATCCTCCTCCCGCGCACGGTCCCCTCGTTCAACCAGAACTACACCGACGGACCCGGCGCGTGGGGCGATTGCCCGCTCGGCACGGCCGGTTGCCCCGATCAGGTCTGCACGACCGGCTGTCTCGTCACGGCCTTCTCTTCGGTCCTCGCCTACTACGAGATCGACGTGAGCGTGCCTCCGGCAACCTCGTGCACCGGCCGGGCACGATTCGGGATGGATCCGGGAATCCTCAACGATTGGCTCCGAGCGAATCAGGGGTTCGGGCACTGCGCACAGGATCCTCTCGGCGATTGCTGCCTCGCGTGGGATCGTCTCCCCGGAGATCTGGAGCTGACCTTTTACTCCAATCGGAGCGAGGATGACCTCAACCCGGTCGCCTCGGTCGTCATCGACCACGCGCTTCGGGAAGGGCGTCCCGTCGTCGCCGGCGTTCACTGGGGAGCGTCGTGCCGGGCCGGATCGGAGCAGACGGAGGATTGCCACTGGGTCGTCCTGACGGGGAAGGCGGGCGACACATACACGATCGTCGACCCGATCAACTCCGACGTAACCGACCCGCGCGGCGTGAGAACCACCCTCGACGACGGCACCCACGGGAACTACATCATCGATCGCTTCGTCGTCGTCTCCGGACCGGCACCCGACTCGACGGCGCCTTTCGCCAGCCCGGATTCGGCTGGCGATTCCGACGGAGCGGAGTCGAGCAGGCCTTCGGCAGCGACGACGGCCGTTGTCCTCCTCGGCCTGATCGTCGCCGTTGTCGCGATCGTCGCCCTTGTCTCCGCCCGGAACGAGTGACAGACCCCACGTCGAACTAGGCCGCGACTCCCGATAGGACAAGAGCTCCAAGCACGAGGCAGTAGATCGAGAACGTCCAGAGCCTGCCTCGCGAGACGAGCGCCAGGAGCGTCCTGATCGCCAGGAGGCCGACGAAGAACGCAGATCCTGTCCCAATGGCGAGGCCGAGCCACGACACTCCCGTGCCGCCGAGGCGGATCACGTCCCACAGGTTGAGCAGCCCGGCGCCGAGCAGTGCGGGGATCGCGAGCAGGAACGAGAAGCGCGCCGCCCCCTTCGGAGTCATTCCAGCGAAGAGACCGGCAGAGATCGTCGCTCCGCTCCGCGACAGCCCGGGGAGCAGTGCGGCCGCTTGGGCAAGCCCGATCCCGACCGCAGCGGAAAATCCCGCCCGGTTCCGCTCCACCCTTCGCCGCACGAGGCCGGTCGCTCCCAGGAGGATCCCTGTTACCAGAAAGCTTGAACCGAGGACCGTCATCGAACCGAAGAGACTGCCGACCGAATCGCGCAGCAACAGGCCAAGAACAACGATCGGCACAGTCCCGGCGGCGATCAGGCCGATCTCTTTTCGGTCTTCGATCGCTCCACGCGCCGTCAGCGATCGTGCGAGTTCGGCGAGGTCCGATCGGAAGACAACGAGGATCGCCGCGAGGGTTCCCCAGTGGAGGAGCGCCTCGAGCAGCACCCCGGGCGGATCGAGACCGAGGAGGCGCTGGAAGAGGACGAGATGGCCTGAGCTGGAAACCGGAAGGAACTCGGTCGCGCCCTGAACCACACCGAGAATGAGGTAACGGATCATGTCCGTTTCCTGATGCCGTAGCGAAGCGACAGCGCGCCCAAGTGGCACCCCTCGACACACTCGCCGCACTTGATGCAATTGTGGTCGTCGTGCTCCGTGTGCGGCTCCAGCCCCATCGGGCATCTGGCGGTGCACGCGCTGCAGCCGGCGCATCGCGCTGCGTCCAGATCCAGGTGGAGGAGGCTGACCCGGTTGAACAGGGCGAGCAGGCCGCCCATCGGGCAGAGGTATCGACACCAGAACCGCGAGATTAGGACCATCCCGACCAGCGTTCCGCCGAGCGTCCCCATGTGGACGAGGAACGGCCGATTCACTTTGGCGACGCCGAGAAGCAGGTATGGGATCGACGCCTCGATCGACGCCACGGGGCAGAGCTTGCAGAAGACCGTGTCGGCCAGATACCAGGCGGCCGCGGCCGTCGCCAGGAGGACGGCGAACTTCGTGTACGAGAAGGGCTTGGAGATCCTAACCCTCCGGAAGGCGAGGAGATCGTTGAGCGTCCCGAACGGGCAGAACCATCCGCAGAAGCCGCGCCCGGCGAGGAGACCGTAGGCGAGGATCGCACCGAGCCAGAAGAAGGGCGGTGTCCCGAAGACGATCAGATTCTGCATCAGTCCGATCGGGCAGACCGTGACCGCAAGAGGACACGCGTAGCAGTGAAGACCGGGGAAGAGGACGTGGGTCATCCCGATTCCCGTGATCCCGAACAGGCCGAACAGGAGACCGAGCCCTTGGGTCCACCGTCTGGCGCTCGTCGCCTTCATTCGCCCACCCCCAGCAGCCTGAGGAGCCGATCCTCCAGATCCTCGATCCCGAACAGGACCTCCTCCGTGCCCGCTCTCGTGATCGCCGGAACGACGGTCCGACCGGATCGGATGATCCCGTGCCGTTCCGCCAACTCGGGCGCTGTCTCGACGTCGACGAAGGTGTACTCGATCCGGTCGCTCGCCTCAGCCATTCGCTCGACCATCGCCTCCGCGAAGGGACAGGAGTGACACCACACCGCGTAGAAGACGGTCAGCTCGACGTCCTCGGCGAGGATCCCCAACGCCGCGATCGCTTCGGCGGAGAGCCGCACGTCGTCCGACGCCCGAGCTTCCTCGATCCCAACACACGACGTGCAGAGAACAGCCCCGATCGCCTGCGCCTGCTCATGCTGGTTCCGCACGACGCCATAGGCCAGGGCTCCGGCGAGAAGGAGCGCGAGCGCGACGACCGCAACGGCCTTTCGGCCGGTTCGTGCCGCAAAGACGATCGCAGCGCCGACGAAGGCCAAGACAAGGCCAAACCCGATCCACGACCACGGGAGGCGCGGTTCGGCTGAGGTCTCTCCGACGATGACGTCCGTTCCCTCATCGTCGCCGACGATCGGGTTGTCCGCCGGCTCCACGAGGAGATTGACGTCCAGCTCCTCGACGATCTGGTAGCAGACGTCGCCGATGCAGTAGGTGTAGATCACTTCAAGGCGACCGGCCCGCTCGCCTTCGCCGGCCTCCGTCGAGGCAGCGAGGACCATTCGGATCGATCCTGTCTCAAACGGGTTCAGGAGCTTGATCGGCTCCGGCTCGGCCGCGAAGGCGAGGTCGTCCGACCCGATCCACGCGGCCTCGATGTCGTCGGCCTCACGCACCGATCCATTCTCGACAGCAAGGCGCACCTCCGCCCGCCCACCCACGGCGATTATCACCGGTTGAGGGGAGATCGAGAAGGTGAGAATCGGTTCCTGCGCAAGAGCTGCAAGCGCGAACGAAGCGACCAGGATCACGGCGAATCCTCCAACCGCGCCTCGTCGGCTCATCCGCCCTCTTCCTCCTCGCCCTGCTCGGCGAGGGCGGCGACTGCGTCGAGCAGCCGCTGGCCTCGTAGACCGCGGGCGACGATCACGCCGTCGCGATCGATCAGATAGGTCATCGGGATTCCCTCGATCCGATAGAGGATGCTGATCGGTCCATCGGACCCGTCGTAGATCTGTGTCCAGTTGATCTCATGGTCGGCCACGGCCGACTCGAACGTCTCCACGCTTCGATCGAGGCTGATCCCGACGACCGTCACAGCCTCTCCGAACTCGGCCGCAAGCTGCCTCAGCGTCGGCAGTTCGGCGAGGCACGGCGTGCACCACCCGGCCCAGAAATCGAGGACGACGACGGTCCCGCGAATCGAGTTCAACGACAGGGTCTCTCCCTCTTCGTCCGTCCACGAGAATGCGGGTGCAGCAAATCCAGCGAGTAGCGGGGCCTTCGGCGGGACCGATTCCGCAGACTCCTCGGCCCGCATCCAGCCTCCGTCCTCGGCGACGGCGGTGATCTCGTACGACGTTCCGTCGACGTTGAAGGGCTCGTCGAGCAGGAAGCGTTCGTGCGAGTCCCCGGTCGCCAGCAATTCTCCGTCTCCGTCGATGTCGATGAGAAGGACCCCTCCCTCGAGGAGGTCATAGCGTCCGTCGGTGTCCGCGTCGATGACCGCGACGCGCATTTCGCGATCTCCGAGCCCGAGTCTCCCTTCCCGATAGCTGTTTCGGCAGAAGGTCATCACGGTCGGAAGGAATGGATTCCACATCAGGAAGAGCCGATAGGGCGAACGCAAGTCGGCGGCGTAGGTCAGCTCCAGTTGCACGTTCGCAAGCAGGGTCCCATCGACCAGAGCCCGCTCCCATTCCAGCTGAGTGAGCGTTCCCGCTCCGTCAAGGTCGACCCACAACCGCACCTCGTTCGCCGCCGGCAAGACCCGAACGGTGTGCTGCCCGGCGGCGAGGTCGAGAGCCCCCTCAAGCACGATCTCGCCGGTCCCTTCGTCGCCGGTGCTCTCGACGTCGTCAAGCTTGATCGCGCGGATGTAGCATTCCGCGGTCAGCCCCGTGATGTCTTCGACGTAGGCAAGATCCACTTCGAGAGCCGCGCCGGCGATCACAGACAACGCGACAACCAGTCCGGCACAGACGCATCCCCTCATTCGTCCCCTCCGCCCGCATAGGCACGGAGGCGCTCCGCGACGGGCTTCGCTCCGATCGGGCTCATGATGTCGAACAGCCCCGGGCCGGCCCTCCGGCCGGTGACCGCGATCCGGCAGGCGAGGGCGACATCCTTCAGCTTCGCGCCGGCTGCGTCCAGTGCCGCGCGGACCTTAGTCTCGATCGATTCGGCCGTGAACGAATCGTCCGTTTCGATCGCATCGGCGACGGCACGCATCAGGTCTGCCTGAACCGGCGAGACCTCGATCTCGTCGACCCGCTCGAGCGGGATCGGGAAGAGCATCTCCATCGCCCAAGCGAGATCTTCAAGCGTGTGAGAGCGATCGCGCAGAAGATCCGCGCCC
>Ga0272444_10001996_pt1 | contig 19120 bp, 23 predicted proteins | sample SSMForm13_FD_201033 | JGI IMG/M metagenome (GOLD analysis project Ga0272444, IMG submission 201033) | Marine sediment archaeal communities from Little Sippewissett salt marsh, Falmouth, MA, United States - SSM-Form-13 | ecosystem: Environmental > Aquatic > Marine > Wetlands > Sediment ... | reverse complement strand
CGTACTGCACTCGGATGGGGTTCGATCCGAAGATCCTGAACTGGTATCACGGGCTGGAATTCTTCGACTCGCTACGCTGGGTTCTGAAACTCGGTAAGCCCTACGAACTCCACACCGCCGAGAGCCTGCAGCGGGATCTGGACCAGTGGCTGGAGGCAAGTTAGGTCCCGAAACTACGCCGGGCCCGGGCATCGATGCGAACGGTGAGATTCCTGACGTTGAGAAACGGATGGCGCATGCGATCCTCGGTAGCCGAATGCCGAACGCACTCGTGCGCTGTGCCGTATTGACGGATGTCACATCCGAGTCCCGCGCCGTTCGCGAGATACGTTGAGGCATGGAGCCGATGCTCCGATTCACACGTATCTGGATTCAGTACCTCACGACCAGGCCCTGCTGCCGCACGATGAAGTCGAAGGCGATCTCAACCAAGGGCTGGCCATCGATCGTCCTGTTCCAGGCCCCGTGTCCCGCGCCGATGAGGGCGTGGCTCTCGAAGGGAACGCCGGTGTCCGTCCAGATCTCCTCCAATTGGAGAGCCTTTTCGAATGGGACGGTTGGATCTTCCGTGCCGTGGATGATGAGAAGGGGAGCATCACCGGAGTCGAAGCGGGTCACTCCGTAGACTTCCTCGAGGATCTCCACGGCAACCGCGCTACCCCAGAAATCGACGATCGAGTGAACGTCCGAAGGCGCATCAAGCGTTGTCGTGAGGAGCGTCGGATCTTCGGACGCTGTCAGTTCGTCCCGGAAATCCTCAGGCTCGGTGGCTCCGAGCATGACGGCCAGAACGGCCCCGGCTGAGCCGCCCAAAGCTGTCAACTTGGTCACATCGACGGCGTATGAATCGGCACGAGCGGTCAGCCATCGGAGCGCGGCCTTTACGTCTCGCGAAGCGGCATAGATCGCCAGCCCTTGGTTGCGCTCCTTTGGGCTGACGGGTTGATCCTGCCCATAGTCCAGCCACGCCTGGGGAACCATTCCGTGATCTCCCGCAAGGCGGTAGTCGACGGAAATGCAGACCCAGCCGCGCGAAGCAAGCGTTTCCGCCATGCGAGGGAGCGCGCCTTGCTCTCTCGTCCCGCCGACGAAACCGCCGCCGTGGATGAAGATGGCAGCCGGACGAAGACCAGGTGCATCTTCCGGAATGTAGAGGTCAAGCAGCAGATCGATCGCCGCCCCACTCGTATCGCCCCAGTACTCGTAGGCCATGCCTTGGGCGTAGATGTGGGTCGATTTCGTGACGGCAAACGTGTCGACAGCCATGACAGTGGGGCCTGCCGAGGGTGCCTCGCCACCGACGATGCCCCCCGGGACACACGCGCTGACCAAAAACAGCATGAGCACCGCTGCAATCCCGGCGTCGAAGACGGTCCTCTTCGCTCGGCACGCCGGTCGCGGGTCGCTTCTTACGAGACGCTTCGCTTCATCGTGTGATTTCACCGCCCCACTGTAGCGCAACGATGAACAAGACACGAGGATGTCTCCTTCGCCGAGAGAACCCATGGATCGTCGATCACGCTCGGGAAGAACAGCCGAGTCACGTTTTGAACCGTGGGAGACTGAATGCGGAACGCAGTTCCTGACTGTCTGCCGGCAGCGAGTCCCACATTCGGTGAACTTCGGGACGAACACATCGTTGAGAGCTGCAGCTTCTCAACAGCCATGCTCTTGGAGCAACGGGGCCGCAGATGCAGCCGACAGGCGTGGCGAGGACTCACCTCCGGAGCATGAGCACGAAACGCGACACCCTCCTAACCGGACGTCCTTCGCAGCCGCCGGGCGGCGAGGTGTTGGAGCCTTACGCCCACAGTGAGATCAGCTTCGATGTCAGCATCCTCCATCGGACGACCGTAGATCCGCCTCAGAGCGATGCGCCTTCCGGATACCTGGCGGGACTGGGGTCTGGAACTTGGGCGACCGAATGCAGACGCATTCGTTGCTCGTCCTCTGGTGACGCGCATTGCCCTAAGCGTAGGGGAAGCTGTTGCCATCGCGACGCAATCTCGCAAACGCTGCGCACACAGCGAACGATGCCATCTTGGTCTCCTTCCCTTGCTCGTTGTATGGTCATTCTGAGAAGGGACGCTGCCACATAATGGGAGTGCCGATCGAGTCCCCGTGCCGAACGAGAGTCGAACCCCGTGAAGCGCTGCACGACCGGCTTACCTGCACGGAGTGCAGGAGGATCATCGGCTTCGAGAGCGAAGAAGAGAATGAGAGGACGCTCCCGAAGAAGCAGCAAGCTGGCAACTGGCATGTCATGTAGGCTCCGGATGCACGGAATCTACTGAGACCGAGAGGAATAGGAGGGAGGACACAGGCGATGGCGGACAAGGAGAAAGAGAAGCAGCTGACGACGGCGGCAGGTATTCCTGTCGGCGACAACCAGACCTCTCTCACAGCCGGGGAGCACGGGCCCACGCTTCTACAGGATCACCATCTGCTGGAGAAGCTGGCGCACTTCAATCGGGAGCGGATCCCGGAACGCGTTGTGCACGCCAAAGCGGCCGGCGCCTTCGGAACGTTCACCGTCACCCACGACATCACGAAGTACACGAAGGCGAAAGTCTTCTCCGAAATCGGTAAGAAGACGGAAGTGCTCGGTCGATTCTCAACCGTGGCGGGAGAAAAGGGATCGGCGGATACGGTCCGAGACGTCCGAGGCTTCGCGCTGAAGTTCTATACCGAAGAGGGAAACTGGGACATGGTCGGCAACAACACTCCGGTGTTCTTCATCCGGGATGCGATCAAGTTCCCGGACTTCATCCACACGCAGAAACGCGATCCTCAGACCAACTACAAGGATGACACGCCGCAATGGGACTTCTGGTCGCAGGTCCCTGAAGCGCTCCATCAGGTGACGATTCTCTTTTCGGATCGGGGCATTCCGGCCGGGATCCCCTACATGAACGGCTACGGAAGTCACACCTACAGCTTCATCAACGCAAACGGCGAACGCTTCTGGGTGAAGTTCCACTTCAAGACCCAGCAGGGTATCAAGAACCTGATACAGGAAAAGGCTGATGAGCTGGCTGGCTCAGATCCCGACTATGTCACACGGCAGCTGTTCGAGTCGATTGAGAAGGGTGAGTCCCCGAAGTGGACGGTCTACGTGCAGGTCATGCCGGAAGTCGAGGCAGAGACGTATCGTTGGAACCCGTTCGACCTGACGAAGGTCTGGCCACACGGTGACTACCCACTGATCGAGGTTGGCATCCTTGAGCTGAACCGCAATCCGGCGAACTATTTCGCTGATGTCGAGCAGGCGGCCTTCTCGCCGGCCAACGTCCCGCCCGGCATCTCGTTCTCTCCGTGCAAGATGCTTCAGGCCCGGCTGTTCGCCTACGCCGACGCGCATCGATACCGCCTCGGTGTGAATTTCGAGCGCCTGCCGGTCAACGCGCCGCGAGGGACAACCGCCAGCAACTACCAACGCGACGGCCACATGCGGTTCGATGACAATGGCGGTACATCGCCCAACTACGAGCCGAACTCATACGGGGGTCCAAAGGCCGATCCCGCCTTCAAGGAACCTCCACTCAGGATCTCGGGCGATGCCGATCGCTACGAGCAGAAACGCGGTGTAGATGACGACTACATCCAGCCGGGGAATCTCTACCGCCTTCTGCCGGCCGACGAGCAGGGAAGACTGATCGAGAACATCGTTGGCTCGCTCAAGAACGTCCCGAGGGAGATCCAGAGCAAGATGGTCGAGCATTTCCGGCGTGCCGACACCGACTACGGCGACAACATCGCCAAGGGTCTCGGCTTGAGGTAGGAAACCGCTGGGCGGGCACGGCCTGGTGGCCGCCCACCGATCCTTGCCGGAGGTATACGGCATGACGCGACGCAGACAAGTCCTCTTGATCGCGTGCGGAACCGCCTCGGTTGGCGTCGGGGTGATCGGAGCCTTCGTACCGCTTCTGCCGACGACTCCGTTCCTTCTTCTTGCCGCGTATCTCTTCGGTCGAAGCTCTGAGCGCTTGTACAGGTTGCTCCTCGGGAATCGCCTGATCGGTGAGTACCTCCGCCTGTACTACGAGGGACGCTGCATGAGCCGCCGGCACAAGGTCGTGACGCTTGCGCTGTTGTGGATCGCTCTTGCATCAACGGCAGCTCTGGTGGCTGAGTCATGGTGGCTGAGAGGCGTTCTCGGAAGTGTTGGCCTCGCCGTAACGGCTCATGTCCTGATGCTACCCACCGAAAAAAGGAGCACGGGCTAGCTACAGGAGGAGAACACGAAGCATTTCTTGCGGCTTGGTGCCTGGGGGCCTGAATGGGGAACACGTTCGTTCCTCACTGCATGGGATAGAGGTCCAACGCGAGGGAAGGTCCCCCGACCTCTGCGCCGTTGGAACCTCCGGATCCCTGCTCGGCGGATCCTCCGTCTTCACCGACAACAGGCGAAACTTCCTATCAGCACATCGTTTCAGTACACTAAATTCCGTGTTGCCGAGGCGGGGATTGGCAGTCGTGATGAGAGCGTTCAGATTCAAGCGCAAACTGGGATTCAGAGACTGCTACAGCGCGATGGTGCTGGCCTACGGCGCCTCCTTCAGACGAAAGAAGATCGATCCCCGATTCGAAGAACGCATCATGCTTGCCGTTACCGAGGTGAATGGCTGCGAGGTCTGCTCGTATGCGCATACCCGGGCAGCGCTCAAGAAGGGCTTCAGCAAAGAAGAAATCGAGAGCCTGCTTCGCAGGAGCCCCGCCTACGTTCGCGCAGAAGAAGCACAAGCCATCCTCTTCGCTCAGCACTACGCCGACAGCAAGGGTCGGCCCGACCGAGAGGCGTATGAAACCGTGGTGCAGGAGTACGGGCCGGAGACCAGTAAGGACATAGTTGCTGCAATCCAGATCGTCATGATGGGCAACATGATCGGGCTTCCGCTGAGTGCTCTGATGTCCCGTCTACGGGGAAAGCCCTATGCAAACAGCACATTGCTGTACGAACTCGGCATGCAAATCAGCACGTTCATCGTCTTCCCCGTCTCTCTCTTCCATGCGCTACTGCGGTGGGTCGGTCGAAGGGAGAGCATCCGGTTTGCAGAAGCTGAATGACGTCCCGTCGAACGCCGGATTGATAGGCCCGACGAGCCGCTTCAGGATCTGCCCCCATGCAGATCCTATCTTGCGGCCGTTGGAAGACGGTTCCAGTCCACCGGTTCGCCGGAACCCCTCACCCGTCAGTCGGCTGGAGCGCGGGAGACAGGATATAGAACCGGCCTGCAAATTGTATCTTGGTGGTGGATGTCCATGATAGCTCCTGCACGTAAAGAGAACGCACTTTTTCTGTTGCTGGTTCCTCCGCTCTGTGGTGGTCGTTCTCTACAGCCAGAGAACGACGCTTCTGACATGACGCTGGATCCGGAATTCGGGTGAAGGTCAGGTCGTTTGTCTCCAATCCGCCGTCCATTCGGCGAAGGCCGCCTCATCCAACGCGACGATTCGGCCATGGATTCGTCCGACTCGTTCCATTCGCCGTTCTTCCTGTAGAGTCGCCCCATACGAAACTGCCCGGTCACCCCGCGGGAGCTTGGGGAGGAGGCCGAGGAAAGGGTGTGATGCGATGGAGACGAATCGGGCGACGGAACACATGGCGAACGGTCTGGTCTGTTCGGAATCAGTGTTGCTGGCAACCTGTGAGGAGTTCGGGGTGAACATCGACGAGAAGGTCATCCCCAAGATCGCCTACGCGTTCGCCGGCGGGATCGGAAACACAGGTGCCGTCTGCGGCGCAGTGGCCGGTGCCGTGATGGCGATCGGGCTGATCAAGGATCGAGGCAAGACGATGGAGCAGATGATGAGCGTCCTCGGCACGGCCGCCAAGTTCCGTCGCCGCTTCGAGAGCGAAATGGAGACGATCAGCTGCCGCGAATTGACGGGGCTCGACCTGACAGAGGCCGAGGACATCAAGCAGCTCATGAACTCCGACATCCCTCAGACGGTCTGCTTCCCAGCCGTCGCCGCCGCACACCGCCTCGTCGTCGACCTGTTGAGGGAGACCGCCTAGACGACACTCCGAACGGCGAACGAAGCGATCGACGTCCTCTTGGACACGAGACCATGCTTCGTCAGAAGCGATCCCGCTGGTATTATCGTAGGAAGAGTACGAATCCATGTTGGCAACAAGAGAGGTGGAAGATGATGGTCCTGGTGGTCGGAGCAAGCGGGGCGACTGGGCGGCTCCTGGTAGAGCAGTTGCTCAATCGTGGGCAAGACATCAAGGCCATTGTCCGATCACCCAGCAAGCTACCCGAAGCGCTCAGAAATCATGATCGCGTGTCTTTGATCCGCGCAAGCGTTCTGGACCTCAGCGACTCCGAGATGACGCAGCACGTTGGTGGATGTGGAGCAGTGGCTTCGTGTCTGGGGCACACCATCAGCTTGCGGGGCCTGTACGGCCGCCCGCGAAGGCTAGTGACCGATGCCACTCGACGGCTATGCAATGCCATCAAGGCGAGCAAACCGGAAGGGCTCACCAGGTTTCTGCTCATGAACACGGTTGCCAACAGAAATCGCGATCTTCACGAGCCGCTCTCGCTTGGCGAACGGTGCGTGATCGGGATGGTTCGTCTGATGATGCCTCCTCACGTGGACAACGAGAACGCCGCAGAGTATCTGCGAACCCGCATCGGCCAAGAGGACGCGATGATTGAGTGGGCTGCAGTTCGCCCAGACACTTTGCTCAATGAAGACAGCGTCACCGAGTATGAGGTGCATCCTTCCCCCACCAGAAGCGCGATCTTCAATGCGGGCTCAACCAGCCGGATCAACGTTGCCCACTTCATGGCTGAGTTGATCACCGACGACGACACCTGGAACAAGTGGAAAGGACAGATGCCGGCGATCTACAACAAGACATCGGCGTAATTGCGCAAGGGAGAACGCGTATCTCCCCGCTGATGGAACCGTCGCATTGAAGCCTGTGGAAATGAATGTAGAACCCATCCGCATGCTGCAACCTACCCGTAGATGTTCGTCTGCGAGAAGCTTGGACAAACCCCAACGCTCATCCGGCGGGGCATTTGAAGCATGCGGAGCTGCAAGACGGAGATTGGGATTCGGCGTTGGTCGGTCAGGAACCGATATAATTTGGCCCCGATCGGAACCCCCTGGGCACCCCAGCGGAAGACGGTCAGAGGACTTTTTTGTAGTAGATACGCGGGTATCCGGGCACGTAGTCGGGGAGTTCGGCGAACGGTTCGTAGCCAAGCTTCTCGTAGAAGGCAGGTGCCTGGAAGCCCAAGGTATCGACATGAGCGCGTAGGCAACCCCGCGATCTGCCGAGATCCTCGATGGCGTTCATAAGATCGCGTCCGAGCCCTCTGCCCCTGACGTCTTCCCTGACCCACAGGAGCTTGATTGCAAGCCATTTCCAGTTGATCGTTCCCGTGATACCTCCGACAAGGTTCCCCTCCGGATCTCTTGCGTGAATGGCGACGGGCTCAAATCCGGGGCTCCCGATGATTTCCAAGGTGTGCTTCTCAAGGCCTGCGAGGAGTTCTTCGACCTCTTCGGGCGAGGCAGGATCCTTGGTGTGAAACGTGAAGTCGGACATGCCCGCATTGTCGCAACGAAGCGGACTTAGGGCAACTGATTGGCATGCCCGCGGTGTTCGATCCGCCTCCGTAGTTGATCCAAGTTGCTTTGTGCCTTCGCCCCGAGAATCCGGTCCAGATATCGTGTCGGAATCCGCAAGGATCGCTATCCCACGCAAGGAAGGCACGCATGCCAGACGCGTCGTTGTTCGAGACCTACACAAGAGATCCGCTTGGACTTCGGGGACTGACCGCAGAACACGTTCGTGCTCTGCAGCGTGGTCATCGATGTCCCTGCTGACGAGGGTGAGAGCATCGATCACTCAGTCTGGGTCAGAAAACACGCCACTTCCTGTGCCACTATGGCAGGAGCACGTTTTGCCTGACTTCGACATCCCGCCGGAACTTCGGCGGTGAAGGCGCGCGAACTGCTTAGCGAACTCTTCAGATCGTTTTCTACGATGATTGAGGAAAATTGAGCCTGTCGAGAACGGAATCACTTTGTTGACGCTCGATAGCATATTGTGCTTCTCTGTAGAGAGGTGGCTCAGTGAAGCTAGCGTTCTACTCGGTTCCAGTGTTGGTTGTGGTCCTCTCGCTGTTGATCCGAGCTGCGGTTCTGGGGAGACGGCGGCAGGTCTACTTCCTCAAACCGGTCTCCACACTGTTGGTGATCGCGGTGGTGTTGCTGTCGCTTCCGGAGCCGGAGAAGAACCTAACGTATACGATTGGCGTAGGCATAGGGCTGGTCTTGTCGCTTGGTGGGGATATCGCGCTGATGTTCGAGGACCGTCGCGACGCGTTTGCGCTGGGGTTGGGGTTGTTCCTGTTGGCCCATGTCGCCTACACGTTCGTGTTCACGCTCCTAGGCCGAGTCTCCGCATGGGATTCCCTCTCGATAGCTGTGTTGTTGGCAACGGCGATCGCTTTCTATGCACTGATCCGGCCCAACCTGGGGAAAATGCGAGTTCCCGTCATCGCATACATGATCGTGATCTCCTTGATGGTCAGCCGGGCTGCATCGACATTCGCTAGCCCGAAGTTTGACAGCGAACAGGCTTGGATGATCATCGTTGGCGCCGTGCTGTTCTACCTCTCGGATGTGATTCTGGCGGCGAATCGGTTCTGGAAACCGTGGCGATACAGGCGCGTGGGCTTGATTTCCTACTACATTGGCCAGTTTCTCATTGCATTGGCTGCCAGTTACTTCGCTTCATAGAGGCAAGCGATGTTGAGCTTGACAGAGCAGCAACATCGCTTACATAAGGCGGGAGCCTACGGAACGAAAAAGGAGCGTGCTTGTGTATTGCAGCGTGGTAATCGACACCCCTTACCCGCGAGCTCGATCGCGAAGAGGCAGACCGAAAGCGGGGATATTCGACATTGGTTGCTTCCATGGGCAGGCCCGACACGCGGCATTTGGACATCTCGTCTAGACAAGATTGGGGTTGAAGGATAGAAAGCTGGATGGATTGCTAGAGGATTTCCTGAACGTCCGGCTTCTTTTGCCCTTTCTCCTTGGGATGACTAGAGTTGGGGCAGATCGTTGTCTCTTCGCAAAGGGAGTCGCTCTGACAGGAGGGCGCCATGGCAACATCGGATCAACGGCGATCGCTGCCCGGGAAACGAGGATCTGTCGTGAGGATGGGGATTGTATTGTGCATTGTCTCTGTCCTGTTCGGAAGTTTCCCCTTGTACGGGCAAGCGCAGGATGATGCAGGTTGTGGGAGTGATGCCGCTGACAGCGAAGAGGATGCCTACATGCTGGAAGGCGACGGTTGCTGGTCAGGCACGCTAGGAGATCAAGACAAGGACGACTGGTACGCGATCGATGTAGATCGCGGCACGATCCTCTCCGTTTGCCTCAGTTTCCCGGATTCGATTGATCTGGATCTCACCATCGATCCTGTCGGATCCGGCCGCCTCTACCGTGATAGCGACGGATTCGGAATCGATGAGATCCTCGAACCCTATGCTCCAGAGGATCCCGGCCTTTGCTATCTGCATGTCCACGTTCACAGAGTGCAAAGGCCGTACAACCAAGTCTGCACCTACACCCTCAGCGTCGAAACACAGCAGCAGGATGATGCGGGAACAGCTACCGATGCAACGGATTCCCGAGGGCAAGCCGATGTTGTGCTTCCCCCGGGAACCTACAGAGGGACCCTCTTGCACTCGGACGATGCCGACTGGTACATCGTTGATTTCGATCAGGGACAGCTTATTACCGTACGGCTGACCTTCCCGAGTGATGCCGATTTCCAGCTTCGAAGCCCAACAAGGCCATGGTCTTGCGCGCGAAGCGACCACGAGGAGGTGTGTCACTATATCGCAACGGACGACCCACAGTATGTGGGGGTGCAACGAGATCAGGGCAAGGGGGACTACGAGTTGCAGGTCGAAGTCGAGAATCAGGATGACGCGGGAAGCGGAGCGGATGCGTTTCCCATCGGCCACGCCTCGCACCACGTCGATTCTCAGCATGTTTCGTACGGTGAGTTCATATCACCGGCGAGGCACGAGGATGATGTTTTGCTTGTACCCCCAGGGGATTTCGAAGGATTCCTTGCGACCGGAGATGAGGCCGATTGGTACGCAGTTGAGATGATCAAGGATGATACGCTGATGCTCGGCGTATCCGTACCGGAGGAAGCGAGGATGCGATTGCGGATCTTTCGCCCCGGCGCCGGGTCGCCCTGTGATGGAGGAGTCTTTGGCAGCGGCGATCACGTGGGAGCAGTTGAGCGCCTGATATCACGGGATGGCACATGGTTCTTCGAAGTCGGACTCATCGAAGGGGTGGGTACGTATACCGTCTCCGTCGGAACGGATCAAGCAACGGGGGATGCCGATATCGACTGGGAAGGTTTCCTGCCAACCGCAGATGGGGTCAGTATCCCATATCTGCGCAAGGATCCATCGGTCGCCAGCGGGTCGACATGCCGCGGGGCGTGCGGCGGCGGTTGCCCCGATACCTGTCAGGACCGGCCGGATATCGTTCGATGTGTCCCCGCTTCAAGCGACAACGACGCCCACGTCTTCGTGCGCTACGCAAACGTCATCGAGTGTGGAACCCATGTGGGCTGCCGTTTTCACGACGCCTGCTTCGACATGTGCGTGGAGGAGTACGGCGAGGAGAGCCTTGTCGGGCCGTGTCACGACGGTTGTAGTGCCCAGATCGTGGACTTGTACGGAGCAGCGAACGGTGCGAGCTGGATGCTCGGTCATGGCCCGTACGACGGATGGTTCCTGTTCTCGGACCCTCCTGTTTGGTCACCGTCGGATCCGGAAGCGGGAGGCGTTGAGTACACGGAGTATCTGATCGACGTAGACACCGGAGACATTGCGTGGACACTGGGAGAGGGCACAGACGCAAGGGTGTACCTTACGCTCATCGGAACGCTCTTCGGAGTACCGAGATGCAGCAGCGCAGAGATCCGTCTGGACACACCGCAGCACGATGACTTCGAAGCAGGCCAGCACAACTCGTTCGTCGTATCGGCGGAAGCATTCGATTCGCTGGAAGGGATCGCGCTGCGCCACGACAACACGGGCGCGTTCCCAGGTTGGTATGTCGATCAGGTTAAGGTCACCGATCTGCCCCATGACAGAAGCTGGCAAGCCGACGTGGATCGTTGGATTGCCCTCGATGAGGAAGACGGTCGACTCCGTGCGGAGTTCACGGCCACACCGCTGGATTAGCACAGAGTGCTCGGCTTGGATGTAGGCCCGGCAACCGAGGAAATCTCCCGGAGTATCGTGAAGTCGGAAAGGCCGCATGAGCGCCGATCCAGCAATTCATGATCTGATGACACTGTGAAGGAAGGAGAGGAGAAGGTCCCCGCGCAATCGCAAAGGAGTCCTGAGTGAGAAAGGCAGTCGCTGCAGTCCTTGTCGCGTTCCTTGGATTGGCGTGTCATGCCGATTCGGGGAATGCCCTGATTGCTGTGCCGTACGGAGCTACAGTCACAGTTGATGGAACCATGGAAGAAAGCGAGTGGGAAGCCGAGTCCTCCTTTGCAGCGAGTGCGCAATGCACCCACTATGTGGTTCATGATGGGACCTTCTTGTACTTGGGAATCCGCTCCGGTGGGAGAGGTTTTGGGAGCCCATGTCTTGTGCAAAGCGGCAGTGTGAGCGTCCTTCACGCATCTGCTGCACTGGCAACGGCCAGCTATGGCAGAGATGGCGATCAGTGGGTCTTAACTCAAGGCTTCGCCTCCTGGGAGTGCCGTGATGAGGGTCTCACAAGGATGGAGCTTGTACCTGTTCGTGATGCCTTCCTCTCAGAGCATGGCTGGATCGCTAGCACGGGTGGGATGGGCAACCACAACGAAGTCGAGTACGCGATCAGATTACAGGGTGAGGACCTTCGAATGCAGCTTCTCTTCTACGACACCGGAAGCTTCCCCAGGATGGTTTCCTGGCCTCACCTTGAGGGAGATCTTCAGGCCTATAGGCAGTTGCTGGACGGCAATCTACCTGTACGAATGTCGTTCGAGACAAGGAGATGGATGACGATCAGAACAGATACGCCCTAGCTACTTGCGAAGCCTGGGGAACTGGGACTGGATGTAGAACGGGTTCGTGCGCTGCGGAGTGGTGATGGATGTCGGTCTCCGGTGATCCTGAAAGCCCGGAGGTTTCTTCGGAGGCCGGTAATCGCCTCCTCCGGAGTGCTGAAGATCGTTCGAGACTAAGCGGTGTGACATCACGCTCGAATTCGATCCACGGGGTGCAGATCAAGCTCGCTTTAAGGGAATGTGGATCAGATTCTTCGCAGGCCGATGTGCAGCGTCCCTGAAGAGGCGACCGGATTGCGCGTGGTGTCGGCTGGACCCTACCAACAGGTGCCTTTCGGATGTCGCATACCTCGGGGCTTCCATGAACATGGACCTGATTGCACATGCTCCTGATCCGGAAACAGGGCGTCTATCCTTCGAGCCCTCCTGTCGGGTTCCTTACCCTCGCATGAAGACAAAGGCTTCCCGTTCATCGCCGTCGTAGTCTCGGTAGCGGAATCCCACGACCCGACCAGATTCTCGCAGGAATTCGAGCAGGCTGATGCCGGGATGCGGATCGTGAGACCAGAAGAAATCACGAATCGTAGGCGTGTAGTCGAGATCCATCGATGGGCGTTTCGGATCGGTGTTGGTCAATCGGATCCCGGTTTCCACGGGGGAGACAGTGAATCTCGTCTGCAACATCTGGCAGGTGTAGTCACCGGCGTACTCGTCGAGCTGCAACTCACTTGCTGATCCGACGAAGGGCTCGAACGACCGACTTCTTCCGTCCCGGTGAACGATGATGTCCTCCACCGCCTGCTGGGACACTGCCGGCAATCCGGTCTTGTACTCGATTGGACGAGGACTCTCGCCGTTCACACCCGCATGCAGAACCCCTTCCTCTCGGGTGATCTCAAGGAAGCTGGCCGTGTCCCTGTTCAAGTAGAGGCCCAATCGAGGCTGAGACAATCGGCCGCTCAGACAAAGAACGCTTGTCGCTGCAGACGCCGTGGCGCCGAAGAGCTCAGACAAGACGAAGTCCCGGAGTCCCCAAGCGCCGAAATCCTCTCGGTTTGTCAGGCAAGCGATGACAAGATCGTGCTCCGGAAACGCCGACACCGAAGCGGTGAAGCCTTGGATCATGCCATTGTGCCCCAGGAACACCTGACCGAAGTGCCTCCCAACGTTCAGCCCATATCCGTAGCCCAGGCCGTCTATGCGGACCCGTGAGGGCGAAACGATCCTCGCCATTGCGTCTGCATCAACGATAGACGGAGCCAATACCTCTTTCCCGAGCCTCGCAAGGTCGGTCACGCTCGTTCGAAACCCTTCTGCGCCGACGTGGCGATAGCACAACCCCACAGGATAGTGCCCGTCATCCCAAGACGTGCGGTATTCGACGGGGCTTCGCAACGCCGTGGGATATGGAGCGTACCCTTCAGCAACCGAGACACCTTCCGGGACCTCAACGTCTGTCATGTAGCTGTCTGCCATTCCCAACAGCCCGAACAGCCGCTTTCGAGCGAAGACTCCGAACGGCATCTGCGCAATCCGCTCGACAATCCGCGCCAACAAGAAGTAGTTCGTGTCCGCGTACTCATACCGCGATCCCGGCCTCCACTTCGGCCCCGGAGCACGGCACAACACCTTAAGGATGTCTGTACCGGTCGGCGGCTCGTGCGGGTGCCATCCAGACATGAAGTAGAGCAACGTTGAGTAGTTGTGGAGACCGCTTTCGTGGCGGAGAAGGTGGTCGAGGTTCACACACGATGTGTGCTTAGGTAGCTCAGGCAGGAACTTGCGAATGCTCGCCTTCAGCGAGAGCTTGACCTTGTCCTCGAGCAGTGCAACACAGATCCCGGTCACAGTCTTGGCGATCGATCCAGCGTCGAAGGCCGTATGAACGGAGATGGGAGTGCCGCTCTTGACATCCGCTGAGCCCCGGACCAGTTGCATGGCCTTCACTCCACCCTGCAAGGTCAACAACGCCACACCGGGCGAACCCGAATCGCACGTCGCGCTCAGTCGCCCATCAAGCAGCTTCTCGATCCGCCGCATCTCAGCCCCCTTGAACATGCAGCCTTTGGCTACAAGATCGTACGTATCCCGAAAGTCAGTTCAAGCTGGCGAGCGCATAGGGACTCTGACCTTCGGCCCTGAATCCAGACCAACGACACCGTTGAAGTCGATCGGATGAGCCGCGTGGCAGAAGGCGGAGCACTCGAACCTTGCGTTCTCTTACGACCGCGATACGAACGGCAGTCTGGAGCCTGAGAAACTGAATGGTGAACGCGTTCGTTGGAAGTCCGATGGAGATGGTGATGGCTGTTGTCTGTGTAGCCGCATACGCTGCCGCTTCTGGATCCTTGCACTTGGCCGGCTTGCTCGCGAAGTCGTCGCCCAGTACGCTCGCGAAGCCCATGAGAATGACACCAAGGCAAACCTTCACGGGGCTACGGTTAACCACCTTTCTCTGTGGTCTGTGCCTGTTCCTCTTCACCGCGCAGGGCACCTCGGGGCAGCATAGCGGGAACGTCGTGCTGTGGGCCGCCGACAACGATTGAACGGTCGGACACCCCAGGGGCAGGTCACATGTCCGCGGACCCGCCCCTCGAGTATTGCAGCACCGAAGAACGCCCGATGGAAGAATGGTCGGCTAGGGAGTCACGACCTCGCTGTAGATTCGGAGTTCATCGATGAGACCGTGGAAATACTCATCCGATCCCGGGAAGTCAACACCAAGGGCCAGGAAGCTCTCTGCTCCGGGATACACGAGCTGCGGACAGGCTCCTTCACCCGAAAGCACACCATCTACGTACACTTTTGCCGATGCTCCATCAAACGTAGCCGTCACGTGATGCCAACTGCCGACGGCAAGCTTCGCGGAGGAGACCACTTCCACCATTGAGGCAGCGTTCCAGTTGAGCAAGAGATAGATGCCGCCATCCCCCATAAGCCGCAGCTCCCACATTCCCTGTTGATCTCTCCCGTAGGCTGCGATTCCTGTTGAGGCCGGCTTGCCTGCAGCAGGCAGGCTGAGCGGCTTCACCCAGCAATCGACTGTCATCCGCATGGTGGTTTGAAGACTCGGCGAGTTGGGCACGATGACAACGTCGTTCATGCCATCGAAGCTGAATGCGTTCCCCACCTTTCCGGGGACGACACCCGAGATCTCCTGGATATTGCCAGTGTTCATGTACTGTGAGTTGTCCGGCAGGGTTGTGATACTAGGCCCGTCGAAATCGTAGTAGACAACAAGCGTGCTGTCGCTGACAGGAACTTCCGGGAACAACCAGTCGAAGATCTCGCAACCCGTAAGCCCGCCTAGGATCAACACCAGCAATATCAACGCTGTCCATCGCTTCATTGATGCCCCCTTCTCTTTGTGCAGCAGTGTACTTGTGCCTTGAAGGCGCAGCCAAGCCGGCTTGGGGAACGAGATGGCTGATGGTTTGTCGCCGATCAACCTTCACCCGGGAATGCGATCCATACACAGTGTCGGAATCGACCTGAAGTAGCGGTCTCGGAGAAGGAGGAGCACTCGATCATTGCGTTCTCTTACGACCGCGATACGAACGGCAGTCTGGAGCCTGGGGGGACTGAGTGGTGAACGCGTTCGTGTGTTGCGGCGTGGTGGCCGAAGCCTCTTTCGGCAAACGTCAACATGTGGAACATCGGTTGAGATCTAGTGATCGCTGGCGTTTGCGTGCTTCGGGATGTGGATTCCGGGAGTCGCAATCGTGTTGAGTGTTTTCGTTCTTGCCGCATCCAGAGACTGGGACATAGACTGGTGCAAGAACTAGAGAGCCATAGAAAGGAGGGTGCGACAGTGGAAGAGATACTAGGCTGGGGTAGTGCCGGGGGTCTTGGTTTGTTTCTGGCCGGGCTCGGCGTCTTCTTCTGGGGATTGCAGTTCGTAAGGCGAGAACACCTGCAAGGAAGTCGGTGGACCAAGAAGGAGTAGGAGAGCAACGCGTTCGCCAATAGCTTCGCGGTGATGACATCGGTGTAGGAACGGCAGTCACGTCGCTACCCGGTTTAGGACAACAGCCCCGCCCTTCAGTGTCATACGCATGTCCTTCTGCGGGTCGCGCGTAACGGCAATGAGGCCTGCCTGCTTGCCGCGTTCAAGGGTCCCCAAGCAATCCGATCTTCTGATGTCTCCGGCAGCGTTGCATGTTCCAGCAGTCATGGCCTCCTTTGCAGTGAGCCCGGACTCGACGAGGAACTCCAACTCTCTGTGAGCCGCGCGGCCGATCACAACGCCGGGGGCACCTGCATCAGTGCTAGGGGCAATGCAAACACCAGCTCGATGCATCTCGCTAACCCAACTCGTGTCCAAGTGTATCAGGGAAGGTCCGCTTCATTGCCCAAGAGGCAGCATGGGTTGGCACCTCCGCACACAACCCTGATCCGATCAACGGTGTCCGAGATCGCTATAGATAGAAGGCTTGGAACCCGGAGGTGTAAATCCGGAACGTGGTCGTGCGTCGCTTCGTGGTGATCCTCAACCCCAACTCGCGCCGGTCACGTCCTCATCCTCTTTTGGTTCCGGAATGCCGAACCCATCGGCAAAGGCAGGTATTCACCACACTGCGCCTGAACGGGAGAGTAACCAAAGGCTCGGTACTCCTGCATCTGCTTCTCAGCCTTGGCACCAATCAGGTCTCGGAACCCGAGATTCCGCTGAAGCTGGGCAACCCACCTGATGGATTCCCACGCAGTATCGTGACAAGGTCGTCATAGACTCTTGAAGATCCGCGCAAGAGGATGTCCTGGTGCCTCCAGACGCAGGTTGAGGAAGAAGCCGAAAGGGGACTGCGTCGCCTCGTAACCCGCAGACACAAGCCGCTCCTGCGTGTTCTCTAACAGCTGCTTGGTGAACTCAGGCGACGCCTTCTCCTCTGCAAGATGAGCGAACGAGTGAAGGAGAACGCGATTTGTCTCGTTCTTCCGCGCAGCCCACTTCAGGTTCTTGACCAAGTGTGTTTCCACTGACTTGGCCTGTGCCTCGTCCTGCGGTTCGGCGTGGATGAATCCTACGAGGGTGTTCTCAAGCGTCCGTTTCTCGCTCCGCTCGGCCTCTGAGTCAAGCCCCTTCATGCTCGTTTCATACCCGAACTCGCTGGCATAGATCATCAGTAGCTTCATCGGCTTGGCTACCCTCCTCAGCCTCGGCAGTCGTTCGCTGGTGTCAGCGTGGATGTCCCGGCTTCAACGGTACGGTACAAGGAACCGACGCAGCGTACCACGGACATGTGATTGAAATACAACATCCGTCTGGACGAAACACGCTGAGGCATCAAGCCGTGCGCCAGTTGCGTGAAAGGAGGTTCTCTCTTGACTTCAGGCCCCTCTGATGACGAGCAGCGCTCCGGAGGATGCCAACAGCGAGATCCTGTGAGATCGAGACAACGAAGCCGGTTTGAAGCCTGGGGGACTGAATGGTTAACGCGTTTGCCGGTTGGTGCGTGGTGAAGTGCATCATGTCGAGGGCTCCGGCACTGTTATATACGCTGTTGTGGTCAAGCGGGAAGCGCTCGCTGGCGTCCCCCAATGGAGAACATCGTGTTACCCGGAAGTTTGACAAGTAAGTTTAGGGGCTATACAATACGCCCATGAAGAGAACCCACGCAACGTTTGAGGAGCTCCTGGGTGTGCTGAATCGAGTGGTAGGGAGGCTTGCCGCATTGCAGCAAGCTCCTCGCGAGTACGGCACGGGGGTTCCGCTGCATGGGGGTGAGATACACACGATTCAGGCAATCGGGAAGAGCATCGGAGTCAACGTGACTCAACTTGCGGAGAAGACGGGCGTGACAAAGGGGGCAGTGTCACAGATGGTTTCCAAGCTTGTGGCGAAAGGAATGGTTCGGAAGGCGCACGCTGAGGACAACGCGAAGGAAGTTCTTCTGTGCCTTACGGATCTTGGGTGGACAGCATTCCGGAGTCATGAGGAGTTCGATATGGAGGTGCTTGAGGCCGTCCGTGAGTATTGCGGGGATGATCTCGAGACCAAGCTGGGCGCGTTTCTCTCAGTGATGACTGACTTCGATGCAATACTGACTCTGCGCGAGCGGAGGCAGGAATTGACTGGATGCGATTGATAGCTTTTTTTGGGCTCATAGTTTAGTAGCTAAACAGTAATAGGGAGGACAGCTATGGATACGGCCAGAGGTCGTGCTCCTCGTTGCGAGGCACGGATGACAAAGGAGAGCCGGATGAAGGTGAGTATCGTTGTGTTCAGCCCCTCTGGGAACACGCTGAAGGTCGGCAGCATGCTTGAGAAGCAGCTTTCGATGAGGGGTGCCGAAGTGCAACTTGTCGATGCCACCGGGAATAAAACGCTCTTCCGGGAGCGCGATCCCTCAAGATTCCTTGCGGAGAACGTGGGGCCGCACGACATGCTCTGTATCGGGGGACCCGTCTATGCGCATCACATGCACTACAACGTTCTCGACCTTATCAAGGCGCTGCCACGACCCGGCAACGGCTGGGGCAAATACGCTGTCCCCTTCGTCACTTACGGCACCGTATCCTCGGGTGTCGCACTTGAAGACGCGGCGAAGATGCTACGTAGGACCGGGAGAAGCCCCGTCTTCGCAATGAAGGTCGATGCGTACCACTGCTATGGGAAGCTCTTCCCGACGGACGTGAATGCTGGCATGCCGGGAGATGAGGCCATCCCGTTCGTCGAGGACCTGAGCGATCGGATCATGCGCCTGAGGAGCAACCAGGGAGTGGAGTCTCCGGATGTGACTCGTGATCTGCGCTACCTTGGTTTCGCTGACAGAGCCAAGGCGAAGATGCTGATTCGGGAAGGTCTGTTCCAAAGGCACATCTATCCCTGTCTGAGTTTCGACACGGACCAATGCGTACAGTGTGGCAGGTGCACGGAGGTATGTCCCGTACTCCGCATCGAGCTGAACGAAACCGGCCCGTATGTTCCGACGAGCGCTCCACCGTGCATTCACTGCGGCTCATGCATCGCCGCTTGCCCTTCGAACGCGATCACATTCAAGACGAACATGGAGCGGTGGGGAGAACTCGTCCACAAGGCACTCAGTGGCG
>Ga0272444_10001995_pt1 | contig 19122 bp, 14 predicted proteins | sample SSMForm13_FD_201033 | JGI IMG/M metagenome (GOLD analysis project Ga0272444, IMG submission 201033) | Marine sediment archaeal communities from Little Sippewissett salt marsh, Falmouth, MA, United States - SSM-Form-13 | ecosystem: Environmental > Aquatic > Marine > Wetlands > Sediment ... | reverse complement strand
GCGGAATTGACGTAGCCGATCTTCAGATCGGCGGCCTGGACCGTTGTCAGGCAAAGAAGGATCAGGAGAGCTCCCGAGACCGCGGTGATTACGGAATGACGAAACTGGTACATATTTAACCCCCCCCCTTTGTAAACATGTTGCCGTGAATCGGTATCCTGAGAATTGGCCGGCTTATTTTTAAAATGATGTTCCCAGCTGGAAATGCGGGTGCCATTCCCCTCCTGTCAGGTTATCGAAACCATAGGCCAAATCGAAACCGATCACACCGATCATGGGAGCGACGATCCGGATGCCCACTCCGGCGGAGCGTTTCAAACTGGTGATGTCGGTTTCAGCCAGACTTTTCCAGGCATTTCCCGCATCCATGAACAGCAGTCCATAGATCTGCTGTTCCACGACAGGGAATTGATACTCTGCGGTGAAGATGAGCATCGTTTTGCCGCCGATCTCGGATCCATTCTCCATCGGGCCCACGGAGCGGTTGTCATAACCGCGGATCATGCCATCGTAGCTGGTTCCTCCGGGCATAAATCGTTCGCTGAAAGGCACCTTTTGCGAACTGCTATAGGTTTCCACGATGCCGGCCCTTGTTTTGAGCATCAGGGTGATTTTCCACAGGTTCTGAAAATACCAGGATGAATCGAAAATGTGCTTATGGTAATTGACGTCACCACCCAGCAAACCCCCGGCAAACTCTGAACTGATCGAGTGCACCGAACCCATGGTGGCGAACTCCGGCAGATCTCGACTGTCTCGAATGAGCGTGAAGGTGGTGCTGCTGGTTCTCTGAGGCCAATCGATGAGCCGGAGATCATATTCCTGTGACGGATTGTATGAGCTTGAAAAATTTTTATACTCAACATCTTCGAGGCGATATTTCCAGTATATTCTGAAGTAATCATCCGGCCAGGACAGCCGTCGACCCAGCCGCAGATCACCACCACGGCGGACCTCGGTATAGTAGCTGGACCAGGTCCGGCTGGTCTGATAGAGGTCGAACCCTGCGCTGGTGGGTGTATCCAGAAACCACGGCTCCGTAAATCCGATTCTGATATTCTGTGTGGTCTTCCCAAAATCCCAGTTGAAATCCAGATTCTGTCCGTTGCCAAACAGGTTGGGCACTCCCAGTCCGATGGTGCCTACCAATTTGTCCTGTTCGCTGTATCCCACGCCCACCTGTGCTTGTCCGGTAGGCTTCTCCTCTACCTGAAAGACCAGGTCGATGTCGCCGTTTGGCAGGGTTCGATAGTCGGGGATGACGTTTCCGAAGAAATTCAGGTAATAGACCTCTCGATGACTCCTGAGGAAGGCCGACCGCTTGAAGATCTGTCCCGGCTTGATGACCAGTTCGCGTCGAATAACCTTCTCTTTTGTTTTGGTATTGCCGGCGATGATGATCTTATGCACCCTGGCCGGCTGTCCCTCGATGAACTCGAATTCGATATTGATCAGTGAATCGCTAGGCACCTTGCGGTCCAGAATCTGAGTGTAGAGATAACCCTGCTCCTGATACATGGTGTAAAGGTTGGCCAGGGTTTCATCGTATTTCTCCTGGTTGAAAATATCGTCGCGGAGGAAAACGAATTGTTCCCTGAGCTGTTCCTCGGTGAACAGCTGGTAGCCTCGCAGGGAGATCGCCCCGACCCGATAGCGCTTACCCTCCTGAACGGTCACCCGGATGTAGAGCTCCTTTCCCTGGGGACCGTACCATAGCGAGTCTGAGATGACGGCGGCGTCGATATAGCCTTTGCCGCCGTAAAAATCGGCGATGCGGGTTTTATCCTCCTCATATTTCTCTCGCTCGAATTTACCGCTGCGCCACCATCTTTTCTCTTTGGTCTCCATGGCCTTCCTGATCTTGCCATCATTGAAGGCCTCATTTCCGGCGATTTCGATCTTCTCGACGTGAACTTTATAACCCTCTTCGATTCGAAAGGTGAGCCGAACACGGCCCTGCGGATCCAGTTCACTGAGCTCCGCCTTCACCTGCGTCAGAAGATAACCCTTGGAGGTATAGAGTTCCTTGATCTTCTGAGCTTTTCTCTGCATCGCCGAGGGGCTGACGATCTGCCCTTCCCCCAGTTCGACGACGGCCAGGATCTCGTCCCGATCGAGCTTATCTTCTCCCTCGATGATGACCTTTCCTAACGCCGGGAATTCGCTCACCATCAAGACAACACCGACATCTTCCCCGACCGGATGTGTTTCCACCCGGACGTCGGAGAATAATCCCAGCGAGTAGAGTCGTCGGATAATCTGCTGGACTGTTTCTGAATCCAGTCGGTCCTCGGCCTTCAGTCCGGCGGTATTGACGATCAAGGCTGAATCGGCATAGACATTGCCCGACACCTGCACCCGAGCGATCTTCTCCTGCGCCATCAGAGGGGTGGCCAGCAGCAGGGCCAAAATCGTCAAGCAGAATACCTGTCTTTTCATGAAGACCATCCCTTTTACATCCATGAGACCTGGGGTGGGCGAATCGGACCGGCCAGCGGTTCAGTCCGCTTTGGAGATGGAGATGTCTTTGATCAGAAGTTCGGTGTAATCCTGGCGATGACCCCTGGTGCGGTGATAGCCCTTTCGCTTTTTCATCTTGAAAACCATTACCTTGTGACCTTTTCCGTGCGCCATGACCTGGGCAATCACCCGGGCGCCGGCCACCGTGGGTGAGCCGACCACCGTATGATCACCATCCTGATACAGCAAGACCTCATCGATGGTCACCTGCTGACCCTCTTCAGCCTGCAATCGGGGGACTCGAACAGTCTCGTCGGGAAAAACTTTAAATTGCATACCCCCTGTTCTCACAACTGCATACATATGACGTCTCCTTCTGTGAAATGGTTGCCCGAAAGCTTCTGACAGGTCATTGTCAATACGTCACTGTCACGCAATCATTGTCCATAAGCCAATGTCACTAAACCGCTGCTAATAAAACGCTTCTTATAAATCGCCGTTCAATATAGCGACGAGGCCGTGAATGTCAAGCCTTAAATTGGTCCGTGATATCCCGCTGTGAGGACATTGAATAGATCCGGTAGCGGTCGATCTTCAGGGTCGAATCGGCCTCGACCTGTATTTTTATGTGATACTGCCTCCGTAGTTTGGATAGCTGCTCTGATCGATTCCTGAGCAGGTGTTCCCGGACCATCGGTGACACCACCAGCAGCAGGCGTTGTTTTTTCAGGCTGGAAGCGGCTCGCTTCAGCCAGCGATCGATCTTGGTCAAAACGGTAATGCTTGAAGAAACCCGTCCGGTACCCTCACAGATCGGGCAGGCTTCCCGGAAGGTATGGATCAGGCTGGGGCGAACTCTCTGGCGCGTCATCTCCACCAGTCCGAACTCACTCATCTCCAGAATGGAGGTCTTGGAGCGGTCCCTCTTGAGGGCTTTTTTCAACTCGTTGAAGATCCGGCGCCGGTGGTGAGCATCGTCCATATCGATAAAATCGATGACGATAATGCCGCCGATGTCTCGTAGCCTGAGCTGCCGGGCGATCTCATTGGTCGCCAGCATGTTGGTTTTAAACACCGTCTCGGCCTGGTTTCCCTTGCCGACGTAGCGTCCGGTGTTGACATCGATAGTCACCAGGGCCTCGGTATGGTCGATGATAATATAGCCGCCCTTCTTCAGCCACACTTTCCGCTGCAGCGTTTTGTCTATTTCCGGCTCAATATCGTAAGCGTCAAAAATCGGCGTGTCATCGGAATACAATTTCACATGGGAACACAGGTCTGGAGATACCGCCTGCAGATAGGAGATGATTTCATCATAGTCCCTCTTGGAATCCAGGACCAGACGGTCGATATCCTCAGTAAACAGATCCCGTATGAGACTGGAGGTGATGCCCATCTCCTTGTGAACCAGAGCCGGGGCTTTGACCTTTGCCGATTTGATCTCTATCCGCTCCCAGATGTTCACTAACTGATCGATATCCTGTCGAAATTCATCCTCCGTTTTGCCCTTTCCGATCGTCCGAACGATGAGGCCGAATCCCTCGGGGCGAACGGCAGGGACCAGTTTCTTGAGACGCTTCCTTTCCGACCAGGTATCGATCTTCCGGGAGATGCCCAGGTGATCCGCATTGGGAATCAGCACCAGCAGTCGGCCAGGAAGGGATATCTGGGTGGTCACCCGGGGTCCCTTGGTTCCGATGGGCTCTTTGATAACCTGGACCAGGATCTCTTGATTTTTCTTCAGGATATCCTGAATGGGTGTCTCACGCCTTCTGGATTTCCTCTGAAAATCCTCTTCATCGGGAACGTCCAACAGCGTGCTGGATTCAGCGATGGTATCGGAGACGTCCGAGATGTGAAGAAAAGCTCTTTTGGGAAGCCCGATATCCACAAAGGCGGCCTGCATACCGGGGAGCACCGATGTGACCACTCCTTTGATGATATGTCCCACCATCCGCTCGCTTTCGGAGCGCTCCACCCAGAGTTCAACCAGTTGCTCCTCTTCCAGAATGGCAATACGGGTTTCATTCATGGCCACATTGATGACGATCTCCTTGCGCACCGACCATCCCTCCTTTTGGATCGTCACAGGGCGATCCCGGGGTCCTCAGACGACGTCGAGAGGAGAAAGCAGCCCGTCCGCGGTCTCTATATATTGAGCCGCTCGTTCGACGGGTATAGTCAATAGACGTTCTTTGGGAAGTTTCAACGCCAGTTCCAGAACTTCCTGGGGGCGAATGTGCCCCTCCGGTCCGGTTCGCAGGCGCATCAGCAGGAAAATGGATGACCGGATATTTTCGAGAGAAAGATCCATTAAGCGGCCGCTGACGTCGATCGTTTTGGTCTCTTTGGGTGTTGACCTCTTAATGCTCAGGTGTTCGGCGCGGAGCAGGTCCAGCAGTATCGTCTCGAGTTCGGAGAGATTTTCCAGGCCGCTGATATCCGCGCGATAGTCGGCCACGTTGATGGCGGCCGAGAGGGCCTCTGTCTTCCGGAAAATGGCCCGAGTGTCCAGGATTCTAAGACCCTGAGGTAAAACCTTTCGCAAGCGATCATTCAGATCGCCGACCAAAGGCTGAGCAAACTGAATATCCATATATTCAGCCTGACTGGTCAATCCCAGTGCCAGAGGAGGCCCGAAGGCAATTCGCGGATGAGGATGAAATCCCTCGGAATACTGAATGGGCAGCCCGGCGCGGCGAATGGTGCGTTCGAAGAGCCGAACCATGTCCAGGTGCGATAAAAACCTGATTGGGCGTTCCTTGCTGTACTGCACCCGCATCCGGGTTTTAGCGATCTGGGGCTGTCCTCTGAGGGCCCGTTTTTTCTTTCTTCCCCATGCGGGACCGGTTCTGCCATCCATGGCTCCGGTTCCGCTTCTCTCCTGCTGCGGCGTATCCTTCTGACGAGGTGATGAGGCCAACTTTCCCTTCAGCTGCCTGCTCTGATGGACACCGCATTGGTGACAGCCGCTCTTGCGGCAATCGGGAGTACTTCTCTCCGCCAGGGCTCGATCACGCTCCCCGGCCAGGTATCGGTGACCAACACCATAATTGATGTGATCCCAAGGGAGAGGAATATCGCGGCTCCGTTCCTGGACATAGCGCCGGGGATCAATGCCGGTTTCGGAAAAGATCCGCTGCCAGCGAGAGCTGTCAAACTGTTCCGTCCAGCTGTCGAAGCGGCAGCCGGATCGCCAGGCCAGCTCCAGGACGCGGCCTAATTGTCTATCTCCCCTGGAGAAAACTGCCTCTAAAAAAGAGACCTGGGGATCGCGCCAGCTGACACGCACGCCCCTGCGAGCGAGGTGGGATTTGAGGAAACGGGCCTTTTTCTCCAGTTCATCGACGGGATCCTGTTCAGCCCATTGAAAGGGCGTGTGCGGCTTGGGCGTAAAGGGGGATATACTGATGTGGATCTCCCGCCGGCCCCCTTTTCTGACCTGGCGCCTGATGTTCCGGCAAAGTTCAATGATAGCATGAAGATCATCCCAGGTTTCCGTGGGCAGGCCGATCATGAAATAGAGTTTGATCGATTCCCAGCCGTTATCGAAAGCGATTTGCAGCGACCGGAACAGATCCTCCTCCAGGAAATCTTTGTTGATCACCTTGCGAAGACGAGCGCTGCCCGATTCGGGAGCGAAGGTCAGACCGGTCCGCCGGACTTGTTGCATAGAAAGAGCCAGCTGTTGCGTGAAGGATTCCGGACGCAGCGACGGCAAGGCCAGGGCGATTTTTTGATCGGCCAGAAGCCGGTTCAGCTCGGAGATCACGTCTGCCAAAGAACTGTAGTCGGAGCTGGACAGGGAGAGCAGAGACAGTTCATCCCAGCCGCTATGATCGATACCGTTAACGGCCTCCTCGATGATAGCACGCGGCGATTTCTCGCGAACGGGACGATACACCATGCCGGCGTGGCAGTACCGGCATCCACGGGTACAGCCCCTCATGATCTCGATGCTGAGGCGGTCGTGAGCGATCTCGGTCAGGGGAACCAACGGCTTTGAAGGATAGTGTTCCGGTTTTAATTCGGCGATGATCCTAGCTTCGATGGATGCCGGCGCCTCATGTCTCAGGGGCAGAAGTTCCCTGAACCGTCCATCCTCGTCGTATCGGGGGCGATAGAGCGCTGGAATATAAACACCCTGCCGTCCAGCCAAATTGACCAGAACCTGCTGCCGGTTCCATCCGTGCTCTTTCCCGCGGATGACCTCGTCGGCGATCTCCTCCACCAGCTCTTCCCCGTCACCGATGACGAAGGCGTCGATAAAATCGGCCAGAGGCTCTGGATTGGAAGCGCACGAACCCCCGGCCAGCACCAGGGGGTCCGATTCGCTGCGATCCTCGGTGTGAAGGGGGATCCCGGCCAAGTCCAGCATATTCAAGACATTTGTGAAATTCAGCTCGTGCTGCAGGGTGAATCCGAGCACATCGAATTCCGCCACGGGCAGATGGGATTCTAATGAAAAGAGGGGAATCCCCCTCTCTCTCATCAGGCTCTCCATGTCCACCCATGGAGCGTAAACCCGTTCAGCCACGGCATCCGAGCGTCTGTTCAACAGATGATACAGGATCTTCAATCCCTGGTGGGACATCCCGATCGAATATGTGTCAGGATAGGCCAGTGCAAAGCGAACGGAGACCTCGGAATGATCCTTGCGACAGACGTTCAGCTCATTGCCCACGTATTGATGGGGCTTGGAGACCAATGGAAGAAGGGGTTCGATATCGGTCTCGAACCGTTTTCGGGCACCCTTTAGCCATAGATCGTTTTGTTGTTGCATTGGCACACGTTGACCATCTTCTGAATGAAACGATAGGATCCTTTGGGGGACCGTTCAGAGGTTACCAGTTTGACCACCTGCATGGGACTGCCGCATTGAGGGCAGCTTTTCTGCCCTCGAGCCTGAGCATGTGCTACCTTATCGGCAAAACTCTGGCGCTTGGCCATGTGTTCCTCCTGTTTTGAAGACGATGAAAAGATTCATGAGATATCCTCATTAAATTAGTCGATAAAGTCTTTCTTGTCAATAGAAAACCAATCCGGTCCGTTCACGAAAATATAGCGCCATAAATCTGCATCAGCTTGGCGCCCCGGTAATAATGCTTGAGAATATCCTCAGTGTCATATCCCCTGAGGGCCATCCCGGCCGCCCCGGACTGGCACATGCCCACTCCGTGGCCCCAGCCGGCTCCGCGAAAGGTGAAAGATTCCGGCAGTCCGTCCCTTCCCATGTGACGCTCGACGGTGAAACAGGAACTATGAAGATGGGTCGGAGACAGGGCGCGGCGAATGTTCAACTCGCCCTCGATCACCAGCTCATCCTCATCCCCCAGGATGTGGACGGACAGGCAGCGGCCCGAGATGCCCCTCTCCAGGGGCAGGATGTCCAGTAAATATCCGACATCGATCCCGTTTTTTTCTTTCAGTATGTCCTCCAGCTCCTGCCGTGTGTAGGTCATTTCCCAGCGAAAGTATTTGCGGGTATAGTGCATGGCCCGGGGGGTCTGATCAGACAGATGATTACAGAAGGCCGGCGGCTTGGCTTCGATCCAACTGTTGAGATCCTCTCCGTCCTTTTGCAGAGAAAATATCCAGTCGGCACTCTGATCGGACGGCAGATCGAAATCACCCTGCAGATAGGCCATCGGTGTTCCACCCCAGACATTCTGATTTCGTTCGGTGTGCCCGCCGCAAACGGCGCTGTAGTACGTCTCGCAGATCCGATCCTGGTAGACCAATACCTGCCCCCTGGTGATTTCCACCGCCTCATTGGTCAAGGCATGTTCCTGGCTCACGCCAGCATAGGCCTGACAGTGTACCTCGGCGCAGAGGTGAAATGGGTCCAGACGGTGCTGGATGCCCCATCGGGCCAGGGTGTAGCTGCGCGCGGCGATGGCCTGGGCGCGCAGGGCAGCGGGAGGGAATCCCGGGCTCATCTCCTTGGGAAGCACGCCCTTGAGATATTGCTCCAGAAGCAGTTCATTGACACACAAAACCTTACCGTCATTTCCCAGGCGAAACTCCAGTCGGCCGCGATAGATGCGGTCCTCCTGACGTTCCCAGGCATAGCCGCGTCCAATGGTCACATCCTCAAGGGTGAATAATCCGTCGGCTCCTCTTTTCACCACCGAGAAAGGCTCAGCGGAGGAGAAGACAACCTTTCCGGTGGGATCGATCAGGTCCAGAGCCCCCAGCGGCGGGGCCGACATTTCAGGGATGATCCGCCGGAGGCCATCATCGGGCAGTTGATCCCGCTGAGCGGCGGCCTGTTCTTCGGTGGCATAGGGACCGATGGTGATCCAGTATTGGCGATTATCGTTGATCACCCGCTCTCCGATACGGACCGCCTCTCCCACCGTCATTAGCCGGCCTGTCCATCCCAGGTCCTCCAGCTCGCGAAGATGATTCTGGGCCCGATCGCGATCATACTCCTCATACAGCACAATGCCATAGACCATACCGGCCGGCTGGCCGTATTTCAGGCTAACGCGCCAGGTATCCGCGGCCGTTCCGGAGCTGAACAGGATTTTTCCGGTCGGACTGACCGCCCAGAATTCCGAAGTACAGCTGAACCGAACCTCCTGCTCGCGCTGCACAACAGCTACCCGGATGATCGGTTCCGTGAGTGTCTCCTCGGTCGGCAATATCTTCGGAACCGGAGCGCATCGCCACTGAACCGACAGGCCTACCAGCAGGCATCCGGCCAGCATCAGTTTCACCAGTATATTTTTTCTCCTGAACGTTCGTTCTTTCATGAAAACCTCCCTTGCGTCATCGTCGATCCTCCTAAAACGATTAATGGGCGCGGGCCTCGCGCCTCGCCTCTGTCTCATGGTTCTACCATCATTCTCAATGGGGAACATTCAAACTCAGGGTCTCGCGATCACCCGGGCGGCCGTTGACCGGCCGTTGATCAACGCGCGCCAGCCGGTTTCATCCGACGACAGCTCGATGCCGACGGGCCGGCCGGGTTTAAGACCCTGCTCCAGCATCAACAGCCGTTGACGCGTGAGCCCGATCCTGAGGAGCAATGTCAGCGGCCGGTGGCCCTCTTGAAGGTGAAAGCGGAACCGGCGGATGTTGCCCAGCCGTCGAAAACTGGCGGCGATCCTATCACCACCCACGGCGAAACGGAAACGCACCGTACCCCACTCGGCGGGGACGGATGGCTGGATCACCACACGATCCTGCAGGGCATCGGGACGAATGCCTAAATAGTCCTGATAGACGACACGGATATACTCGGCCAGACTCCAGGCTTGAGAATAGGTGCCGGCCTCATTATCGTTCTCCTCGATCGGTACGGCGTTGAACAGCTCGCTGAGAGTTCCGGCAGAACCCTTTTCCAGGATATGATCGGTGAGCATCCCGGTCAGCGCAGAGGCCTTCGAGAGCTGCCCATTTCTGACCAGCGCCGTGACCAGCGGGCCGGTCTGCCAGGGCCAGACATCGCCGTTATGATAGGCCTGATCGAAGTGATAGCGCCGTCCGCCAATGTGCTGTGGGCGGAACTGAGGATCGTCCGCATCCAGGGTGCTGACTCCGTAAGGAGTGACCAGCCGGCGGAGCAGTGTTTTAAGAACCGATCGTTCCCGATCCCGTGTCAGCAGAGGATCTCGCGTCACGGTGAGGGCCAGCAGGGCGTTGGAACGGATCTGTCGATCCGGAGACTCATCGGCATTGAGGTGGTCGTATAGATAACCAAGATCCGGATCCCAGTACAAGCGGTGGAAAACTCTCTTCACCCGGTCGGCCCAACATTGCCAACGATCTGCCAATGGGGTCCGACCGCAAAGTCCGGCCAGACTGGCGCCGGCCGACAGAGCGGCAATCCAGAGAGCCTGGATCTCGACGGCTCGATCATCCCGGGGAGTCACCGGGGCTGCATCGCCGCCGGCATCCATCCAGGTTTCGGCCGGCCCGTGCCGGACCAGGCCGTGCGAATCGGTTCGCAGACGGATCTCTCCCTCAAGAGCATTTTCCACTGCGGGAAAGAGTTTTTTCAGGGTAATCGTGTCGCCGGAATATCGTCCGTATTCCTCCAGCTGCCGCACGAACCAGAGGGTTCCGTCGGCGGTGTTGTACATCCGGGTGCCGGGTTCCAGGAGATTTGGGACCCTTCCGAAGGTTTTCGATCTTCTTCGTTCATCCTGCTGGCCGGCCAATGATAGCAGGAGGTTACGAGCCAGTGAGAACTGTCCCGTGACCCAGGAGGCTCCTGGAAGTGATATGCAGGTGTCTCTGCCCCAGTAGTTGGCGAACCAGGGGAATCCGGCATAGATGCCCTTTCCGCTTTGGTTCATGATGAGTCCGTCAAGAGAGATCCGCGCCCAGGCCAGAGCGGCGTCGAAACGAACCTGATCGGTACGGACCGGGCAGAAGGACAGCAGTTTTTGAATACGCTTTTTTTTCCGGAGGATGAGTCGTCCGGCAGCGGGAAGGATCCGTGTGCAACGCTCACGAAGATCTTTCTGATTCCGGCCGGCCAGACACAGAAAGCGGGCTCGCCCCCTGACGGATTGAAAGTGGAGATCGCCCGGCTCATAGGGATGGCCCTCGGACATGACGCCGCGAAGCTGACCGCGCCGGTAAACGCGCCGTTCCTGACGGTCACGAACTTGAAAGGTCAGCGGCACATCGGCGCCCAGTCCCAGCCAGGCAGGGGATCCCTCGATGGACAGATCACCGCGCAGCAGCACCAGTCGTTCCCTGGGACACCAGCGTACCTGATAGCTTGTCCGGCGAGGCTGCCGAACAGGACGGATATCCACTGCCGGCCGCCATACCCCCCGCTCCAGACCTGGTCCGCGCAACTCGACCACCAGGGCGGCCAGATCGTCCAACAGGCAGATTGTCTCCCGCACACCGTTTTCAGGATAGATCCGTTCCAGCATATGCGGATGCATCCGGACGGCGGCCGCAGAGGGATTCAACCACCGGCCATTGACCTGAAATCTCCAACTCTCCAGAAGCTTCTGCATTCGGACACACAGTCCGTGATAGCTGCGCGAGGGCCCGGCCGAACTCTCGCCGCTCCAGTGGGCGGTCTCCTTATCGGTGTAAACGTACTCTCTGCTGATACCTGGAGGAATCTCGATGACCAGGCGATCAAGATCGTCAAGGTGCTGCGGACTCATGTCCCCTCCGGGAGGCCGTACGCCGATGACATCTCCAGAGCTGTCCATGATAGAAGAAAGAGCGGCCCAGAGAGCCGCTCTTCCAGGAAGCGCCGGCATAAGCACGATCTTTCAGATCGACGCCGGTCATAAAGATTCCAGGGTATGACGGATCCGCGCCAATCCCTCTTCGATGTTGGCGACGGAATTGGCATATGAAAATCTTAAATAGCCGTCACCATGCTGGCCAAATGAGGTTCCCGGCAGTGCGGCCACACCGCCCTCCTGAAGAAGACGGTCGGCCAGCTGGCGGCAATTCAGACCGGTCTGCGTAACGTTCGGGAAAACATAAAAAGCGCCCCTCGGCTTGAGGCAGGATATTCCGTCGATCGCGTTAAGCCCCTCCACGATAACGTCCCTGCGGCGGCGGAATTCTGTTACCATCTTGGTGACCGCGTCCTGCGGTCCCCGGAGCGCCTCGATGCCGGCCATTTGGGTGAAACTGCAGGTGCAGGAATTGCTGTTGGTCTGAAGCTGAGCGATCTTCTGAGCCAGATCTGCCGGCATCACCCCGTATCCCAGACGCCATCCGGTCATGGCATAGGATTTTGAATATCCGTTGAGAAGAATGGTCTGCGATGCCATTTCCGGCTCCGAGAAGATGCTATGATGCTCTCCCTCGTATATGATCCGGTGATAGATATCATCGGTCAGCACGATGATATTCTTGCCTCGAACCATATCGGCGATGGCCGAGAGATTTTCCTTGCTGAGAACTCCTCCGGTGGGATTCTCCGGAGAATTGATGATCAACATTCGAGTTTGCGGCGTGATCAAGTTTCTCAACTCATCGATATCCATCTCGAAATCGTTTTCCTCTCGGAGAACGATGGGGACGGCTTTGCCGCCGACGAATTCGATCACCGACTCGTAGATGGGAAATCCCGGGTTGGGATAGATGACTTCATCTCCCGGATTGATGAGTGCCAGGATGGCGAAGAACATAATGGGTTTGGCCCCTGGCGTAACCACCACCTGGTCCGGATTGACCTCGACGCCCCAGGCTCCGGAGACCTCCCGGGCGATCGTCTCCCGGAGGGCGGGCTGGCCGGCGGAAGGACCGTAGTGGGTATAACCTTCATCGATTGCCTTTTTCGCCGCCCGGCGTATGTTTTCCGGAGTGTCGAAATCGGGTTCTCCTATTTCCAGATGAATGACCGTTCTTCCTTTCGCTTCGAGGGCTCGAGCCTTGGCTAAAACCTCGAATGCGGTTTCGGTTCCGAGACGTGACATCCGTTCCGCAAAAGGTATCACATCACACCTCCTGTATGAAACAGCGTATGTGGTAAGTGAAATGATGGAATTCAAGACGATCCGGGACGTTCATATGATAAATTCGATTGGCCCTTTTGTCAACCTCTTTCCAACCAGTCGGACGTTCATATCATCACAGGTTGCGCAGACGATCGACATCGTTGAACATCACGAATATGATCAGCAGGATGATGAGCGCCAGACCGACCTGCTGAACGATCAACCTCTGGCGCTGGGTCAGCGAGCCTCTCTTGATGAATTCAACCAACAGAATACACAGCTGTCCCCCGTCCAGCACGGGGATCGGCAGCATATTGATCAGAGACAGATTCACGCTCAGCATGGCCATGAAATAGAGCAGGAAGGTGAAACCCTGCCGGGCCGTCTGTCCCGCCACCTGGGCGATAAAAATGGGTCCGCCGACCAAACGTGCCGATACCTGTCCGGTTACCAGACCCTTGATGAATTGCACGATCTCCCGGGTAGTCAGTAAGGTCCATCGCAGTCCTTCCTCCGCAGCCTGGATAGGGCCGATCCTTTTTTGCAGGATCTTAGAAGTGATACCAACGTATCCGGTGGCGATCATTTCGCCGTTTTCATCGGGAATATCTCTGGACCGAGTCCTGACTTCGGCCCGAAAGATTTGCCCTCCGCGTCGCCACCGCAGCGTGATGATGGTGTCTGGCCGGGCCTGGATCAACCCGGACATGTCCGACCAGCGCTCTACCGGGAAACCATCGACAGCCTCGATCACGTCGCCACTGCGGATCCCGGCCTTATCGGCCGGCCCGTCCTTCTCGATCTCTCCCACCTCGGTAGTGAGCAGCGGCAAAATCCCCAGTTGATCGGGCCGCTCGGAAGTCGCGGGCAGAAGCTCACCGGTCAGTTCCTGCCCCTGGCTGTCTCGTTCAACCCTGATCGTAACCCGGCCGCCGCTCTCGGGGATATATTCGTATATCTCATCCCAGGTCGAGACGCTTTTCCCGTTCACGGCGGTCACTCTATCCTCAACCTCCAGCCCCATATCCTGTGCTGAAGACCCATCCATGACCTCGCCGACGACGGCGTCGAAAGTACCGATTCCGGTGACGTTCAGTATCAATGAAACCAATAAAATGGCAAACAGGTAATTCATGGCAGGTCCGGCGATGATCACCAGTCCCCGCTGCCACCGGGGCCGAGACAGAAACTCACGAGGTGAACCGGTCAACGGTTCTTCGGGATTATCCCCGGCCATTCTGACATATCCCCCCAGAGGTATCCAGGAGATGCAGTACTCGGTTTCGCCGATCCGCTTGCCTAAAAGTTTTGGGGGGAATCCCAGGGAAAAACGCTCTACCTTGATGCCCAGGAGCTTGGCCACCGCGAAGTGGCCCAACTCGTGGATGAAAACCAAAACGCCGAGAACAAATATGAATGACAGCAGTGTGATCATCTCATTTTCCTCAATCAATGGAGCTGACGACCAGGTCGATGACCGACTCTCTGGGAATCTCTTCCCCGGTCTCGACAGATTGTTCCATGACTGTTTCCGGTAACAGATCTTCATCCTGAAGGTAGGTGATGGTTCCGATCCTGAGTCCGCTGTCCTGAGCCAGAAGAATGGCGCCCTCGAGGCTGTATCCCGTAAAGTCCGGCACGATAGCGGTGGGTGGTACGGGACCCTGACTGACCAGCAGATCGATCACCTCACCCTGATACACTTCCGCTTTATATCCCGGCGCGCTGGAGATCACCACTTCCTCAGGGAAATCCTCGGTATACATCCAGGAGATCTTTCCCAGACCCAGATTGACTCGGTCCAGCAGCAGGCGGGCCTGTCGCAGAGAGACCCCCTGTAAATTCGGCACCGTAACCTTCTCCCCTCCCCGGCTGACGATCACACTGATCATTCGGCCCTTTCCCTTGACCAGGCTGCCGCCCTCGGGCTGCTGCCAGAGAACCATTCCCGGGGGGATAAAGGGATCATATTCCCGTCCCGTCTCTATCAGCTGCAAACCTCTATCGGTCAGAGTGGATTCGGCTTCCGCCACGGTCATCTCGACCACATCGGGCACCACAATCTGCTGGTTGTGACGGACCAGCTGGGGCATAACGATCCGATCGAGCAACAGGAGCAGAATGGAAGTCAAGAACAACCAGATGGCCAGGATAAACAGGCTTCTGATGGCGATGTTCCGGATTGAGCTCATGGTTATTGTTCACCGATCTTTCGAAGTCGCGCCGAAAAAATTCCATCTATGCCGTGACGGTGAGGCCAGGTTCTGACCATCCCATCCGGCGTGACCGTTTTCTCCGGAATTTCCTTAGATGGTGGCTCAAGAATGACATCATTTCTCTCAAACAACAGTTGACGGATGATGTCCTCGTTCTCCTGATCCTCGATGGTGCAGGTACTGTACACCAGACATCCGCCGACCCTCACCAGATCGACAGCATGCCGGAGCAGCTCCATTTGCAGACGGGCTAGTCGAACGATGTCGTCTGCCGTTCTCTTCCAGCGAAGGTCAACCCGTCTGGCTAGAACACCCAGCCCCGAGCAGGGGACATCCAGCAGCAGCCGATCCACCGATCGGACGCTCAGAGTTCTTCCATCGGACGCCACCGGCCTGACGCATCGGAGGTTCAGCCGCCGGCAATTTTCCATCAATCGGGCCATGCGGTCCGGATGACGGTCCACCGCCAGCAGCACACCATCATCATTCATGAGATCGGCCAGGTGCGACGTTTTACCTCCAGGAGCGGCGCAGAGATCGATGATTCGTTCTCCGGGACAAGGATCGAGCAGCATCACGGACAGAGCAGTGCTCTCGTCCTGCACCTGAATCCAGCCGTCTCGAAAGGCTTGAGTGATGGCAATATCACCGGCCGACTTGAGCCGGAGAAATCCGGGCGCCAGCAGACCGGGTTGGCTGGAGATGCCCTCCGATTCCAAGGCCTGGCGGGCCCGGGCGACGTCAGATTTGAGCCTGTGAATCCTGACCGATACTGCCGGGATCCGGTTATTGGCCTCGCACAGCTCGACCGTTTCTTTAAACCCAAAGCGGTCCAGCCACCGATGAACCATCCAATCCGGATGGGAATAGCGCAGGCCAATGGAGATAGCCGGGTCTTCATCGTCGGAGGGCAGCGATGGCTCCCGCAGGCGTGCGCGCAGGGCGCCTCTCAGCACCGCATTCACCAGCGAGGCGGTCCCCCGGTGACCATAGCGCCTGGCCAGGGATACGGATTGATGGGTTGCCGCGGACGGCGGGATCCGGTCCAGATGCTTCAGCTGGTAAAGTCCCAACCGCAGGATATTGCGGATCCAGGGGGTCAGATCCTCTGTTTGCCCTCGCATCAGAAGATGATCGAGGTGCCAGTCCAGCCTCCGGCGCCAGCGCAGCACTCCGTTGACCAGTTCGGTGATCAAGGCCCGGTCCCGGCGATCCAGATCACTCTTCGACATTGCTTCCGTCAGAGCCCGGTCGGCGTAAATGTCCTCCCTCTCGAGGCGGACTAAAACGGTCAGGGCCGTCTCACGGGCCGTCATTCTCTCACACTTTCCATTTTCAAACCGGACCCTTTTCCCTCGGGTCCGAGAAAGAATCTCAGGGCTTCCTCAACCCTGGTCAGGTCAACGGTGGTGTTGCGACAGGGCCCGAACGGTCTTTGATTAAGAACACCCAATACCGGAATGGGATAGGCATCCTGAATGCCGCTGGTGAGATCGGTCTCGCAGGCCACCCCCACGATGGCCTGCGGTCTGGTCTCCACGATGACCCGCCGGGCCAGGGTTCCTCCGGTGGCCATGGAAACGGGAGCGTTGTATCGCTCCGCCAGCTTGGCCAGATCTCCGACCACGCACTGGCCGCAACGCCGGCAGTTTTCCATGGTGGCGGTCACCTTGTAGATACATGTGAACTTCTGCAGACAATGCGGCAACAATAACAGCACGCGATCACGATGAAACTTTTTTTCCAGGGATCTGACCAGGGCATTATTGACCTGGATGAATGATCGCTTGACGGAATCGGGACGGATCCTCAGCACTCTGCCCACCTGCAGGGCGATGGGAAAGAGAACCTTAACCGTCAGTCGGTTCCATCCGGGAAAGAGGAGATTTCTTTCTGTGGCCGTTGAGATGATCAGCAGGAAGAGCCCCAGGCTCACTGTCAGGGCGAACAGGGCCAGAACGAAACCCATCAGCAGGGGCAGTCCCAAATGGATCTGCGCCAACCGGGGAGCCACCATATACCACAGGAAGGTGACCATAAGCATCAGCACAATCAAGCTGACGGAAGATAAACCCAGAAATAGCCTCTTACCCTTCATCATCGACCGGACCTCGACGGAGCGGATCTTCACTCCGCCTGGGGAAAGACCCGAAACAGGGCTTGCGGCGACAGGATCAAACCGATCTCATCCATGGAACGGGTCGTCTCCAGGAGGATATCATCCCATCAGCTCTCGAAAAGGTCTCCGATCTGAAGGCGAAATCCCTTGAGAAATTCCGCAGAGCTCATCTTCCTTTTCCCCTCCAGCTGTACCTCCGTCAAAGACAGCTGCCCATCAGCGGTGTTGACGACCAGTCCGCTGTGGACATCGGCTGCCGTCATCTCTCCCGGACCGGCTCCGTCCTGTGAGGGGCCGGCCAGTTCGGCCCGATAGAGTTTGATCGTTTTTCCGGCGAAGGATGTATAGGCGCCTGGCTTGGGGTTAAGCCCCCTTATCAGGTTCTTGATCTCCAGGGCCGTCCGGTCCCACCGGATGAGTCCGTGCTGGCGGGTTATTTTGGGAGCCGCGCTGGGTTCAGCCTCGGTTTGCTTTACGGTGTTAACCTCACCCCGGTCCATATCATCGATCACCTTCGACAGAACGGCGGCGCTCACTCGCGACAACTTTTCGCTCAGCTCTCCGGCCGTCTCATCGGGATCGATGGGAACCTCTTGCTGCCGGATGATATCTCCGGCATCGATCGTTTCACCGATGAAAAAAACGCTCACCCCGGTCCGTTTCTCCCCATTGATAATGGCCCACTGGATGGGAGCCGCCCCCCGATAACGAGGCAGCAGCGACGGGTGCAGATCGATGGTCCCCTTGGGCGGCATGGTGACGATTTCCCTGGGCAGGATGCGAAAGGCCACTACCGCGAAGAGATCGGCCCGGTATTGGGAAAGCTGCCGGATGAAAACCGGATCTTTCAAATATTCCGGCTGCAGGACCGGCAGACCCCGGGAGACGGCCAGGTCCTTCACCGGAGGCGAGGATTCTTTCAATCCTCTTCCCCGTGGCCGATCCGGACGAGTGACCACGGCCAGCACCTCATGGTCGCTGTCCAACAGCTTTAGCAGGCTGGGCAAAGCAAAGGCCGGTGTTCCCATGAAGATCAATCGCATCGGATCAGTCGCCCTTTTCGATCAGTCCGGCGATGGAGTTACGCTGAATCTCGACCTTGACACCCTCGGCGATCTTGATCACCACCGCATTCTCCTTCTCCTTGATGTTCAGCACGGTGGCGTACATTCCGCCGCTGGTGACCACCCGGTCGCCCTTCCGCAGCGCTTGAATCATCTGTTGATGTTCCCGGTGTTTCTTCTGTTGCGGCCGTATCATGAGAAAATACATGATCACGAAGATGAGGATGATGGGAAGCAGCATTCCCAGCCCCCCGGCTCCACCACCCTGCCCTGATGAGGACATGGCCAGCAGGATATGACTCACTATTCACCTCCTGGATAAAGGATCGTTTCCTTCGAATTCTCTGCCTTCTGATACCGATCGAGAAACTTCCTGCTCCACGATGAAAAACAGCCCTCCCGGATGGTCCGGCGTATTTCTCGCATCAGCCACATATAAAAAGCCAGACTATGCAGCGTGGCCAGGCGCGGCGCCAGGATTTCGCCGGCCTGAAATAGGTGTCGCAGGTAGGCCCGGCTGAAGTTCCGGCAGGTGTAACAGTCGCAGTCCGGGTCAAGGGGCCGGAAATCATGGGCATAGGCTGCGTTTTTAACCACCAATGGTCCTGCTTTGGTGAACACCGATCCATTGCGGGCATTCCGTGTGGGCAGGACACAGTCGAACATATCCACCCCCCGGGCCACAGCAGCGATGAGATCCTGCGGGAATCCCACCCCCATCAGATAGCGCGGTTTGTCTTCGGGAAGCTGAGGTATGGTGGCCTCAATCATCTCGAACATGGCCGTCTTCGGCTCGCCCACCGATAGCCCCCCCAGAGCGTAACCGGGGA
>Ga0272444_10001993_pt1 | contig 19124 bp, 14 predicted proteins | sample SSMForm13_FD_201033 | JGI IMG/M metagenome (GOLD analysis project Ga0272444, IMG submission 201033) | Marine sediment archaeal communities from Little Sippewissett salt marsh, Falmouth, MA, United States - SSM-Form-13 | ecosystem: Environmental > Aquatic > Marine > Wetlands > Sediment ... | reverse complement strand
GTCCACCCGCATGGCACCGTCGCGGTGGTAGCTGTGAAATGGACAGCGGGAGGCATTGACCGGGATCAGGTGGTGATTCACGCCGAGCCGATAGAGTTGGGCATCGTGGTAGGAGAAAAGACGTCCCTGCAACATCTTGTCCGGTGAAAACCCAATACCAGGCACAATGGCAGCCGGATTAAAGGCCGACTGTTCTACCTCGGCAAAATAGTTTTCAGGGTTGCGATTCAGTTCCAGCTCGCCGACCTCGATCAAGGGATAATCCCCATGGTACCAGACCTTGGTGAGGTCAAAGGGGTGGTAGGGACAGGTGGCCGCTTCGTCTTCCGGCATGACCTGGATGTACATGGTCCACTTGGGAAAGTCGCCCTTTTCGATGCTTCCGTAAAGGTCCCTCTGGTTGCTTTCCCGACACATCCCGACGACTTTGGCGGCCTCTTCATCGGTCAGGTTTTTGATTCCTTGCTGCGTTTTGAAGTGAAACTTGACCCAGAATCGTTGGTTTTTCTTGTTAATCAGACTGAAGGTATGGCTGCCAAATCCGTGCATATGACGGTAAGAAGCAGGAATGCCCCGATCACTCATGACGATGGTGACCTGGTGCAGTGCCTCCGGCAGCGAGGTCCAAAAGTCCCAATTGTTGTGGGCGCTGCGCAGGTTGGTCCGGGGGTCCCGCTTGACAGCGTGGTTCAGGTCGGGAAACTTGAGGGGGTCGCGCAGAAAAAATACGGGCGTGTTGTTACCGACCAGATCCCAGTTTCCTTCTTCGGTATAAAATTTGAGTGCAAAACCCCGGATATCCCGCTCGGCGTCGGCGGCACCACGCTCGCCCGCCACCGTGGACATACGGGTGAAGTACTCGGTCTTCTTTCCCACCTTGGAAAATATTTTAGCCTTGGTATACTTGGTGATGTCATGGGTGACGGTAAAGGTACCGTAGGCCCCTGAGCCCTTGGCGTGCATGCGTCGCTCGGGGATGACCTCCCGATCGAAGTGGCCCAATTTTTCCAGATACCAGACATCCTGAAGGAGTTGCGGCCCCCGGGGTCCGGCGGTCATGACGTTCTGATTGTCAACCACGGGAGCGCCGGCATTGGTGGTTAGGAGCTTACCCTTTTTCGCCATCTTGGTCTTGGTTTTTTTTGCCATCTTGGTCCTCCTTTCTTCCAAACAGGTCTCATTGTTTGTTGTTTGGGTGACAATGGATCTGATCAAAAAGGCTTACATCCCTAATACTATTTATACAGAATTGATCAAGCCCATTATTGTTCAAAATAGTTGTTTAAAATTATCATTATGTTTAAAGAATGAGTCTCCTTAAGATACCAAAAAAAAGCTCCTTTGCCCTACGAGTTGCTTTGACAGCGCGGGCAGATGCCGAAGAAATCAAGCCGATGGTTCACAATTTTATAGCCGGTCTTGTTGGCCAGTTCTCTGGAGAGTTCGGTAACGGTTGCAACATCAGGGTCAACAATCGTCTTACACTCGGTACAAATCAGATGCGGATGAGGATAAGGTTTGTTCCCATCGTATCGATTACTTTCCTCGCTAAAGTCTAACTCCACAACTTCTCCGATTTGCTTCAGAAGATTTACCGTTTTGTAAATAGTCGCCAGGCTGGTGGTTGGAAAGTTCGGTTTCACCTGCTTGAAAATATTTTCTACGCTGGGATGCCCTTCACTTTTTGCAAGTATTTTCAATACAGCAAGTCGCTGAGGGGTTACGCGAAAATTAAGTTCCTTTAACTTTTTGATCATCGTTTCCAAGCGAACTTGTGGATCACACATCCCGGGTATGGTCTCTTTACGGCGCAGCTTGTTAGGGTTCAAAACGACCTCCCACTAAACGAGGATAATACTTAAAAAAGAATGATTATTCACAATTATTCAATAAAACTGATTCTGTCAAGTGATTTTTTCCTGGTTGTTTTTCGGGCACGTCCATGATGTTATGCTTTGCGTTTTGGAAAAAATACCATCTGGAAGCCCAGGGTTACGGTTTTTTCGCAGTTGTTCAACGCGTTGCAGACCCGTTAGATGTGAAGGTCAATGAGATTCTGCGGTTGGGCAAACAACCTCAAAGAGTGAAGGCACGGACTTTGATCTGTTTCTGAGCGAATGGACCACTGGGTATGACCACGGTTGACATAGGCAGGCTACAGACTAATCGATCTTTCGGCTGAAACTGAAAAACTAAAGGGCCCCGGCAAGAGCCCTAAAATAGTTTTCCTTGCTACCAGGGAGGTGAGCCCGGCATTTTGGACGCCTGACTTACTGTACCCTAGAAGGTTCGCCGATTTGTAGGCGTGCCCCCCAAGGAGGACCCGTAATAGGTATCATCGCCACCGTGAAAATGGCAATGATCGCATGAAATGGCAGATTTGTTCCAATTCCCGCCACCACCCCCCGATCCATGACAGGAGCTGCACTGGTGAGCGCTTGGATAAGGAGCGTCGGTGTCTTCATGATGAATCTGCCTAAATTTATACTGATACCCCCCATAATACTGATCATCTTCATGGCATTTTGAACACAGATAGCTCCAATCAGCAGTAGGCAAGGTAGTAATATTGCCGCCAAGATTTCCATCGTTTACTTCGGTTCTTATGAGAAAGACATTGTCCTTTGAACCATGAGGCTCATGACAATCAGTACAGGAAAGGACCTTGTCTTCCAGCACAGTAGAGTAGGGGGCCTGTAGCATCAATCCACCATTAGCAGCCATGCCGCCGTGTTTATCGCCATCGATTGACCAGTTAATCTGCACTAATGGGCGGTTGCCCCCTGGAAGGCGGGGATTGGTGCTGTTAATGGTATTGTAGGTATTGTGGCAGTCGGTACAGAATGTGGGATAATCCGGCATGTTGGAACCGTCCGCAGTGGAATTGTTCGCCGGTTCGTACATCTCACAAAGGTTGTTCCAGTAGGGCGCCTGGTAGTTATAGGCGTTCATTTTCTCGCCTGCAATATCGCCCCATAGATTGTTTCGATCACTGGGGCGGGATATGGCAGATTTACCAGGGTCATAGGTCTCATTATAGTCTCTCTGGGCGATATGGGGGTTATGACAGGCGCGGCAAGGATTAAGCTTCTCATTTAATGACCATGGTTCGCCAGTGGCCGTCTGATTGGTAGTTCCCATGGCAAATGATTTGATGTCCTGGAGCCCGTGAGACGAGCCGGATGTGCTATGGCTGAAGGCACAAGAGATATCGGTGTCATAGGTGTTTCCATCTGTATTGCCGCCAAAGTTGCAGCTGTAACTTCTATTAATCTCAATGGCGGGGTTTTGGCACGAGCCCGCACAGTGATGGCACCCCAGGCAGAGGTCCTCATTGCCCGCCGCAAAGAGCATAAACTGATTCTGACCACACACGCAGGCATCAAGGGTCTCATGACAGTTGGCGCACTCCCCTGTTGCGTACTCCACGGCTGTGCAGTTGACGCCGTATGAGCCATTACCGTGGGCCGTGTCCGCGTGAAAGTCAAAGGCACTGGCTACATCTCCGGCATTGGGCGAGTAAAAGAGCAGGCTGACGATGATCAAAAGTGTGGTGGACCACCATGGTCTCTTAGATGGCGTAGATTGCATTGCGGACTTCCTAATGGCTATCCTTTCTCGATTCCAGAAAGACAAACCCGTAACCCGCCTTTGCTGCAAGCAAAAATTGTACCTGGCGATCTGCAAAATCATACCTGGAGGCACCGTCTTAGTATTTTACACATGATTTTCAGGGAGTTGCCATTTGTGCAGATGAAAGCAGCCCTGTCAACGTGGCATCGCCACCAGGGTTCAAAACGTTCCTTTTCACATTTTTGGGGGTCACTTTCACCTCTTTCCGCATTTCCTTACTTGGGGGTGAAAAATAATCTCGGGGACATAATTTTATGCTTTGCGTTTTGGTAAGAAAACACCATTTGCAAGCCAAGGGTTACGGTTTTTCCGCGGTTGTTCAACGCGTTGCAAACCTGTTAGATCTGAAGGTCGATGAGATTCTACGGTGGGGCAAGCAAGCTCAAAGAGTGAAGGCACGCAGTTTGATCTGTTTCTGGGCCAAAGTCCACAGTCGGCCTGTCAGGCAGAAGCAGAATGGACCGACGCTACGACACCCATTTGAAGAACCGGGGATTCACGAATCCCCCCATTTTTGACGCGTACCCTCTCCACGTTATGGAACGGGGGATTTAGGGTAATGGTATCCTATGTCCACGATTTCGGCATCGTCTGCCTTATCCGTTCTGCTGGTCCTTTTCTGTAAGCCTAGTTTTACAGCAGTATCACTTCCCCTGTCCACGCAGGGGCTGTCATGAGGTTGTCCGGAAGCCTGTTGAGCCAGGTAATAGCTGCCGTTTTTTTCTGTGGCAATGGAGACAAATAGTGGATTCTCCGAGATATCCTTGTCGCCAGCAAAACAGCCCACATACTCTTTTTCATTATTCCATACATTATTGCAGTCGCTGATCACACGAGCTCCTGGTGATAGTAAGATCTCTGTCCCCGTAAAATTGACAATTCCCCCCCTTTTGTTGTTGGTGATAATATTGTTTTCCAAAGCGACTTCAAACATGCCGTGAAATGGGTAGCCCAGGATCACCCCTCCGCCTCTTTCTCTCTTGGCGGCACGGTGATTGTTGGAATCGATCGTGTTATTGGAGAGGATCACTTTACTCAAGTTGAAGGAAGAAATACTGATACCGCCCTGGTCATTATTGATGATCAGATTATTTTCGATAACGATCTCTTTTCCGGCAAATCTTTTTACCGTGGAGACAGGGCTAACAGTAATGCCGAAGTGGTTTTCAAATATGTGGTTCCCATATATGCGAGGGGCGGCCACTTCACGGACCCCAATGCCGATTCTATTGCCATAGATGTAATTTCCTTCAATACGAGGGGCGGCAAGGCCCCTGGCGCCCACACCGACAGCACGGTTGTTGTAGATATGGTTGTCGTAGATGTGGGCCCCGCCCCCTTTTCCGTTACCAATGCCTATCATATTGTCGTAAATATGGTTGTTATATACCTTGGTTTTCCCTGTGAGTGTTTTCGGCCCGTGTATTCCAAGGCCATTGTGGCTATTTCCGGTAATCTTGTTGTTGACGATAGTAGGAGAGGCATCCCATATATTGATCCCGTGGCCCCTGAACCCCTTCCCGCCACCAGTGATGATGAACCCTTCAATCCTGCCGGCCCTGTCACCGAGGTCACGGATCGTGATGACATTGACATCACCCTCTTTGCTCCCCCCATCTATGACGGGCCATCCAATGCCTATTAAGTTGATGTTTTTGTCAATGATGATATTGCCTGCATAAATGCGGCTGCGCACGACGATGTCGTCGCCTGGGCTGGCAGCGTTCACCGCTGCTTGAATAGTGGGATACTGTCCGGGAACGTGTCGTTTCCGATCCGCTTCATAGTGCAACGTGCTAATGTAGGTCTCGTCAGGGGCGCTGTCGACATTGCCGTCATTTACGATGAGCTGGGCCGTATAGCAACCCAGTGCATCGATCATGAAGGTGGAGTTGACGGCATTGGTATCAGTGAGCTTGGCCTCGCTTCCCCAAGGCCTGAAGACCAGTTGCCATCGGTAGGTCAAGGTGTCTTTTTCTGGATCGTTGCTGTTGCCTCCCAAGAGCCTGACCGTATCACCTAGACGAACGTTGGAGATGTCCTCTCCGGCATCGGCTATGGGAGGGCGGTTCGAAAGTGCGCTGATGGTTGTACTCTCAGGGGCACTGGCCTTGCCCCATCGGTCTCTTACGACAAGTTGTACTGTATAGTCACCAGGCATATCGGCCTTGAATCCGAACCTTGCCGTGTCGGTCTCGGAGAGCTCGGCCTTGCTGGGGCTTGGTTTGGAAAGGAGTTCCCAGTGATACGACATGGCGTCTCCATTTGGATCAATGCTGGCGCTGCCATCCAAGGTCACGTTTTCTCCCACATAGACGCCTTCTGAAGGCCCGATATGGGCTTTCGGCGGATCATTGGATGTCCTCTTTTCAGGCCTGGTGAAAGGACCTCCATAGGCCCCCATGTCATTGACAGAAGAACCCAGTGAAGGACCGAAGTGGGCATCCAGGAAGGCTTCGTCCGGATCTCCTGCATCAATGGCCGGAGATCCCGACAAGAGATGATAATCGTCATGGACTGTGTCCACATACAATGGATCGGCTATGATATCCTTGTGTTTCAGACAACTTTCCTCATCGTCATATCCTCCATATTGACCCCTAATGCACCAGAGGCAATTAGGATCGCAATCTCCTGTCATGTTGTTGGAAAAGAGCAGGTTATGAGAATACCCTTTGCCAACAGTTCTGATGCCTGCATCGCCATTATGGGTAATAATATTATTCTTGATAGTAGGGGAGGAAGAGGGATCTTCAGCCACAATACCCGCACGGGCATTGGCCACAATGGTATTGTTGACGATCTCCATGGGGATAGCAACACAGCGTATTCCCACACCACTGTTTTTGTAAATGATGTTGTTGTAAATGGTGCCCGTTGCTGCTTCAGCTTCAATTGCCACCCTCATGTTGTTGCTTATGGTGTTGTTTCTCACATCCAACTGAGAGGTTACCTCCCCCGCAGTGGCAATCCCGACCCTGTTACCCCTGATGGCATTTCCTTTGATTCTAAGGGAGCATCCATTTTTTGCGTAGATGCCTATCTGTTGATCATTAGATATGACATTATCTATGATAACGGCTGAGCTGCCGGTGCAGTACACCCCTGCTGGTGCGTTTGCCACGATCGTATTGTTGACGATAGTCGGGGACGTTGATTCGCAATATATCCCGCCTCCGATGATAGCGCCCTCGCTCTCTATCCGACCACCATTTCTGATGGTGAATCCATCCAATGTGGCATTGTTGGCCCCTGAAACGACCCAGCCGCCTTTCTCCCCTCCGTCTATGGTCGTGACATGGGCAGAGAGATCCCTTTGTGAGAGATCCTCATTCCAACCTCCTTCCAACACGACGTCTTCTTTGAGGGTGATATTCTCATCATAAGTTCCCTGGCACACCCTTACGGTGTCGCCTTTCTCGGCCATATCCAGGGCCTCCCCTATGTGAGGATAGTCCTTGGGTACAAGGATGACGCGGGCTAAAGCTTCGGGCACAATAGTCAGTGCCACAATGACTATTACCCAAAGACATCCGGTCATTACGAGTGAAGACCCATGCCGAACCTTCTCCTCAGTCATTGCCCCCACCCTTCAAGTGAAAGCCCTCGCATCTCTTCGGCAACGTGAGATCGCCGCGTTGAGCCCCTGAAATCGTTCTCAACCTCTTGTGCTTCCTTCAGAACAGCCACGTACCCTTTTTTCTCGTTTTCACCAGGAACAGGCCCTAGCTCTTCTCTCTTAGTCATTTTCAGGCGCACACAAAACATCCTGCTTTCGACCGATTAGCAGTAATATTAAGGGGCGTTATCGGGGAATCTTTACTCAATTGAGCGGACAAGGCTTGAGATGGGTCAGAAAACTCACAGAACCAAGGGAGAAAAGGGACCGTGAAAAGGTCTCGCAGGGGTTCACGCATGTGAGCAGGCGCAGGCAAGGAGGACCAGTTCAAAGGGGTTTACGATTGGCCCACTTGCGTGGGCCAATCATTCCCGTCCGGTAGGGTTCCTGAAACTAAGGAGTGAAGAAAAACTGGAACCCTTCTATTTTTGTTAAGTGAGGGTAATCTTTAGGATCTGTCTCAAACAACTTAGATCCCTTTTCAAAGGTCATCCGCTTGTCCTTAAAGAGAATACAGCTGCGCAATGTGGCACCGCCATCATAATCAAAACGCCCGATGCCGTTCACCATGAGCCCAGGAACATGGATGGGCTCTGCGTTTGAACGATCGAAGGTGTTTTCTATACAAAACTTGAGCGCCCTGCCATCTTCACTGAGCCCTAGCTGTGTAATCCTGAGATATCCAAGACGGGGGTCCCTTTTTTCGGCATGTTGTTCAATCGTGTTCTGGTCAATCGTGATGACGTCGGGAAGACTATCGACCAGAAACTGCTGGCTTGTGTCTGCCACATGGCCTGCTGCCTTTGGCGACGGTTTTGAAAGTTCGGCTGGAGTGAAGAAGAACTGCACCCCTTCTATTTTGGTTACGTGGGGATAGACTTCGGGATTGGTCTTAAAGGGGTTTGACCCCTCCTTGATTTCCACCCTCTTTTCTTTGAATAAAACGCAGTGATGCTGTGCAGCGCCATCATCATAGTCAAAGCGAACCAGACCGCTCAGCATAACTTCACCAACATGTATCGGTTGTGCGTTTGAGCGGCAAAAGGTGTTCTCTACATCAAATTGAACCGTTTTGCCGTCTTCGGCAACCTTGAGTCCCGTAATTTTCAAATATCCAAGGCGGGGGTCCCTTTTGGCGGCATGTTGTTCAATGGTGTTTCGGTCAATCATGACGACATCGGGAAAACTATCGACCATAAACTGCTGGCTTGTGTCTGCCACGGTTGGTTTCCCCGTTGGCTCTTTCTTCGCCGCGGCTGGCCCCTTTTGTCCTGCCGTTGCCTTTTCAGGTGTGGCCAGTTTTGCCTTTGGTTTTGTTATGGCTGCGACTTTTTCTTTCTTTGCTTCTTGACCAGCCACTTCTTTGCTCTCTGCTTCTTTGGCAGCCACTACTCCTTGCGTTGCTTTTGTTGCTGTCGTTGTCGGCTCTGTTGCCAGCGCATCGTCTGTTTTGCCTGTGGCCGGGCTTTCCTGTAATTCATGATTACCTGTGGTTGAGACATCCGGCCCTGTACTTATGGCGCCATTCTTCGATCCACATCCAGAAGTACAACCAAACAATATTGATGCTGCCAACAAGATGGGGATGATTGCCAATGCTCCCTTTTTCATCTGAATTCGCGTCCTTTCCACTTAGTCTAACCTCAATCTTCAGGCAGGTTGTGCCTGCCACGGGCCTCTTCTTGTCTGGGATTGTGGCCTGTCTCCCAATCGGCTCCCATAGCGCAAATGTGTCAATTTGTCAAGGTAAAACATCCTTCTAAAAAGGCAGTCAGGCGTCGCCACCATAGTGCCGCAGTCCATGGGTTTGAAGCAAATACTTGGAGAACAAACCAATTTATCAATTACTTCAGGGCCTGTGAATCAAGGAGGAGTAACCCATGTAGGTGGCCTCATACGGGCCATACAAGAAAATACCCGTCCACATGGGCTAGCCTGGAGAGAGGTCTGTGCGAGAATTGGAAATATGAGTTGATTGAAAGGGTGTTTTTGATTACCCTAGCACCATGAGGGAGTTGGCGGCATGGACACGACATTCGTCCCGACCGTCAAGTCGATCCGTTTGCAAAGGGGGAGGAGAAGGATGCTCAAAACGACATTTTCCGTGCTGCTGGGGAGCCTGATTCTTTGCGTGGCCGGTTTGGACAATCTTGTTTGGTCTGCGGAGAAGCAGACGCCCACTGGCAATGTGAATGCCACGGTTTGCAAGGTCCTTGCCGACAAGGGCCTCCAAGATCCCCTTATCAGGATCGGTGGGGAGTACGGTCGTCTCACTGGATTTCCGATTTCTCTAGACTTTCTGGCGCAGTCGGAGGTCAATGCACTGGTGGAGAAGAAAGAGACTGGATGTGATGTGATCTTTTCCATGCCTTTAGGTGGAGGGGGAAAGGCCGCATCGGAATCCCTACCGGGGGCAACGACAGTGGCCTGGAAATATCCTTCAATGGAACCTGTGTGGGCGGCGGTGTTGACGATGCATCCTGAGGCGACCAGGTTCGTTCGCTTTGCCGGTGGGCCCACGGGCCATCGGCTGTGGTCTGAGTCCAGCGCGGGGTTTACCATCACGCCCGATACGTCGGCTGAAGCCTATGAATGGGTGGCCGAACATCGGATCAAGCACACCTACGCCATGAGTGCCACGCGGATACTCGCCGAGTGCGGGGGCATGCACGACGGAGTCTGCCTTGATATCGGCTGTGGAGGAGGGCACTTGGATGTTGAGCTTGCAGAGCGGTCCAACTTCAGGATCATCGGTCTGGATATAGACAGCGGTGCAAAACCGTTGTTTGAAAAGAGAATGCGTGAGGCAGGCCTGCAAGATCGTGTCTCCTTTGTCCTGGGCGACGCTCAGAAGATGCCCTTTGCCGACGACTATGCCGATGTGATCATCAGTCGTGGCACGCTAGTCTTTATCCCCGACATCGCAAAATGCCTTCGCGAGGTGGCCCGGGTGCTAAAGCCTTCAGGGGTGGCCTTTCTCGGCGGACGTTACGTCTACACTCCTCAACCTCACAAGATCTCCACGGAAAAATTAAAGGAAATCGTCAGAAAGTCTGGTGTCTCCGGGGCCCAGGTCATCGATGACCGTGGCCAGTGGGTCAAAATCATCGGTCCTAAAGCGCCCAAAGGGGCCTTCGAATTTCAAGGTGGTCCCCATATGCTTGCCAACCGCGTTGTTGCTGACTTTGGGATCACGCAAGGCAAAGCGCTACTGGTCTGTCAACGGGATAGTATGTTGCAGCAGGGATTGCAACGAGGATTTTTGGACGTAACGGATCTTGAGATCACCGCATTGTATCATTCTGAGGAAGTGGCTGGACAGGCCGAGAAAAGGGTCCGCCGTGGACAGCTGGCCAAGCGTATCACATGCAAAGCCGGTAGCCTCCAAGCCTTGCCTTTTTCAAATGCCTCCTTTGACCTGGTGGCGGGCGTGGGGCCCGTGTTGCTCATGGAAAGGGACCGGGAGAAGGCCATGCGAGAGGTCTATCGCGTCTTGCGTGCCGGTGGAGGAGCCCTGCTTGGAGGAAGACTCCTTTACATGGATGATGATCGCAAGGTGCCCACAGAAACGCTGCGCCAAACTGTCCTTCGCACAGGTATCCCATCGATCCGGGTCTATGATGACATGGGACAGTGGGTCGAGATCCGCAAGGGGATCAGAAACGGAGACAGTCCCTAGACAAGGGGGGTACAGGTGTCTTGCAACTCACGCGAGTTGCGACCCATTGGTGAACAGAAAACCGGCCATCGACTCATGCTTTACAGACATCTTGCAGATCTGGTTCTGGTACTACATTTTGCCTTTGTCGTCTTTGCCGTACTGGGCGCGGTGCTGGTACTCAGATGGCAGCGGTTGGCGTGGATTCATGTCCCCCTTGCCCTGTGGGCCGCAATAGTGGAACTCACGGGCTGGATGTGCCCCCTCACACCGCTTGAGCATTGGCTCCGCCTGAAAGGCGGTATCCCTGTCCAGAAGCTCGGGTTCGTGGAGCAGTATCTCTTTCCCCTCCTTTATCCCCCACCCCTTACACGGGGGTTTCAAATGATTCTGGGGGCCGTGGTGCTGGGTGTAAACCTATTGATGTACGCCTGGATACTCAGGAGGAGGCGTAGCGGCAAGGCTTAGACATGTCGGCAATGAAAGGGTGGATGGTCAGGGACTGTTGGTCCTTTGGAACGCGCTCCAGGACCTTGATAAAGTGTCGTCCCACCCTGCTATGGACCAAGCATTGCTTCCTTAAGGCTCTTCTGGGCAGGTCGGTCACAGAGCCATATGCCGAATAGGGCCTCTTTGAAAGCAAACCCTTCTACCAGGCAATTGCGTTCTTGGTTTTTGGAGACCTCCACGCCCTTTCCAGGGAGATAGATCAGGTCATAGGTGTCATTTTCGTTTATCTTTTGTCTAAAGACGGAGATGAACTGCTCTATCTGAGTCTTGATGGCAGCAATATCTCCCCCTGTGGCGTTTTCAAACCCTTCTCTGGTGGCCTTTTCCATTTTCTCGCTCGTAATGAGAGAAGAAATGATGTGCAATCGGATGGCCATGGGTTCGTTTGCTGTGATGATCCTTTCCGGATTGTGCCCCCTTTTGTTCAGATAAAGACCGCCCACATAAAGACCCATGAACCACTTGGTGCGAACACCGGCACCATTTAGGAGCAACTGGGTCTCACCGGCCTGCATGGAAGGGGGCATCGTGATACCAGCCGTGTCCATGGCCATACCAAAAGAGGCCCATAGCAGACCCGCCAATACTGCTGCCAATAGTCTCTTACACATGATCGACCTCCAAGTTTTTTTGCCCTTCCGTGGACCTACCGACCTTGCCACAAAACAGGGAATAGGTAAAAAAGGCATAATAATCGGGAAGATCCAAAATGAAATCCGGGGACTCTGGTTGACAGAGGCGCTCATATTGTCCCCAATCCTCGGGTGCCATCTCTGGTTCTGCATCTTTCCAGCGCATGTCAAAGAGCGATACCAATGCGTTGCGTATACCGTTACTCAGTGGCCCATGGACAGTGCCCACAAAGGTTTCGGCAAGGGGATCCTCCAGGCCCGCATCAAGAAACCAACCCAGGGCCCGCAAGGCGTGCAGTTTCGGCCCCATTTCCCTGGCAAAAGGGGCTATGCCCGCAGCCGTTGCGTTGAGCCTGGCCTCCAACAAGGGGTATCCGGGAAGAAGCTGTTGAGAAGACCAGATAAGAATGGCCACGGTCCCTTCCGGCTTCACCACCCGCGAAAGCTCCTTGAGCAAAGAGATAGGTTCTCTTGCAGGATATCCCACGCAGTCTGAACTCCACACCCAATCGAAGTGATGATCATGAAAGGGAAGGGCATGCACGTTGCCCTGCTGAAAAGAGACCTGTCCTGACAGGGCAGACTTTCTTGATATCTCCCTTGCCCGAGTCACAAAGGGGGCAGAGAGATCGAGGCCGGTGCAATGTCCCTCAGGTCCCACAGCCTCAGCCAGCATCAAGGTGACCTGGCCGATCCCGCATCCTGCGTCCAGTCCCCGACTCCCCGGGGCAAGGTGCAATGCCTTTATGGCTGAACAAAGGACCGGCTTTCTCAGAGGGTGGAACAAGGCTAATTGTTGTGCATAGACCTTTGCGTCAGTCGATCTGGCCCCACCATGTTCTAATGTGTCGCCCATAGTCCCCACATAGAGTCATCCCTTGACGGGCTTTTGCCAAATGGTCTTCTCCCGTAGTTCCGAGCCGATGGGAGAAGTCTCGGTTTGGGCGCCAGCTATCCCTTGTCCGATTTTTCAATATGGCCATCGGCGCTGTCCACTGATGGGCTGCCAGAGACGGCGGTGAGGATCTCACTGCTCACCGGGGGGCATCCCGCGATGAAGATCCCCCGGTGGCGGTGCATGGCCGCGCAATTGCCGATGCACAGCGTGCCCTCTGGAACGTCTTCGTGGCCTTTGCCGATGGCAATGCATACCCCAGTGTCTTTGTCAAAGTAGTCAAAAAGGCGATCTCCGTAATGCTTGAGGAACAAGAAGAGGGTAGCCTGACAGGCGCTGCATGACTTTTCGTCTAGTATCTTGACATTCGGAAATTCTATGGAGAGATCTTCTGGCGGGGGAGAGAAGGGCGATATCCATTGACGCCAATGGCCGGGGCTTACGGACATGGCCGCCAGGTCGATGACACCGTACCCGCGCTCTGCGCCCAGACGCAAATGGGGAATCTGCTCGGCCTCGGCACCCATCAACTTACACGCTACGGCGTCTGCTGCAAAGGCGTCAGCACTGACGACAACGGCGTCCAGGGCCTTTGCCTGTCCGGCACTGGGTCCGAGGCCTTCCATGCCTACGGTGCCGTCAATGATAGCAAGATGGGGCCGGAGCACACCGGACAGGTCGGCGATGGCGATGTCGATAGGTTTTTCTTCCCGTCCCTCCACGGGCGGCAACATATGCAGTTCCACCTTGCTCCGTCGCCAGAGACAGCCTTTCATGTTTTTGACAGCCAGTGTCACGCCCGTGTGCATGTGCATCTTCATGACCGGAACGGAGACGACAAGATCGTATTCAAAGACTTCCGGGCAAACCTTGAGAGAATCGATGGCAAGACCATCAGGGACTGCCACCTTGACAAAGGGTCGGGCATTCATGTCTATGAGGGGACAATGACGCTTTTCTGCGATGGCGGCAATACCAGAGGTGTCAAAGGCCTCAAGGGCCTTCACCCCCACGATGGGGCTTTCCCCAATAGCGACCTGTGCCCCGGCCTCTCTGAAGCAATCAATTGCAGCGGCCACGACCCGGGGGTCTGTCACGATGCCTTCCCCAGGAGGGGCCACCCTGCCGGCATTGGGCTTTAGCAGTACCCGTTTCCCCCGGGCAGGCGAAAGATCCACTTGGGACAGGGCCGCGCAGATGTTGGCATAGGGACCTTTTCCGGCAGCCACATGGACTGACGGGAGTCCTCCCACGGGAAGAAAGGGGCTGTCAGTGAGAGACTCGGATGTCATTCATCGCACCTGTTGGAACAAAGGACCATCCCGATAGGGGATGGTCTCGTTCTGCGGCCACGGCCGACCGAAATGGGGTCTTGAACCGCATAAGCGAGCGCATTCCCCGTAGCTTGCTGCGGGGTTAGCGAGCGTATATCTAACAAGTTGTCATCCTTACGGTGAAGATTCCCCGCGGCTTGCCGCGGGGAGGGTTCAATAAGGAGACCTTTGCATATCAGAAACAATCCTTCACTGTAAAGGGTTGTGGTGAGGGGGGATAATTTCGCACCATGGATGTTGGAGAGAGAGGCCGGAAGGAGAAAAGAAGAACGTTTCAGCGCTTGGCAGTTCTCTTCTTTGAACGAGACTTCTTGTTCGCTTTCAGGAGGGGACAGTCAGAACCCAGACACTCTTTGTTATCCTTTCGCTGACGGCAGACAACGGGAGATTTCGCCGTCAAGGTAATGGGAAGAACGGTTTGAGACAATTCTGCCGCTTTTTTCAAGGCAATCCAAGAGTCTCTCTGGCAGCATCGAGCGGCGTTGAGCTTGGCGATTTCAGCAAGCACGGTCTGGGTAACGGTCTGCACGGTTTTCCGCTCAGATGGTTTTAACGGATTGGCGTCCAGTATGAGGCTGAAGGAAATTCCCACGCCCACTGCCGCCCCGCAGACGCCCATAAAGGCGCAGTGCCCCCCTGCGATGGTACTGCCCCGTTTTATCCCCTCTGCAATGACCGAAGGCGATATGTCGCCCCCGAGGTTGCGAAAGGTGGCAAGAATAACCCCCGGCACCAGGGCGTGGTGCTCCGGGCCGTGGACAGGGATGGCAGGATGCCTTCGGATCTCTTCCAAGAGGGCCAACATGTCTGTTTCTTTTGTCCGCAAGCAGAGGTGTTCGATGGCCTTTAGGCCATCTTTCAGGTGGCACGTGTCGCATACGAAATGGCCCTTTTCACAAAGGGCATTTGCAGAAAATGTTTTCTGACAGTATGCGCAGGCGACCTCTTTTGGCTCAGACAGATAGGTGATAGGTTCGCCGCAGACCATGCACCCCGATGCCATTTTGGTCAAGGAGAGCGGCTGGAGGACCTCACCGGGATCAGCGAGGACAAAGGGGGTGCTTTTTACTTCAGGGGCCTGAAAACAGGCACAGGTGTTTTCTGCTGCCACGTTGGTAACGGCACCATTTTCGTCAAGGATGAAGACCTCCTCTCCCAGCAGCTCTGCTTCTGCCTTGGGCAAATGGTAGGCAATCCCTGGCGTCAGCACCATGCCTTCAGTGGAGACGATGTTTGGCAAAGGGCCGCGATACATGACCATGACCTTTTCCGAAGGCAATGGTTTTCGGGCCAGATAGGTAAGGGAAAAAAAGGGGTGTCCCTGAACCTCGCGATAGGGGAATCGTTTGATAAGCCGGATGGATTGAAACCCAGATTCCACCAGAATGCCGATCAGATCCTTCTGCGTCATGGCCCCTGCAATACATTCGCCCCGTAGGACTTCGTCATTGCGAATGGCAGGATCCGGTTCTGAATCACAGACCACATCCGAGATGACCAGCCTGCCTCCTTGGCGCAGGACTCTGTAGATTTCCGAATAGGAGAGTCGCTTGTTCACCGAAAGGTTCATGACGCAGTTAGAAAGAATCACGTCCACGGATGCATCTTCCAGGGGAAGTTTTTCAAGATAGCCCTTTTTGAAGACTATGTTCTTGTATCCTAGATTTTTGGAAACTCCTTTAAGACCCTCCTTGGCAAGGTGGAGCATGGGGTCCAGCATGTCAACGCCCGTGACCTTTCCTGTTGGTCCGGTCAACCGCGCGGCCACAAAGCATTCCACGCCGCTTCCACATCCCAGATCAACGACTTGTTCGCCTTTCCGGATGTCGGCATCAATGACAGGGCTGCCGCACCCGTAGCCGCGAAATCGAAATCTCTCCGGGATGTGAGAGATCAATTCCTCAGGATAACAGACGGGGTTTAAAATTTCTTCTTTCTTATCGCCCACGGCCTGGGTATAAAAAGACTTCACGACGGCCAGGCTGTTTTCCTGGGCCGTGGCCAACAGACAGTTAGAATGAACCAATGCCACACGGCCATGGGCCCCGCAGCTTTCAAGAACATCGCCCATCTTCAAGCGTAGTTGAGGGGCTTGGGTTTCTTTTTGTCGACCGGCTTCTTCGGCGATGAGCCATAATGCCATGTTTTCATATAAGGGCGTGTAGGGATCCTTGTCCATAAAAGCATGGCCGTGAACGTAGCTGTGATCGGTGTCGCCGCCGCCCAAAAGGAAGCGCAGGGGAGAAGAGAGCCCGGCTGCTGTTGCTTCGCGAATTTGGTTGAGGACGGGACCCTGCCTCCAGGCCGTCTCAAGGCCTCCACCAAGATCCGTTGCCAGCTCGGAGATATTGACCAGTGCTGCCGATGGATACACGCTGCCATCCGGTCCCACGGCAAGGGATTCCCAGGCGGTCGTGGTTCCGTCATGGATAGTGCCGGAAGGGGCAAAAACCTGGGTCTTAAGGGCCTCTATGTTGTCGATTTCGATGCCCCGCTCCTTCGCGCGTCGTGAGGCGCGGATGAGGCCTTGAAAGATCTCCTCTGGTAGGGCAAACTGGTCCGGTTCACCCCGTCCCCGGATGAAATACCACATGAAATGGAGGTTTCGCGCCCCCACGTCGGCGGCAAAATCAACGATTTCAGGCATGTCACCTACGTTGCGGGTGTTGACGCACATGGAGATCGTATAGGGAATGCCCTTGGAATGAAGCCATTTCAGGTTCTTGGAAAGCCTTCCGAAGGTCCCCTTGCCGCGAATCCGGTCATGCCGGTCCTGAAGGCCGTCTACGCTGATCTGAAGATGAAAACGATCCCAAGGCCATGGGCGGTTTCCAAGTATGGAGATAAGGTGCATGCCGTTTGTCAGGACCACCACATGGGTGGCCTCATGGGCCAGCATGGCATGGACCATCTGTTCAAAGCCCCTATGTATGAAGGGCTCGCCACCAGTGAGTACAAAGACGCGGCACCCGAGTTCATGGGCCTCCTCAGCCAGTCTTAAGACCTGATCGCCTGAAAGCTCTGCTTTGTCCTCAGGTGAAGAGGCAAAGAGGCAGTGGTTGCACTTCAAGTTGCAGCGGTTTGTCACATGAAACCAGAGCTCTTTGAGGTGGTTGAGCGTCAGGAAAGAGGCCCTGCCTGGGTATGGTAACGGGGTCGTGTCTGGCAAGCGTTCAATGAACCTGTGAGCGGAAAGATCTCCGTTCAGCCCCCCCGTTCGGCCCATTTGACGCAGTAGGGCGTCACCGGCCTTGTTGGGAACAAACCACGCAGAGGTTTCTTTTTGAACATAGATGGGGGTGCCCTCGTACTCGATTCGGGTCCAACAATGAATATCAAAACTCATACTTCAGGCCTCAGAATGAGCCAAAAGAGATTTGGGCCGCAGCCCGTCAAGATCCATTTCCCTTTTTAGCTCGCCCATGATGTTCTTGTCAAGATCGGGACAAACAGGAGGCGCGGGCCGAAGCCTTGCCTGCCTGGTCTTGGACCATGGCCCGGGCCTGGCAGCAAAGGGGCAGCCATGAGGCCAAGAGGGCCCAAAACGCCGCGTGTCCTTTACAGCTTGGCCAAAAGACCCTCTATGATGGCAGCAATGATGAGCAATGGTAGGATGTAGAGGAATAGAACCAGAAACGCTTTCCACCTTCTATTTCCCAATGGCTCTTCCTTATCTTTTCTAAAAATCCATGCCCCATGCCAAAGGCCCAGACCCCAGGCAGTAAATATGGCAGGCAGTTCAAAGACCCCATGGGGGAGCAACTTCCACAGCTCATAGAGCTGACTTGAACTGGCTGCTACAGAAAAAAGAACTCCTACCACAATACCATTTGCGGCGGCTGAAAGAATCGGGACTAGACCCAACAAGAGGCCCAGTAATATGGAAGCAAATGCCACTGTGGCATTCTGGACGAAGAGAAGAACGATGGTCAGCAATGTGCCTTTATCTTCAAAGCGGTATTTCAGCGCCTCTCCAACTGTTTCGTAGACGGCCCAAAAACGTTCAGGGTAGATGGCCCCGATCAATATGCCCACCAAGAATATTCCAGTAGCAAGGTATATGAAGTTCCTGGCTTCAGACAGGCCTTCATGGGCCCATTGTCTTTTCTGTTCCCAGGTGGAGTGTTTAAGGTCCTTTTTTGTAAGATTGGTCATTGGAGACACTTCTTTTCCTTTTGGCACTGTTGGTAACGCTCACCTGCCGTAACAGCACAGAGAAACAAGTTTCAGTTGTGGCGACAGATATTAGCAATGGAGTCTCTTTGTCAAGAAAAGGCGTGACATTGCAATAGAAAAAGGTGGTCTCCTCGCGCAAACCTCGAACACTTAGGGCACCGTGAATAGGCACTTTCCATTGAGGCGTGACACTTCCAAGTGCAGTAAGTACAGCCACTTTGGCTGTCTGCCTTGATTTCAAATGCACTATTCATGGGTCCTATTGATCCTAGTGTGTCTTGTGGCGCATGATTGAGATTCCTTCGGGCTGTTAATTTGGGGTGCCATGTAAGGAGATTACTCTTCAGGATATTCATCTTTACATGATATGGTCATTTTAGAGACGGTTCCGCAGAAAAGGGGATTGCCCTCGCCTGACAGGAGGTCTTGATACACACTTGTAGCAGAGGGTATGGTGCGGGAAAGACAGGCATGAAAAGAACAGGCATTGCTGATAGCCCCCTGCACGGGGGCAAGGCCCCCAGATGGCTTTTTAAGCGCATGACCGCCCTGGCACGTCAGCTCGTTCTGGTGATGGTGGAGGAGCTTGGAACCAGGGAGCTTCTTCTAAGGCTTTCTGACCCCCACTGGTTTCAGGCCTTTGGCTCGGTGCTCGGTTTTGACTGGC